>Ga0213875_10000494_pt1 | contig 33185 bp, 35 predicted proteins | sample BarmaccomBMRX_R8_FD_160105 | JGI IMG/M metagenome (GOLD analysis project Ga0213875, IMG submission 160105) | Root-associated microbial communities from Barbacenia macrantha in rupestrian grasslands, the National Park of Serra do Cipo, Brazil - RX_R8 | ecosystem: Host-associated > Plants > Roots...
CAAGCTAAAAATAGCTCACCCAAGCAAAATCAGTCAAAGGAGTTTCCATTACCCAAGCTCGCACCGCCTCCGCGACTGATCTCCTGTGACCGGACAGCCCCCCACCGCACTCCAGCCCCCGCTCCAATACCCGTCCCGCTCACCCCGCCCTGCCGTCACCTCTGCCTGCGCGCCGTCACCCGTACCCGCCCGTAGGCCTCACCGCCCGGCCCCCGCTCGCGCCCTCGTCCCGCTCACCCCACCCCGCCGTACCCCGGCCGCCTGTAAGCCGCGCCGCCCGGCGCCCGCCCACCCTCCGGGGCCCGCCCGGCGCCCGCCCCACCCTCCGGGGCCCGCCCGGCTGCAGGTCCCCGCCTCCCAGCGCCCCGCCCCGTCGGGTATGCGACGCGGACCACCCGGCCCTCAAGTCACACGGGCCCCAAGTGCCTCCGCAGTGCGTGGTCCCCTCCGGTTTGGGGCGACCTTTGTGCAGCATTTGTAAAAAAGTCTGCCCGAATCTGCGGCTCGCCTCAGGCCCAGTCCCGCGCGTCACACCAGGCTCACGAGTCTGGTGGGCGGTCCGGCGAAAGGTCCAACTCGGCCAGGGTTGCACTTAGCGCGCCTCACCCAGCACCCCAGCCACGCCCGGCCCAGTCCCGTTTTCGGTGGAGCGGCCCCGGTGGCGGGATGCGTGGCCGGGCGCCAACCCGGAGACGCAGTGCCGACCGCCAGGCCGGCCGAACGCGTAACGCAAACCCTGGCCCGCGCCACAAACTCGCGATATAACTTGTCTTGAGCTGACTCTCGTGCGTATACTCGCTTACGAATATACGCTACCGACACGAGCCGAAGGAGCCGCTGTGGCCCGCAAGCGCAAGCTGACCAGCCCGCTGGCGCTCGCGGTGCTGTCCGCGCTGCACAGCGGCCCGATGCACCCGTACCAGATTGCCCGGCTGCTCAAGCACCGGGGCAAGGACGAAACGATCAAGATCCGCTACGGCTCGCTCTACACCGTCGTCCAGGACCTGGAGGAGCGCGGCCTGGTCGAGGCCGAGGGCACCGAGCGGGCCGGCCACCGCCCCGAACGCACCGTTTACCGGCTGACCGAGGACGGCGCCGAGGAGCTGGCCGAGCGGCTGCGCGAGCTGATCAGCGAGCCGGTCAAGGAGTATCCGGTCTTCGCGTCGGCGCTGTCGCTGGCCGCGGCGCTGCACCCCGACGAGCTGGCCGGGCTGCTGGCCGAACGGCTGCAGGCCCTGGAGCTCGACATCGTCGGGGACAGCGCCGTCCTCGAGCACGCGGCCAGCCACCAGCTGCCCCGGCTGTTCATGATCGAGGCCGAGTACGGGCTGACCATGAAAAAGGCCGAGGCCGGCTGGGTCCGGGCGCTCATGACCGAGCTGGCCGACGGCACGTTCGCCGACCTCAAGCTCTGGCGGGGCATCCACGAGACCGGGGAGTTCCCGCCCGAACTGCAGGACTCCGACTGGGCCCGGGCCGACCGGGCCGTCCTCAACATCGGCGAAGGCCGCCCTTCAGAAGGGGGCCGCCCGCAGGAGGACTCATGACCCGCTAGCAACAGACTCCCCGGCCGGTGCCCTTTCACCGCCAAGATCCGGAGCACCGGGCCGGGGTCGCGTCACCACCGAGCCGAGGCCCGGCCGTGCGCACGTCCAGATTACCTGGACTGCTCCCACCGGCCTCGGCGCCAGCCCAGCCAGCACGGCACCACCCGAGACCGGAGGAGCAGTACCGCCATGCCTTCACCCACCACCGTCCAACCCCGGACCAGCCGGACCGCCGAAACCGGGACCGCGATCGCGGCCGAGGACCTGGTCAAGACCTACGCCGTCCACGGCCGCAAGAGCAGCCCGGTCAAGGCGCTCGACGGCCTCACGATCACCGTTGGGCGCGGTACGATCTTTGGCCTGCTCGGCCCGAACGGGGCCGGCAAGTCGACCACCATCAAGATCCTCACCACGCTGGCCCGGCCCGACTCCGGCACCGCCGAGATCGAGGGCGTCGACGTGCTCAAGCGCCCGGACCAGGTGCGCCGCATGATCGGCGTGGTCGCCCAGCGGTCCGGCAGCGATCCGATGGCGACCGGCCGCGAGAACCTGATCCTGCAGGGCCACCTGTTCGGCATGGGCGGTCCCGCGGTGAAGGCCCGGGCCGACGAGCTGCTGGCCCGGTTCGACCTCACCGACGCGGCCAACCGCCTGGTCAAGACCTACTCGGGCGGCATGCAGCGGCGGCTGGACGTCGCCCTTGGCCTGGTCCACCGGCCGGAGATCCTGTTCCTGGACGAACCGACCACCGGGCTCGACCCCGAGGCCCGGACCGCCATGTGGCAGGAGATCAACCGGCTGGCGGGCGACGAGGGCATGACCGTCCTGCTCACCACCCACTACATGGAGGAAGCGGACCGGCTGGCCGACCGGATCGCGATCGTCGACCACGGCGCGGTGGTCGCCGAGGGATCGCCGGACGAGCTCAAGGGTGACCTGCGCGGCGACGCCGTCCACCTCGACCTGCCGGTCGGAGCCGACGTCGCCCTGGCCACCACCGTCCTGCAGAACCTGCCGCACGTCCGCGACCTGCGGGTCACCGGCCGGACGCTCAGCGCCCGCAGCGACGACGGCGCCTCGGCGGTGCCCGGCCTCCTGGCCGCCCTCGAGCGGGCCGGCCTTCCGGTCGCGGCCGTCACCGTGGCCCGGCCGTCGCTCGACGACGTGTACCTGCGCCACACCGGCCACCGCTACGCCAGCACCCTGTCCGAGGACGAGGAGAGCCAGTCATGACCGCCACCGACCTCACCGTCCGCTATCGCCAAGAGAGCCAGCTCGGCACCACCCTGCGCCACACCTGGTACCTGACCGGCCGCAAGCTGCACGCGGTCCTCCGGCAGCCCGCGTTCATCGCGGTCGGGCTGGTCCAGCCGGTGATCTGGCTGTTCCTGTTCGGCCAGCTGTTCCGCCGGGTGATCGACATCCCCGGGTTCGGGCACGGTGGCTCCTACCTGGACTACCTGATCCCCGGCATCGTGGCCATGAACGCGATGAACGGCAACATGTGGGCGGGCATGAACTCGATGGAGGAGATCGACCGGGGCACCCTGAACCGGTTCCTGGTCTCCCCGGCCCGCCGGGTCGCGCTGATGAACGCCAACGTGGCCGAGCAGGCGGTGACCACCACCATCCAGACGATCATCATCCTCGGCCTCGGCCTGGCGGGCGGCGCCCGCTACCCGGGCGGGGTGCTGGGCGCGGTGATCGTGGCGGTCGCCTCGATCCTGATCGGCAACGTGTTCGGCGCGCTCTCCAACACCGTCGGCATGCTGGTCCGCCAGCGAGAAGCGATCATCGGCATCAACGTGTTCTTCATGCTGCCGCTGACGTTCCTGTCGTCGGCCTTCCTGCCGGCCACGCTGATGCCCGGCTGGATGCAGGGCATCGCCAGGTGCAACCCGCTGAACTGGGCGGTGATCGCGGGCCGGGACGCGCTGACCGCGCACCCGGACTGGTCGGCGGTCGGCCTCCGGCTCGGCGGCCTGCTGGCACTGGCGGTGGCCTGCGTGGCCCTCTCGGTCGCCACCTTCCGCTCCTACCAGAAGAGCGTGTAGCCGGCCACGAGCACCACCTACGGGGGCCGCCCCGGTCTCCCGCCGCCGCGGGGGACCGGGGCGCTACCGTAAGCACCGTGAGCACCATGCGCTTCGCGATCTCGATCCCGCAGGGCTGCCCGGACGGCACCTTCGACCCGGCCGCGTTCGCCGCCTACCTGCTCCGGGCGGAAGCGCTCGGCTTCGAGAGCGCCTGGACGATGGACCAGACGTTCGGCGCCACCCCCCGGCTCAACGCGCTGGAGACGATGACGTTCGCGGCCGCCTGCACTGCATTGTCTTCCGCCTCCGGCGGGGCCCGGCTGCGGCTGGGCTGCTCGGTCTGGATCAGCCCGCTGCACCAGCCCGTCCAGCTGGCCAAGAGCTTGTCCACGCTCGACCAGCTCAGCGGCGGGCGCCTTGAGATCGGCTTCGGCAGCGGCGGCCAGTACCGGGCGTTCTCCGCCTTCGGCATCACCGGCGACGGCCTGATCACCCGGTTCACCGAGGGTATCGAGGTGATGAAGGCGCTCTGGACCGAGCCCGAGGCCAGCTACGACGGCCGGTTCTACCAGCTCCGCGGGGCCACCATGGAGCCCAAGCCGGTGCAGAAGCCGCACCCGCCGATCTGGCTGGGCGGCGCGGCCGAGCCGGCCGTCCGCCGCGCGGCCCGGCTCGGTGGCGGGTTCTTCGGGGCCGGATCGAGCACCACCGCCGCGTTCGCCGGCCAGGTCCAGGTGCTGCGCGCGGAACTGGCCACCCAAAAACGCGACCCAAGCTCGTTCCCGGTCGCCAAGCGGATCTACATCGCCGTCGACGACGATGCCGAACGGGCCCGCATCCGGATGGCGGACGCGCTGATCGGCGTCTACGGCCAGGCGTTCGGCTCGACGCTGCCGCCGGTCGCGGTGACCGGGACGGCCGCCGACTGCGTCCGCGGGGTGCGCGCGGTGGCCGACGCCGGCGCCGAGCTGATCCTCCTCACCGCCTTGTTCGAGGAGGAACAGCAGATGGAAAGGCTGGCCGCCGAGGTCGTCCCGCACTGTCGCTAACGAGTCATTCAACGAGACTCGTTCGTGGCCAGCGCGGGCCGCCCCCGCCCCTAAACTACGGGGCGGAGTGCGCGGCTGACAGCAAGGAGTTCTCGTGCCCGACGATCGCTCGGCCCGTGAGGTGCCGTCGACCTCGAAGATCGACACCACCGTGCCGCACTCGGCCCGGATCTGGAACTACTGGCTGGGCGGCAAGGACCACTACCCGGTCGACCGGGCCGCGGGCGACAAGTACCGCGAGACCTACCCGGGCATCGTCGACACCGCCCGCGCGGTCCGCTACTTCATGGCCCGCGCCGTCCGCTACCTGGCGGCCGAGGCCGGCGTGCGCCAGTTCCTGGACATCGGCACCGGGCTGCCCGCGGTCGACAACACCCACGAGATCGCCCAGCGGGTCGCGCCCGAGAGCCGGATCGTCTACGTCGACAACGACCCGCTGGTGCTGGCGCACGCCCGCGCCCTGCTGTCCAGCCGCCCCGAGGGGGCCTGCGACTACGTCGACGCCGACCTGCGCGAACCGGGCCAGATCATCACCGCCGCCGCCCGCACCCTCGACCTCAGCCAGCCGGTGGCGCTGCTCCTGATGGGCGTGCTCGGGCACGTCAGCGCCTACCCGGCCGCCCGCGCGGCGGTGGACGGGCTGCTGGCCGAATTGCCGCCCGGCAGCTACCTGGCGCTGGCCGACAGCGTCCGGGTCGGCGACGCCCACATCGCCGCCGAGGAGGACTACACCGACACCGGCGCGGTGCCCTACCAGCTGCGCAGCCCCGAGGAGATCGCCGGCTTCTTCCACGGCCTCGACCTGGTCGAGCCGGGGGTGGTCCCGGTCCACCAGTGGCATCCCGACCCGGCCCCGTTCCCGGCCGTGCCGGTGGACACGCTGGGGGCGGTCGGCCGCAAGCCGGGCGGCCCGGGATCGCCGTGACCCCGGGTGCCGGTCTCGACCTGACCGACGTCGCCGAGCTGCTGCTCGACTTCGCGGTCCCCCGGTTCGGCGTCGGCGGGGCCGTGTTCGTACTCGAACGCCCGCTGACCGGGCCCCCCGACTCCGGTGGCCAGCTGATCGTGCGCCGCCTGGCCAACCGGTTCCGGCGCGAGGACGGCGCGCTCGGCAGTTCGGCCCTGCCGCCTGGTGAGCTGGTCGCGTTTACCGCCGATTCGCACTACGGGCAGGTGCTGTCGGGGGCCGGGCCGGTGCGGTTCGCCGCGATGGACCAGGCGGTGATGGAACGTATCCGGCGTGGCGGCCGCCAGGTCCTCGCCCGGTACAACCTGTTCCTGGCCGTGCCGCTGGCCGCCCGCGGTGAGGTGGTGGGCCTGCTGATGGTGTGCCGCATGGGTACGGCCGCCGCCTACACCGACGCCGAAGTGGATGCCGTGGGCGCCCTGGCCGCGCGGGCGGGGGCCGGGTTGGCGGACGCGGCTGAGATCGCCCGGCGGCGGCGCGACGCCGAGGCGCTGCGCCGCGGCCTGGTCCCGGCCGAGCCGCCGGTCCCGGACCGGGTGGAGGTGGCCTGGCGGTCCAACCCGGCCCCGGGCTACCTGGTCGGCGGTGACTGGTGGGACATCGTGGCTCTGCCCGGCGGCCGGACCGGCCTGGTGGTGGGCGACGTGATGGACCACGGGCCCGGTCCGGCGATGCTGCTGGCCCAGCTCCGGGCGGCTGCCCACACGCTGGCCGACCTCGACCTGGAGCCGGCCGAGCTGATGGGACGGCTGGACCGCAGCGCGGCCGCGCTGACCGGCGGGACGTGCGCGACCTGCGTCTACGCGGTGGTCGACCCGGCCGAGGGCTGCTGCACGATGACGCTGGCCGGGCACCTGTCTCCGGTGCTGGCGCTGCCGGACGGCCGGACCCATGTGCCCGCGCTGCCGGCCGGGATGCCGGTCGGCCTCGGCGGCGGCCAGTTCGGCCAGGCCCGGGTCAAGCTGCCGCCCGGTACGGTGCTCGCGCTCTACACCGACGGGCTGGTGGAGAGCCGGACCCGGTCGTTCACCAAGGGCATGCTGGCCCTGCGGTCGGCCATCTCCGGTCAGCACGGCGCGCTGGCCGGCACCTGCGACGCGCTGGTCGAGTCGCTGCGCCACCACGAGGACGACGTGACCGTGCTGCTGGCCCGCATCCCGGCCTGACGTACGGCGGGCGGCGGGCCAGCAGCCGAAGTAACCGCGTGAGTCAGGACTTCGGCATCAGCACGGTGTCGATGATGTAGACGGTGGCGTTGGCGGTCTGCACGTTGCCGCACACCACGTGGGCGCCGTTGATGGTGTAGCTGGTCCCCGAGCCGGCCGGGGTGACCGTGCCGCCCTCGAGCGTCTTGATCGGCTTGCCCATGGCCAGCTCGGCCGGGGTGTACCGGCCCATCGCCACGTGGTAGGTGAGGATCTTGGTCAGCTCGGCCTTGTTGGCCAGCACCGAGTTCAGCGTCGACGACGGGATCTTGGCGAACGCCGAGTTGGCCGGGGCGAACACGGTGATGTTCTTGGCCGAGTTCAGCGTGTCGACCAGGCCTGCCTTCTTCACGGCGGTGACCAGCGTCGACAGCACCGGGTTGGCCGAGGCGGCGGTGGCCACCGGCGCGGTCGACATGCCGCTGAAGCTGCCCGCCCCCGACTTGGGTACCGACGCGCAGCCGGTCCCGAAGTCGGCGGTGGTGGTGCCCGACCCCATCGACGAGCCCGACGGCATCGACGAAGACGACGGCATCGACGAGCTGGACGGCATCGCCGACGATGACGCCTTGGCTGACGACGACCCGGACGCGGACGTGCCGCTGGAGCCACTGCTGCAGGCGGCGGTCCCGATGACGAGGCCCAGCGCGGGTACGGCCAGGGCCAGGATGCGACGGTTCATGATTTTCTCCTCAGATCCTTCCGGAAAGCTCTTCCGGTTCGGCATTTTCCGTTTTTTCCGATTGGTTTTACATTTTTTGCAGAAAGGCTGGAACCGGTCCGGGCTTGACACCCGGCCACCCGGCCCGTCAGCTGGCGCTTCAGGTGACGGTGACCACGGTGGAATCCCACCCACTGGCTCCATTGGGGAAGGGCTGCGCCCGGCCCGGTGGCTGGGTTGCCCCGGTGCCGTCGGTCGCGCGCACCTGCAGCGTGTGCAGGCCGGGACGGGCGTCCCAGTTCCACACCCACTGTCGCCAGGTATCGATGCCGTCGGCGGCGGTCAGCCGGGCCTTCTGCCAGGGGCCGCCGTCGACGTTGACCTCGACCGCGGCGATACCGCGGTGCGGGGCCCAGGCCACCCCGGCCACCGGCACCTGGCCGGCTTTGACCGATGCCAGTGGCTGGGGGACGTCGATACGCGATTCGGTCTTGATCGGGGCCACCGCCGCGTAGCCGCGCTGGGTCCAGTACGCCTTCTGCTGCGCGAAGGTGGTGACCTCGAGCTTGGTCACCCACTTGGTCGCCGACGTGTAGCCGTACAGGCCGGGCACCACCATCCGGGCCGGGAATCCGTGCGCGATCGGCAGCGGCTTGCCGTTCATGCCCACCGCCAGCAGCGCGGTCCGGCCGTCCATGATCGCCGCGGTCGGGGTCGAGATCGTCATGCCGTCGGTCGAGGTGCTGAGCACCTGGTCGGCCCCGCGCTGGATCCCGGCCCGGCGCAGCAGCGCAGGCAGGCTGGCCCCGAGCCAGCGGGCGTTGCCCGCGTAGGGCCCGCCGACCTCGTTGGACACGCACACCAGGGTGATGTCGGCCTCGGTCAGCGGCAGCCGCAGCAGGTCGGCGAAGCTCAGCTCGATCTCCCGCTCGACCATCCCGCCGATCCGCAGCGTCCAGTTCTCCGGTGACACCTGCGGCAGCACCAGGTCGGTGTCGACCCGGTAGAAGCTCGCGTTCGGGGTGTAGAACGAACTCAGCCCGGGGATCTTCAGCTCCGCTCCGGCCGGTAGCGGCCGGGCCTGGCGGGCAGCGGCCGGTAGCTGCACCTGATTCCGGGCGGTGGTGGCGCTGAACCGCCGCAGCAGCAGGTCACCGGCCCCGCCGCTGGCGGCCGCGACCACCGCCGCGCCCGCCCCGGCCACCAGGAACGCCCGCCGCCCGGCGGCTGACTCCGCCAAACCGGCCGGCTCCGGCTCGCTCGCGCGGAGAGTGATCTTCCCATCACGGTCCGCACGGGCCAGAATGACCAGCGTGATCATCGCGACCGCGACCCCAGCCAGCGTCGGCGCCACGTCCGCGCCGTCCGCGTCGGGCCGGGTCAGCACCGCGCTGACGCCGAGCACGCCGAACACCGCCAGCCCGGCCAGGCCGGCCGCCAGCCAGCGCCGGGCCAAGATCCCGATCACCACCGCGAACGCGGCCAGCAGGATCAGGATGCCGGTGACGAGGACCGTCTTGTCGTGCGAGCCGAAGTGGACGATCGCGAAGTCCTTGACCGGGATCGGCGTCAGGTCGATGGCCGAGCCGCCGACCGCCACCACCGGGCTGCCGAGCGGCCCGGTGATCGCGGCGATCAGCTCGGCCACGCCCAGCGCGACCGCCGCCGCCAGCAGCCCGATCAGGGCCCCGCGGACCGCCCCGGACAGGGCGCCGCGCAGGCCCGGCCGGGGCCCAGCCCCGTGGCCCACGGGTACTGGCCGGCGCAGGGTAGCCGGTGGCTTTCTCTTGGTCGTCACGGCCAGTGATTCGGAACCAGGTCGGCTCCGGATTGGAAAAAAATTTGTACCCATCCGCCGGGCATCGGGCTCCGAATAAGGGCCATGGAGGCACCCCGCATGCGGCAGCAGCCACAGCCAGATCCTGGTCCTTCGGAGGGGAGGGACCAGTCTCTGGAGGGTCTCCTGGCCCGGGTGGCGCGTGGTGACCACGCGGCCTTCGAAGCGGTCTACGACGAGCTCAGCGCTCCGGTCTTTGGGCTGATCAAGAAGGTGCTCAGGGACCCCGCGCAGTCGGAGGAGGTCGCCCAGGAGGTGCTGCTGGAGGTATGGCGGACGGCGTCAAGGTTCGACGCCAGCAGAGGAGGAGCGGTGTCCTGGGTTTTGACCATGGCCCACCGCCGCGCGGTGGACCGGGTCCGGGCGGAGACTTCCGCGGCCCAGCGGGAGCAGAAGTTCGCCCCGGACCCGGTCACCGGCCCCGACGACGTGGCCGAGGCGGTCGAAGCCAACCTGGACGCTCAGCGGGTCCGCCGCTGCCTGGGCGGCCTGACCGAGCTGCAGCGTGAAGCGGTGCAGCTGGCCTATTACCGGGGTTACACGTATCCGCAGGTCGCCAAGCTTCTCGACGTCGCCCTGGGCACGATCAAGACGAGAATCCGCGACGGGCTGATCCGGATGCGTGACTGTATGGAGGTGAGCTGGTGAGGCTTCAGCATGACCTGCACACGCTGACCGGCAGCTACGCCCTCGACGCGTTGCCACCGGACGAACTGGACGAGTATGAGCGTCACCTGACCCGCTGTGGGTCGTGTGCGGCTGAGGTCCGCGGCTTGCGCGAGACGGCCGGACGGCTGGCGCTGGCGGTCGCCGAACCGGCTCCGGCCCCGATGCGGGCCCGGGTCATGGCGGCGGCCGAACGGACCCGCCAGTTGCCGCCGCTGACCGGCGAGTCGCACGCCCAGGGGGCTCGGTCGCTCCGGTCGATCAGGTCCGAGCGCCAGGCCCGGCGGGGACACCGGATCCACCGCGGCCCGGCCGTCTGGATCCCGCGTATCTCGGTCGCGGTGGCGGCCGCCGCGGTCGCGGTGGCCTCGGTGTTCGGGGTCCAGCAGCACGACGCTCAGCAGCGCCTGGCCGACGCCGAGAACCAGCTCACGGCCGCCCGCACCCACAACCAGCAGCTCGACACCGTGCTGGCCGGGGGCGACCTGCACCTGGTCAGCAACAAGACGTCGCTGGGTGGTTCGGTGTCCGCGATCGTCTCGCCCAGCCAGGCCAAGCTGGTCGTGGTCACCTCGGGGCTGCCCGCGCTGCCCGCGGGCAAGGTATACGAGCTGTGGCTGCTGGGCAAGTCGGTGGCGGTGCCGTCCGGCCTGCTGACCGCGGCCGCGCACGGCCGGACGATCCCGGTGGTGGCGTCCGGTCTGGTCAAGGGGTACTCGCTCGGGATCACCGTCGAGCCCGCGGGCGGCACCCTGAAGCCGACCACCAACCCGATCCTGGCCATGCCGCTGTCCGCCTGATGAGGACCCGATCCATCGGGGTCGTCGGGGCCGGCGTGAGCGGCCTGACCGCCGCCTACCTGCTGGCCCGGGCCGGTCAGGACGTCACCTTGTACGAGGCCGAGGACCGGCTGGGCGGGCACGCGCACACCCACGAGGTGCGCGAGCCCGGCGGCCGGACGCTGGCGGTCGACTCCGGCTTCATCGTCTACAACGAGCGCACTTATCCGCTGCTCACCCGGCTCCTGGCCGAACTGGAAGTTCCTGGGCAACCGGCGGAGATGAGCATGTCGATCGGCTGCCGCGGCTGCGGGCTGCAGTACGCCGGCCACCGGGGACTGAGCGGCCTGCTGCCCGGGCTGACCTCCGGTGGCCGCCGCTACGCGCGCATGCTGACCGAGATCCCCGCCTTCCACCGCAAAGCCCGGGAACTGCTGGCGGCCGGCGGCCACGACGACGACCTCACGTTCGGGCAGTTCCTGACCGCCAACCGGTTCACGCCGTACTTCGGCACCCACTTCGCGCTGCCCCTGGTGGCGGCCGTGTGGTCGTGCCCGCCAGGTACCGCCCGGCGCTACCCGGCCCGCTACCTGTTCGAGTTCCTGCGCAACCACGGCATGCTGTCGGTCTCCGGGTCGCCGCCCTGGCGGACCGTGACCGGCGGTTCGCGCCGCTACGTGGACCAGATCGCGCGGCGGATCCCGGCCGTGCGCACGGCCGCGCCGGCCCGGGCCGTGCACCGGCACCCGGACGGAGCGGCGGTCACCGACGGCGGCGGCCACACCACCGACTTCGACGCGGTCGTCATCGCCACCCACGCCGACCAGGCGCTCGGCCTGCTGGCCGACCCCACCCCGGCCGAGGAAAAGGTGCTGGGAGCGTTCCCGTACTCGCCCAACCCGGCCCTGCTGCACACCGACGACCGGCTGCTGCCCGCCCGCCCGGGGGTCCGGGCGTCCTGGAACTACCAGCTCAGCGCCTGCGACGGGGCCGCCCAGGAGACCCGGATCAGTTACTACCTGAACCGGCTGCAGCGGCTGCCCGCCGAGCGCGACTACATCGTCACCCTCGGCGGCGACGGCGCGGTGGCCGAGTCCGCCGTCATCGACCGGATGGACTACACCCACCCGGTCTACACCCCGGATTCGGTCGCCGCCCAGCGCCAGCTGCCCGAGCTGAACCGCACCCCGGTGGCGTTCGCGGGCTCCTACCACGGCTGGGGCTTCCACGAAGACGGCTGCCGCTCCGGCGTCGAGGCCGCCCGCGCCCTGGGGGTGGCCTGGTGACCCCAGGCGCCGCGCTGTACGAATGCCGGATCACCCACCTGCGCACCGCCCCGCTCCGCAACGCGTTCAGCTACCGCAGCTACCAGTGGCTGGTCGACCTCGACCGGCTGCCCCGGCCGGGCCCGCTGCTGCGGGTGCTGGCCGGGTTCTCCGCCCGCGACCACCTCGGTGACCCGGACCGCAGCCTGCGCGCCAACCTCGACCACTATCTGGCCGCCCATGGCGTCGACCTGCACGGCGGCCGGGTGCTGATGCTGGCCCACGCCCGGGTGCTGGGCTACGTGTTCAACCCGCTGACCGTCTACTGGTGCCACGACGGCGACGGCTCGCTGCGCTGCGTGGTGGCCGAGGTTCACAACACCTACGGCCAGCGCCACGCCTACCTGCTGGAGACCGATGACCACGGCCGCGCCCGGCTGGCCAAGGAGTTCTACGTCTCGCCGTTCTACCCGGTCGACGGCCGCTACCGGATGAGCCTGCCCGAGCCGGGCCCGCGGCTGCGGCTGTCGGTCGTCCTCGAGCGCCCGGACGGGACCTCGTTCGTGGCCAGCGTGCAGGGCCGCCGCCAGCCCGCCGACCGGCGCCGCCTGCTGCGGGCGGCCGTCCGCCACCCCTGGTCGACGCTGGCCGTGTCGGCCCGCATCCGCGTCCAGGGCATCCGTCTGTACCTGCGTGGGCTCCCCATCGTCCCCCGGCCCGAGCACCCAGCCCAGGAAGGGGTTCAATGACCAGCACCACCAGCCGGCCGACGCCGGCGTCGACGATCGACGAGACCCGCTGGCCGGACATCGCCCGCCCCGGCGGCTCGGCCGCCCGCGGCGCGATCGCGGCGGCCCTGTTCCGGGCGGCCGCGACCCGGCTGCCACTGACCGTCCGGCTGCCCGACGGCCGCCGCCTGGGCACCGGCGGCCCCGGCGGCTCCGGCGGGCCGGAGATGATGCTGTACCAGCCGCGGGCGTTCTTCCGCCGGCTGGGCGCCGGCGGCCTGATCGGGCTGGGTGAGTCGTACATGGCGGGGGAGTGGGACAGCCCCGACCTGACCGCCCTCCTCACCGTGTTCGCCGAGCACGTCGGCGACCTGGTGCCGCCCGGGCTGCAGCGGCTCCGGCGGCTGGCGGTCCGCCGCCACCCGGTCACCGACGACCCCACCCCGGACGGCGCCCGCCAGAACATCCACCGGCACTACGACCTGTCCAACGACCTGTTCGCGTCGTTCCTGGACGAGACCATGACCTACTCGGCGGCCCGGTTCGCGACCGGGCCGGACGGTGCCCCGGTCGCCGACGGACGTCGGCTGGCCGACGCCCAGCACCGCAAGATCGACCAGCTGCTGGACCGAGCCGCCGCCGGTCCCGGCACCCGGCTGCTGGAGATCGGCACCGGCTGGGGTGAGCTGGCCATCCGGGCCGCCGCCCGCGGCGCCGAGGTGCTGACGGTGACGATCTCCCCGCAGCAGCAGGTGCTGGCCACCGGCCGGATCGCCGCAGCCGGCTACGCGGACCGGGTCCGGGTCGAGCTCCGCGACTACCGGGAGGTCGAGGGCCAGTTCGACGCGATCGTGTCGGCCGAGATGATCGAGGCGGTCGGGCTGCGCTACTGGCCGTCCTACTTCGCCGCCCTGGACCGGCTGCTGGTCCCCGGCGGCCGGGTCGGCCTGCAGGCGATCACGATGGCGCACGACCGGATGCTGGCCACCCGGTCCACCTACACCTGGATCCACAAGTACATCTTCCCCGGCGGCCTGATCCCGTCGGTCACCGCGATCGAGGACGTCCTGGCCGGCGGCCACCTGCGGATCGCCGGCCGCGACGACTTCGGCGCCCACTACGCCGAGACCCTGCGGCTGTGGCGCGAGCGGTTCGCCGCCCGGGCCGACCAGGTCCGCCTGCTCGGCTTCGACGAGGTGTTCCTGGCCATGTGGACGTTCTACCTGAGCTACTCCGAGGCCGGCTTCCGCTCCGGCTACCTGGACGTGTGCCAGCTGACCCTGGTGAAGGACCGATGACCCGCACTCCCACCGCCCGCCCGGCGGCCACCACCCAGCCCGGCCCCGGCGTGGCCGCCACCATCGCCGCCCTGGCGGCCGAGGTCGGCCTCGACCGGCTGCCCATCCGCGTCCGCGCCTGGGACGGCAGCGAGGCGGGCCCCGACGGCGGCCCGGCCCTGGTGCTGCGCTCCCCGCGGGCGCTGCGCCGCCTGCTCTGGCACCCCGGTGAACTCGGCCTGGCTCAGGCCTACGTCACCGGGGAGCTCGACGTCGACGGCGACCTCGACGACGGCCTCCGCCAGGTCTGGACCGCCCGCCCCCGGCTCGCCCCCGGCGGCCGGCCGGTGCGCCTCCCGGCCGCCGCCTGGGCGGCCGTCCGCGCGGCCGCTCAGCTGCACGCGTTCGGCGCCCCGCTGCCCGCCCCGGCCAGCCAGCTGCGGGTGTCCGGGCGCCTGCACAGCCGGGCCCGCGACCGGGCGGTGATCGCCGGCCACTACGACCTGCCGCCCGAGTTCTACCGGCTGATCCTCGACCCGCGGATGGCCTACTCGTCCGGCTACTGGACCTCCGACCAGCCCGGTTACACGCTGGCCGACGCCCAGCGCGACAAGCTCGAGCTGATCTGCGGCAAGCTCGGCCTGGCCCCCGGGGCCCGGCTGCTCGACATCGGCTGCGGCTGGGGCTCGCTCAGCCTCTACGCCGCCCAGCAGCACCAGGTCCAGGTCACCGCGGTCACGCTGTCGGCCCAGCAGGGCGGCTTCGTGAGCGGCCGGGTGCGCGAGCTGGGCCTCGGGTCGCTGGTCGACGTCCAGGTCCGCGACTACCGCGACATCACCGGCGGCGGCTACGACGCCGTCGCGTCGGTCGAGATGGGTGAGCACGTCGGGGCCGAGCAGTACCCCCGGTTCGCCGCCGCCCTGCACCAGCATCTGCGGCCGGGCGGCCGGGTCCTCATCCAGCAGATGTCCCGGTCCGGCCGGGCCCCGGGCGGCGGCCCGTTCATCGAGTCGTTCATCGCCCCCGACATGCACATGCGCCCGCTGGGGGAGACCATCGGCCTGCTCGAACGGGCCGGCCTGGAGGTCCTCGGCGCCCAGGCTCTGCGCGAGCACTACGTGCGCACGATCCGGGCCTGGCAGGCCAGCTTCGCCGCCCGGGCGGCCGAGATCGCCGAGTGGCTGACCCCCGAGCAGGTCCGGGTCTGGCGGCTGTACCTGGCCGGCGGGGCCCTCGCCTTCGAGCAGGGCCGGATGGGCGTCGACCAGGTCCTCGCCACCCGCCCCGTCCGCTAGCCGCCCGCCTGGTAGAGGCTGGCCAGCGGCAGGAACAGCTCGTCCACGATCGAGGTGATGCGGGCGGCGGGCGGGGGCTTGAGGTCCAGCAGCAGGTGCTGGCGCATCAGGTCGAACGGCATTTCCAGCACCGCCACCGGGATGCGCGCGAGGTCGATCTCGCCGCGGTCGTGGGCGCGCTGGTAGATGGGCCGGACCGGCGGGCGGGGCTGACCGCCCATGATCTTTTCGCGCACCTGGGCCGGGGTGAGGCCGGTGTCGGCCGTCAGCCCGGCGAACGCGGTCGCCGCGGCGATCGCGTAGCTGGCCGCGCGGGCCTCGCCCACCAGCGTCAGCTCGGCCAGCAGGTCGCTGCGCAGGGCGCCGGTGTCGGGCAGCGTGATCGGGTTGGCGTCCCGCTGGTGCTCCATCGCCGCCAGCACCAGCTGGTCCTTGTTGGGCCAGCGCCGGTAGAGCACGGGCTCGCTGGTCGCCGCCCGCCGGGCCACCGACTCCATGGTCATGCGGGCGTAACCGGTCTCCACCAGCTCGTCCCAGGCCGCCGTGAGCAGGGCCGACTCGAGTTCCTGACCGTGCCGGCGGCGGCGGGCCGGTCGGGGCGCCTCGGTAATCATCACCCCCACGATAGAAAGACTTGCCTTTCTTAGCAAGGGTTCGTACGCTGCTTAGAAAGGATTTCATTTCTTAAAGGGGTGAACGGGCGATGAGCGAAACGAACGCAGCCGAGCCGTCGACGCCGGGGCGCGACCAGCTGACCGGGCCGACTGGGCCGTCCGGGCCCACCGGGCCGACGCCCACCGGCCCCACCGATCCGGCCGTGCTGATCGTCGGCGCTGGGCCGACCGGGCTGACCCTGGCCGTCGAGCTGGCCCGCAGCGGCGTGTCCTTCCGCCTGATCGAGGCCGCCCCCGGTCCCCAGCCCGGGTCCCGCGGCAAGGGCATCCAGCCCCGCACGCTGGAAATCTTCGGTGACCTCGGCCTGGCCGAGCGCGAGCTCGCCCACGGCCGGCTGGCGATGACGATGATCATGATCGCTCCCGACGGCCGCGAGAGGGTGGGCGGCGCCGAGCCCGAGGAACTGAAGGACCGTCCCGACATCCCGTACACGACCAGCCTGATCACGCCCGAGTGGCGGACCGAGGAAGCGCTCCGGCTGCGGCTGGGCGAGCTCGGCGGCGCGGTCGAGTTCGGCACCACGCTGGGCAGCTTCCAGCCGGCCGATGAGGGCGTGTCGGCCGTGCTGGTCAAGAACGGCCAGGCCGAGACGGTCACCGCCCGCTGGCTGGCCGGCTGCGACGGCGGCCACAGCACCGTCCGCTGCCAGGCCGGGATCAACTTCGTGGGCGAGACCCGCGAAGAGATCCGCATGCTGGTCGCCGACGTCGAGGTCGACGGCCTCGATCGCGACGCCTGGCGGCTGTGGCAGCACCCGGACGGCCTGTTCGCCCTCTGCCCGCTGCCCTCGACCGACGTGTTCCAGTACCAGGCCCTCCTCGCGCCCGGCTCCGACCCCGACCTCAGCCTGGCCCACCTGCAGGCGATCCTGGAGCGGCGGACCGGCCGGACCGACATCCGCCTGCACGAGCCGCAGTGGTCGTCGCTCTGGCGGGCCAACATCCGCCTGGTCGACCGCTACCGGGAGGGTCCGGTGTTCCTGGCCGGCGACGCCGCCCACATCCACTCGCCCGCCGGCGGCCAGGGCATGAACACCGGCATCCAGGACGCCCACAACCTGGGCTGGAAGCTGGCCGCGGTCGCCCAGGGGGCCTCGCCGGCGCTGCTCGACAGCTACGAGGCCGAGCGGCGGCCGGTCGCGGCCAGCGTGCTCGCGCTGTCCAACGAGCGGCTGGCCCAGACGCTCAGGCAGAATGAGATCTCCACCCGCCGCGACGCCAGCACGATCGAGCTCGGTGTGAACTACCGCGGCTCGGCCCTGGCCCGCGACGACCGTGACGACCGTGCCCCGCTCCGGGCCGGCGACCGCGCCCCCGACGCGACCAAGCTGCTGACGGCCGACGGCGAGCACCGGCTGTTCGACCTGACCGGCGGCGGCCGGTTCACGCTGCTGAGCTTCGGCCCAACCGAGGCGGCCGTCCCCTCCGGTCTCCGGACCCTCCAGGTCGTCAAGGAGCCGTCCGCCCCCGGCGACGTCGCCGACAGCGAAGGCTTCCTGGCCCGCGCCTACGACGCGACCGACCGCACCCTGGTGCTGATCCGCCCCGACGGCTACGTCGGCCTGATCTCCGACGCCGGTGACATCGGGGCGGTCGCGGACTACCTCGCGGCCATCCGCGGATAACCCGGGGGAGGCCTTATTCCGCCACCGGAGCCAGCCTGCCGGCCGCAGGTCAGGCCCGGTAGCGCAGCCCGTCCATCAGCAGATCGAGCATCCGGCTGGCCTGTTCCCGCTGGGCGGGCTCGCCCGCGGTCAGCGACACCCCGCTCAGGCTGGCCAGCACGTCCCCGGGCTCGACGTCGGCCCGGATCGTGCCGGCCGCCGCGCCCGCCGCCAGCAGCGTGGTGATCGCGCCCAGCAGCCGCCGCAGGCTCTCCGCGAACGGGTCGCCGCCCGAGGCCACCACCGCCCGCAGCGCGTCAGCCATCCCGCGCTTGGTCGTCATGTAGTCGATGAACCGGTCCATCCACTGCCGGGTCGCCTGGTCCGGCGGGCGGCTGGCCAGCAGGTCGTCGGCCGCGTCACACAGCCGGGCCAGCTCGTTCCGGTAGGTGGCGTCGACCAGCGCGTCGCGGGTCGGGAAGTGCCGGTACAAGGTACCGATGCCGACCCCGGCTTCCTTGGCGATCGAGTCGAGCGTCACGTCCGGCCCGTCCTGGGAGAACGCCCGGGCGGCCACCGCCAGCAGACGGTCGCGGTTGCGCTGGGCGTCCGCCCGCAGCGGCCGGGACTCGGTCGCCGCCACCGTCTCTCCCTCCGTCGCCCGGCCCCGCCGGCCCCTGGACCAGCGGAGCATCCTCCGTTTTCCCATGGTAACGGGCCGCCCGAAAACCGCTGGCGACCCGCCGCGGCCCGGTGCGATCCTGGCCCCGTGCTCGGCCCGGACGAGATCGCCCAGTTCGTCGCCGACGGCTACGTCGCCGTCCGCGGCGCGATCCCGCCCGCGGTGACCCGGGCCTGCCAGGACATCATCTGGGCGGAGCTGGCCACCCACGGCGTGCTGCGCGGCGCCCCGGCCACCTGGACCAGGCCGGTGATCCGGATCGTCACCCCCAGCGGCGCCCCGTTCACCGCGGCCGGCACCACCCGGCTGGTGGGCGAGGCCTGTGATCAGTTGCTGGGCGCCGGCCGCTGGATCCGCTGTCCCGGGGTCGGCGGCACGATCCCGGTCCGGTTCCCGGGCCCGGACGACCCCGGCGACGCGGGCTGGCACATCGAGAGCAGCTACGCCGACGAACGTGGCCAGCGCGTCAGCCTCCGGTCCCGCGGCCGCGGCCTGCTCGCCCTCTACCTGTTCACCGACGTCGGCCCGGACGACGCCCCCACCCGGCTGCGCCCGGGCTCGCACCTCGACGTCCCGCCCATCCTGGCCGCGGGCGGCAACGACGGCATGGCCTGGCTGCCCGCCGCCCAGCAGGCGGCCCGGGCCAGCGCCCACCGCCCCACCGTCTGGGCCACCGGCCAGGCCGGCGATGTCTTCCTCTGTCACCCCTTCCTGGTGCACGCCGCCTCCTGGCCGCACCGCGGTCGCTGGCCGAAAATGATGGCCCAGCCGGGCGTCTCGCTCACCGCCGGCGAATTCGCCGACCCGGCCGCCCGGACCACCCCGCTCACCCCCGTTGAGCAGGCCATTTTCACAAAATAAATACACACTGAATCGTCCGGCGCCCACGCATCCACCGCCGCCGTCGCGCGCCCACCGCCGCCGTCGCGCGGCGACGCACCTGACCGCCGCTCAGCCCGCGGCCGACTGCCGCCAGCCTGCGCCTCAGCTACCCAGCCGGGCGGCCGCCACCTTCTTCGGGACACACATCCGCCAGGCGTCGATCACCAGCTCGCGCATCTCGTCCGGGCCGAGCACCGCCAGCCGCGCGTGCACCCAGTGGAACCGCTGGTCGGACAGCCGCGGCAACGCGAACTTGTCCGGCTCGGCCGCGATCAGGGCGTCCCGCTCTTCCCTGGGGAACCCGAAACCCATCGTCGTCTCGTCCGGCGACACCGACACGTACACGATCTTCCCGACCCGGAACTTCACGTACTCCCGGATCAGGTGCTCCGAGGTCCGGGGCAGCGTCACCGCGACCGCCCGGATCTCCTCCAGCCTGACCACAACCCCACGCTAGCGGGCACCACTGACATTCCCGCGACGTCGCCTTCAGGTGCGCAGGACCAGCCACTTCCCGCCCGCCGCGACCGCGGTGACCGTGCAGGCCAGCCAGAGCAGGAACCAGATGACGCGCGGGATCAGGGTCTGGCGGGCCAGGTCCTTCCCGTCCTGGGAGCGGATGCCGATCTCGATGATCCGCCGGACTCCGGTCAGCAGCAGCAGCCAGGTGACGGCGTAGGCGGTGACGATCTGGGCGCCGAGCGGGGTGTGGCGGAGGATGACCAGGACCAGCCCGCCCGCCAGCGCCACGGTGATCATGCCGAACGACATCCACACGGTGAACAGCAGCAGCACCAGCAGGAACAGCGCCACCCACAGCACCGCGAGGATGTGACCAGTCTCGATCATCTTGGCCGACGCCAGGCCGAACAGGCTCGGGCCGATGTATCCGGCGAACGAGATGACCACCGAGCCGAGGCAGCCGGCCGGATCGTGGTAGGTGGCCCCGGACGCGTCCATGTTCAGCTTTATCCGGCTCACCTTGCGGAACAGCAGGGCCGAGGCGGCCGCGTGGGCACCCTCGTGGGCCATCACCGTGCCGTGCCGCAGGAGCAGCCAGCCCGAGTCGACCACGGTGACGGCCAGCGCGACCAGGCCGATCAGGGCGGCGGTCCCGCCTGCGAGCGGGATCTGCGTGGTGGTCACGCTATGAAATTAAATCTGCCTATTTGCCCCGTCTATCCCTGCGCCGCCAGCACTTGCTCGACGTACTCGAGCTCCGAGTCGTACACGTGGGCCGACTTCACCACCATCACCAGCCGCCCGGCCGGGCGGCCGAGCGCGCCGGCCACCCGGTGCTGCAGGGCCGCCAGTTCGATCAGGTTGCCGTAGCCCTTGGCGCCGAAGTCGATGCTGTGGCAGTAGGTCACCAGCTCGACCGCGCCACCTGGGAGCCAGAAGTCGAGCAGGCTGACGCAGGGGATGTAGCTGGTGTCGGTCCGCGGCTGGAACGTGGTGATCGAGGCCGACCGGCTGGCCGGGTCCCGCCGGAGCCGGTCGATCACCCAGGCCAGCTGGTCGCGGCCGGTGTGGTCGTAGTCGAACAGCCGGGTCGCGTAGCTGTCGGCCCCGCCCAGCGCGGCCACCCGGCGGTGGTCGGTGAAGTTGGCTCGCATCCAGGCCAGCCGATCCGGGTCGGCGTAGCGGGCGATGATGTCGTCGTCCGCGTCGGGCCGCTCGACCACCAGCGTGACCAGGGAGAGTTCCCGGACCGGGCGGTCGTCGTAGCGGCTGTCGATGCCGTCCGCCAGGATCCGGCCGGCGATCAGCAGCCAGCCCGCCCCCAGGCTGCCCGCCGTCAGCACCTGCGGCTCGTCGTGGGCCAGCGGAGTCGTCACGCTGGCATCGTAAGCACCGGCGCCACTAGCTCCGCCAGGTGGACCAGGCAATATCCAGGGTGTCGATGTAGCGCTCGAAGGTGGCGTCGACCGACTGGGGCATGCCGAAGCCGCCCGCCGCCTCCAGCGAGACGAACCCGTGCAGGGCCGCCCGCAGCATCCGGACCGCGTCGATCGCGTCGTCGCCCTCGATGCGGTAGCCCTTGAGCACCGCCGCCAGCATGCCGATGGCGGCCGCGCCGGCCGCCTCGTGCTCGTCGTCGCCGGGCGCGGGGGCCCGGACGCTGGCGGCCGCCCGGCCCGGGTGGGCCTTGGCGTACCGGCGGTAGGCGTCAGCCATCGCGTGCAGCGCGTCCCGGCCGGCCAGCCCGGCCGCCGCCTCGGCCAGCGCCGCCGTCAGCTCGCGGACACCGAGCACGGCGATGTCGCGCTTGACCGCTTCGAGGCCGTCGACGTGTTTGTACAGACCGGGCAGGGACACCCCGCAGCGCTGGGCGACGGCGGCCAGCGTGAGCCGGTCGAGACCGGTCTCGTCCGCGACCGCCGCCGCCTGGGCCGCGATCTTCTCCCGGTTCAGCCCTGCGCGGGGCAAGGAGCCTGCCTCCCCGCCGCCCGGCCGCGCCATCCGAGCGCCACGCCGGTGCCGGTGACCCACACCAGCAGCGCCACTCCGGACACGTACGCGACCGGCGCCAGCCCTTCGATCAGGAACAGGTAACCCACCCCGGAGACGGTGATCGAGACCGCCAGCGCCAGGCTCGCGTACCGTAGCCAGCGCGGCAGCGGCGCAGCCGGCCCGGCGGTCAGCGCCAGCGCAGCCGTGGCCAGCACCGCCAGCGCCAGCATCTTGACCCCGTCCAGCCGGTTGAGCGCCTGGAACAGCAGGGCCGTCCGGCCGCTCGCGCGCTCGGGCAGCGCCCATCCGGCCAGCATCACGCCCAGAGCGTACTGCGCGACCGAGATCACGGCGGCCAGCAGGCCGGACACCAGGATCACCCCCGCCCGCCCGCGCCCCGCGGCCCGCGCCACCCGGGCCAGCACCGCCGCGATCACCGCCAGCCCGATGGCGGGCAGCCCCTCGGTCAGCACGAACTGAGCCTGCACCATCCCCAGGTGCGGCCCGTAACGGCCGATCACCTCGCTCGCGGGCGCGGTCACCGCCAGGTTCGGCACCGGCAGCACCAGCCCGGCCAGCCAGGACACGGTGAACCCGATCCCCGCCAGCACCGGGATCAGCGACACCCGGCGACCGGCCGCGCCGGCCGGGCGAGGAGGAGCGGCACTCTCTGAGAGGACGTTCATGGGACACCCCGTAGGCCGAAGTTAAGTTGACTCACTTTAAATTAATCTGCTTAACTTTCTTGCGCAAGCCAGTAAACGGGGCAAAATCGGGAGGCATCACCATGGAAGTGGCCGACGGCGTTCAGCTGCTCACGCAAGGCGTCACGAACTTCTACCTCATCGAAGATGCGGGCAAGTTCACCCTGGTCGACGCGGGTACCCCCAAGGACTGGGACTTTTTCGTCCGATCGCTGGCCACCCTCGAGCACAGTCAGCTGCACAACCTGGAAGCGGTCCTGCTCACCCACGCCCACCCGGACCACACCGGCTTCGCCGAACGGGCTCGCACCGAAGCCGGGGCCAGGGTCTGGGTGCACGAGGCCGAAGCCGAATCGGCCCGCACCGGCCAGGTCGGCAAGAAGGACGGCAAGATCCCGCCGTACCTGCTGCGGGCCGAGTTCTACCGGACGTTCTTCTCGCTCGGCCGCCGCGGCGCGGCCAGGATGATCCCGATCAAAGAGGTGTCCGGCTTTGCCGACGGCGAGACCATCGACATTCCCGGGCGGCCCCGCGCCGTGCTCGCCCCCGGGCACACCCCGGGCAGCGCCGCCCTGTTGCTGGCGGACCGCCGGGTCCTGTTCAGCGGCGACGTGATGGCCACCCGCAATCCGCTCACCGGCCGGCTCGGACCGCAGATCATGCCGTCGGCGCTGAACGAGGACACCGCCGAGGCGCTTCGCTCGCTGGACGCGCTGCGGGGCCTGACGGCCGACGTGATCCTGCCCGGCCACGGCGACCCGTATCGAGAGGGCATACCGGCCGCCCTCAACGCCGCCCAAGCCGCCGGCCGCTCGTAACGCGGCCCGGCCGCCCCCGGCCGCTCGTAACGCGGCCCGGCCGCCCCCGGCCGCTCGTAACGCGGCCCGGCCGCCCCGGGCCGCTCCTAGCCCGCGATCTCCGCCGCCACCAGCGCCCCCAGCTCCCAGCAGGCCTCCAGATCGCCCGGGCCGACCGCCCCGGTGACCACCACCGGCGGCCGGACCGCCCGCCACTGCAGGCCGGTGGTGATCGACTCGACCGCCCGGACCGCGCCGGTGGTGTCCAGCCCGCCGTGTACGTACAGCCCGAACGGCCGCCGCCGGGTCGCCTCCAGGCACGGGTAGTAGATGCCGTCGAAGAAGTGCTTGAGCGCCCCCGACATGTAACCGATGTTGGCCGGCGTCCCGAGGACCAGACCATCGGCGGCCAGCACGTCAGCTGCCCCGGCGGTCAAAGCCGGCCGCACCACCACCTCGACCCCCTCGATCTCGTCGGTCCGGGCCCCGCTGACCACTGCCTCGAACATCTCCTGCAGCGCGGGCGACGGCGTGTGGTGCACGACCAGCAGCGTGGCCACTACTCGGGCTGGCCCTTCTCCTGCCGGGCGACCGCCTCGACGGTGGCGGCCAGCTGCCCGGCGGTGGGCTGGGCCGACCCCAGCGGCCGGAGCGGGTAACGGCCCACGCCACGGCTCTGCAGCAGCTCACCGAACTGGCCGATGAACTCCTTCTGATCCGGCACCGAGCAGCCGAAACGCTCGGCCTCGGCGTAGGCGTCGTTCACGCTCCAGCCCTGGACCGCCATCCGGTAGCCGGCCGTCATCACCCCGGTCCGGCCCCTGCCCGCCTCGCAGTGCAGGTAGGTGCGGGGTGCCTCGTCCGCGGTGAGCAGGTCCAGCAGCTGGATGAGCTGGGCCTGGGTCGGGTTGTGCATGTCCACGATCGGGATGTGCACCGTGCGCAGCTCGGCCGGCCCCGCCAGCCGGGCCAAGGCCAGCAGGGGAGTGTCGCCAGCGGGCGACTCCGCGCACAGGTTGATCGTCTGCCGGTAACCCTGGCCCGCCAGCTCTCGCAGCTTGGCCGGGCTGGGCCGCTCGCCCCGGCTCAGCCCGGGCGAGACCTCGTAGGTGTAGGGCGTGACCGGGTACCGGGACAGGAAGTGCAGCAGCGGCACCGTCTCCAGGTCTCCGTAGGAGTCCAGGCCCGCGTCGGCGACCTCTTCCAGCACCCGCTCCAGCAGCGACCGCGGCCCCGGCCCGGCCGCCACCTCAGCCAGCGCAGCCACCTCAGCCGGCGCGGCCACCTCAGCCGGCGCAGCCACCCCAGCCGGCCCAATGGCCAGCGCGGCCAGCTGCTCGCGCCCCTCCGGGGGCAGGTCCTCGGCCGCCCGGGCGATCCGATGATCCCCGACGATCCGGTGCAGCCGTTCCAGCCTGTGGCCAAGCTCGTCACCGATCACGGTCCGGATGCTACCGCCCCGCCGCCGCGTCCCGGCTGTCATGATTACTTCCGCCCGCCGAGGGGTAAATCCCTATCAGCGAAGGGGAGTAGCTCCATCGCCGGGAGGCCGACAATCTCGGTCCGCGCCGCCGTCCAGACGGGACGGTGCAGCGGATCCGGTCCCCGGGGGCGCAGTCGCCTGAGTGAGACCTTCGGCCGCAGTGACGACGTGATGAGCTGCCGGGCCGAAGGGACACCCGTTCCGACGGCCGGCCCGACCGATAGGGGCTGCGCCGATGAGCATAGCCGCCGTCATCACCGCGTTCCTGATCATCTTGCCGGCCGAGCTGCCCGACAAGACCGTCATCGCCTGCCTGGTGCTGGGCAGCCGCTACAAGCCCGCCTACGTGTTCGCGGGCGCCGCCACCGCGTTCGCGGTCCAGGTGGCGCTGGCGGTCACCGCCGGCGGCCTGCTGTCGCTGCTGCCGCACCGGGTCACCGAGATCATCGTGGCCGTGCTGTTCGTGGTCGGCGCGGTCATCCTGCTGCGCCAGAAGCCGGCCGACAGCGACGAGTACGTGGAGGAGCACCAGCCCCGCCGCTCGTTCCTGCCGGTCGCGCTGACCAGCTTCGGCATCGTGTTCGTGGCCGAGTTCGGCGACCTCACCCAGATCGTCACCGCCAACCTGGCCGCCAAGTACCACGACCCGCTGGCGGTCGGCCTCGGCGCCACCGCCGGCCTGTGGGTGGCAGCCGCCCTCGCCATCATCGGCGGCCGCAGCCTGCTCAAGGTGCTGCCGGTCAAGTGGCTCAGCCGCGGCGCCGCCGCCGTCCTGCTCGCGCTGGCCGGCCTGACCATCGCCCAGCTCGTCTAGCCGGCCAGCCACCAACCGGACCGCCGGCTAACCGGCCAGGGCCGGACGGTCCCGCTCGATCCGCTCGGCCGCCCGCGTCACCGTCGTCCAGTGGGTGGCCACCGTGGTCAGCACCCGCACCTCGCTGTCCAGGTCACCCCCGGCCAGGAACTCCTGGTAGGACGCGGACAGCCCACCCGGCGACCCGCCGCCGCCGACCGCTTCTCCGCGGTCGCCGCGCAACTCCGCCCGCCGGGCCAGTTCCAGCTGAACCGCCGCCGCCAGCGTCGCCTGGTCGGCCGGCGCCAGCCGGTGCGCGCCCGCCGCCGCCTGCACCAGGTCCTCGATCCCGGGCACCGCCACCGGAGTCAGCGCCAGGTAGCCGTCGCGGATCTCGATCACCCGCCGGTACAGCCGGACCTGCAGGTCACGCGGGTCGAGGCGGTCGGCCCAGACCGGCACCGGGTCGAGCGCGATGCCCGGCACCGCCTGGCACAGCCCGGCCCACAGCGGGTACAGCCGCCGCAGCGACCAGTAGGCGGTGACCCGTTTGATCAGCGGGCAGTATCCGGTCGCGGGCAGGAAGCTGCCCACCGCCACCAGCACGATCAGCGCGCCGAAGAGGCCCTGGATGTACCCGGGGGCGGTATGGATGAACCGGCCGTCGGCGCCGGCCGCGTGCGCGGCCACCACGCCGGTCGCGAAACCCAGGTAGCCCAGGCCGGCCACCATGCCCGCCGCGATCAGCATCAGCCCGCAGCCCAGCGGCGTGCCGCCCGCCCGGCGTCCGTAGCGCCAGGCCAGCTGAGCGATGAGCACGAAGGTGGTGCCCAGGTAGACGGCGAAGATCAGCCAGTAGGCGAAGACCTCGGGGTGGACCGCGTACTGCATCGGGAAGTCCGTGTAGATCGCGCTGTCGGTCGGGTGGGTGCGGGCCGGTGACAGCGCGAACAGCACGAGCAGGGTGGCCACCGTCGCCGTCGGCAGGACGGTCTGCCGCCAGCTCGACCAGCGGGTGCGCGGGCGCGGGATACCGAGCACCTGCTCCGCGCAGTACCAGCCCAGGGTGGCGGCGGTGATCGCCAGCACGTGCTGGGCCACGTCGGCCAGATTCGGCAACCCGCTCGCGGTGTCCAGCCGGGCGCCGATCGCGGGCAGGTCGAGCGTGCCGATCGCGGCCAGCAGCACCATCGTGTACCAGACCGCCCGCCGCAGCGGCACCTTCCGGTGGGCCGGGAACTGGGCCAGCACCGTCGCCCAGGCCGCGGTGACCACGAGCGCGCCGAGGATCACGGCTCCATGCCCAGCGCCAGCGCCGCCCGGCGCAGGATCTCCTGCTCACCGGCCGACACGTCGGTGACCGGCATGGCCGGGGCCGCCGTCAGCTGCGCCCGGGCCAGGATCAGCGACGCCAGCAGCTCGGCCTCGCGCTCGTACTCGGACTGGTAGCTGCTCCGGCTGAGCACGGTCTTGACCATGGCGGGGGACAGGTTCGGGAACAGCCGCCGTAGCATGTCGTTCTCCGGCAGCTCGGAGGCGGTGTGCCCGCACAGCATGTGGGCCAGCTCGTGCAGCACGATGTGCTGGCGGTGCAGCGAACTGGTCTGCTGGTCGACGAAGATCCAGTCCTCGGCGTCGGTCGCGATCCAGATGCCGCACGGCCGGGCCCGGCTGGCCGGCCCGGGGATGCCGCGGACGTGCAACGGGCGCCCCCGGCTGATGCTCACCGACCGGCACAGCTCGGCCAGGTCGAACGGCTCCGGCAGGGCCAGCTGCCGGAGCCGGGCCCGGCAGCGCCGCCGGATCCTATTCATCCGCGGGCCCACGGCCGCCTTGGTCACCTGCTTCGTTCGCGGGGCCGGCGTTCTCGGCCCGGCCCGCCCCCGGTTCCAGCCCCTCCAGCCGCCGGGCGTGATCGATCACGACCTGAACGGCGGCCAGGCTTTCGCCCGACAGCCCGGCCGCCCGCAGCGCCACGCTGCGGACCGAGGCGTCGCGCATCGCCGCCAGCAGGCTGAGCTGCGCGTCGACCATCTCGGCGGCGTCCTCGTCGAAGAAGTAGGCCGGGCTGACCCCGAAGAACCGGGCCAGCGCGGCCAGGTGGTTCCGGGTCGGGTTGTCGCGCAGTCCCTTGCGCAGCTGCCACAGGTAAGTGGCCGAAATCGTGGGCCCGCCCGCCTGGCGGATCGCGTCCGCCACCTCCTGGTAGGTGTACTCGCCGCGGCCACTCGGCCGGACCGCCTGGAACAGCCGGTCAAGCTTGTTCGCCAGGGACGACGGAGTCCGCCGCACCTCTCCCGGCATCGGTTCTCCTCCCACCCGCACGGCCCCCCAGGCAAGCGGTCAACACTGCCCATCGGGCATGCTAATCGTTTCGGAACGTAATCGGCATCCGGTCAGAGCGTGAACGTCCCGTCCGCCCCCAATGGCCGGTCATGCCCCTCATCTGGTCCATCAGCGGACAGCCAGGTCACAACCTGTTGACATCGGACTTCTGTCCCTGCCTAAACTCATGAACCACGTGTCATGAGCTGAGATAAATACCGGCCGGTGATGGGGTGGCCGGACTGTCCCGCTCCCGCACGGCCACCGTCGGCCCGTGGCGACGCCGACCAACCGTCGTCGCCACGGTACGGGGTGTCCCACGCCGAGCGCGCTCCCGGTCCTGCTCCGCTTCCCGCCGCGCACCCCTGGCCCGCCGTATTTCCTCCCGCGGCCGCTGCGCTGGCTAAAACGTCCCGCGTGGTTCGCGCTCCTGGGTACTCCGGGCTCTCACACCCCCGAGCCTCGCCACTGAGTGGGTACTCCCGATTCGGGAAGCCTTTTAGGCAGCATTTGTAAAAAAGTCTTCCCGAATCCGCCGCCACCCCCCGCGTCCCCAACACCCTTCGCACCCCTCACGCTCTGAATCCCGCTCCCCCGAGCTCCTCGCTCCTCACAAGCTCCTCGCACTTCACGGGCTCCTCGCACTTGGCAGCTCACGTGCCCCCCGGGCCCCCACGTCCTCGGGCCTCGCGTACCCCTCGCGCCCCCGGGTCCCCACGTCCTCGGGCCTCGCGCACCCCTCGCGCATCGCCCCCCTCACATCGCCCGCGCCCTCCGAGCCCTTCAACCCCCCTACGCCCCAAGCGTGACCTGTGTCACTTCATTCACAGCGCCTGAGGCGCAACAACCTTTTTCCCAGCGGAAATCCGGACCCGTTGTGGCCAAGACGATCATGCCAACTACTATTGGTTGCGTCGCTTGTGCATCGTTTTGCGACCACCGGGTAGCAGCCCGGACCGTCGGTACGTTGCCCGCCGATTGGAGGCCACAGGCATGCAGGTCACTCAGGTCCTGAATGGCCACCCCCTGGCCACCCCGGCCGCTGCCCCCCTTGACTGTTTTGACACAGGTGGTGACCTGGATCTGTGGCTGGGCCAGCTGCAGCGGCAGGTGTCGTCGGTGCTCACCGCCTTCGTCCGCGACCGGTGCGCCGAGTACGTGCGCGACGTCCCCGGGGCCGACTTCGTCTCCGGCCTGCTGACCGAGTTCGCCGGCGGCGGCAAACACGTCCGCTCCACGTTCACCTACCTGGGCTGGCTCAGCGCGTCCGGCGACGGTCCCGCCTACCTGAGCGAACAGCTCGACGCGCCGCTGCGGGCGGCCGCCAGCACCGAGCTGGTGCACGCCTTCGCCCTACTCCAGGACGACGTGATGGACCAGTCGGCGCTGCGCCGGGGGAAGCCGGCGCTGCACGTCCGGCTGGCCGACTGGCACCGGTCGGCGGGCCTTGACGGCCCGGCCGGGCGGTTCGGCGAGTCGGCCGCGATCCTGTTCGCCGACCTGTGCCTGGTCTGGGCCGAACAGCTGTTCCGCGAGAGCGGGCTGCCGGCCGCCGCACTCGCCCGCGGCTGGCCTCGCTACGACACGCTGCGCGGTGAGCTAGCCGTCGGCCAGTTCGCCGACCTGGTCCACGACGCCCGCGGCGAGCCCACCTTCGACGAGGTGCTGGACGTGATCCGGCGCAAGTCCGGCAACTACACGGTGCGCCGCCCGCTCGAGCTGGGGGCCGCGCTGGCCGGCGCCGACGAGCAGACGCTGACGATCCTCGGCGACTACGGCGGTCTCGTCGGCGAGGCGTTCCAGCTCCGCGACGACCTGCTCGGGGTGTTCGGGCGGCCGTCGGTCACCGGCAAGCCGAGCGGCGGCGACCTGCGCGAGCACAAGGCGACCAGCGTGGTGGTGCTGGCCGCCGACATGGCCAGCCCGGCCCAGGACGCCGAGCTGTCGAAGCTGAACCGGCAGGACGACCTGGACGACGCCGACCTCGACCGCTGGCGCCAGCTGATCATCGAGACCGGTGCCCCGGCCCGGATCGAGCAGCTGATCGGGGCGCGGGTGACCGCCGCCTGCGACCGGCTGGCCGACGGCGGCCTCCACCCGTTCGTCCGCCTCGCGCTGACCGAACTGGCGGTCCGCTACACCGACCGGGCCAAGTAGCCGATGCGGACGATCACCGGCCGCTCCGGCCACGTGGTGGTGGTCGGGGCCGGGCTGGCCGGGCTGGCGGCCGCGCTGCACCTGGCGGGCCGCGGCCGTGAGGTCACGGTCATCGAGCGCGGCTCCCATCCGGGCGGCCGGGCCGGGCGGCTGAACGCCGGCGGCTACCGGTTCGACACCGGCCCCACCGTGCTGACCATGCCCGACCTGCTGGCCGAGCCGCTGGCGGCGGTGGGCGAGGAGCTGACCGACCGGCTCGACCTGATCCCGCTCGACCCCGCCTACCGGGCCGCCTTCGCCGACGGCAGCACGCTGGACGTGCACACCGACGCCGACGCCATGACCGAGGCGGTGGCCGCGTTCGCCGGGCCGGCCGAGGCGGCCGGCTACCGGCGGCTGCGAGCCTGGCTGACCGAGCTCTACCAGCAGGAATTCGGCCAGTTCATCGCGGCCAACTTCGACTCGCCGCTGTCGCTGGTCACCCCGGCGCTGGCCCGGCTGGCGGCGCTGGGTGCGTTCCGCCATCTGGAGCCCGCGATCGGCCGGTTCATCGGCGACGAACGGCTGCGCCGGGTGTTCTCCTTCCAGTCCCTCTACGCGGGCGAGTCGCCCCAGCACGCGCTGGCCGTCTACGCGGTCATCGCCTACATGGACACCGTGGCCGGGGTGTACTTCCCGCGCGGCGGGATGCGCGCGGTGCCGGACGCGCTGGCCGCCGCGGCCGCCTCGGCCGGGGTGAAGCTGCACTACGACGCGGCCGTCACCACCCTTGAGCGGAGCGGGGACCGGGTCACCGCCGTCCGTACCGCCAGCGGGCTGCGGGTCCCGTGCGACGCGGTCGTGCTCGCCACCGAGCTGACCACCGCCTACCAGCTGCTGGGGCGGCGGCCGCGGCGGCCGGTGCCGCTGCGCGCGGCCCCGTCGGCGGTCGTGCTGCACGCCGGCGCCCGCCGGAGCTGGCCCGATACCGCCCACCACACGATCTCGTTCGGCCGCGCCTGGCAGCAGACGTTCCGCGAGATCATCACCGACGGCCAGCTCATGAGCGACCCGTCGCTGCTGATCACCCGGCCCACCGCCACCGATCCGGGGCTCACCCCGGACGGCACCGACACGCTCTACGTCCTCGCCCCGGTGCCCAACCTGGAGCGCGGCCGGATCGACTGGGAGCGGACCGGCCCCGGCTACGCCGACCAGCTGGCCGATCTGGTGGCCGACCGGCTGCTGCCGGGGCTGCCGGGCGAGATCAGCGTGCGCCGGGTGGTGACCCCGGCCGACTGGGCCCGGCAGGGGATGGTGGCCGGGACCCCGTTCTCGTACGCGCACTCGTTCGGCCAGAGCGGCCCGTTCCGGGCCGGCAACCTGCCCCGCGGCGTGGCCAATGTGGTGCTGGCCGGCTGCGGCACCGTGCCCGGCGTCGGGGTGCCGACCGCGCTGGTCTCCGGCCGCCTGGCCGCCGACCGCGTCACCGGGCCCCGCGAACCCGGGGCGCCCGCCCGATCCCGTTCGTCCCGCCCCCGCCTGTCCCGTACCCGGAGGTCGTCATGATCGGTGCCGAACTGGACGCGGCCGGGCTCACCGACCCGCAGCTGCGGGCGGCCTACGAGCGCTGCCGGGAGCTCAACGCCCGCCACGGGCGGACCTACTACCTGGCCACCAAGCTGCTCACCCGGGCCCAGCGGCCGGCCGTGCACGCGCTCTACGGGTTCGCCCGCTGGGCCGACGACATCGTGGACGACGTGCCCCCCGGCACCAGCCCGGCCGAGGTCGCCGCCCGCCTCGACACGCTGCGGCAAGAACTGTTCGCGGGCCTGGACCGGGGTTACAGCGACGACCCGATCCTGGCCGCGGTGGTCGACACGGTTGGCCGCTACCAGCTTGCTCCCGCCCTGTTCAGCGACTTCATGGACTCGATGCGGATGGACCTGGAGGTGACCAGCTACCCCGACCGGGCCGCCCTGGACCACTACGTGCGCGGGTCGGCCGAGGTCATCGGCCTGCAGGTGCTGCCGGTGCTGGGCACCGTCGGGCCGCGGCACGAGGCCGCCCCCTACGCGGCCGCCCTCGGCAAGGCGTTCCAGCTGACCAACTTCCTCCGGGACGTGGCCGAGGACCTCGACCGCGGCCGGGTCTACCTGCCCGCCGACGAACTGGCCGCGTTCGGGGTGGACCTGGACCGGCTGCACTGGTGCCGGGCGCAGCAGCGGACCGACAGCAAGGTCCGGGCGGCGCTGGCCGACCAGCACGCCACCACCCGCGCCGTCTACCGCTACGCGCGGGCCGGGATCGAGATGCTGCAGCCGGTGTCGCGGCCCTGCGTGACCACCGCATTGATCCTCTACTCGGAGATCCTCGACCGCATCGAGCAGCTCGACTTCGCGGTGTTCGCCCAGCGGGCCCGGGTCGGCAGGGCCCGGCGGCTCCAGGTCGCGGCGCCCAAGCTGGCCCAGGCGGTGTGGGCCCGCCGCGGCCACCGCGCCACCATGGAGGTCATGCGCACCATGAACGTCCCCGCTTCGGTGGAGCCCACCAAGGCCGAGGGCACCAGCTGAACCATGGACCACTACCAGTACCTGATCCTGATGGCGGCCTGCCTGGTGGCCACCTTGCCGCTGGAGGCGCTCGGAGCGCGGGTCTGGCGGCAGCCCGCCCGGCTGGCCCGCGCGGTGCTGCCGGTCGCCCTGGTCTTCCTGATCTGGGACGCGCTGGCGGTCGCCGGGCACGTGTGGACCTACGACCCGCGCTACGTCACCGGGGTCGACCTGCCGTTCCGGGTCCCGGTCGAGGAGCTGGTGTTCTTCCTGGTCGTCCCAGTCTGCGGGATCCTCACCTACCAGGGCGTGCAGGCCGTGGCCCGGCGGCTGGGGCTGCACCGGTGACCGGGCTCGGGTACACCGTGCCCGCCCTCGCCGCGGTCGCGGTGGTGGTTGCGGCCGAGCTGACCGTGCTGCGCACCGGGCTGTTCCGGCGCCCCGCCTACTGGGCGGCGATCGTGATCGTGCTCGCCTTCCAGATTCCGGTCGACGGCTGGCTGACCAAGCTGTCGGCCCCGGTCGTGCTGTACAACCGGGCCGCGATGACCGGCCTGCGATTCCCCTGGGACATCCCGGTCGAAGACTTCTTCTACGGGTTCGCCCTGGTCACCGCCGCCCTGCTGCTGTGGGAACGCCAGAAAAAGGGGGTAGTACGTGAGCGCCACTGAGGCCGGGCCGCTGCGGCGTGAGGCGGTGCCCGCGGCGTTTGACGTGGGCGCGTCCGCCTACGACCGGCTGGTCGGCGCCAACCCCGGCTACCACGAACACCTGCGGCTGTCGGCCC
>Ga0213875_10000495_pt1 | contig 33172 bp, 28 predicted proteins | sample BarmaccomBMRX_R8_FD_160105 | JGI IMG/M metagenome (GOLD analysis project Ga0213875, IMG submission 160105) | Root-associated microbial communities from Barbacenia macrantha in rupestrian grasslands, the National Park of Serra do Cipo, Brazil - RX_R8 | ecosystem: Host-associated > Plants > Roots...
TCGACAATCGGCAGACAATCCATGTCGGCGCGCAGGCCGACCGAGCGGGGGGAATTGCCGACCTGCAGCCGACCGACGACGCCGGTCCTGCCAACACCGCGATGCACCTCGCAGCCGAACTCGGCGAGCTTTTCGGCGACCAGCTCGGCGGTGCGGCGCTCCTCGAAGCCGAGCTCGGGGTGAGCGTGGATGTCGCGCCGCCACCGGGTCATGTCGTTCTTGAACTGCTCGATGCGCTCGATGGTCGGCATCTTCACTCTCTCCACAGTTGTCGGGCGCCGGCAAGGCAGGCGGAATTTTGGCCTCGGGCCAGGTCGCCCGACACTTGCCGGCTCGGGATGGCGAAGGACGCAGCAAGCCGGCCGGGTGCCGGGATGACGTGGCTATACCGCAGTGAGATGTCTGGATGATTTAAGCAGATGCGAAAACCCCGCCTTGCGGCGGGATTTTCTGATCGACCCAGGCAGTGCGTCGTTGCCGGCGCGCGGCTACCAATTATGCCAATTGTGCCAGTTATTCCAAGGCCCGTGCCAGTTGTTCCAGTTGTGCCAATTGTTCCACGGCCAGTTATGCCAGTTGTTCCACCATTGCGCCTGTCGGGTTTCGCCCGCGGTCGGCGTTGGGGCCACGGCGGATACGGCATCGCGAATGGCCGCCAGGCGCTCGGAGACCCGCTCGCCGGAGGCGGCAGGCTGCTGGCCGAGCGGCTGCTCCCGGGCATTGCCGGGAATGGCTGAGCCGAGAAGCAGCGTCACGCCGACCGCGCCGACCGGCACGATGCGGGTGAGAAGATCGACATACCGTTGACGACGCGACAAATTTCCCTCCCGTTTTGAGCGGCTCGGTAGACCCGTTGTAGAACGGAACGCCCGCTCCAGTCAAACCCGCGGGCAATCCGCGCTCAAAGTCTATGCAGGCCGGCTTTATTTTATGCAGCAGGGCTTTCCCGGAAGCCTGCGGCTCTACGTGCTTTCCGGCTTTTCGAACAGGGCAAGGCTCTCCATCGCCAGCCCGTAGCCCAGCAGGTCGTGCATCTGCCGGCGCAGATACTCGGTCAGCAGCAGCCGCGTGTAGCGCAGCAGCAAGGTCGGCTTGCGGGCGAGGTCTTCGGCCAGTTCCCAGGCGCGCGCCATCAACCGGTCGGGCGACAGCATCTCCGCGACGAGGCCCAGCTCCAGCGCCCTCGCGGCATCGAGCGTCTGTCCGGTCAGCAGGAAATAGCGGCCGCGGTTCAGGCCGAGCAGCAGCGGATAGACAATGTGCATGCCGTCGCCGGGCACCACGTCGGACATGAAGTGCGCCGAGTCCTGGAACTGGGCGGTGTCGGCGGCGAGCACGATGTCGCACAGCAGCGGGATCTCCGAATGGCGCCAGGCCGGGCCGTTGATCGCGCTGATGACCGGCACCTCGATCTCGAGCAGCCGCATCAGCAAATGCCGGCCTTCCCAATGGATGCGGTCGATCCGCTCGATCGACGGGCGGGTCGGGAAAGACGAGGTGCCGGGGGTCGCGCGCGGGCCGGAAAACTCCGCTCCGGTGCCGGTCAGGATCACGACACGGTTCTCCCGGTCGTCGCCGACGTCGCGAAAGGCTTCGGGCAATTCGCCATGCGGCAGAAACCCCCAGCGCAGCGACTGACCCTCGGTGTGCAGCGTCATCTGCAGGATGCCGTCGCGCCGCTCCATGCGCACGCTTTGGTATTTCTGCGAATATTCCTCGAACGAGCTCATCGCGATTCTCCCTCCGACGCGAACGGCGCGAAGCCGCCAAGCCGCTATCGTCCGGGTCAGGCTGGCGTTACCGCTCCGGCAAGCCGGTCGAGTTTCGCCGCCATGATGAAGTCGTTCTCGTGCAGGCCCTTGATCTTCTTGGTGCGCAACGAGATCGTGGCATAGCCCCAGCCGAAGCCGATATCGGGGTGGTGGCCCTCGGCCTCGGCCAGAGCCGCGGTCTGCTCGACAAAGGCGAAAGCCTCGCGAAAATTCTTGAAGCGATAGGTCCGCTCGAGCCGGGTCGCCCCGTCGAGCAAGCTCCAGTTCGGGGCCTGTTCGCCGTAGCTCTCGGCCTCCGCGGTGGTCAATGGCGGGACCCCGCCGCGGCAGGGGGTGCAGCTCTTCTCGGCAAGGATTGCGGACATGGCAGGGTCTCCGGACGGCGGTGCAGTGCCAATGGCCGGGATCGGCTGCAATGGCGCCGTTGACGCCAGAGTGCCATATCGAGCGCGCTTTGCAACGCGCGCGGGGCGTCGGGGCCGCGGCTGGGGGCGGCGGTTTCGCGACCTGCTTGCGAAAAGCGCCGGCGCCCGATTGCACGGACTCGCCGGCGCTTGCGCCTTCGCCGCCGTGCTCGCCGCGGCGGCACTGGGCGGCGGTGCGGGGCAGAGCATCGGCACCCCGCGCGCAGCCGGGGGGCATTGGCATGCCGTGCTCGCGGCCGGCGACAGCTCCGAGCCGGTATTCGACAATGCGACAGGTGCGTTGCGCGACTGGCTGGTCGAGCAGAGCGTGCGGCCCGAGGACATCCGCCGCTTCAGCGCCGGCCCGGGAGTCCCCGGTTCCGCCCGTTCGCTGAAACGCAAGCTGTTGCAGGGCATAGCCGGGTTGTCGGCGCGCCCGGGCGATCGCTGCCTGATTTTCCTGACCTCGCACGGCGAGCACGGCGGCGGCTTTTACCTCGCCGCGGCCGACGAGACGCTCGCGCCGGCGGATCTGGCGCGAGCCCTGGGCCAGGGCTGTGGCCGGGTGCCCACCGTCGTGATTGTTTCGGCATGCTACAGCGGTGCCTTTGCGGCCGGGGCGATGCCGGCGGCGAACCGCATCATTCTGACCGCTGCCCGGGCGGACCGCCCATCCTTCGGCTGCCAGGCCGACCGCACCTATACTTTTTTCGACGAATGCCTGCTCGACGCTCTGCCGAAGGCCGCGACCTGGGCCGGCGCCTTCGCCGGCGTGCGCGCCTGCGTCTCCGGTCTGGAACAGCATCTCGAATTGGAAGCCTCGGAGCCCCAGGCCTCCTTCGGGACAGCGGTGCGCAACCTGCCGCTGCGTTTCTGAGTGTCCCAAGGCCGGAGGTCTGGGGATCAAGTCGGCGCGAGTTGCGGCTCCAGTGCCCGGTCGCGGCGGCGCGGCGGACCGCCGGCCAGGATCTGCACGATGCCGGCGCTGAAGCCGACCAGCACGCCGATCTGCCAGGCGCGCTCGTAGGAGCCGAGCCAGTCATAGATCAGGCCGCCGCCCCAGGCGCCGAGCGAGGATCCGACCTGGTGCATGACGAAGGCGATGCCGAGCAGGGTCGCCATATAGCGGGTGCCGAACATTTCCGCGACGAGACCGCTGACCAGCGGCGCGACGCTGAGCCACAACATGCCCATCGCGGCGGCGAACACCAGTGTGCTCGCCGGGGTCGGCGGCAGCGCGAAGTACGCGGTGAACACGATCGCGCGCAGGATGTAGAGCAGCCCGAGCAGGATGTGCTTCGGGTAGCGCGCGCCGAGCCAGCCGGCCAATAGCGAGCCCAGGCAGTTCATGCCGCCGATCACCGACAATGCCTCGGCGCTCAACATCGGGTCCTGGCCGCAGATCGCGAGATAGGTCGGCAGGTGCGTCGTCAGGAAGACGAGGTTGAGGCCGCAGACGAAATAGGCCCCGGACATGACGAGAAACGGGCGGTGCCGCGCTGCCCGGCCGATCATCTCGCGCATCGTCGTCCGGGGACCCGAGCGCGCCGGCATATGGTCGGCGCCGCCGGCGCAGAACGCCGCCGGCAGCATCCCGATCGCCAGGAGCAGAAAGAACAGCACGCCGATTCGCCAGACTTGGTGCGCCAGCAGTGTCTGCGTCGCCAGCGGCACGATCAGGGTCCCGAGCGATCCGGCCGCGGAGACGATCCCGAGCATCTTGCTGCGCCGTTCTTCGGTGACGGCGCGGGCGCACGCGGTCATCGCCAGCGATGAGGCGGTGCAGGACAGCGCGACGCCGATGAACCCGCCCGACACCACCAGCGCCGCGGCGCCGCCCGCAGCCGCCATTACGCTGAGGCCGATCGCGTAAATTGCCGCCCCGCCCATCATCGTGAGGCGGAGGCCGAAGCGGTCAGCCAGCGCGCCGACCGGCGCCTGCGACAATCCCCAGACGATATTCTGGATCGCGACCGCGAAGGTATAGTCCGAGGCCGCGACCGCGAGATCGCGCGTCACCGGGGTCAGGAACAGGCCGAGACTTTGGCGGATGCCCATGCCTAGGCTAAGCAGCACGGCGGCCCCGATCAATATGGTCCGGCGCTGCCGCACCGCCTCTCGCACCGTCATGACCTGGTCATATCCTTCAAGCGCAGCTTGCACGCGCCACTTTGGCCGAGATGGGCCGCGGTGCAAACCGCGATCCTTGCACGCGCTGCCTGCGGATTGAGCATACGGCCGCGAGGGCGCACATGTCTTGACCGCGACGCGCCAGGGCGTTTCGGACCGGCCGGATGGTCTATCCAGCCGGCGTGCCTGTCAGGCGAGCTGCGCCCCGACGAGATCGGGCGCGGCGCGATCGGGACCGTCGGTTTCGCGCAGCCGCGAGGGTGGCAGCCGTACGGTCACCGCAGTTCCCCGGCCGGGCTCGCTGGCGATCTCCATCGACCCGCCATGCAACTCGACGAGCCGCTTGGTCAGCGGCAGACCGAGCCCGACGCCGTCATATTTGCGCGTCAACCCGCTCTCGACCTGGCCGAACGGGGCCAGCGCGACAGCAAGCATCTCCGCCGCGATCCCGATCCCGGTATCGGCGACCCGCAGCGTCAGGCCCTCGCTGCGGTCGCGACCCACGGCGAGGCTGATCCGGCCTCCGGCCGGCGTGAATTTGACCGCGTTGGACAGCAGGTTCACCATGATCTGGGCCAGCTTCGACGGATCGCCTAGAATAACCGGCAGATCATTCTCGATTTCGATTCGGCAATCGACTTCCGCCTTGGCCGCCATCTGCTCGATCATGCTGGCGCTGAGCGCCACGACCCGGGCGATCTCGACCTCTTCCTCGGCCAGCTGCAGCCGGCCGGACTCGGCCTTGGCAATGTCGAGAATGTCGCTGATGATCGCCAGCAGATGGTGACCGCTGTCCCCGATTACCGTCGCGTATTCGACGTATTTCGGCAACAGCGGTCCGAGCATCGCGTCCCGCATCAGGCTCGAAAAGCCGATGATCGCATTCAGCGGGGTGCGCAGCTCGTGGCTCATATTGGCGAGGAACTCGCTTTTTGCCCGGCTTGCCGCTTCGGCCGCGTCCTTTGCCGCCTGCAGGCGCTCCTGGTTCTGCCGCAGCAGGTCGAAGGCGCGACCCGCGCGGAGCATGTAACGCACCCGGTGGTTCAGGATTAGCCAGTTGATCGGCTTGGCGATGAAGTCGGTCGCCCCGGCCTCGTAGGCCTCGGTGATCGAGGACACATCGTCGAGGCTCGTCGCCATCAGGATCGGGACATAAGCCGCCTCCGGCCTTCCGCGCAGCTCGCGGCACAGCGCAAAGCCGTCCATGCGCGGCATCACGACATCGACGACCAGCAGCTCCGGCCGGTGGACGTCGAACAAGCAGCAGGCCTCTTCGCCGTCCCCGGCTTCGATCACCGCGAAACCATGGCTTTCCAGGCTCGCGCGCATCAATGCCCGCACCACCGGATCGTCGTCGACGATCAGCACCGGCGAGCCGGCTGGCACCTCGGACCGTTGCATCTTATGCCCCGGCCAGCTCTTCCAGCCCTTGCCGAGCCGCCTGAAACTCTGCATCGAGAGCGTCGAGCAGCGGCTTGACCGGGTCGGTTCCCGATCGGCGGGCCAGCGACTCGATCTCCGCGCACCGGCCCGACAATTGTCGCGCGCCGAGCGCGGCTGCGCTGGATTTGAGGCTGTGCGCGGCTTTCCAGACCGCCTCGGCGTCGCCGGCATCTGCGTTTTCCCGAATCGCCGCGGTCAGCGGCGCCCCGACGGTCGCGAATTGCGAGACCACCCGCTCCAGCAGCGATCCGCCGTTGGTGCCGATTGCCCGGATCTTCTCGAGGACCGCAACCTCGACGACCGGCAGGGCCGGCTCGATTGCAGGCGCTGCGATCGGGACCGCAGCAGCGGTAGCCGGGGCCGCCGCGTCACTCGGCGCGAGCCATCGCTGCAGCGCCTCCGTCATCTGCAGCTCGTCGAACGGCTTCATCAGAAAATCGTCCATGCCGGCGTCGCGACAGCTCTGCTGAACTTCCGTCACCGCGTGCGCGGTCAGAGCGATGATCGGAATGCGCGGCCGGCGACCGCCGTCGCCGGGCAGTTCGCCGACGAGCCGCTCCAAGTCGCGGATGCGCCGCGTCGCCTCGAACCCGTCCATGACCGGCATCTCGCAATCCATCAGGATCAGATCGAACTTGTCCTGCGCAAACGCCTTGAGGGCGGAGCGGCCGTTCGGCGCCGTGACGGTGCGGCACCCCATCGTCTCGAGCAGGCCGGTCGCGACGTCCTGGTTGATCGGGTTATCCTCGACCACCAGGATGCGGGCGTTGAATTGCGAACGCTTGCCGGCAGCGTGCTTGCGCAGGAAGAACGGCGCGACCCCGTTGCGGCTTGCTCCGGATGCAATCGAGGCCAGACAGTCGAACAGGACCGACGGGCGCACCGGCTTGGTCAGGGTCGCGAAAGCCCCGAGAGCGTCAAGCGTATCGTCGGCCAACAGCCGGTCCATGCCGATCAGCAGGATGATCTCGAACGATCCGCCGCTGCGGTCCGACTTCATGCGGCGGGCGAGTTCGATCCCGGCACTGCGGAGACCCTTGATGTCGATGATCGCGACATCGAAATCGCATTTCGCGGTGCGGCTCGCCTTCCATGCCGCCTCGGCCTCGGCCTCGGTGGCGACGATCGTCGCATCGATGTTCCACCGAGTCATATAGAGCGCCGTCACATGCGCGCTGACCGCGTTGGCATCGATGAGCAGCACCCGAAGCGGCCGCTCGATCTGCCTGACCCAGCGGCTCTCGTCGCCGGCATCGGGGACCCGCGCAAGGCGGGCGGTGAAGCAAAAGCGGGAGCCGCGGCCCAATTCGCTTTCAAGGCTCATTGTCCCGCCCATCATCTCGACCAGCTGCTTGCAGATCGCGAGCCCCAGGCCGGAGCCGCCGCGGGCCCGCGTGGTCGAGTGATCGACTTGGTGAAAGGCCTCGAAGACTTGCGATCTTTCCTCAGGAGCGATGCCGATGCCGGTATCCTCGACCGAAAACGACAGCTGCACCTGCTGCTCTCCGGCTTCGGCGACCGACAATTCGATCAGAATTTCACCGCGCTCGGTGAATTTCATCGCGTTGCCGACCAGGTTTATCAGAACCTGACGGACCCGGATCGGATCGCCGCGCAGCCGCAGCGGCACCTGCTCGGCGACAAAATAGACCAGTTCCAGCCCTTTGCTGGTGCAGCGCTCGCAGAACAGGTCGGTGACTTCGGCGATGACCTCGCGCGGATCGAAGTCGACCTCCGACAGTTCGAAGCGGCCGGCTTCGATTTTCGACAGATCCAGGATGTCGGTGATCAAGCCCAGCAGCGCCGTACCTGAATGCAGCAGGTTCTCGACGAGACGCGCCTGGCGCTCGTTGAGCGGCGTCGTGGCGAGCAGGTTGGCGGTGCCCAACACGCCGTTCATCGGAGTGCGGATCTCGTGGCTCATCGTCGCGAGAAACTGCGATTTGGCGAGATTGGCCGCCTCGGCCTGCTGCCGCGCCTGGATCAGCTCCTGCTCGGCGCGTTTGCGCTCGGTGATGTCGCGCAAGACCCCGGTGAACAGAAGCTCGTCGCCGGTGCGCACCTCCCCGACGGTAAGCTCGATCGGAAATTCGCTGCCGTCGCGCCGGATCGCGGTCAGTTCCCGGCCAACCCCAATGACCTTCGGCTGCCCGGTCGTCAGGTAGGCGTCGACGTAGCGATGATGCTCGGCTCGGTGCGGCTGGGGCATCAGCATCGTCAGATCGGCGCCCAGCACCTCTTCGGCGCTGTAGCCGAAAATGCGCTGGGCGCCGGGACTCCATTGCCGGATGCGCCCGGCGCGGTCGATCGTCACGATGGCGTCTATCACCGCGTCGAAAATCGCCTGCAAGCGCGCTCGCCCGTTCTGCGCGTCGCGCTCCAAAGCCTCGCGGCGGGCAACCTCCGCCTTCATGCTGTTGGTGAGCTCCACCTGCCGGCCGGCGAAGCAGGCGATCAGGGTCAGGGCTGCGATCAGCACGGTAAAGATCGCGATCAGCACCGCCAGGGTTGCCGGCGCGACCGTCATGCCCGCTGCGCGCAGGTTCGGCAGCGGGAAGAACAGCGCCGCGCGCATCGCGGTGTAGTGCATCCCGGCGATGCCCAGCCCCATGATCGGCGCCGCCACCAGAGCCGACATCAGCGGCGATTCGCTCAACCGGAAGCGAAACCGGATGCCCAGCGAAATGAAGGCCAGGGCCACCGCGACGATGACCGAGCCGATCACCAGCACGGGATCGTAGCGCAGCACGGCGTCGGGCCGCATCGCCGCCATGCCCGAGTAGTGCATCGTGCCGATCCCGGCTCCCATCAGCACGGCGCAGCCGATCAGGCGGAGCAGCCTCGGTTGGGTGGCACGGCTCATGACCAGGATCGCGACCCAGCTCGCGAGCATGCCCGGGATCATCGAGAGGATCGTTCCGACGGGCTCGTAATTGACCCCGCAAGGCAGCGAGAAGGCGAGCATGCCGGTGAAATGCATGGCCCAGATGCCGCCGCCCATCGCCACGGCACCGGCGCAGGACCAGGCCCATCTGTCGCGCCGCGACGATGCGGCAGCAACGCGCCCGGAAATCGAGAGCGCGACAAAAGCTTGCAGGCTGGCGATGACAATCGACAACGCGACCAGCGCGGTGTCGTAGACGCCATCATAGGCTCCTGACCGGCCCAACAGGTCGAAGACTGGCAGTAGCCGCCAATCGAGGGTCAGCATCGTGGATCGCCGCCGGAATGGCCTTGGGGAACGCGACCGGCGATGATCGCCAAAACCGGTGAATATCTGCTGAACGCCGGCCCCCGGCCCGGATCTCGCGGCACGACGGCCGGCGGCGCCGCGAGGCGCGGCGACTCGACCGCGAGGCAGCGTTCATCTTGTGCGGGTGCTCTCGTTCAAACCGGATCGGGGCCGCCCTGCTTTATGGAACGGCGGAGGCGAAGCGGCATGATACTGACCCCGATCCCGCGCGACCGGCTCGAGGGGACGCTCGCCCGCTTCGCGTCCCGGTTGCCTCCGCAGGCCGGGCGAGTGCTCGCCGAGATACGCGCGACTTCGCCCGATCGAGCCTCGTCACCCCTGGCCGAACGGCACCGCGAGCAGGCGCTGGCGTTCGCCCGCCGCTGCGGTATGGCGATCCATCCGGCCGGGACGCCGTGCCGCTTCAACTGGGACGGGGCGGCGCTCGACGGCGACACCGACGCCTATGTGATCCTGCACGAGGTCGCGCACTTCGTATTGGCGCCGCCGGAACGGCGCGTTCTGGTCGATTTCGGGCTTGGCCCTGGCCCGGATACGCGCGACCGGGCCGCGGCGGCAGCGGCCGCCATTATCGACCCGCTGGCGGGCGAGGCGGATGAGGCCGCCGCCTCGCTGCTCGGTATCATGTGGGAGGCCGCGCTCGGCCAGCCGGCGCTGGCGTCGTTTCTCGATCAGAATTGGCTCGAAGGTGTCGACCGCTCGGCGGCACCGCACTTCCAGGCAGTGCTCAAGCAGCTGCGACAACGCGGGCTGCTCGATCCTGAGCTGCGCCTTCGAATCGGGGAGTGCCGCCCCTGAAGCGCCGCCGGATCACCGAAGGTGTCGCCCGAGACGACGCTCGGCCGCGGCGATGTGCATGGCGAGGCAGATCTGGTAAGGCGCCGGCCGATGGCGGTCGCGCAGCCGGTCGAGCCAGGCCAGAAGCGCCCGGCTCCGGCTTGGCTCCCGAGCGGATGTCGGGCTGGCGCCGGATGGCGCCCCGGAGCGCGCGACCTGCCAACATTCCGGTTCGTTTCGCTCGCGCCGATACCCGATCCGGGCCAGGCGAGATTGCAGATCTTCCATAGCTCCCTGCGCGCTAACCAAGCAGTTAAGAACGGGAGCGAGCGGCGGTAGTTCCCGGCACTGCGCCCGGCTGCTGCGGCGGATGACCGGAACAGAGCTTCAACCTCTGGTGTTGGAGCGGTATGGCCGGCCGACACCGCTCCGCACCCGTTCTCGGCACCCTGATCGCGCTGGCGTTGGCCTGCTACGCCGCTGCCGGCAACGCTGCCGAGCCGACCCTCCCGCGTCCCGCGCCGCGCCAAAACATGGCCCCCCCGGCGCGCCCGCCTCGCCGTCGCTGGGGCCGGATCCTGGCCCGGGTCTGGGACGAACTCGGCCGGGATCATGTCTCGATGATGGCGGCGGGCGTCGCATTTTATGGACTGCTGGCGATCTTTCCCGGCATGTCGGCACTGATCTCGATTTACGGGCTGGTTGCCGACCCGGGCATCATCGAGCGCCACCTCGCGGAGCTGACCGGGGTGTTGCCGGCGGAAGCCTTGAAGCTGCTTTCCGATCAAATGAACGCATTGGTCAGCGCGCCGCCGGCGAAGCTCGGGCTCGGCCTGCTGATCAGCCTGCTCGTCGCGCTGTGGAGCGCGATGAGCGGCACCAGCATGCTGATGCAGGCGCTGACCGTCGCCTATGAGGAACAGGACGATCGCGGGATATTGCATTTTTACGCATTGGCGCTGGCGCTGACGGTCGGCACTACGGTCTTCGGCCTGGTCTCGCTGCTGCTGATCGCCGCGGTGCCGGTGGCGCTCGAATGGCTGCCGATGCCGGAGGCTTGGCGCGACGGCGTTGCACTTGTGCGCTGGCCGATTTTGGCCGGGCTCGTGCTGATAGGGCTCGGCCTGCTGTATCGCTTGGCGCCGGATCGCCGATCTCCCCGCGGCGATTTCCTGAGCCCAGGAACGATCGCGGCCGCCGTGCTGTGGCTGGTCGGCTCCGCCGGTTTCTCGATCTATGTTGCGCGGTTCGGGTCCTACGATCGCACCTATGGCTCGATCGGGGCGGTGGTGATCCTTCTGATGTGGTTCTACGTCAGCGCCTACATCGTGCTGGCCGGCGCCGAGCTGAATGCCGAATTGGAACGGGCGCAGCACAACGACGGGCCGCACCCGGGCACTCCCGCCACCGCGCCTCCATTACCGCTTCGAGAACGGCCCAACTGACCTTGGAGGAACTCCGCTCGATCGTTCCGCCATTTGTCGCCCGGGCTCGATCCGCAGTCTTTTTGGGGCGCCCCCGAGCGGCCGGGCCAGCCCACCGACGTCAGCCGCGAGGAGCAGGCCAGCACTTGATCGCCGGACTGCCGCTCGTTTACGGGCGAGACCCGCTAATGACAGGTCGCCGCGTAGCTTTTCAGCTTCGCGCCGTCGAGATCGCCCTGGAACTGCAGCAGCCGCACCGGCAGCTTGGCCGCGGGGTCGAGCATGAAGGCAAAACCGACATGCTTGACGTTCGACAGGTAATTAAGCGCCGATTGACCGAACTCGACCGCTGCCGTCAGGCGATTGGCGGGACCCATCACCGTGGCCCTCTGTGCCACGTCCGAATCCGGTACCGGTTCCCAATCATCGTCGGTCTCGAACACGTATTCCTGCACCGCGCCGACCACATCCTGCGCCTTGGCGCGCGCCCCGGGGTCGAGCGCGAAGCTCATCAGCAGCAGCGGCGGGTCTTTCGTTTGTCCCGACTGCGGCTGCGCTTGCGCCTGCGCCGGCTGGCTCGGGATCCGATTGCCCTTGGGATAGCAGGTCACCGCGATTTCGTGCGCTCCCCAGGGGTCGGTGATCTTGCCTTGCAGGAAGAAGCCACTGTTGTCGGCCACGGGCGTGATGTCCCAGCTTGTGTGCCAACGCGGCGTCGTTATCTGCAGCTGCGCCAGACGCTGCGGGGTCAGGTTGGTAACGTCGTTGCCGCCCTTCTTGACCATCTCGGTCATGAAATCCGCCGAGACGCCCATCTCGGCGACATATTGGACGATTTCCGCCGAGTCGATCTGGGCCTGGTCGGCCAGGTTCGTCACCGGGTTGTCGTAATGGAAGCGGTGCACGCCGTAATTCGACCCGTAGTCGACAAAGCGGTAGGCGCCTCCCAGCATTATCAGCGTGCAGGAGCTGTAGCAGTATCCGGGAAATGGCGGCGAGACCGGGCGGGCTATGAACGGCACGATCTGATCCGGGATGTTTTCGTTGCCGCCGATCATCAGCGGAAAGCGGGACCCGACCTGGGTCCACATCTTCTGCTGCCGGATCAGGCGGCCCATCTTCAGCCCGGCTTCGACATCGCCGCCGCCCGAATTGAGCACGACGATCGTGTTGGGCGCCTTGGGCGGGTTGTCTTTCAGGAACTGGGCGAATTTGGCGTCGGTGTCGGTGCAGACATAACCATCGGCAAAGATGAACTCGCGGGTTCCGGCGCCGAATTGCTGGCCCAATGTGCTGGTCCAGGCCGTAAAGCTCATCTCCGGCTGATCCGGGCAGCGCTTATCGTCCGCCGGCGCCGCGGCCCGGGCCGCGGTCGCGATCAGCAGCGCAAAGCCGATCAACAACAGCCGCAACATCGATCCTCTGGTCATCCCCGCCCCCGCCGGGTTATTTCGCGGCCGTGACCATGATCTCGACCAGCACTTCCGGGCGGGCCAGATCGGCGCGCACGCAGGCACGGGCCGGCGGGTTCTGCGGATCGACCCAATCGTTCCACACCGAATTCATCTCGGCGAACAGGGCCATGTCCTTGATCCACAAATTGGCGGTCAACAGCTGCGATTTGCTGCTGCCGGCTTGGGCCAGATAGGAGTCGATGCGCTCGAGGATCTGGCGGGTCTGGCCCTTGACGTCCTGCGAGGTGTCGGCCGCGGTCAGGCCGCACAGATAAACCATGTCGCCGCGGACGACGCAGCGGCTCATGCGCGGGCCCGGCGGCTGAGTAACGTCGATACGGCGGATTTCCATCGATCTCTCCCGAGCTGCGGCTGGTTCTTGCCGAAGCGAGTGTGGCGCGGCCGCCGCTCCGTGTGAAGCCGGTACCCATGCCGCGGCTGTGCGGCAGCGCTGTATACCGATGCCGAGCCTCCGCGCGCGACGCCGGCTCCGTGTCGATGCGCGAATGGTCCGGAGTTGCGGCGGCGCCCCCTGACGAGCGGCTATCCGGCCCTTAAGGGCTGGTCGCCCTTGATCTGGGTACGGTGCATGACGCGGCGCGTCTCGGGGTCGAAGGCGTCGCGCCGGTGCATGACACAGCGATTGTCCCACAATACCAGATCGCCGACCCGCCATTGCTGATACCAGGCGAATTCCGGCCGGGTCGCGTGCGCCCACAGCCGATCGAGCAAGGCCTCGCTGCCGGCGAGATCAAGACCGGGGATGTAGGCGTTGCGCCGCCGGCCGAGGAAAAGCGCCGGGCGGCCGGTTACCGGATGGGTGCGAACCAGCGGATGGTCGACCCCGACGGTTTGGCTCGGATCGGGCATATCGGCATAACCCCGGCGCAGCTGGCCGGCGCTGTTGCGGCTGGCGTCATGGCGGCAGACCCGGCCCTCGATCTGGCGCCGCAGCTCGTCGGGCAGGGTTTCGAAGGCCGCGTACATGTTGCAGAAGCCGGTGTCGCCGCCGCTCGGCGGCACCTCGAGCGCATAAAGCGCGCTGGCGCTCGGCGGCGCGGCGACATAGGACATGTCGGTATGCCATAGCGCCTCATAGGCCCCGAGATCGCCGATCGCCTTGCCGTCCTCGATCACGTTCGAGACCACCATGACGTAACGGCGCCCGGCCTCGACAACCTCGACCTGCCGGGATTGCCCCGGCGCTTCGGTTTGCGCCGCATAGACCGGCGCATAGTCGAGCTCGCCGAAATGGCGGCTGAAACGCAGCAGGTCGTCGTCGCCGAGCCGCTGCCCGCGGAAGCGCAATACGAGATGCACCGCCCAGGCCTGTTTGATCGCCGCCACCGTCTCCGGCGGCAGTTCGCCGGCGAGATCCACTCCTGCGATATCGGCGCCCAACGCCGCGCCGGTCGGCCGCACCGCAACCTGCTGCCGCCCCAATGCCGCTGTCATCGTCACCTCCCGTGCGCTGCATCGTGCATTGCGTCCGAGCTGCCGGGGTAGATCACACCCGACTCGCCCTTGAACTATACCGTGTTTGCCATCCGCTGCGGGTAGAGCGGTAATGGCTGCGATCGGGCTGGCGCAGCGTGTAGTGTCCGGGCCGGTGGCATAATGGCGCGATCAGGAGACCCTATGATCATCGATACCCACGCCCATGTCGTGCCCGGCACCCTGTTGCAGGCGTTGCGCAGCGAGCCCCGCCTGTTTCCGTCGGTGCGGCTGCACGAAGGCGCCGCACCGCGGATGGAATTCGGCGGCGGCGGTCCCGGCCGGCCGATCCAGCCGCGGCTGCACGATCTGGCGCAGCGGCGCGACTGGCTGGCCAAGGCAGGCATCAAGCGCCAGCTGGTCGGCGGCTGGACCGATGTCTACGGCTACGAATTGCCGGGCCCCGAAGGCGCCGACTGGGCGCGGTTCTACAACGAGCACATCAAGCGGGATACGGCCTCGCTGACCGCACTGGCGCCGCTCGCCACCGTGCCGTTGCAGGATGGCGCTCTCGCGGCGCGGGTGCTTGAGGAGGCGCTCGATGACGGCTTCGCCGGCGCGATGATCGCGACCCAGCCCAACGGGGTCGGCGGCAATCTCGATGATCCAGCGCTCGACCCGTTCTGGGAATTGGCCTCGGCGCGCGAGGCCGCGATCTTTCTGCATCCGCATTACATCTGCGGCGACGACCGGCTCGCCGGCTTCGATCTGATCAACGCCGTCGGCCGCTTGACCGATACGACGATCGCGGTGGCGCGGCTGCTGTTTTCGGGTCATCTGACCCGGTTTCCCGGCATCAATCTGGTGCTGTCGCATGCCGGCGGTGCGCTGCCCTATGCGCTCGGCCGGCTGAAGCGCAACCACGCAATCCATCCCGGCGAATACGCCGATCCGGCCGAAGGTTTCAGCCGGCTGTATTTCGACACAGTGCTGTTCGAGCCGCAGGCCTTGCGTTTTTTGTGCGACGTCGCCGGCGCCGACAAGATCATGCTCGGCTCCGACTTCCCGTTCGGGATCGGCGATCCCGACCCCTGCCGGCTGGTCGAGGCGACGGCGCTGACCGCGGTCGAGCGGGCCGCCATCCTCGGCGGCAACGCGGCCCGCATCTTCCACATCGATTGCAGCTGCGGGATGCCCGCCTAGCCTCAACTGCAGCGCCAGAACGTCTCGAACTCGCGCTCCAGCACTTCCGCCACCGGCGACGGCTTCTCGAGCAGCAGGATCGGCGCTTCGGAGGTGGCCCGCGAATAAAAATAGAGCCGGGCAATTGCAAGCCGCTCGGTCAATACGAATTGCTGGTGCAGCATTCCGTGGCGAATCAATTTGACCTGGAGATGCTCGCACTCCTGCGCCAGCTGGCTCATAGTTGCGTGCACTCTTTCGATGGTCGATGCCACTTCCGAAAGCGAGCCGATGCGATCGGTCTCGTTGATCATGCCGACCAGAGAGGTATTTTGCTGATGCACCAGCATGATCCGGACATCGCACCCGGATCGCGCTTTCTCCAGCAACAGATTGCGGAAGCGTCGACCGGCCCAACGCTGCATCGAGATGCCGGCCGTGTAGAAATAATCCCTGGCGCCGGATAACAGATCGAGCCACCGCTCTTCGCCGCCAAAGCTGGAGATGTCGCTATAGATCGAGAGATTTTCGGCTTTCAGGCCAAGCGGCGTCAGAGACCGGCCGAATGGAACCTCGGCTCGCCACCCGCTCTGCTCGATCGAGCGCACATGCTCGATCAGTTGGCGGACATAAACCCGGTCGCGGATCGCGCGCGGTTTGAAATCATACTCGATGGCCCGGATGTCGCGCAGGTCGAAGGGCATGCTTTTGCCCTTCTCGATCAGGATGACGGTGGGTCGTGCCGCGCTTTGAGCCACCGCCAGCTCGTAGAAAACATTCGGGTTATCGAATGTCAGTATGGCTATGCACATATCGTCGCTGAGCAGCGACCCGAACATCTGCTCTGTGATCTTGCCGGCCGACAGGATGTGGTCGGATCGATAGGCGCGAATGCCGAGTTCGCCCATCGCCGGCTGGATGATGAAGTCGAAAACATCATCGGCGTGCTCGCGGACGTCGCTGCCTTCGGCGCCGATCGGACTGATCACGAAGCAGCGTCTGGTCTCGAGGTCGGTTGCCAGCCCGCCCTCCTGTGACGACGGCTCAGTCCTGATGGATTTTCTCATGATCGACGAGCGGGTTGCAACCCGCCATGCCGCAACCCAACAAGCTCTGCGGGGTAGCGACACGATCCGGTTCGCCCGACGGCGCCGCTCTCCAATGACGACGCGGGCGCTGTTTTTCCAAATTGTTGCGGGCTGCACGGCAAAGCAGGCCAGCCGCTCCGTTCGGGCCGGCAGCGGCTCATGGTATGACCTGCACCTGTTTGGTGGTCGGGATATCGCTCGACACCTTGTTGGTATTGATCATCTCGTTGAGGATCGCCAGCACCTCCAAAGTGTGGTCGCCGGCCTCGCCGCTGACATAATAGGCCTTGCCGCGGTACTCCGCCCGCATGCGAACGGCATCCGCTTTCCCGCGCGGCCGCGCGGGGAATAGATGAAACAATATCTCGCGATCGTTGACGTAGACGTTATCCAGCCCGCTTTCGGGGTTCTCGACCAGTCGCTGAACCTCGCCGAGATATTTGATGATGCCGGAGACCGAGCGCAGCCGGATCTCCAGGTAGTTGCCGGAACTCTGCGCGAGTTCGTCTTCCGAAGCGTCACTGCCGGCGACGAGCTCGCTCTGACGGCAGGTCGCCGGATCGAGGATAGAGCCGATCATCGACAGCGTCGGGGCCGCCATCGGCGGGCCGGAAGCGCCGCCGGCCTTTCCCACCGCCGCCGCCGGACCACTGGTGTCCGCCGATCGCGCCGACGCCGAACTGATCGGACCGAGCGGCAGCGGGACGCTCGGCGGCGCCGCTTCCATCGCGGTCTCGGTCACCCTGCCGTAGCACAGGCCCAATTGGTTGTAATAGCGCCGGTACAGCTGAAATACCGGCGGCGTTCCCGGTTTTTTGACGCCGAGATGAACCGAATTCTCGTCGACGCCATTGAGATCGGAAAACTGCAGCGTCATCCCGCTGCCGGAACGCGGCGAACCGCCGCCGGCCGCCAAGGTGAACTCCTGCCCGAATGGCACCAGCACGGTAAACGTCTTGAACCGCAACAGCCGCGCCTGGTCCGCCTCGTACAAATCGCCGCCGGTCGTCAGGCAGCGGGAAGGGACGCGCAGCGGCCGGTCGCTCTCGCTGGTATCGTTGGCCGAGGCCACCTGCGACACGAATTTGGCAAACAGGCAATAAGTATCGCTGGTCGGATCGTTTTTGAGCCACCGATTGGCACGGCACTCGTCCGGCAGCGGCTTCTGGCTGCATGTGCCTGGCCTGGGCGGTCCACCGGGACCAAGCCAGGCCGGGTTGTAGCGGATCGAATCGATGAACAGGTAGGCCAGCAGACGACGGTCGACCGTGCCGTTCTCCCAATAGGTCGCGAAGTAGACCGGGTTGATCGGCTGGAGGATGCCGACCGTAAACGCCTCCGTATCGAGCGGCGCGATATCGACGGTCGGCGCCGTCGTGAATTCAATGCTGCCGCCGATCGTGTTGCGCAATGTCGCGCTCGGGTTCGGGCCGAGCAGGAAAGTGGGTGCGACGGTCGCCTGCGCCGTGGTCGCGAGCGCGATCTGAGACAGGTCGGCATAATGCAAAGGTGCCTTGTCCCGCGCCCGCAAGATGTTGGTGACGAGGGCCTGATTGGCGAACTCTTCCATCATGTCGCGGTAATCGAGCGAGCCGCTCTCGACGGCCTGGCGCAGCGAGCACCCTGCCGCGACAAGCGCCACAACGATCGCGACAAGCACAAAAACGGCGCTGCGCCGTCGGGCCGCCGGATGCGGGGCCGCTCGCCGGCACGCCCGCCCCGGCGGGTTCATGCTGCGACGGCCCGGCATATGCGAAGCCCGGCGCCCCCGGCCGCGCCGGACCCTCTTAGAGCACGACCGCGGGATCGAGGCGGCGCCAGGCGCTCATCTGGACCGCCGAGGTCAGGCAATGAACCACGACGGGCCGCGTTTTGACCGCGAAGGCGCGCGCGATCCCGTCCCCCATCTCGGCCTCGCTCGCGATCGTAATCCCTTCGGCGCCGAAAGAGCGGCCCCAGGCGGCAAAGTCCGGATTGGTCAGCCGGGTGCCTTCCATGAACGGACGCTGCGGATAGCGCACATAGGAGTGCATGCCGATCGTGCCGTACATGCGATTGTCGGAGATGATCATGATCGGGTTGGCGCCATACTGGCACGCGGTCGCGATCTCGTTGCCCATCATCAGCGTGCCGCCGTCGCCGATGAAGGCCACCACCTGTTTCCCCGGTCGTCGCAAAGCCGCCGCGACCGCCATCGGCATGCCCGAACCCATCGCGCCGACCACCGACGACAGGAATATCTGGCTCTGGCGGAAGCCGATGTAGCGATGCACGAAGCTGCCGAAATTGCCGGCATCGGTGGTGACCGTCGCGTCCGGGGCGAGGTGCTTGTCGACCTCGCAGACGATTGCGGCGAAGTTGACCCCGTCCGGGGTCGGCTCCCATTCCTTGGCGAGCAATTTGCGGTGGATCGCGTGCAGCCCCTCGACCCAGCCGCCCCGCTTGCCGGCATCCGCGGGAGCGCCGCGCCGCAGCAGCGCCTTGACGACCTCGTGCGGGCTGCACGGCAGCCCCAGCTCGGACCGCCAGACGCGGCCGATCTCGTCGGCATCGGGCCAGACATGGACGAAGGGCAATTGCGGCACCGGCGCCTTCGGGAAGCTGTAGGACTGGCTGACGGTGTCGGTCATGCGCTCGCCGAGCGCCACCATCAGATCCGCCCGCTTCATTTCGCCAAGCAGGGCAGGCGGCACGCGAATGCCCATATACCCGCCGAAATTCGGGTGCGTGGCGTCGAACAGCTGCGGCCGGCGATGGGTCGGACTGATCGGCAACACCCATTCCTGCGCCAGCCGGTTGAGGTCGGCGAAGGCGCCCTGGTCGTGAACGGCGTCGGCCAGCATCGCGCCGCCGACCAGCACCAACGGCCGCTCGGCCCGGGCCAGCATATCGGCGAGCCGATCAAGATCCTCGGCACGCGGCCCGGCGATCGGCCGCGGCCGCGCCGGATCGAGCTCCGACTCGGTCTCCTCGTCGAAGATGTCCTCGGGCAGGATCACCGCGACCGGGCCGGGGGTGCCGCTTTCGGCGACATGAAAGGCGCGGGCGATTGCTTCCGAGGCCTGCTCGGGCTCGTTGACCTCGACGACAAGCTTGGTCACGTCGGACAGCAGCCGCGAATAGTTCTGCTCCTGTAACGCGAGGCGCCCGAAATCCTTGCGCTCGACCTGACCGACCAGCATCACCATCGGGGTGGCGTCGTGATAGGCCGAATGCAGCGCCACCATCGCATTGGACAGGCCCGGCCCGCGCGACACGATCGCGACCCCGGCGCGGTCGCGCAGGCGCCCGTCGGCCACCGCCATGTAGCCGGCGCCGGCCTCGTGCCGGCACACGATCAGCCGGATCGAATTGCGCTCGATCAGAACGCTGGTCAGCCCGACATAGCTTTCGCCGGGCACGCAATAGACCTGATCGACTTCATGCGCTTCGAGGCTTTCCGCCAACAGGCGGGCGACGCTTTGGCTCATGATGCAATGCCCCTTTGGCCTGACATAACCGGCGGCCGATCCCGCGATGCACGACCGGGCATCGATACAAGAACTCACCGGGCCCCGAAAGCCGCAATTCTCCGCCGCGTCCGGCGTGCCCGCTGCTCAGCCGTTATCGCCCAGCACCACGCCGGCCAGATGCAGCGAGCCGCAGATCAGCACGCGCGCCGGTGTTGTCAGCTGCGCGATCTCGCCGGATATAGCCGCGACGGCGGCCTCCACGGACGCGGCGATCTCAGCTGCGATCCCGACCGAGCGTGCGGCGGCGACGATCTCCTCGGCGGGCAGCGCGTTCTGCTCCCCCGGGATCGTGACCCCGTAGAGCGCCCGTGCGTGGGGAGCGAGCGGCGCCAGAAAGCCCGACGCATTCTTGGTATTCAGCATGCCCACCACGAGAAACAGCGCGCTGCGGTCGCGCCAACCCGCCGCGAATTCGGCGAGCACCGCGCCGGCTCCCGGGTTGTGGCCGCCATCGAGCCACAGCTCGGTGCCGGCCGGCAGCGCTTCGGCCAGCGGCCCGCGATGCAATCGCTGCAGCCGCGCCGGCCAGTCGGTCGTCTGCAACCCTTGGCTCAGCGCGCCGGGATCGAGGGCAAACCCGGACAGGCGTTCGAGGCAGGCGAGCGCGGTTCCGGCGTTGGCGATTTGGTGGCCTCCCGGCAAGGAGGACCGCGGCAGGTCGAGTTGCCAGCGCTCGCCGACATAACGCATCCCGCTGGGGATCGGGTCGCAGCGCCACTCGCGCCGCCAGCGATGGAGCGGCGCGCCGATGGCGGCCGCGCGCGTTTCGATGACGGCCGCGGCTTCCGGCGGCTGCGGCCCGATCACCCCGGCGATGCCCGGCTTCAAGATGCCCGCCTTCTCGCCGGCGATGGCCGCGATCGTGTCACCGAGAAAGGCCTGATGATCGAGCGAGATCGGGGTGATGGCGGTGACGACCGGGGCGCGCACCACGTTGGTCGCGTCGAGGCGGCCGCCGAGACCGACTTCGAGAAGCACGATATCCGCCGGGAGGCGGGCGAAGGCGAGAAACGCCGCCGCGGTCGTGATCTCGAAGAAAGTGATCGGCGCCTCGCCGTTGGCGCGCTCGCATTCCTCGAGCAGGACCAGCAGCCGGTCCTCCTCGATCAGGTTGCCGGCGAGCCGAATGCGCTCGTGAAAGCGCACCAGATGCGGCGAGGTATAGACGTGGACGCGGTAGCCGGCCGCTTCGAGACAGGCCCGCAAAGTCGCGACCGTCGAGCCCTTGCCATTGGTTCCGGCGACATGGATGACCGGCGGCAATTCGTCTTGGGGGTCGCCGAGAGCCGCCAGCAGCCGATCGAGACGGCCGAGCGACAAATCGATCTTCTTTGGATGCAGCCGGGTGAGCCTCTCCAGCACCCGGTCGCTGCTCGTTGCAGCCGCCATCAGCCCGGCAGTTCCGGTCCGGGCAGCGCCGCGACGGCTGTCGGCGCGGGCGGGCGCGGATCGCGCAGCAGCCCGATCACCCGCACCAGAGTCGCGCGCAACTCGGCGCGCGGCACCACGGCATCGATCATCCCGTGTTCGAGCAGGTATTCGGCGCGCTGAAAGCCTTCGGGCAGGGTCTCGCGGATCGTCTCTTCGATGACGCGCGCGCCGGCAAAGCCGATGACCGCGCCGGGCTCGGCCAGGATGATATCGCCCACCATCGCAAACGAGGCCGAGACGCCGCCTGTCGTTGGATCGGTCAGCACCACGAGGTAGGGCAGCCCCGCCTCCTTGACCATATCGACGGCAAGGATCGTGCGCGGCATCTGCATCAGGGACAGAATGCCTTCCTGCATGCGCGCGCCGCCGGAGGCCGGCACGACGATCAGCGAGGCTTCCTGCAAAACCGCAAGATTCGCGGCGGCGAGCAGGCCCTCACCGACGGCGGTCCCCATCGAGCCGCCCATGAAGGCGAAATCGAAAGCCGCGACAACCGCCGGAAAACCCCCGATCGCACCATGCGCAACCGCCACAGCATCGCTGCCCGGCCCCAGCGCGCCCTGCGCCTCGCGCAGCCGCTCGGTGTAGCGCTTGCGGTCGCGGAAGCGCAGCGGATCGAGTGGCGGTTTCGGCAGCTCGATGCGGCTGAACCCGCCATCGAACAGCAGCCCGAAGCGCTCGCCGCTGCCGATGCGGAAATGGTGGCCGCAATTGCGGCACACCTGAAGGTTGGCCGCCAGCTCGCGATGGAACAGCATCTGCTCGCAGCCCGGACACTGCCGCCACAGATTGTCCGGCACCTCCTTGCGGGTCAGCGCCCGGATCTTCGGCAGGACGAAGTTGGTCAGCCAGTTCATCGCCCCATCTTAGCCGATCGCGCGGCCGGCGGGGCGGGCGGAAGGCGCCCGGGGATTCTTTTTATGCAGCCGGCGTTCGTTGATACTCGGTCAGTTGGAGACGTCGCGGTAGCGTTCGCATTGCGGCGCGCCGGTGCCGTAGACTTGCAGGCACTGGTCGCGCAACTGCCGCTCGAAGCCGCGGGCGCTGCCGTTCCATTCCTGGAATGCGGCTCGGTGATCGCTGTCGCCGACGTCGCCGAGACGATGCCATACTTCGTAACGGTAATAAATCTCGCGCCCGAACGGCACGGCCAACAGCGCGACCAGCCCCAAGGCTATCGCGGCGCCCAAGAACTTCTTCAGCATTGACGATCTCCCCTAATAACGGCCCGTCAAACAAGGTATGGTTAATCGTTGTCCAATCTTTCGAGGAAATTAGAGACATCTTTTATTTAATGCAATACTGTATTATTATTAATTTTCTTAACCATCGGTCGCAGCGATCCGAGCCCAAATTCAAATCAGCATGCTCCGATCTATGTCATGTACCTGCCGGCTCCGGCGATCTTTCTTGATGGTGGGCAGACCCGGTACGCGGCGGCGGCATTCCGATCGCCGCGGCGGGGCCGCGGATCTGAATGACAGCCCGCTCAAGCTGATCCGGCATTCGCGAACCGAGCGGCGCCCGAGGTTTGCCGGGCCTTTCCGGAGCCGGTTCTCCGCGTCATGCTGTCGGTATCGGTGCAGACCTGCCGGGCAACGGCATGCCGCGCAACATCGGGAGGAGACAATGACCGCCCTACACACCCGGCGCGAGGTGCTGAGCATCATAGCCGCGAGCGCAGCCGCCCTCGCCGTCGATCGGCCGGCCATCGCGGCCGATTTCGATTGGAAGCGGTTCAGCGGCACCGAACTGCATTTCATGGTGTCGGTGCATCCCTGGACCGCCTGGGCGCAAAAGCAGCTTTCCCGCCTTGCCGACGCGACCGGGATCAAGATCAATTGGGAGATCATCTACGAAGACCAGCTGCGCCAGAAGCTGCCCCTGCTGCTGCGCTCGGATCCCGGCGCGGTGGACGGCTTCTTCACGCTGCCGTCCTGGGACATGGCCGCGTTCTCGCAGGCCGGGTGGTACGAGCCGCTCGACAGGTACATCCACTCCGATCTAACCGCGCCTGATTGGGACTTCGCGGACTTCTTTCCGAACATCCTCAAGACGCATCAGGCGGGCGGCGAACAGATCGGGGTGCCGATCACGATCGAATTGCAGACGCTGTTCTACAACAAGACCATGCTGGCGGCGCGGCAGCTCGCGGTGCCGCAGAGTCTCGAGGCGCTGCTGGCAGCCGCCAAGGCGCTGAACGATCCGGGCGGCAATGTGGCCGGGTTCGTTACCCGCGGCGACGGCGTGCAGGCGGTTTACACGCTGGCGCCGTTTCTCTTCGCCTATGGCGCCCGCTGGCTCGACGACAACGGCCAACCCGCTCTGTCCTCGCCGGCCTTCGTCGAGGGGCTGCGTTTTTACGGCGACATCCTGCGCGCCGCCGGGCCGCCCAATATCGTCGGAATGCAGTGGAAAACGAGCTACCCGCTGTTTCAACAGGGGCACGCCGCGATGTTCATCGACGCCACCAATTTCATCGCGTTCTTCAAGGACCCGGATCAGTCGCGCATCGTCGATGCGGTCGGCGTCGCGCCGCTGCCGGCCGGCCCGGCCGGCGCGCACAGCACGTTGATCTCGTGGGGCCCGGCGATCGCCACCTCTTCAACAAAGAAGGACGCGACCTGGATCGCGATCCAATACCTGACCTCGAAGGCGATGGCCGGCGCGGCGCTGGCGGCGACGCACATGCCGCCGTCGCGCCAGTCGATCTACAACAGCGAGCTCTACACGAAATCGGTGCCCGCAGACCTGGTCGCGGCCACCAAGGCAGAGATCGACAACGCCGTGCCGAACGGCGCCAATCCCGTGGTGGTGCCGGTGCCCGAGGTCCGCGCCGCGATCGGCACGGCGGTCGTGTCAGTGCTGCAAGGCGGCGATGCACGGCAGGCAGCCGAGACGGCGCAACGCGAAGTCGTGAAAATCCTCAAGGGATAGCTTACCCGGCTCGCGCGTGACGCGGGAGCGAGCTGCGATCGGCGGCCCGCGGAAATTCCGGACGATTCCGCCGGGTTCAGCCGGCAGCGGCAGCGTGACGGCGGCGGCCGGCGATATAGCGCACCCCCTCCGGTCCAGCCCGTTCCTCGTGCCTGGTGCCGCTCGGCATGTCGAAGGTGTCGCCGGAACGATAGCTGTGAGCGAGGCCGTCGCGCACGATCGTCATCTCACCGTGAAGGATCAGGAGCTGCGCGTCGAAATCGTGCGCGTGCGCGTCATTGATCTGATGCGCGGGCATTTCGCGATGGGCGATCTCTTGATACCCTTGCTCGCGAAGCCGCGACTCGAATTCCGCTCTGTCCATGGCATCCGTCCTTGAGGCTTGCGGGCCTCATTTTAAGCTTTGTCACGCGGGAAAGCCATCCGCATCGCGGCCGGGGCTCGGCGCGACGCTGGTGGGGGATGCCGTCATGGCCCAGACTGCTTCGGCGGCCCCGCTGCCCCAGGCCGATACCACCCGGTCGGCTTCCTGCACCCGGACGCCTCATAAAAGCATTTCGCCTGCATTGACGCGAACCGCCGCGTGGCACACCTTCTCGGGCGATCAAACCGGGGGTTCATGATGGCGAGAAGCAGAAGGCCGCGCGAAGACAATGGCGGGACAGGGGGCAAGCGCAAGGTCAATCCGGCTCTGATGCAGCCGTTGCAACCCTCGAAGGAGCTGGCGGCGATCGTCGGCTCCTCTCCTCTGCCCCGGCCCCAGGTGGTCCAGAAGGTCTGGGAATACATCAAAAAAAACGAACTGCAGAACCCCAAGAACCGCCGCGAGATCGTGGCGGACGACAAGCTCGAAGCGGTGTTCGGCAAGAAGACCGTCACGATGTTCGAAATGAACAAACACCTCGCCCGGCATCTCGCCGCGACAGACAAGTAGCTATCGCGGCTCTCCCGCAGGGCCGAGCGAACAACCTGCTCCGGTTGATCGTCTCGGTCGCACCCGGAGTCGCGAAGCAGCCCTCACGGCGTGTGGTGCGTATAGACGAAGTCGTGCCCTTTGGCCGGCTCGCGGCAGCGGAAGCATGCTTCGAAGGCTGTCTCGTCCAGCGGCTGGCCATCGTTGAATTGTGCGAAGCCCCAGCCGCCGGGTCGAGGCATACTGGGTTGCGTCCTCGACCATGAATTGAACCCCCTCCAGTGGGCACCTGCCGACGAGACGTCCGGGTCGGGGGTCGACGAACCTCCGCGAATCCCCGCTACTGAACTCCCTGACGCGCTTTCTCGCCCGACCGGCATGACATCGGGCGCGAGGCTGCTGCCCCGGCGCTCAGCAAATCAGGTTATGCACCCCTCGGAAGGTGCCCGCGATCCGGACAGTTGCTTGGATTCGCCTATCAGGACTGATCAAATTGATCTGAGTTAGTCGCCATGTTGCGGTGAATTTATCTGCCACCTGGGAACTCCCGATTACACGGAATGTTGTACGACGCGTCCTCGGGTCGGAGAACTCACTTGCCGCATGACCATAATTGCGATTGGTCTTCAACGGCTGGTCTACAGCATTCGCTGCCCCTATTTGAAAATATCTCAGTTATATGCTTGTCGCACATCAGGTGGGACTTGGCATTCCAGCGGCCGCAGCAGCTGATGACTCGATTGGCCCGGATCATGCCGGTCTATTTCGTAGAGGAAGTCGCCTTCGAGGGCAGCGATCCACCGCACGTAAAGCTGTTTTCGATTAACGAGAATTTAACCGTCGTCGTACCTCACCTGCCGCAGGATTTCGACCCGGCGGAAGCCGCCGCAGTGCAAGGCCGGCTGCTCGAGGAGCTGTGCGTCGAGCGCAGCATCCATGCCCCGATCCTGTGGCTTTACACGCCGATGGCGATTCGTATCGCGGGACGGCTGCCGGCCTCTGCGCTCGTTTACGATTGCATGGACGAGCTGGCCGCGTTTGACGGCGCATCGCCTGAGCTGAGGGAACTCGAACGCCGGCTTCTGAACCGCGCCGATCTCGTCTTCGCCGGTGGTCCGAGCCTTTACGAGGCCAAGCGGGCGCGGCATCCGCGCGTGCATGCCTTTCCCAGCGCCGTGGATTTCGCCCATTTTGCGGCGGCGCGCGAGCCGATGCGCGACCCTCCCGACCAGGCCGGGCTGCCGCATCCGCGGCTTGGGTTCTACGGCGTCATCGACGAACGGCTGGATCGCGACCTGGTGGCGGCAGCGGCTCGGCTGCGGCCGGAATGGCAATTCGTCTTTCTCGGACCCGTCGTCAAGATCGATCCGGCGACATTGCCGCGCGCCGCCAATATCCATTATCTCGGCAGCAAGAATTATCGCGACCTGCCAAGCTATATCGCGCATTGGGCGGTGGCTTTGATGCCGTTCGCGCGCAACCGCGCCACCCGTTTCATCAGCCCGACAAAGACCCCCGAATACCTGGCCGCCGGCAAGCCGGTGGTATCGACCCCGATCGTCGACGTCGTCCGCCAGTGGGCCCATCTCGAGGCCGTGCAGATCGCCGGCGACCCTGAGGAATTCATCGCCAAGGCAGAACAGGCAATGGCGCTCGCGAGCGCCGAAGGACCAGCCGCCGACTTTTCCTGGCGCGAGACGGCGGATCGTGCCCTCGCCGAGATCTCCTGGGATCGCACGGTTGCGCACATGCTTCAGCTGGTCGCCGATGCGATCACCCCGCAACCGCAGCCTGACGGCGACCCGCGTGCCGCCGCCCCTGCCGCAGCCCTCCCCACAGCGCCGGCGCTGCGCCGCCGCGCCCGCTTCGACTATCTCGTCGTGGGCGCCGGGTTTGCCGGCAGCGTCTTGGCGGAACGGCTGGCGGCGGGTTCGGACAAGCGCGTTCTGGTGGTCGACCGTCGCCCTCATATCGGCGGCAATGCCTATGATTTCTACAATGACAGCGGCTTGCTGGTGCAGCGCTACGGACCGCACATCTTTCACACCAATGCGCGGCAGGTCGTCGCCTATCTCAGCGGCTTCACGACCTGGCGGCCCTACGAGCACCGGGTGCGCGCCATGCTGCGCGACCGCCTGGTGCCGATCCCGATCAACCGCACCACGATCAACCGCGTGTTCAACCTCGATCTGAGGCCCGACCAGATCGGTGATTTCCTGGCGCGGCGGGCGGAGCCGGTGTGCCAGATTGAAACTTCGGAGGACGTCGTCGTCAGCCAGGTCGGGCGCGAGCTGTACGAGTTGTTTTTCCGCGGCTATACGCGCAAGCAATGGGGCCTCGACCCGGCGCAGCTCGACAAATCGGTCACCGCCCGCATCCCGGTGCGGACCGGCGACGACGACCGGTATTTCACGGACGCCTTTCAGATGATGCCGCGGCACGGGTTTACCCGGCTGTTCGAGAACATGCTCGACCATCCCAATATCGAGATCATGCTCGAGGTCGATTACCGCGAGATCATCGACGACATCGATTACGACCGGATGGTCTATACCGGGCCGGTCGACGAGTTCTTCGAATATCGCTACGGCAAGCTGCCCTATCGTTCGTTATGCTTTCGCCATGAGACGCTGGCGTGCGAGCGGTTCCAGCCGGTCGCGGTGGTGAACTACCCGAGCGAGGAGGTCCCCTACACTCGGATCACCGAGTACAAGCACTTGACGGGGCAGCGGCACCCCAAGACCGCGATCAGCCATGAATTTCCGCAGGCCGAGGGTGACCCGTACTATCCGGTGCCGCGGCCGGCCAATGCGGCGCTCTACGCCCGCTACCGCGAACTCGCCGACGCGCTGCCCGACATCGTGTTTGTCGGAAGGCTGGCGACCTACCGGTACTACAATATGGATCAGGTCGTGGCCCAGGCGCTGGCGACCTATGCCCGGCTCGTCGGCGGCGAGGGAAGGCCGACGCAGGCGGCGCGCATGCCGGCCCCGGTCTCGTGACGGCGCCCCGACGGGCATGGGCGGCCGGCATGGGCCGGAGCGGGACGAACGCGGCCGGCCTGCGTTTTCCCCGGATGACGCTCTGTTTCGGATTTTGAGGAGCAGCGATTTTGGCCAGGCGAACCGATCGGCAAGCTCGGGGTTCGGAAGATCCGGCGGACCTTAAAGCCCGCGAGTATGTCGACGAGGGTGGGAATGTGCGCCATCACACCCATACCTATATGGAACAGCAGCACAAGCCGGGCGCTCGCCGTTCGCGCAAAGGCGCTCGCGGCAGGTCGGCCGAGGCCGGACGCCCGCGGCAGAAGCCGAGTCATGCGGACACGCCGGAGCCTCGACAGCAGGCGCAACCTGCCGAGAACCGGCACGGCAGCGAAGGTGCCGAGGATAGCCGGCGCCTCAAAGCGGCCGAAAGTCGGCCTGCCGCCGCCGGGTCCGCGCGCCAAGCGACCGCGGCGCTGACGCCCGGGCTGGTCTTTATCGGCGTCATCGGCGGGCTGATCGCCTGGAGCGGGCTATTGAAGCGGCGAGCGCCTTCGGGCCGCGCCGGGGCGGGCAGTTCAGAGCCGCGAAGGCCGCTGCGGCAACCCTGACCTGGGCAATTACGAGCTCGTATCTACGTCGTTATGAAGGCCGAACGACGCTCGGGGCGGCTTGAAGCACGCCCCCGTCAGAACGGCCAAGGCCCGAGGACCCACTATCGCAGGATCGCGGCACGTCCTGGCCCCTCACGCCCTTTCAGAAGGGAGAGGGAGGGGCCACGTCGCGGAGCAATGGAAGCGCGAGGTGGGCGGCGGCGGCGAACTCCTGTCGTCGGCCACCTCACCCGACCCTCTCCTGGCGTATTCCGGATGCGCCAGCCCCACAGGCGCGAGCCGTGCTCGCGCCGAAGGGGGACCGGCCGCGGCGAGCGGGAAAGCGGTTTGCGTTTTCTATGATATTGGGTGCCAGAGGCACGAAAACGCAGCTGTGAGAATGCGGCCGGCGTTATCCGCACGCCGCAAAAGCGCCTGACCGGGTCTCGCCCCTACGGCATCTCGCCCCTGGGGGCATCTCGCCCCTGGGGGCGTCTCGCCCCTGCGGCGGGATCGCTCGCGTTCACGATGGCGGCACCCCATGCTGGCCGCGCATCTTCCGCACGAAGTCTTTCGACGTGAACTTGTGGACTTCCTGCCCGCTCTGGATTCGATTGAGCGGATTGAGCAGGTTGTGCAGCGCGATGTTGCGCGGCCGCAGTTGGCAGTTGTCGCACTCGCAGGTCTTTAGCCGGTCGTTTTTCTCGGGCAGCGACTTGGCGGCAGTGCGGAAATCGGCGTATTCGCGCGAGGCCCAAACCTCGGAGAAGCGGCGTTCCTTCGTCACCTGGCCAAGCGGCGCCGCGCACTGGCAGCAGGGAAGGACGGAGCCGTTGCCCAAAATCACGGTGAAGTACCACCCGACATAGCACGGCACCACTGGCGGCCCGACCATCTCGCTCGGCATGTAGGGCGGGATCGTGGCGCCAAAGGTTCCGAGGTTGTTTTGCACCCCGAACGCCTCGGCCTTGGCGCGCGCGACGGGCAACGAGGCCTGCAATTCCTGGTACTGCGCCTCATCCAAGGCAAGGTCCCGGGTGCCGTCGTGGATCACGGTGTGAACGAACGAAGCTTCCTGGGCTCCCACTTCGTGCGCGACCTCGATCATCTTCACGATCTCGAAATAATTCTTCGCCGTGATCACGAAGGAAAGGCTGAGATAGGGCAGCTCGCTGCCGGCGGCGATCTTGCAGTCGGACAGGAAGCGCAGGTTCTTCTTGACCTTGAGATAGTCCTCGGGAGTCTCCGTGACATGGATGTGCGGGTATGTCTCAGAGGTGCCGGCGTTAAGCGAAATGTTGACGCGATCGGTCCGGGCTTCGACGAGCCCCTTGGCAATCGGCTCGAACAGGCGCGAGCCGTTGGTAACGACCAGAAGCTGCATGCCGCGACCCTTGACATAACGGATCATGTCGAGGGCGGAGCGATTGAGGAGCGGTTCGCCGCGGCCGATCAGATCGATGCGGCGGGTGCCCATGTCGTACAGGTCATCGACGATCCCCTTGAAGCGGTCGAGCGGCATCACCCCCGGCCGGGCCAGGCCAAAGCGCTGCGTCGTGTCCGCGTTTTCGCGCTCATCGGGGGGATGGTCCCAGCAGAACACGCATTCGTGATTGCAGGGATCGCTGATCCCGATCTGGGCCTGCAACGGACCCGAAGGCGCACGCCCGCCGGTGAGGCCCAACCCGCCGGCCGCAACCATGGCGTACTGCTTAAGGTTGACGCCAATCGATTTTATGGAAGACATCCCCAACAATACCCGGTCATGAAGGTAAGATCAACCGGCATTCTCCGGTTGAGCGCATACGAAAAGGCTATTAACCATGCCGACTTCAAAGTTTTCGACCGCCAAGTCTTGCGAGCGGAGCGGTTCGCCTGATCTGCCATGATTAATGGGAATTTAATCGGAACAGAGGTGATGGCGCAAACAACCGTTTTTTGACATGCTCGGGCCGCGACTTCACGCCGGCTCGACCCGGCATTCGCGGCAGCGGTATCAATAGAATGCGGCCTCGCGCGCTTGCGGGACCGCGCACGCGGAGGGAAGAGCCGGGGCCTGTTCCAAAGGTCCGCCGTCCCGCCGAACCGGGATATTCTCGTCAGAGTCATGGAAGTGGTCGAGATGCAGCAGAAACCTTGGCGCCAGTTGGCCTTCGTCCTAGGCGAAGCTGCCCTGTCGCTGGTTTCCAGCGGGGTCCTGTTCATCATCATCTCGCGCGTGTCGGGCCCGGAGCTGCTCGGCACCTACGCGCTCGCCCTCGCCTGGCTGATGCTGTTTCAAGGAATCAGCAGTCTGGGCATTCCGGAATTCATCATGCGCGAAGTCGGCGCCAACGGCCGGGACGCGGCTCGAGACGTGGCCCACGCGATCTTGCTGGGGCTGGGAAGCGCGCTCGCCGCTCTGTGCATGATGCTGGTCGCCGTTCGCCTGCTGGGATATTCGGCATACCTTGTGCACGTCATCAGCATCGCCAGCCTGGCATTGATCCCGGCCTTTCTCAACGGCGTTTGCCGTTCGGTGTTTCTGGCCATGCGCGAGATGCATTTCACCTGCCTGGCTCTGCTGATCGAGGTCACCATTGTGATGTCTGTCAGCCTCTACTTGTTGCTGTCGGGCAATGGCGCCATCGCGCTGATGATCACGCTGGTTGTTGCCAAGATCGTTTCGGCTGCGATTGCGCTGACCTTCCTGCATCGTCGAGCGCTGCCGCTGCGGCCTTCGTTCCAAGTTGACCTGCTGATGCGAACGGCGCGGACGGTCTTTACCTTCGGCATCGGCAACATGCTCAGCATGCTGACGATGCGTATCAATGTGATCATGGCATCGGTGTGGGTGGATATTGCCGCGGTCGGCCACTTCGCCGCGGCGACCAAGATTACCGAAATCGGCTTGATCGTCCCCAATCTGTTTGTGCAGCTTCTGATGACCCGGATGGCGTACAGCTTCAATACCCAAGGCGACCGCGACCCAAACCGCTTCACCCCCTGGTATCAGGTCCTGTTCGCGATTGTCTTGCCGACCTGCGTCGGCGTTTGGCTTTTTGCGGGGCCGATCCTGATCACGCTGTTTGGAGCCGGCTTTGCGGACGCGCTCTGGGTTTTGAGGATTTTGATGATTTACATTGCGGTCGAATCGGTCGATTCGGTGATGAGCGTGATTCTGAAGGCGGCGCAGAGACAGCGCGAGGATGTTGGCCGTCTGGCATTTAACCCGCTGATAAACATCGCAATGAGCTTGGTGCTGCTACCGGTTCTGGGTACGATCGGAGCCGCGGTGGGACGGGTTGCCGGCGTCGCTGTCTCGGCTGTTTTGCGGTATAACCTGATTGCGTCGAAGATGATCGGGGTGAACTGGTTCCGTTTCGCACCGAAACCGGCGCTGATCAGCCTTGGTATGGCAGCGCTCTGCTATTTCTTGCGCAATATCGACCATTCCGCCTGGTTGCCATTGCTGTACGTGGCGGTGACCGCGATATTGCTGCGGGCCTCCTCCGGGTTTTCGTTCTCGGCGATCAAGGACATGATGAGCGTCCCGTCCGCGGCAGTCGAAACCCGCGGGCTGCGCCTCCGGTTCAGGAGGTACTGAGCGGCGCCGCGTGTCCTGCATCCTGGGAAACGCCGGCTTGATATTGATTGTGCGCGGCAGGCGGCGGTTGGCGATTGCCTCCGCCGGACCCGGACTCATACTGCCACGACACCCTCTCGCGTGCGATCAACTTCTACCGATGGAAACCGTATCGAGAGAACAAGCGTGTCGCCGACCGCTTCCCAAGAATGCACCACTTCGGGGCCATAGATGATATAATCGCCTTCCCGCGCCAGCGTGATGGTGTCCGGCGTGTGCGCCGCGTAAAGCGAGACCCGCAACGTGCCGCGGATCAGAACGGCGATCGTCGTGCCATTTCCGTTCGCCCACGGGCGGGACCGTTTGTCGCCGTCGCGATGCATGCCCCATTTAACCTCGACGTCGGCTTGGTGCCGCAGGCCCAGCTCGGACGGCACGAATTGGCCTACAAACCAGCCGGAACCGCCTATCTGATCGGCCGCGGCATTGCCGCAATAGTATGGCTCTTTATTCCCCATAGGCTCCCCTTACGCTCGGCGGTCGCGCCCGGTCTTCGCAATCTGCAAGCCATTCGCCATGCCCGGAAGGTTGAGGCTGAGCCCGGCATACATCCACAACAGTACGAGCACCGAATATTCCGGCAACGGATCCATCAAGCTGTTCATTGCCACGCCGCAAAACACCACGACCAACACATTGGCAACCCATCGGATCTGCGGATCGGGCGACAATCGCGACTGCCGCCAAGCCGCCAGCGCCGTTTTGGCGAAGAATGCGACGAAAAACAGGACACCCGGAATGCCGATCTCGGACGCCATGCTGAGATAAACGTTGTGTGTAGGCTCCATGTAGAACTGCGTGTCCGGGTCATTCTGG
>Ga0213875_10000496_pt1 | contig 33162 bp, 28 predicted proteins | sample BarmaccomBMRX_R8_FD_160105 | JGI IMG/M metagenome (GOLD analysis project Ga0213875, IMG submission 160105) | Root-associated microbial communities from Barbacenia macrantha in rupestrian grasslands, the National Park of Serra do Cipo, Brazil - RX_R8 | ecosystem: Host-associated > Plants > Roots...
TGGCGGCTCCGTCGTCCGGCCGGCGCAGGACAGCCCGTACGGCCGGATGGCCGCCGTCGCCGACGATCAGGGCGCCGTCTTCTCGCTGATCAGCGTCTCCACGGAGTAAGTAGCCATTGTGGGTGCGACTCGCGTCGCTGTGACAGCGCGGATCGCACCCACACCGCCGGGCGCGGCGGCGAACCTCGTCACACGGGCGGCGTGCCGTGGGTGTGGAACGACTCGATGGTCTTGAGCCCCCACGCCTGGCCCTTGGCGCGCTCGGTCTCCGTCCAGGTTATGGTCCGCCAGTCCGGCGCCATCACCAGCCGCCCGACCGGGTTGCACAGCTCGATCCGGTTCCCGCCCGGCTCGTACACGTACAGGAAGAACGTCTGCTGTATGGCGTGCTTGTGCGGCCCGGTCTCGATGAACACGCCGCGGTCCAGGCAGATGTCCGCCGCGCGCAGGATGTCCTCCCGCGTGTCGGTGGAGAACGCCACGTGGTGCAGCCGCCCGGCCGACCCCGTCCAGTCCTGCGTGTAGACGAGGTCGTAGCTCTTCTGGGCGAAGTGCAGCCACTGCGCGGACAGCGTTCCGTCGTCGAGCACGATCTGCTCGGTCACCCGCCCGCCGAGCACGTCCGCCACGAACTCCCCGCACGGCCGCACGTCGCGGGCGAGGTAGTTGACATGGTCGAGCCGCCGCACGCTCACGCCGCGTCCCGGGTAGGCCTGCGCCTGGTTCTTCAGCGCCGGCCGCAGGTCCCCGGTGGGCGGCGAATACCACTCGGTCTCCCAGTACAGGTCGATCTCGTGCCCGTCCGGGTCGCGGAACGCGTACGTCGGCCCGATCCCCGGGTCGCCGTCCTTCCAGCCGATCCCCAGCCCGGCCGCCTCGATGGCCCGCACCCGCGCCCCGAGCGCGCCGGCGCTCTCCGCGCGCAGGCCGGTCCTGCGGATGCCCGACGTGTCATGCGCGGTCAGCTTGAGGGTGTGCCGCTCATAATCGTCCCAGGTCCGCAGGTAGACGGAATTGCCCTCGCCGCCGTTGGCCGTCAGCCCGAGCACCTCGGTGAAAAACCACAGCGACTTCTCGGGCTCGGGTGTGAGCAGCTCGATGTACGCGAGGTGGGCGACATCATGAAGCGGCGGTCGTGACATGCTGGTCTCCAGATTTTTTATACCGAACGAGCGCCGGTGTCTCTCGAAGCCCCGCTATCTCGGGTAAACGGTGCCGTCGAAAAGCCGGCGTGCGGTGCGCACCACCCCGGAGCGCAGCACCCGCGGCGGCTGGGCGCCGGCGTCCACCTCGACCTCGACCTGCGTGATCCCGCCCGGGTGCTCGATGCCGAGCCGCGGTCCCGCGGCGGGCACCGCGAGGTCGTGGCCGACGGCGCCGTCGAGCAGGATCGCGGTGCCGACGCTGACCGCGCCCAGGACGCCGATCGTCTGGTGCACTCGCACGGGGATGAACGTCCGCGTGCAGATCGTGCCGCCGCTGACGGGCGCCGCGACCAGCGAGACCTTCGGAACGGTGGCGTCGCTGACGTCGCCCAGGCCCATCGCCTTGCCGGCCTCGAGCCGCAGCACGCGTACCCGCTCGCCCAGCGCGGCGTCGCCCTCCAGTTCGGCGACCGGCTCGTAGCCGGTGCGGCCCAGACTGGATGCCGCCACCACGACGACCGGCATGCCGTTGTCGACACAGGTCACCGGGATGCCGCCGAACACGTCGCGGACGTTGCCGGTGAGCAGCAGCGGGACGGATGTGCCGGCGGCGAAGTCCAGCACGACCGCCGACGCGGTGCCCGGCACACCGTCGATGGCCGTGTCCCCGGCATACCGCACGGTCCCGCCCGGGGTGCTGAATGCCGCGGTGGCGATCCCGCCGGTGTTGAGCATCCGGATCCGCACGCGGGTCTGCTGGCCGGCGGCCGGCACGAGACCGCGCTCGACGGCGAACGGGCCGACGCCGGCCAGCAGGTTCCCGCAGTTCTGCCGGTCGGAGACGGTGGGGGCGTCGACGCCGACCTGCAGGAACAGGTAGTCCACGTCGGTGGGCGGGCCGGCCGACGGCGACACGACCGCGACCTTGGACGTCAGCGGGTGGGCGCCGCCGATGCCGTCGATCTGCCGCGGGTCCGGGCTGCCCATGATGCGCAGCAGCAGGTCGTCGCGTTCGGCGCGGTCATCCGGCAGATCCCGCGCCAGGAAGTAGGCGCCCTTGGACGTCCCGCCCCTCATCAGCATGCACCGAACGCCGGTGCTCCCGCCCGTCACCGTGGCACCTCCTTTGCCTCTATCACCACAACGGCCCTTGGGCCATACCTGTCGCCTTCGTCACATCTACCACTGGCATCACGCAAGTCACTGCGGCCACATCATCCATTGGTCGCACCATCTCCTCTCATGCGGCGCGCGTATTCGGCGGCGCTGACGTACTCGACCTTCGCGAGCTTCCCGCGCAGCCCGTACATGTCCAGGCCCAGCTCGCCGTCGGCGAGCCGCTTCCGGCTGGCCTCCTCCTTGGCCACGCGCTGCGCGGCGGCCGTCACCGCGGTCGCGGCCTGCGTGCGCGGCACGCACACCACGCCGTCGTCGTCCGCGACGATCACGTCGCCGGGCCTGATGAGCTGGCCGCCGACGGACACCGGCACGTTGACCGCGCCCGGCGTCTCCTTGACCGTGCCCTGCGCACTGACCGCCGCGGTCCAGACCGGGAAGCGCATCGCCCGCAGCTCGGCGACGTCGCGGACCCCGGCGGTCATGATCAGGCCGCGCACGCCGCGCGCGGCGACCGATGTGGCGATGAGCTCGCCGAACATCCCGTCCGTGCACGGCGAGGTGGTGGTCACCACAAGCACGTCGCCGGGGCGGCACTGCTCCGCGGCGACGTGCAGCATGAGGTTGTCACCGGGCCAGCACAGCACGGTGACGGCGGTCCCGCCGATCCGCGCTCCGTCCTGGATCGGCCGCAGCCCTGGACCGAGATACCCGGTGCGGCCGATCGCCTCGTGCACGGTGGCGACGCCGTACCCGGCGAGCTGGCCGGTGAGCGCGGCGTCGGCGCGCGGCGGGTCGGTGACGACAACGTTCAGCATGCGGCCCTCCTTACGCCAGCCGGTCGGTGACCTGCGGAAACACCCGCATGTACGCCTCGCCCATGGTCGCCGCGGGCAGCCCGAGGTTCGGGCCCGCGTTCCGCCTGAGCTGGGTGCCGCGCCGTTTGGCGAGGTCGGTGTAGTAGTCCCACAGATGCTGCTGCGCGCCCATGCACTCCATGGCCTTGCGCTTGGCGTCGAAGACCGGCGTGATGTCCAGCAGCACCTCCGGCCTGAAGCCGCACATCTCCGGCTGGTGCGGCTCGAACTGGAAGACCGGGGGGGCGCCGGCCGGATCTCCCGGCGCGGGGTAGCCGATCGCCTGCGCGAGCACCCGGGCCCGCAGTGCCATCTGCCCGGCCGCGGGATGATCCTGGTTGTACGGGTCGGACAGCGGATGGGTGAGCACGACCGACGGGTTCACCTCACGGTAGACCCGGACGAGCCGGTCCACCAGCTCGTCGGTCTCGCGGAGCGGGTAGTCGCCCGCGTCGAGGAACTCGATCTCCGCGCCGAGCGCGCCCGCCGCGTTCTCCGCCTCGCCGCGGCGCAGCGCCTTGATCTCGTCCAGCGTCTTCCCGGCCCGCCAGGCGCTCGCCGACTCGCCGCGCTCACCGAACGAAAGGCACACGACCCGCACGCGCTCGCCGCGTGAGGCGGCGAGCGCGATCGCGCCGCCCGCCCGCCACACGAAGTCCGCCGCGTGCGCGCTGACCACCAGCGTGGAGCCCATCAGGCCATCCCCTCATGATCGGTATCTTCCGGTGAAGCCCTGAGCGCGGCGATGACGCTGCGCAGATGGCCCCGCGCGGCCTCCTCCGCCGCCTCCGGCCGCCGCGCCGCGATCGCGTCGATGATCGCCAGGTGCTGCGGCAGCGACGCCTGCGGGCGCCCCGGCCGCAGCGCGAGCTGAAACTGGTGCCGTACGAGCTGGCCGTGCAGTCGCTCGAGCAGCCCGGCCGCGACCTCCTGCCCCGATATGTCCCGGACCAGGCGGTGCAGCTCCTGGTTGAGCGCGGAGTACTTCAGCGGCTCCCCGTCGGCGACGGCACGCTCGAGCGAATCCCCGATCTCGCGCAGCCGCGCGGCCTGGGCACCGGTCACCCGCTCGGCCGCCTTGGCGGCGCACAGCCCCTCCAGCGCCATCCGGCACTCGGTGATGGCGATCGCCTCGGCGATGCTGACCGCCCGCACCCGCGCGCCCCGGTTGGGTATGCGCTCCACCAGCCCCTCGGCCGCCAGGTCGATGAGCGCCGCGCGCAGGCTCGCGCGGGTCACCCCGAACCGCGCCGCAAGCTCCTCCTCGACAAGCCGCTGACCAGGCCCGACGTCCCCGCTCAGTATCGCCCGCCGCAGCCCGTCGAACGCCTGCTTCCTGCCCCGCGCCCCGGCAATCCCGCCGATAGGCCTTACGTCTTCGGCCCCTTCCCCGGCCGTGCCCCCTCTGCTCACGCCTGCTCCCTCTTCGCTGTGCCCTTCCAGGCGCTGTGCCCTTCCAGGCGCTCTGCCCTTCCAGGCGCTCTGCCCTTCCAGGCGCTGCGCGCTCCAATGCGCCATGCCCTCCCAGGCGCATGCCCTCCCAGGCCTGGGTTTCGTCCGGCGCCTGAGCTCCTAAGCCGACCCTATGATCCCGTCCACAAAATTGTCAACAATCGAGCCGGAGCCGGGTTATCGCGTGCGGCATGGAATGAGGCCATCACCTGCGGCATGGAGTCGGACGGGTCGAAGAGGAACGTTCGGCCGTCTCAGATGGGGTGTTCGGTGGGGCCGCTGAGGTAGCGGCGGCCGGAGGGGGTGCGCCATTCGTGCCAGCCCGGCAGGATCTGCGTCACCGACCAGCCCTGGCTCTGCTTGACCTGGTGGTCGCAGCGGCAGCGCGGCCGGCAGTTGCACAGGTCGGTGCGCCCGCCGAGGTGGTAGGGGGGTCGTGTGCTCGAAGTCGCATTGTTTGGCCGGGCGGCGGCACGGCGGGAAGTCGCACGTGCCATCCCGGATCTGCACCAGGTGCCGCAGCAGGCGGCCCGGCTGGTAACCGTGGGACTCGTAGCGGTGATCACACTCGGTCACCGGGATCGGGCCGAGGTGGACGGTGTACTCGCCGCCCGTCGGCAGAGTGAGGGTCCAGTTGCCGTAGCCGCCGGGTGGTCCTTGCTCATCTCGCCGGGTGAAGGCGGGGCCGTCACGGGTCCGTGTCCCGCCGCTGTTACCGGAGTTGCCTTTGGTGCCGTGCCGCGATGTGCTGGTGCGGCGCGCGGGGCGCGCGCATCCGTGGCCGATGGCGTGGCCCTGGTCGTTGGTGACGGTGATGCACCAGGTGGAGCGGTTGCTGGTCGCGGCCGAGGCGGCAAGGTCGCGGGCGAGGGCGGGGTCGATGGCGCCGAGCCCGGCCAGGTGCCCGGGCCGGCCGGCCAGCCCGAGGAGGGTGGACAGGGTGATGGTCAGGTTGACGTTGGCGGCCAGCCCCGGCCCGCCGCCGAGGCCCGCAGCGGCCCCGGCCGCCGGGCCGCTGCCTGCCGGGGTGCCCCCTGCCGGAGAGCCGCCGTCTGCCGGGTCACGCCCGCCGGTCCCTGCGCCGCCGTCACCGTTACCGCTGTTCCCGTCCTCGCCCTGGCTGCCACCGTTCCCCGCTTTCGCGCCGGTCTCCTGGCCGTTGCCATTCCGGGCGTCTGCGCCGGTGTCCTGCCCGCTGCGGTGCCCAGCGTTCACGCCCTGGCCGTGGTCGCCGCTGACACACTCCGTGCTGGCGTCCGCGGCGTTGCTGCCGCCGTCCGCCCCGCGTCCGTCGCCCGCCGGGGCGTGCCCGCCTGCCGCGTGCCCGCTCTCATGGCCCGCCGCTCCGGCGGGCGTGGTTTCGCGGGCGTCGCGGCCGAGCAGCAGGTCGATGTAGGCGCGGATGCGCAGCAGGTCCATCGGGGAGTCGGGGAACACCTTCGCCTTCTTATACGCCAGCGCCCGGTCCTGGATCCGCTGGTTACACATCAATCCCTCGTCGGTGGGCAGCGCGAACCCGGCCAGGTTCGCGGTGCCGGTGAGGGCGTCCTGCCAGAACTCGACCCGGGCGTGCTCCCGCTGGGCCTGTTCCCGCCGCCGCTTGGCCCCGTCGGGGTCCACGGCGATCACGATGCGGCGGATGACCTCCCGGATCTCCCCGGGGGTCTTGCCGGCCAGTTTGGGGGCGGCGCGGCGGTCGGCCTCGGCGGCCTGGGCGTCGTCCAGCGGGCTGGTGGCCGCGGCGATGATCTGCGCTTTGTGCCCGGAGATGATCCCGGTGTCCAGCGCGCGGGCGGTGTGCGGCAACCGGGCGAGAGCGTAGGCGGTGTCGAGGAGTGTGTCGGCGGCGTGGGCGGAGATGGCCAGTTCGGCGCTGAGCTGCTGGGCCAGCCCCCGGGCCCACGCGGCGGGCAGCCCGACCGGGCCGGGCCCGCCAGCCCCCGGCGGCGGGCCGCCCTCAGGCCCCGGCGGCGGGCCGCCGTCACATCCGGTCTGCGGGGCGCCGTCCGTTCCGGTCTGCGGGCCGCCGGGGCCGGGCTGGGGGTGGCGGCGGCCGTCCGTTCCCGGCTGCGGGTGGCGGCGGATGAGTTCCCGGATCAGGCCGAGTTTGAGGGACTCACACCACGCGGCCAGCTTGTCCGCCCCGCCGAGCATGCCGAGTACCGCGTCGTCGGAGGCACCCAGTGGACGGCGGTGCGGACCGGCGAGCTCGTCGAGCACCACGCCCAGCACCGCGGAGGCGATCTCCCCGTCCAGGGAGCAGCCCTGCTCGAAGGCGGCGTACCCACCCGCCGCCCGGGCCGCCACCCCGCCGGTGCCGGGAACCGGTCCGCGCGCGGCGGCGGACGGGACGTCGTCCCGCCCGTGCCCGGGGATCGGTTCCTGCGGCATGAAAACCACCATCCGTTTGGTACACATAAGATTTTCAAGAAGCTACTTCAAATACTAGTGCTAGAAATAGCAGAATGCAAGCCTGTACGGCTGTCCAGGAAGCCACATTTCCCTGCCCCCCGACTTTCGGGGCTAAGTGAGCGTTTGATAAATAGCCCGGTGCCCGGTCATGACAGGCTTGCCCGGGGTCGGCTGCATGTCGTCGCGTTGAGATGAGCAGGCGCGGGCCCATGATCCCGATGTGTGACGACCAGGAAAACAGAGCCCGCGCGTGCCCGGGGTATGCGCCGGGCGAGGGGCTGTCCCGGTGATCTGACCGATGCTCAGTGGCACGTCATCGTGCCGCATCTGCCGTGTTATGTGCCCGGCCGGCGGGGGCGGACCCCGGGTCTGGCCGGCCCGCCGGATCGTGGAAGCGATCTTGTGCCTGGACCGGACCGGGTGTGCCTGGCTCTACCTGCCGGCCGGCTTCCCGCCCTGGCGGACGGTGTATGGGTACGTCGCGGCCTGGCGCGATGACGGCACGCTGGCCCGGTTGCATGATGTGCTGCGCGCTCAGGTCCGGGCCGCGGCCGGGCGGAACCCGGAGCCGGCCGCGGCGGTGATCGGCTCCTGGCCGGTCCGCGCCGCCCGGTACCGTTCCGGAGGCCAGCCGCGGCTGGGATAACGCGAAAAGGGTGAATGGCCGCAAGCGGCACCTCGCCGTGGACACGATGGGCCTGCTGCTGCGCTCATTGAGAGTCCTGACCCCCGGCCGGGCGGGCAGTCAGATGGTTGCGCCAGGTGTGGCGGGGCTCGAAGCCGAGTACCTGCCGGGCACGGTCGATGGCCAGCAGGGTGCCGAACTCGCTGACCTCACGCGTCAGCCGCACACCGGGGAAGACCTCGGCCAGCAGCCCGGCCGACGGGCGGTTCATGACGGTGTCCGCCGCGGCGATGATGAAGGCCGGGCTGCCCGCCACGGCATCTGCTGGGGCGCTAAGCGCCAGCCTGCACGCGGCGGCCACGTCCCGCTCATCGACATAGCCCCACAGGTTCCATTTGCGCTCGGCGGGGTCGGCCCAAAACGAGGGGAAGTCCTGGTAGTCGGCGGGCGCCATGATGTTGGAGAACCGCAGCGCGATGAACGGGATGCCCGACCACTGCGCGATGTGCCCGGCGACGGTCTCGCTGGCCACCTTCGACAGCGCGTACGCCGTCGCCGGCACCGGATAGTGATCCTCATCCACCGGCGCGTACCGCGGCGGCACCTCGAACGGCAGGCCCAGCGTCGTCTCGCTCGAGGCCCACACCACCCGGTTCAGGCCTAGCCTGGCGGCGGCCATGAACACGTTGAAGTTCATCGTCATGTTCGCGGTGAACGTGACCGCCGGGGTGGCTATCTGCGGCGCCGGGATGTTAGCCAGGTGGACGACGGCGTCGGTGCCGCGCAGCGCCTCCTCCAGCCCCTGCCCGCCCCGCGGGCCGCCAGCGGCGACTGGCCACCAGGTGGCCTCGGGGCCCTGCAGCGCCTCGACCGCCTGCCCGTAATCGGCCAGGTCGGCGCGCAGCATCTCGTTCTCCAGGTCCTCCCTGGTCACCGCGATGTCCGTGGCCACCACGTCGTAGCCGTGCTCGCGCAACTCCCGCACCACGGCCCGGCCCGCCTGACCGCTGGCTCCCGTCACGCAGATGCGCTGTCCCATCGCACTCCTTTCACCGTTGTCGTGACCGCGGCGCCTGGCCCGCGGCCCGAAGTCGTGAGGATGCTAGGGCCTATAGTCAGCTCTAGGTCAAGCCCGTATCCTGGGCGGCATGCCTGAAGCTGCAGCCGTGTCCGGGACGCCGCCGGGCGCCGGGCCGGGAACTCCCGCTGAACAGGAGCTGCGCCTGAGCATCGGGCAGGTCGCCGGGCGCACCGGCCTGAGCATTCACGCGCTTCGCTTCTACGAGCGCGAGGGCCTGCTCGTCACCCCTGTGCACCGCGGCACGGACGGACACCGGGTCTACACCGAATGGGACCTGGAATGGCTCGAAGTCTGCGTCAGGCTTCGCGCCTCCGGCATGCCGCTCACCGCGATCCGCCGCTACGCCGACCTGGTCCGGCAGGGAACAGGCAACGAGGAAGACCGGCTCACCCTCTTGCGCCAGCACCAGCAGCACGTGACCGCCCAGATCGCAGCGCTCACCGAGTGCCTGGACCTGATCACCTTCAAGATCCGGTTCTACGAGGAATGCCGCGCCCAGGGTCCCGCCCAGGGTCCCGCAGACCCCCTGCTCACCCCGGCAGTCCCGCCGCAGTCATGACCGTGCCAGGGCCCGGGCCGCCTGCCGGTGCCATTTCCCGTGGAAGGGCACTCCCCGGAGCATTATTCAAACGTTCACTAAGCGGCGCCGGATCCGGGGCGCGCTGAATGCGGTTTTGCGGGATGCCGCTCGGGCGTGGTGTCATTGAACCTTTTCACCTGCTTATGCTTCGCGAGTCTGCAATACGTTGATGGCCCTGGCGAGCTGGCCGGCGCACCCGGGGTAACGGCGGTGCTTGCGGAGCGTCGTCGATCCCCGTCGACGAGGAGTCTCGCGGCATGGTAATCCTGGACCCGGTGGAAGACGATGATCTCGAACAAGCGCTGTACGCGCGGATGCGCTGGAACGCGCCGCTCTCGGTGGATCACGCCGAACTTCTGATGGACCGGCTGGACGTGCGGCCGGGAGCCCGCGTCGCCGACCTGGGCTGCGGCTGGGGTGAACTTCTGCTGCGGGTCGTCGCCCGCGCCGGTCAAGCCACTGGTACCGGCGTTGACACCGATGCCGGGGCGCTGAGCCGTGCCAAGCGCCTCGCCAAGGAGCGTCACCTCGACGGGCAGGTGCAGTTCGCGGAGGCTGACGTCTCGGGGTGGAATGGCACGGCCGACCGGGTGCTGTGCGTTGGCGCGTCCCACGCGTTGGGCGGCACCACCTCCGCGCTGGACGCGCTTGCCAGCGTCGTGCCGGCCGGGGGCCGGATGCTGTTCGGAGACGGCTACTGGGAAACAGCGCCCTCGGCCGCGGCGGCGGAGATATTTGGCGAGCAGGTGCTGCCCCTGGCGGGCATGCTGGAGGCGTGCCGGTCCGCGGGCTGGCGGGTCATCCACATGAGCGTCGCCTGCCAGCGGGAATGGGACGACTTCGAGTCCACGTTCCGCGCTGGCCGTCAGGAGTGGCTGCTCGCGAACGCCGACGACCCACGCGCCGCTGACGTGCGCGACTGGCTAGATGCCCGCGAACGTCAGTACATCGAGGTGTACCGGGGCGTCCTTGGATTCGCTTATCTCGTCCTCGCGCACTAAGAGCCTCAGGTGATGAGCAGGAGCTCGCCTGGTTGTGACGGGTTTCTCGCGGTCTGATCACCTCACGGCGTGTCGTCGCCGGGCATGCGAAAGCCCGAGGTAGATGAGCTGGTCGACCAAAACTCGCTTCATCACCATCACCGGGGACTTCCATGCTGTTTTACCGTGCCGCGCTGGCGTTGTCCCGCAAGACCCTCGCCTCCGGCTCCCTGAAGGCCGGCTCCGTTACTGGCGGCAGCGATTCCCTGCCCAGCAGGCCCAGCAGGCCCAGCAGGCCCAGCAGCGCCTTCCTCGGGCTTGCGCAGCCTCAGCATCCGCAGCGCGAGTTCCAGGGCGAACCGCGCGTCCGGGTCACACAGCCGGCCGCCGAAGGTCTGCTCGAACTGCCGGATCCGGTGCCGCACCGTCTGCGGGTGGACGTTCAGCAAGCTGGCGATCTCCGTCGCCGTGCCGCGTGTCTCCAGCCACGGCGCGAGCGTCTCGATGACGCGGGTGCGCTGCCGCGGCGTCAGTTCAGCCAGCTCACCAAGCTGCCGGGCGATGATCTGCTCCGCCAGCGCCGGGTCCGACATCAGCCAGAGGGTGACCAGGTGGTCTTCACACAGCGTGACCGGATCTCCGTCGATGACCCCGGACTCCGCCAGCGTGAGGGCCCGCTGCGCCCAGCGCAGCGAGTCGGCCGCGGCCTCCAGCGGCACCGTCAGGCCGACCGCCAGCCGCCTTCCGGCCAGCGCGGCGGTCAGCATCAGCTTGCGGGCCTTGGTCGGCGAGCCGGGTATGAGCAGGTGCGGCTGCGTGCAGTTCAGGTCCGCGAGCACGTCGTTGTCGATCAGCGAAACTCCGTGCGGGCCCGCAGCACCGACAACTCCTGCAACACCTGCCACGCCCGCATCGCCGGCGACGTCCGTCGGCCGCGCGCATCCGTCCTCACCCGGTGCCGCCGCTGGCTGCACCGCGACCATCGTGACGGACTCCGGGATCTCCCATCCGGCGATTCCCGCCAGGCCGGTGATCGCCTTGCGCGGAACCGGGGGCCGCTCCAGGATCAGCCGCAGCAGCCGTCGCCGCCATTCCTGGCGTGCCTCGCCGGACTGGGCCTGTGCCTCCCGGTAGCCCTCGACGGACAGCGCCGCGACCTCGTTCATGTAGCTGAATATGGCGTCCGCCAGCGCAGACATCACAGAAGACGAGAGGTTGCCGCGCTGGCCCACCTTCATGACCCGGCGCCACGCGACCTGGCTGCCCACCCGGTAGGCGGCCTGCAGGCTGTCCAGGCTCCGGCCCTCCCACGCCTCGTACTGGCCCAGCCTTCGGCAGACCTCCCGCAGGCTGTCGCGCGGCGCGGAGGGGTCGGCCACCAGGTCGACGAAGGTGGTCAGGGCCTGGTGCACGCCGAGCCGCAGCGCCTCGCCGTACGGCCCGTCCATCGGCCGGGCATACTCGGGGATCGCGCGCCGTATCTCGGCGATGATCTCCTCGGCGAGGCTGGGTAGCTCGGCCCGCATGCTCGCCGTGACGTGACGGGGAAATCCGGCGGCCTGGCCGGCCGGCTTGACCGTGTTCGTCATCGAACGTCGCTCCCGGCGTGGACTGTCCGAAAGACACGCTTCCCAGCAACCTCCCAAGCGTACACCCACGATTATTCGCCGCTTGGCCTCGTGGAACGCGCCCGGCGACGCCCCGGCACCCCGCGGTACCCGTCAGTCCTGAGGCGGAACCCGGGCGCCGGCGTCCGCCTGGGTGCGTACGCGGAAACCAGATCGCCGGCCGACGCGCCAGCCGGTGCCGCGCCCGTAACGTGCCAGGTGATCAGCCCCGAACACCCAACGCACAGCGACCCGAGGAGAAACGATCATGCAACCATCCGTCGAGGCCGAGGACCTGGTGAAGGTCTACGGCGCCGGGGATACGGCGGTCTACGCGCTGGATGGCGTGACAGCCGCCTTCGGCAGCGGCCAGTTCACCGCGATCATGGGGCCGTCCGGCTCCGGGAAATCCACGCTGATGCACTGCCTGGCCGGCCTCGACACGCCCACGTCCGGCGAGGTCAGGATCGGCGACACTGGGCTGAGCGGCCTGTCCGACCGGGCGCTCACCCTGTTGCGCAGGCGCCGCGTCGGCTTCGTCTTCCAGTCCTTCAACCTGCTGCCCACGCTCACCGCCGGGCAGAACATCAGGCTCCCGCTCGACCTCGCCGGCCGGAAGCCGGACCCGCGCTGGGAGAACGAGGTGGTGACCCGGCTGAACCTCACGGACCGGCTGGACCACCGGCCCGCCGAGCTGTCCGGCGGCCAGCAGCAGCGGGTCGCCTGCGCCCGGGCGCTCATGACCCGGCCGGACGTCATCTTCGCCGACGAGCCGACCGGCAACCTGGACTCGGCGAGCGGCGCCGAGGTGCTGAGCTTCCTGCGCTCGTCCGTCCGCGAGCTGCGGCAGACGGTGATCATGGTGACCCACGACCCGGTGGCCGCGGGCTACGCCGACCGGGTGCTGTTCCTCGCCGACGGCCGGGTGCACGGCGAGCTCCACGACCCGACGCCGCGGTCCGTGCTCGACTACCTCAAGCTGGCCGGGGTGTGAGGCCGCCATGCTCCGCGCCGCTCTCGCAAACCTCAACCACCGCAAGGCCAGGCTGGCGCTGTCTTCGCTGGCCATCTGCCTGGGGGTCGCGTTCGTCGCCGGCACGCTTGTGCTCGGCGCGTCGATGAACCAGGCGTTCTTCAGCAGCTTCGCCGCCGGGGCGAAGAACGTGAGCGCGGCCGTTTCGCCGCCCTCGCCGGGCAAGGCGCGTCCGGGCAGCAGCGGCGATCCGTCGGTGCCCGCCTCGGTGCTCGCGGAGGTCCGCTCGGTGCCCGGCGTCGCCGCGGCGGCCGGCCGGCTCGTCGGCCAGGCGCCGCTGATCGGCAGCAACGGCAAGGTGATCAGCAACGGTGAGCAGCCGGGAATCGGGATTAATATACCGAACGATGGCGCTCTTCGCGGGTTCGCGATCGCGTCCGGCCACCTGCCCGACGGTGCCGGGCAGGTGGCCGTCGACAAGGCCACCGCCGCCGACGAGCACTTCAGGCTCGGCCAGGCGGTCCGGGTGGTGGACCACTCCGGCGTGGTCCGCGCCTTCGTGCTCACCGGCACCATCGATCTCGGCGTGAACCGTGAGTTCGGTAACTCGACGGTCACCGCCTTCCAGACCGCGACCGGGTTCAGCGTCACGGGACGCCCCGGTTACGACATGGTCGTCGCCCGCGCCGCCCCCGGCGTCTCGCAGGGCACTCTCGTGGCGCGCATCAGGAACCTGCCCGGCATGGGCGGCTATCAGGTGCGGACCGGCGGCCAGCTCGCCACCGCCGAGGCGAACGACGCGGTGCACTTCACCCAGCAGTTCACCACGGCGATCCTCGTCTTCGCGCTGATCGCCCTCGTCGTCGCGTGCATAGTCATCTACAACACGTTCACCATCCTGATCGCGCAGCGCGGCAGGGAACTGGCGCTGCTGCGCTGCGTCGGCGCCAGCCGGCGGCAGGTCTTCGGCGGGATGCTGATCGAGTCGGCCGTCGTCGGGCTGGTGGCGTCCGCCGCCGGCGTGCTGGCCGGGCTGGGGCTCGGCTGGGCACTGCAGCGGCTGTTCGCCGCGTTCGGCGCCGACGTCCCGTCGGGCCCGCTCGCCCTGACGCCGGCCACCGTCGCGGTCTCGATGGCCGTGGGGGTCCTGGTCACGGTCGCGGCCTCGCTGCTTCCGGCGAGGTCGGCCACCCGGGTCGCGCCCGTGGCGGCGCTCGGCGGCCAGGTCGATGCGCAGGTCAAGGCGAAGGTCGGCTGGCTCCGCCTGGCCGTGGCGATCGTCTTCGCCGCGGCCGGGACGGTCCTCACCTTCGCCGGGATGCGCGACGTCACCGGGAATTCGGGATTCGTGGAGATCGCCGGGGGCGGCTGTGTGTGCTTCGTGGCGGTGCTCGCCCTGGGCCCGGTCATCGCCCCTCCGGTGATCACCTTCTTCGGCTGGCTGCCGGGACGCCTCGCGGGAGCGACCGCGCGGCTGGCCACGGCCAACGCCCGGCGCAACCCGCACCGCGTGGCCGCCACGACGGCGGCGCTCATGATCGGCATCACCCTGATGACCCTGTTCACGGTCGTTGTCTCGTCCGCGCAGGCGTCCTCGGACACGGCCATCGCGCAGCATTACCCGGTCGACTACCTGGTTCAGGCCGGCCGGGGCGGGCAGACCGTTCCGCCGCCGGTCGTCCGCGCGCTGCAGGCCTCGCGTGCACTGGGCATCGTGGCGCCACAGTACGAGCAGCGGGCGACCGCGAACGGAGCCGGCGTCCGCGTGGGCGCGATAGGCCGCGGCGCGCTCGGGTTCAGCGTGAAGCCCACGATCGTCTCGGGAACCCTGGCGGCGGTCGGCCCCGGTACGGCGGGCGTCGATTCCTCGAAGCTGACCGCGCTCGGCACGCGTCAGGGCGGGACCGTGGCCGTCGCCACGCCCGGCGGTGGGTCGCGGGCGCTGCGCGTGGTGGCCGTGTACAACAGCGCGGGCGTGACCATGCCTGACGTGCTGATCTCCGTGGGAGACTACCTGCGCTACTTCCGGCCGGCCGGGGCGGATGACGTGCTCATCAACGCGGCGCCCGGCGTGCCGCCGGCCACCTCCCGCGCCGCCGTCGACGCCGCGACGGGCAGCGACCCGCTGCTCGTGGTCTTCACGCAGGCGGATTACAAAGCGAACCTCGCCGGCCGGGTCAACCAGGTGCTCGCCCTGTTCGGGACGCTGCTCGGGCTCGCGGTGCTGATCGCGCTTTTCGGCATCTCCAACACGCTGACGCTGTCGGTGATCGAGCGCACCAGGGAGTCGGCGCTGCTGCGCGCCCTCGGCCTGACGCGGGGGCAGCTGCGCCGGATGCTGCTGACCGAAGCGCTGCTCATGGCCCTGCTGGCCGTCGCGCTCGGCATCGGCCTCGGCGCGGTGTTCGGCTGGGCCATCGTCCACGCGTTCATCAACTCGGCCGGCGGCGAGGGGGTGGTCTCGATCCCGTACGCGCAGATCGCCCTGTACGTGGTGATAGGCGTCTGCGCCGCGCTGGCGGCCGCGGTGTTCCCCGCCCGGCGCGCCGCCCGCACCTCGGTCGTGGCCGCGATGGCCGAGGCCTAGATCAGTGATTCCTTACCCGGATGGGGCAAGGACGGCGTGTCGAGTTGATCGGGGCATGGGAGGAGGGCATCCATGATCGTTCGTGACAACAGACCTGGATACCCTCCTGACGGCACTGTACGTGCTGATCGACGATCATGTGGTCCCTCCTGGCCGGCGCCGGCCCGGCCATCCGAAGAACCTGTCCGGCGCGGAGCTGGTGTGCCTGGCCGTCGCTCAGGTGCTGCTGGGCGCCCGGCCGGAGCACCACTGGACGGCGTCCACCTGGCCGTTCCGCGCGCTCACTCGCCGAGTCCGTCATTGCGTGTTGTTCTGGTCGGAAATCCGACCGAAATCGCACTCAATCATCTAGACCTGTGCAGTACAGCTGGCCCAGCTACCGCTGCGTCAGGCGCATGACGCGCAGCGCGAGCTCCAGCGCGAACCTGGCGTCCGGATCATTGAGCCGGTCGCCGAAGGTCCGCTCGAACTGGCGTATCCGGTACCGGACCGTCTGCGGGTGCACGTTCAGCAGTTCCGCGATCTCGGTGGCCGTTCCCCTGGTCTCCAGCCACGGCCCCAGGGTATCCGTGACCCGGCTGCGCTGCCGTGGCGTCAGGCGCGCCAGCATTCCCAGCTCCCCGCGGACGACGTGGTCGGCGAGGGCGGTGTCGGACAGCAGCCACAGCGTCACCAGGTGATCCTCGCACCGGACGACGGGCGAGTCGGCGAGGACGCCCGACTCGCCCAGCGACAGCGCCTGCCGGGCCCACCGCAGCGAGTTCGCGGCGGCCGGCAGCGGTACCGTCAGCCCGATCGCGGCCGGGCGGCCGGCCACGGCCGCCTTCAGCATCAGCTCCCGTGTTTCCGTCACCGGGCCGGGGACGAGCAGATGCGGCTGAGGGCAGCTCAGGTCGGACAGGACGTCGGTATCGGGCAGCCGAACATCCGGCTGCTGCCCGGCGGCGCGGGCATCCGGGGCATATGCTCCGCCGGGCTCGGCCGGAGGCCGCAGCGCGACGGGTGTCACGGTTTCCGGCACCGTCCAGCCGGCGAGACCGGCCAGGTTGGTGATCGCGCGGCGTGGGGCCGGCGGCTGCTCGTGGATGAGCCGCAGCAGCCGCCGGCGCCACTCCTGCCGGGCCTCGCCCGACCGTGCCTGCGCCTCCTGGTAGCCCTCCAGGGACAAGGCGGCGAGCTCGTCCATGTACCTAAAGACCGCCTCGGCGAGCAGTGACATGACCGTCGACGTGAGGTTGTTACGCTGCCCGAGCTTCATGATCCGGCGCCAGGAGACCTGGGCGCCGATCCGGTAGGCGGCCTGCAGGCTGTCCAGGCTCCTGCCCTCGTACGCCTCGTACTGGCCGAGCCGGCGGCAGACCTCATCGCGGCCGGCGCACGGCGTCGACGGATCCGCCATGAGATCGACGAAGGTCGTCAGCGCCTGTCCCACGCCCATCCGGAGTGCCTCTCCGTACGGTCCCTTCATCGGCCGTGCGTACTCCGGGATGGCACGCCGTATCTCGGTGATGATCTCCTCGGCGGCGCCGGGCAGTTCCGCCCGCATGGCCGCGGTCAGCTGGCGGGGAAAGCAGGCGACGGAACCGGGCGGCGCCGGCCTGGCCGCGGGTGTCATCGAACCTTGTTCCACAGGCGGGTGTCCCTCGCGGGTGCGCTCCCCCCTTGCGTCAACGCCCCGAGCATACATGGAACGCGAATCGCCAGAAAGGCAATCCCGCGCCGCTGGCCGCGACGAGACCGTCGGTATTCTCGCCCGGCGATAACAGTCGGCCGCTCACTTGATGATAAATCATGAGCGTCGCTCTTATCCGCCCCGGACAAGAATTCCGGACGGGTGCGATCATGTGAAGAATTCCGCCTGGGGAATCTTGATTGCCGTGTTACGGCGACGTAACCTACTCGCCAGTAGTGGCTGGTGCCCCGAATGCTGATGGCCCGGGGATACCGCTGCGGAAAGGGGTCGCCCCTGCACTCAGCATCGTGCGGCCGGCTTTGGCGTCAAAGCCTGCCCTAAGGCGCACGGATCATCAGTCGAGGAGGAATTGATCTCAATGCGCAAACGCCTGGCAAGCATGTTTTTCGTGGGAGCGGCGGCGGCAGCGGCCGTCGCCATCGCCGCCCCGTCGGCCTTCGCGTCGGGCGGGACGTGGACGGTCAGCCCGGGCGGGTCGTTCACATCGTCGCTGAACAGCGGCACGTCGGCCGTGCTGTCCGACAGCAGCAACGGCCTCAGCCTGAGCTGTACGGCGTCGACGGCTTCCGGCTCCCTGAAGACGCCTCCGGCTGGCAGTGCCGTCCTCGGCGCCATCACCAGCATCAAGTGGAGTAACTGCTCGGGCCTGGGCGGCCTCGCCGCCGGGAGCGCGACGGGCAACGCGAGCGCCAGCAACCCGTGGACGCTCACCGGCGCGGCATACAACGCGTCGGTTGACGGCGGCCAGACCACAGGGAAGATCACGGCCCCCGGGACAGGCGTCGGCGCCACCCTCAGCCTGACCGTCCTCGGCAGCCCCTGCACCGCCGTGGTCGGCGGCACCACGTCGGCTCCCGCCACGTCGACCGGGCTGTATGACAACACGTCCGGGCTGCTGGCGGCCACCAGCACCACCAACCTGAAGGTCATCAGCAGCAACTGCACGGGCCTGACGGCCGGCAACACGGCGACGTTCTTCACCAGCCCGGCCAGCACAGCGGGAACAGCGGTCAGCCACGGCTACACGGTCAGCCCCAAGCAGAAGATCACCGACCCGTGACCCGGACGGGATGACCGGGCCCGCCTGACACGCAGCCGCCCGGCCGGGCCGGGGCCCGGCCGGGCGGCGATCCGACGGAAGGAAAAGCCATGAGACCCGTGCCGCCCGTCCCGGGACGCATATGCATGGGCGTCCTTGCCGCGCTTGCCGCGCTGGCCGTTTTCATTCCGGCGAGCGCGGCGCCGGCGGCCACGGTGACGCTGGGCGGCGACTGGGCTCCGTTTACCCGCTGCCCGGTCGACGACCCGGCGATGCTGGCCGCGGACGGCACGTCGAGCGTCGCGTTCTGCGTCGCCTCGGACTCGCCCAGCGGCTCTATCAAGATCGGGAACATCACCGCGCCGACCCAGGACACCAACCTGCAGCTCGGCCTCGTCGAGAACACCAGCACGGGGGCGTTCTCCGTCGTCGCGCCATCCGGCGGGGCGATCGTCACGGCGCCGATCCAGGTCCCCGGCGGCCTGCTGGGGCTGATGTGCCCGAGTAACATCCCGGTCGTGTCGGCGGTCTGCCAGCAGATCACCAGCAGCCGGCTGAACGCGGTCACCGCCGTCGTCCAGCCGGCCGGGAACCCGTCCGGCTTCAGCCTCGCCGCCGGGCTCGGCACCGGGACACCGATCGTCACCGTGCCGGTCAAGATCCAGCTGCGGAACCCGCTGCTCGGGCCGGACTGCTACCTCGGCTCGAACAGCCACCCGATCCTGCTTCACCCGCAGAACCTGACGACCCCGCAGGTCAGCAGCGAGCAGTTCGACGCGAACGGAACGCCTGACCCAAGCGGCGTCATGTTCGCGCTCGTCACCACGGGCGGAACGCAGGGCGACAGCTCCGCGGCCATCCCCGGTGCCACCGGATGCGGCCTGCTCGGCCTCCTCGACTTCGCCGTCGATCTCAAGGTCGGCCTGCCCTCGGCGGCCGGCAACAACACGGTGACGCTGAACAACGCGTCGGCGTATCTCGTCGGCCTGAACGACCCGGCCGCCGCCGCGCCCAGCGACGGGAAGGACCTCTCCAGCTACTGGCACTCCGCCGTCCGGTCATAGGACAAGAAGGGGGGCGCCGCCAGGACCCGGTAACCCCCGCAGGCAAGTCCGTCTCGCACTCAATCGCTGATAATTTCACCCTGCTGCCGCTGTCATCTTGTGACAAGGGCCCGGTGCCGCCCAGAGGTTTCGCGCCGCGTATATTGCAGCCCATCTGGCGCGAAGCTAAGGTACTCATCAGTAACTTGATCTCCTTCGCCGGGCGAGTCCCCGCGATGGGCCCATGGCCCAGAACCCAGGCGCGCCTCGCCGGGAGGGGCGATGAGCATCGAGACGATCGTCAGGGGGTGACCGAGTGCTTCCGCGGCGCATGTCCGGGCGCTGTTCGGGACCCGCGGAAACCATATCCGGTTAAGTCGCGCATGACGGAGCGGTCAGCGCGAGACTGTTCTTTTGCCTCACCCATCCCAAAGAAGGGACTGCAGATGAAGAAGCGGCTAGCCACCATCTTGCTTGCAGGAGGAGCGGCCGGCGCCGTGCTCGCCATGAGCGCACCCGCCGCGGTCGCGGCGACACCGACCTGGAGCTCGACTCCGGGCGGTGCCTTCACGTCGGCAACGAACGCGGGCACGACGACGGTGCTCAAGGACCTCAAGACCGGGTCCACCATCACGTGCACCACGTCGGCGGCGAACGGCGCGCTGAAGAAAGGCCACAAGCTCCCCGGCGCCGGCATCGGGTTGATCACGGCCGTGACCTTCGGCACCACCGCCTCCAAGTGCAAGGGCCCGTTCGGCAGCACCTGGACGTCGGTCGGCTCCGCGACCCCCAAGAGCCCGTGGCTGCTCAACGCGAAGACGTACAAGGGCAGCGTGGACAAGGGCCAGACGGCCGGGACCATCACGCACGCCGGCACCGGGGTCGGCGCCACGCTGCACGGCTCGGTGCTCGGCGCCAACTGCACGGCGAACGTCGGCGGGACCACGAAGGCCCCGGCGCTGGCGAACGTCCTGTACGACAACGGCAGCGGGCTGCTCGCCGTCACCAGCACGGCCAACCTGAAGATCCTCAGCACCAACTGCCCGGGCATCAGCGCCGGCGATGCGGTAACGTTCGTGACCTCGCCGGCCAGCAGCGCCGGGAAGACGGTCAGCCACGGGTACGCCGTCAAGACCAAGAACGGCAAGGAGACGATCACCAGCCCGTGACGCGGGAGATGATCACCTGCACCTGATCGCCGGGCCGTCCGGCCGGAAACCCCCCCGCCGTCCGGGCGGCCCGGTACTCCGACGAGGTAGGGAATGAGCAGCTCATCGCGCTGGGCAGGGGCAGGGGTCCGCAGGCCGGGCTGGAAGGCCGCCGCCGGCGCGGTCATGATCGTGACAGGGGTGATCCTGGTGGTCACCCCGGCCTTCGGCACGCTGTCGCCGCGCCCGCAGCCGTCCGCCGCCTGTGCATCCCCTACCGGGGGGACAGGGCCCTCTACCGGGGGGACGGGGCATCCCAGCGCCGCACCGGGGGAGCAGTGTCACTCCGCCCGGCGCGCACCGTCCGGCGGCCTCACCGGCGCTGGGGCGCGAGGCTCACGCTCCCGCGCGGCCAGCTCCTGCTTCTTCAAACAGCCCACTGAATGGATAGGCTCGGCGTATCTGGCCGGATGGGCCAACGCCGCCAAGCTCAAAGGGGCCGCGTTGCTCAGCCCGGGCGCCTGGGACGAGCCGAAGTCGGCGCTCCAGGACCTCCACGGCTGGTACCTGATCAGTGACCTTTGCAACAACACCCTCTACCAGTACGTGACCGGTGCTCTTGACTACGGGAAGCACCACGTGCCCCAGTTCCCGCCGGGCCGGACAACGTTCCTGAGCTTCGGTTTCATGCCCACCACGGCGACGATGCAGCTTTCGCAGGTGCCGATAAGGTGCATGGACGTCATGGGCCACCTGGTGGCGCCGCCACCGACGTACGAGTGCATTGTCGCCGCCTCGAACCAGGCAACTAACAGTTATATCGTGACGGCAACCTCGGAGATGCAGATAAGGATCTCCGACGTCCGGGTGAACGGGGTGAAGCTCGACGTAGGAAACAATTGCCGTACCGCCGCGCTCATGCATACGGTCCTGCAGGCGTCGAGTGGCAACCAGTACGATGTCCTGAATGGCGGGATACTCCAGGGATCGCCCACGATCCCACGGTGGACCGGGTGCGGCGTGCGGGAAAATCTCGACGCCATAATTGACGCGGCCCTTGCTGGCAAGGGAAACTTCACATTGGTGACTCAGGGGCCGACCTGCGCGTTCTGGATAAACCCGCCAAATGGCCTGAACGCAAACTGCAGGATACCGCCGGGCCCCGGGCATCCATACGGCGTACCCAAGTATTACCCCATACCCGAGCGCTGAGCGTGCGGGAAAGGAGAGTCAGGCAATGAGACCGATCGCCGGCAAGGCGCGTACGACGCTGCTCGGCGCGCTGGCGGCTCTCGCTGTGTTCATCCCGGCCGCCGCGTCCGCGGCGTCGCACCCATCCGCGGCGTCCCGCCCGTCCGCGGCGTCCGCGGTAAAGCTGCGGGGCGGCTGGGCGCCGTTCACCCGCTGCCCGGTGGACAGCAAGGCGATGCTCGCCGCGGACGGCGTGAACCACATCGCCGTGTGCGTCGCGTCCAGCTCGCCCACGGGCTCGCTCACGATCGGCAGCCAGACGCTGGCGGCCGGGGCGAGTAACCTGCAGTTCGGGCTCGTCGGCAGCTACGCCTCCGGGTTCTCGATCGTCTCGCCGGCCGGCGGCGCGATCTCCGCGGCGCCGGTCAACGTCCCCGGCGGCCTGCTCGGCATCGTGTGCCCGACAAACAACCCGCTCCTCGCACTGCTGTGCAGCATGCTCGTGAACAGCCCGCTGAACGCGGTCACGGCCACGATCCAGCAGGCCGGAGCGCCGTCGAACTTCAACTTCACCGCCGGCATCACCGCCGGGAAACCGATCGTCACGATCCCGGTGAAGATCCACCTGTCCAACCCGCTGCTCGGCCCGAGCTGCTACATCGGCACGAACGCGAACCCGATCGTGCTGCGGCCGAAGAACAAGACCACGCCGAACGTCCGGGGCGACAGCTTCAACGCCAACGGAACGCCGAACCCCAGCGGCGTGATGTCGGGCATCTTCAGCACCGGGGGCACCCAGGAGGACACGTCGTTCGCCGTGCCGGGAGCCAGCGGCTGCACCCTGCTGGGCCTGGGGCTCCCCATCAACTTCCTGGTCAACCAGAAGGAGGGACTGCCCTCGCCGGCAGGCCACAACAGCCTGGTGCTGAGCAGGGCGTCAGCCTACCTCGCCGGCCTCAGCGACCCGGTCTCGGCGGCGCCGAACGACGGCAAGGACCTCTCCAGGTACTGGCACTCAGCGGTGCTTCCGTAGCGCCAGATGCTCCTGGAGGGTCGCATGGCACGGCGCGCAGGGTGATTCAGCGCTCGCGCGGCGCGCCAGAACCGCGGCTACCCGCCGGTGTTCCCGCTCACCGGCGGGTAGCCGCGGCCACAGGTTCATCACCTATTGACAATGATGCCTTTGACCATTACGTTTCGGCGTCGTTGCTTGCGGGCCAACCTGTGGCGACGTTAAGATACCCGCCAGTAACTTTTAGCTTCTGGCCGTAACCAGAACCGGCGGCCTTGCCACGCTGCCAAGCTGGTCATCGTGTACGCGAAGGCGGCCGGACTACAGCCGGGATAGAGGAGTTTCGCGCCAGTAACCGGAGCCGGCGAGGAGCCCGTCGCGGATAAGGACGTCCGGAGGCGTGGGTTGGGAACAGAGGTCGTGGTCGAGGGGCTGACGAAGTCCTTCGGCCGCAAGCCGGTCTGGCGTGACATCACGCTCACGCTGCCGGCGGGGGAGGTCAGCGTCCTGCTCGGGCCGTCGGGCACGGGCAAGACCGTGTTCCTCAAGTCCCTTGTCGGGCTGGTCAGGCCCGAACGGGGCCATGTGTACGTGGACGGCACCGACATCGTCACGGCCTCCGAACGGGAGCTGTACGCCGCCCGCCGCCTGTTCGGCGTGATGTTCCAGGATGGTGCGCTGTTCGGCTCGATGAGCCTGTACGACAACATCGCCTTCCCGCTCCGCGAGCACACGAAGCTGAAGGAGCGGCAGATCCACGACATCGTGGTGGACAAGATGCGCCTGGTCGGCCTGGCCGGCGAGGAGGCCAAGTTCCCCGGCCAGATCTCCGGCGGGATGCGCAAGCGCGCCGGGCTCGCCCGCGCGCTGGTGCTCGACCCGCAGATCATCCTGTGCGACGAGCCGGACTCGGGCCTGGACCCGGTGCGCACCGCCTACCTGTCCCAGCTGCTGATCGACCTGAACGCGGAGATCGACGCGACGATACTGATCGTCACGCACAACATCCAGATAGCCTCGACCGTGCCGGACAACATCGGGATGCTGTTCCGCGGCGACCTGGTCGGCTTCGGCCCTCGTGAGCTGCTGCTCACCAGCGACCAGCCGGTGGTGTCGCAGTTCCTCGCCGGCCGCCGGATCGGCCCCATCGGCATGGCCGAGGAAAAGGACCTGGCGACCATGGAGAGCGAGCAGGCGCACATCGACGCCGGCCACCACGACGGTGGTTCCGGCCTTGACCACGGCCGGATCGTCCCGCAGCTCGAGCCCACCCCGGGCCTGCCGCCCCGCCGGGCGGTGCGGCGGCGCACCGACCGGGTGATGAGCATCATGCACACGCTGCCGCCCGCCGCGAGGCAGGCCATCCTGGAGAACTTCACCCCCGCCGAGCGCGCCCGCTACGAGGCGGGCCTCGGAGCCGGGAGATGACGGCGCTCGGGGATCCGAAGGGTTCCCCCGAGGGGCATGGGGGGACGGTTCCCCCCATGCCCGGGGGGGTCGCCCCCCCGGGGGCGAGCAGAGCCCTCGGGCCGCTGAGGCAGGCCGGCCAGTTCTTCATCCTGGCGGGCACGACGGCGCGGATGACGTTCAAGCGCCCGTTCCAGTTCCGCGAGTTCGTGGAGCAGTTCTGGTTCGTCGCGAGCGTGACGATCCTGCCGACCGCGCTGGTCGCGATCCCGTTCGGCGCGGTGATCGCGCTGCAGGTCGGCTCGCTGCTGAAGCAGTTCGGGGCGCAGTCGTTCACCGGCGCGGGCAGCGTCGTCGCCGTCGTCCAGCAGGCGAGCCCGCTGATCGTCGCGCTGGTGATCGCCGGCGCTGGCGGTTCGGCGATCTGCGCCGACATGGGCGCCCGCACCATCCGTGAGGAGCTGGACGCGATGGAGGTGATGGGCGTCTCGCCCATCCAGCGCCTCATCGTTCCGCGGGTCCTCGCGGTCACCGCGGTCGCCGTGCTGCTCAACGGGCTCGTCTCGGTGGTGGGCGTGCTCGGCGGCTACTTCCTCTACGTGTACGTGCAGCACGGCACGCCGGGCTCCTACCTGTCCAGCTTCTCCGCGCTCGCCCAGCTCCCGGACCTGTACATCAGCGAGATCAAGGCGCTGATCTTCGGCTTCCTCGCCGGTACGATCGCCGCGTACCGTGGCCTGCACCCGCGCCCGGGACCCAAGGGGGTCGGCGACGCGGTGAACGAGTCCGTGGTGATCGCGTTCCTGCTGCTGTTCATCGTCAACGTCATCCTGACCGCCATCTACCTCCAGGTCGTCCCGCCGAAGGGAGCGTGAGCCGATGACCGTGACCAGGCCGCCGGCCGGGCCCCCGCCGGCGCCGCCGCCGCCGGCCCCGCCGCCGGCAACGCCCCCGGCACCCGGCGGCGCGGCCGCCGGGCTGGCCGGGGCCGCCGGCCGCTCGCTGTCCTGGCTGGACGTCCTCGGCGATCAGCTCGCGTTCTACGTCCGCTCGCTGCTGTGGCTGCCGCGCGCGGCGCGGCGGTACCGCAAGGAGACCCTGCGGCTGATGTCGGAGGTCGCCTTCGGCAGCGGCGGCCTCGCGCTGATCGGCGGCTCGGTCATCGTGATGATCGGCATGACGCTGGCCACCGGCATCGTCGTCGGCCTGCAGGGCTACTACGCGCTGAACCAGATCGGCGCCGCCGCGTTCACCGGGTTCATCTCCGCCTACTTCAACACCCGGGAGATCGCCCCGCTGGTCGCCGGGCTCGCGCTGTCCGCGACCGTCGGCGCCGGGTTCACCGCGCAGCTCGGCTCGATGCGGATCAACGAGGAGATCGACGCGCTCGAGGGCATGGGCGTGCCCAGCCTGCCTTACCTGGTCACCACGCGGATCATCGCCGGCGTCACCGCGATCATCCCGTTGTACGCGATCGGCCTGCTCAGCTCGTACTTCGCCTCCCGCGAGGTGACCGTGCTGTTCAACGGGCAGTCCACCGGCACCTACGACCACTACTTCGGCCTGTTCCTCTCGCCGGTGGACGTGCTGTGGTCGTTCGTCAAGGTGCTGATCTTCTCCACGATGGTGATCTGCATCCACTGCTACTACGGGTACCGGGCCGAGGGCGGCCCCGCCGGGGTGGGCGTGGCCGTCGGCCGGGCGGTGCGCACCGCGATCGTGGTGATCAACGTCGTCGACTTCTTCATGTCGCTGGCGATCTGGGGCGCGACCACGACCGTGCGGGTGACCGGGTGAGGGGAGGCAGCACATGAACCCGGGGCGCGGCTGGCACAAGGCCAGGCGGCGGCTGGCCGGCCTGGTGCTGCTCGCCGCGCTCGGCGGCCTCGTCGTGCTGTCGGTGGCGCTGTTCAACAAGGACTTCACCCAGGTCACGATCGTGACTCTGTACACGGACTCGACCGGCAACGAGATGAACCTGAACGCCGACGTGATGGTCCGCGGCGTCATCGTCGGCGAGGTGCGCTCGATCACCTCGGACGGCAGCGGCGCGCGCCTCGGCCTGGCGATCGATCCTTCCGCCGCCCGGGCGCTCCCGGCCAACGTGACCGCGCAGATGCTGCCGACCACGCTGTTCGGCCAGCGCTACGTGGAGCTGGTCGAGCCGGCCACCCCGTCCGCGCTGTCGCTCGCCGACAGCCGGGCGATCAGCCAGGACAGGTCGGCCGACGCCATCGAGGTGGAGAAGGTGCTGAACGACCTGGAGCCGATGCTGACCGCGGTCCAGCCGGAGAAACTGTCGGCCACGCTCAGCGCGCTCGCCGCCGCGCTGCAGGGCAGGGGCCCCGAGCTCGGCCAGACCCTCGTCCAGCTCGACGCCTACCTGCGCCAGCTCAACCCGCGGCTGCCCGCGCTGGACGCCGACATCCGCGAGCTGATCCAGGTCACCAGCACCTACAGCCGGGCGGCGCCGTCCCTGGTGCAGGCGCTGCGCGACTTCAGCGTGACCAGCCAGACGATCGCGTCCGAGGCGTCGAACCTGGACTCGCTGTTCTCCACCGTCACCGCCGCTTCCCAGAACCTCAGCACGTTCCTGCAAAACAACCAGCAGGTCATCATCTCGCTGGCTGCCACCAGCCAGACCACCCTGCAGACGCTGGCCAGGTACTCCGCGGAGTTCCCGTGCATCTCCCAGGGCCTGTCCGACTTCGTCCCGAACTCGGACAGGGTGCTCGGCGCGGGCACCGGCCAGCCGGGGCTGCACATCACCGTGCACCCGGTGCAGTCCATGGGCAGCTACCGCCCCGGCGCCGACACCCCCCGCTACGGAGACGACCTGGGCCCCCACTGCTACACCGTTCCGTTTGGTGGCATCCAGCTGAATGACGGCACCAGCCAGGCAAGTTCCACCCCGGCCACCGCCACGGCCCGCACCGTCCCGGCCGCGGGCCTCGGGCTGCCGAACTCGCCGCAGGAGAACGAGCTGATCAACGAGATCGTCTCGCCGGAGCTCAACGTGGCGCCGTCCCGGCTGCCGTCCTGGTCCAGCGTGCTGCTCGGCCCGGTGTACCGCGGAACGACGGTGGGTGTCCGGTGACGCGGGCGGGCCACCGGTCCATCACCAGGCCGCTGATCTACTCGGTGATCTTCATCGTCATCACCGTGGCCGCCACCACCGTGCTCGCGCTGTCCATCGCCAACACCAGCGTCGGCGGCGGAGGCGGCTACTACGCCACGTTCACCGACGTCACGGGGCTGAACACGGGCGACGACGTGGACATCGCGGGCGTCCGGATCGGCCAGGTCACCTCGATCGGCGTGACCGGCAGGAACCTCGCCCGGGTCGGCTTCACCGTCCAGGGCGGCCGGCAGCTGCCGGCGTCGGCCACCGCCACGATCTTCTACAGGAACCTGGTCGGCCAGCGGTACATCGAGCTCGGCCAGGGCGCCGGGCCGGTCGGGCAGCTGCTGCCGCCGAACGGGACGATACCCCTCAGCCAGACCACGCCGGCGCTGAACCTGACCCAGCTGTTCAACGGGTTCCAGCCGCTGTTCGAGGCGCTGTCGCCGGGCGACGTCAACCAGCTCGCCACCGAGATCATCCAGGTGTTCCAGGGAGAGGGCACCACGGTGGACAGCCTCGTCTCCTCCGTCGGCACGCTGACCACCACGCTGGCGGCCAAGGACAAGGTCATCGACGCGGTGATAAGAAACCTCAACCAGGTGGTGACCACGGTCGACGTCCGCGGCACCGAGCTGGGCGACCTGGTGACCACGCTGCAGCAGCTGGTGTCCGGGCTGGCCGCCGACCGGCAGCCGATCGGCAGCGCGATCGGCGCGATCGGCGGCCTGACCCGCGCCACCGCCGGCCTGCTGCAGCAGGCCAACCCGCCGCTGCAGGCAGACATCGCGAACCTCGGGGCGCTGGCGGGCACGCTGGCCGACAACACCGGCCCGCTCAACACGTTCCTGCAGAACTGGCCGGTCAAGGAGCAGCGCATCGCGCGGATCGCCTCCTACGGGTCCTGGCTCAACCTGTACGAGTGCGAGGCGTCCGTGTCCGGGGTCCAGCAGAAGTTCGGCCCCGTGCCGCACGGCATCCCGGTGACCGCGCCGAGGTGCCAGCCATGACCGCCCCGCCAGCGCAGCGCCCCGGGCCCCCGGCGCCCCCGCCGCCCCCCCGCCCGCGCCGGCCCCGCCCCTCGCGCCGCAAGATCGCGCGCCCGCGCATCAGGCCGCTGCGCGAGCGCAACCCGGTCGCGGTGGCGATCGCCGGGCTGGTCCTCATCGCGGCGATCGCATGGGTCGCGTTCAACGCGAACAACCTGCCGTTCATCGGCGGCGGCACCGGCTACACCGCGTACTTCACCGAAGCCGCCGGCCTCACCCCCGGCAACGAGGTGCGGATCGCCGGCGTCACGGTGGGCCGGGTCACCGGCGTGTCGCTCGCCGGGAACCAGGTCAAGGTCACGTTCGAGGTGAAGGGCGCCTGGGTCGGCGACGAGTCCACGGCGGCCATCGAGATCAGGACGATCCTCGGCGCCAAGTACCTCGCGCTCGACCCGCTCGGCGCGGCCAGCCAGGACCCGTCGCAGCCCATCCCGGCCAGCCGCACCGCGTCGCCGTACGACGTCACCCAGGCCTTCAACCAGCTCGGCAGCGTGTTCCAGCAGCTCGACACCGCCACCGTGGCGAAGTCGCTGGAGTCGATCGCCGCCGCGTTCGCGAACACCCCGCCGGCCGTGCACCAGGCGCTGACCGGCCTGGCCTCGCTGTCGGGCGCCATCGCGTCGCAGGAGACCGAGATCGCCTCGCTGCTGCGCGGGACCAGCGGGGTGACGTCGACGCTCGCGAGCGAGGACACCGAGTTCCAGAAGCTGTTCAGCGACGGCAACCTGCTGCTGGCCGAGCTCGAGCAGCAGCAGCAGGCGATCGGCTCGCTGCTGACCGGCACTCAGGCGCTCGCCACCCAGCTGTCCGCCCTGGTCAACAACGACAACGCGACGCTGGCGCCGATGCTGGCCAGGCTGAGCCAGGTGACTTCGGTGCTCGAGCAGAATCAGGCGAACCTGAACCAGGCGCTGCAGCTCGCCGGGCCGTACGCGAACCTGCTCGGCAACGCGGTCGGCAACGGGCGGTGGTTCGACGCCTACCTGTGCGGGCTGATCCCGAGGTCGTACGGCGGCACCCAGCCGGCCGGCGGATGCATGCCGCCGAAGGCGGGAGGTGGCTGATGGGGACACCGGCACGCGCGCCCGGCGCCCGGCCCGGCACGGGAACCACCTGGCCGTTCGGCAACTGGAAGCTGAGCCGGGGCGGCCCGGTGCTGTCCAGCCGCGGGCGGGTGGTCGCGGCGCTCATCACCGTCTGCTTCCTGCTCGCGGCCGGGATCACCGGCGCCGTGCTCACGTTCGGCGGGCCGGGCACCAACCAGTACACCGCGTACTTCAGCGAGGCGGTCGGCGTGTACCCCGGCTCCGGCGTGGACGTCCTCGGCGTGCGGGTCGGCACGATCGACTCGGTGCAGCCCGCCGGCCGGTACGTCAGGGTCGTCATGTCGGTGAACTCCGGTGTGCCGGTGCCCGCGGCGGCGGACGCGGTGGTGATCGTGCCCAGCGTGATCGCCGACCGGTACATCCAGCTGTCGCCGCCGTACACCGGTGGCCCGCGGCTCGCCGGCAACGCGACGATCCCGGCCAGCCGCACCGCCACCCCGGTGGAGATCGACCAGCTGTACGGCGCGCTCACCAAGTTCGCCCAGGACCTGGGGCCCAACGGGGTCAACGCGCACGGCGCGCTGTCCGACACGCTGAACGTGGGCGCGAAGAACCTGAGCGGCAACGGCGCCGCGCTCGGCACGATGATCCGCAACCTGAGCCAGCTCTACCAGACGCTCCAGGGGTCGGAAGGCAACTTCTTCGGCACGATCGGCAACCTCGAGCAGTTCACCGCGATGCTGAAGGCCAGCGACGGCCAGGTGCGGGCGGTACAGAACCAGCTCGCGTCGGTGTCGGCGTTCCTCGCGGCGATGAGACAGCAGCTGGCCGCCGCGCTGAACGAGCTGGCCACGGCGCTGAACCAGGTGCAGGCGTTCATCGCGAACAACCGGTCCGCGCTGACGACCAACATCACCCGGCTGGAGGCCATCACCCAGATCCTCGTCAACCAGCGCGCGTCGCTGGCGCAGGCGCTGCGGGCCCTGCCGCTCGCCGCGGACAACCTGCTGAACGCGTACGACCCGGCGAACGGCATGCTGGTCGGCCGCGGTGACCTGAACGAGCTGTCCATGGGCCGGTGCTCGTACCTCACCAACCCGTCGCAGAGGGGCTGCCCGGCCGGCTCGGGCGGCGCGGCGCCGGGCGGGGCGCCTGCGGGCGGCGCGCCGGCGCCGCTGCCGCTGCCCGCCAACGGCGCCGCGTCCGCCGTTGCCCCCGGCTCGGGAGGCGCGCCGTGATGCGGCGCGCGGCCGCCCTCGCCCTCGCCGGCCTGCTCGGCGCGGCCGCGATCACCGGGTGCGGCTCCTCGTCCGGCTTCCAGGGCATCTACAGCCTGCCGCTGCCCGGCGGCCCGCCGCTCGGCCCGCACCCGTACACGGTCAAGGCGGTCTTCGCCAACGTCGTCGACCTGGTGCCGCACGCCACGGTGCGGGTCAACGACGTAGCGGTCGGCCAGGTGACGGGCCTGTCGGTGCCCAGCGGGAGCTGGGACGCCACGGTCACCATGGTGGTCAACGGCAGCGTCCGGCTGCCGGCCAACACGACCGCCCAGCTCGCGTCCTCCAGCCTGCTCGGTGAGGAGTACGTGGCGCTCGGCCCGCCGCCGGGCGTGCCGGCGCAGGGCACGCTGGCCGGCGGGGCCACCATCCCGCTGCAGTCGACGACCGCGAACGTGACCGTCGAGCAGGTCCTCGGCGCCCTGTCCATGCTGCTGAACGGCGGCGGCCTCGCCCAGGTCCACACGATCACCGCCCAGCTGAACGACGCGCTGCGTGGCAACGAGCCGCAGGTTCGGTCGCTGCTCACCCAGATCGCCAGCCTCGTGCGGAACCTGAACGCGCACCGGTCGGACATCACCTCCGCGCTGGACGGGCTGAACCAGCTCTCCGCGACGCTGGCCGCGCGCGACCGGCAGATCGGCTACGTGCTCGACAACCTGCAGCCCGGGCTTTCGGTGCTGAGCTCCGAGCGCGCCCAGCTCGTCACGATGCTGAACGCGCTGAACACGCTGTCCGGCGTCGCGGTGTCCACGATCAGCCGCAGCCAGAAGACCTTCGTCGCCGACCTGACCGCGCTGCAGCCGGTGCTGCGCAATCTGGCCGACGCGGGCAGCGCGCTGCCCAGGTCGCTGCAGGTGCTGTTCACCTACCCGTTCACCGACCAGGTGCTGAACGACCTCAAGGGCGACTACCTGAACGCCTTCCTGAACGTGACCGCGCAGAGGGGGACCTGCGTGTACGCGCCGCTCGTCCCGGGCAGGGTGTCCACGCCCAGCAAGCAGATCTGCCCGCCGCAGAAATGATGAGAGCGGTGATCCGATGCTGACCACGGTGACCAGGGTGAAGCTGGTCGTGTTCGCGGTGCTCGCCGTCGCCGTCATCGCCTACACCGGGCTGCACTACGCGAGCATCGGCCGGTACTTCGGCGTCCCCGGCTACTACGTGGTGAAGGCGGACCTGCCCTCCGCGGGCGGGCTGTATGTCAACGCGGACGTCACCTACCGCGGCGTGTCCGTGGGCCGGGTCGGCGCGCTGACGCTGGCTGGTTCCGGTGTCCAGGCGGAGCTGAACATCAGCAACTCGGCGCCGCCCATCCCGGCCGATTCCCAGCTCGTCGTCGCCGACCTGTCGGCGGTGGGGGAGCAGTACGCCGATCTGCGCCCCGGTGGGGCCAGTTCCCCGTACCTCACGGCCGGTGACACGATCAGCGCCGCGGACACCCAGGTCCCGGCGCCGGTGACCGACGTGCTGGCCTCCGTCGACGCCCTGGCCAGGTCGCTGCCCCTGGGGTCGCTGCGGACGGTGGTGTCCGAGCTGTACAACGGGTTCAGCAACCAGGGCCCGAACCTGCAGTCGCTGCTCGACAACAGCAGCTCGTTCACCCAGGCGGCCATCCAGGCGCTGACGCCCACCACGCGGCTCATCCAGGACGGGCAGAGCGTGCTGGCCACCCAGCAGGCCGAGACGAACGCCATCGAGACGTTCGCGTCGCAGAGCGAGCTGCTGGCGCAGCAGCTGAACAGCTCCGACTCCGACCTGCGCCGCCTGCTGGCCTCCGGGCCGCTGGCGGCGGAGCAGGTGAGCGGGCTGCTCCAGGACAACGACCCGGACCTGGGCCTGCTGCTGGCGAACCTGCTCAGCACGGCCCAGGTGACCGCCCCGAGGCAGTCGGCGCTGAAGGAACTGCTGAGCGCGCTCCCGGCCGTGGTCGCCGCGGGAAACACCGTGATCAACGCGCGGGGCGCCAACTTCGGCCTCGCCCTGACGTTCTTCAACCCGCTGCCGTGCACCGCCGGCTACCAGGGCACCGTGTACCGCAACGGCACCGACGCCTCCGCGGCCCCGCCGCTGAACACCGCCGCCTACTGCGCCAGCCCGGCCAGCTCCGGAATCGACGTCCGCGGCTCCGCGCACGCCCCGTCGCCATGACCGGCGCTGCCATGACCCCCTCCGGCGCGCAGGCGCACCCACCGGCCCCGTCCGCCGGGCACCTTCCCGGCTCGTCCGCCGGGCACCCTTCCCCCTCGTCCGCCGCGCAGCCCCCCTCCCGCCGCCGCGCGTGGCTCGCCGGCTGGCTGCTGCTCGCTCTCGCCGCCGCGTTCGCGGCCTGGGCGGCCTGGTTCTACCAGGCGGCCTCGTCCAGCGCCGCGCTGACCCTCGGCCAGGCCCGCGACCAGGCACTACAGGCCGGGACGCGCGAGATCGCCGAGCTGAACTCCGTCTCGGACACCCGCATCGCCGCCTGGCAGGCACGCTGGCTCGCGGACACCGCCGGCGCCGAGCACACTCAGATCGAGCAGACCAACCCCGCGGCGGCGGCGCAGATCAAGAAGATAAAAACCAGTTCCAGGGCATCCGTCACCGCCGCCGCTCTCATTCACATTGAACTGAACGGAAGGGGCGGTGCCGCACAGCTCATCGCCACCGTCCGGGTGGCACAGACCGCGGACTCGGGCCAGACCGCCACGGTCACCAACCGCTACGTGGCGGCGCTGACCA
>Ga0213875_10000497_pt1 | contig 33110 bp, 25 predicted proteins | sample BarmaccomBMRX_R8_FD_160105 | JGI IMG/M metagenome (GOLD analysis project Ga0213875, IMG submission 160105) | Root-associated microbial communities from Barbacenia macrantha in rupestrian grasslands, the National Park of Serra do Cipo, Brazil - RX_R8 | ecosystem: Host-associated > Plants > Roots...
GCTGTTGGTGAACCAGTACAGGGAGATCGCGTCGAGCATGTCGTCGACGGCCAGGGCGTCTTCGGCCAGGCCGTGGTTGTCGGTCTTGGACTGGAACTTGTCGTAGATCCAGGCGGCCTGGCCCGCGGGCGAGTCCGCCAGGGCGAACCCGATGGTCTCCGGCTTGGTGCCTTGCAGGTGGTTCGCCCCGCCCAGCTCGCCGCTGTAGCGGGCGACGGTCTCCACGGCGTGGCGCTCTTCGGGTGACAAGGTTCCGGGGATCTGCGCGGGCACGGCGTACTGGGTGTTCAGGTGGATTCCGAGCAGGCCCTCGGGTTGCATGGCTCCGAGGGCGGTGGTAACGACGGCCCCCCAGTCGCCGCCTTGCGCGGCCCAGCTGGTGTAGCCCAGACGCTTCATCAGCTCCACCCACGCGCCGGCGATGCGCGGCACGTCCCACCCGGTCTCCGTCGGCTTGCCGGAGAACCCGAAGCCGGGCAGGGAGGGGACGACGACGTCGAAGGAATCGGCGGCGTCCCCGCCGAACGAAACCGGATCGGTCAGCGGGCCGATCAGCTGCACGAACTCGACGATCGAGCCCGGCCAGCCGTGCGTGAGGATCAGCGGCATGGCGTTCGGGTTCTTCGACCGGACGTGGAGGAAGTGGATGTCCAGCCCGTCAATCTCGGTCAGGAATTGGGGGAAGGCATTGAGCCCGGACTCAAACCGCCGCCAGTCATAGCCGCGCTCCCAGTACTCGATCAAAGACCGGGCGTTTTCCACCCGGACCCCTTGCGACCAGTCGCCCACCGTTTCCGGGTCCGGCCACCGGGTCCGGGCCAGCCGCTGCTTGAGATCCTCGATCTCCGCATCCGGAACCGACACGGTGAACGGGCGGATCAGGGCCGACGTCGATGCGGTCATTGGCTTCTCCTATTCCAGTGCACACTGGTGTGTAGTGCACACAGATGTGCACTCTATTCCACTACACACCGGTGTGCAACACTGGCGTCGTGCCGACCGAGTCCTCCCGGGTGCGCTCGATGAACGAGACCCGCGATCGCATCCTCGACGTCGCCCTCGAGGTGCTGGGAGGAAACCCCGACGCCGGAATGGGCGACATCGCCGCCGCCGCTGGTGTCGTCCGTCGCACCGTCTATCTCCATTTCCCCTCCCGCCTCGACCTGGTCCGGACGCTCACGGAACGGGCTGTCGCCGAGATGACCGCCGTGCTCACCGAAGTCAACGCGGCCGATGGAGCGGCGGACGCGATGTGGGCCGCCTTCATCGCCCGCGTCTGGCCGGTGGCGCACCGGTACCGAGTGCTGCTGGCGCTGCGCCGGGGCGAGTACGGCGAGGCGATCCACGGCCTGCTCGGGCCGGTCGACGAACTCCTCGCCGACCTCGTGCAACGGGGCCAGGACAGCGACGTGTTCGCACGGCACCTGCCGGCCGGCCTGCTGAGCCAGATCGCCTACGGCGCCGTGTTCGCCATCGCCGACAGCGACCGGTCGAACGGGACGCTGGGCGCCCGGGCCGCGACGATCACCAGCCTGCTGCTGCTGGGAGTTCCCGAGACGCGGGCCATCGCTCTCGCAGGCACCGGGCCCTGACCACAGCTCGTGTCAGTGGGAGCTGGAGTTATGTCAGCGGCGGGCGGGCTGGCTGTCAGTGGCGTGTCAGCGGGGGTCGGCAGGATGGAGGCATAAGAACTGCTGACGGGGATTGAGGGAGGTCAACATGAGTGCGGTAATCGAGGCCGCCGGGCTGGAGAAGCGCTTCGGCGAGACGCAGGCGCTGGCGGGGGCGGGATTCAGCGCCGAGAAGGGCACCGTGCTGGCGTTGCTGGGACCGAACGGGGCGGGCAAGACGACCGCCGTCCGGGTGCTGTCGACGCTGCTCAAGCCGGACGGCGGCGCGGCCCGGATCTGCGGGTACGACGTCGTCCACGAGGCGGTCCAGGTGCGGCAGCTGATCGCGCTGACCGGGCAGTACGCCTCGGTCGACGACGAGCTGACCGGCAGCGAGAACCTGGTCATGATCGGCCGGTTGCTGGGGCTCGGCCGAGCGCAGGCCAAGGACAAGGCGCGCGAGCTGCTGGCCCGGTTCGGGCTGACCGACGCGGCCAAGCGGGCCACCAAGACCTACTCCGGGGGCATGCGGCGACGGCTGGACCTGGCCGCCAGCCTGGTCGGCGACCCGCAGGTGATCTTCCTGGACGAGCCGACCACCGGGCTGGACCCGCGGGCCCGCAACCAGGTGTGGGACACCGTGCGGGGGCTGACCGCCAACGGGGTGACAGTGCTGCTGACCACCCAGTACCTGGAAGAGGCGGACGAGCTGGCCGACCACATCGCGGTCATCGACCGCGGCCGGGTGGTGGCCTCCGGCACCGCCAGCGAGCTGAAGGCGACCACCGGCAAGCAGACCATCGAGGTCCGGCCGGCCGACCGGTTCCGGGCGCCCGAGGTGGCCGAGCTGGTCACCCGCCTGACCGGGGAGACGCCCGAGGTCAGGACCGAGACCGGGCTGGTCACGGCGACCGCGGTCGACCCGGCGGTGCTGTCGGAGCTGGTGCAGCAGCTCGGCCAGCGGGGCATCGTGGCGGCCGAGCTGGCGCTGCGGCTGCCCAGCCTGGACGAGGTGTTCCTGGCCCTGACCGGGCACTCGGCCGACGACCAGAACGTGAACGAGGACGAGAACCACGAGTCCAGCGAGGAGCTGGCGGACGCGGGGAGGACGGCATGACCACCCTCGACATCACCAGCCCGGCCGCCCGGCCAGCCGTACCGGGGCCGGAGCCGAAGAAGCGGGTCAGCGGCCGCCAGATGGTGGCCAACGCGCTGACGCTGGCCTGGCGCAACATCGCTCAGCTCAAGCACTCGCCGGAAAAACTGCTCGACGTCACGCTGATGCCGATCGTGTTCCTGCTGCTGTTCCTGTACGTGTTCGGCGGCGCGGTGGCGGGCAGCACCCATTCCTACCTGCAGGTCCTGCTGCCCGGCCTGGTGGCCCAGATGACGATGTTCGCCACCATGGGGCTGGGCACGGCGTTGAACGAGGACATCCACAAGGGCGTGTTCGACCGGTTCCGCAGTCTGCCCATCGGGCGGTCGTCCCCGCTGATCGGGGCGGTGCTGGGCGACACGGCCCGGTTCCTGACCGTGATCGTGGTGCTGACCGGGTTCGGGTCGGCGCTGGGCTTCCGGTTCCACACCAACGTGCTGGCGGTGCTGGCCGCGTTCGGCCTGGCCTACGTGTTCTACCTGGCCGTGTGCTGGATCTCGGTACTGATCGGGATGATCGCCCCGAGCCCGGAGACCGTGCAGGGCATCGCGTTCATCTTCATCATGCCGCTGGTGTTCGGCAGCAGCATCCTGGTCCCCAACACCAAGACGTTCCCGGGCTGGCTGCAGGCCTGGGTCAAGGTCAACCCGATCACCCACCTGGCCGACGCGGTGCGCGGGCTGACGGTGGGCGGGCCGACCTCGACCCACGTGCTGTACACGCTGGCCTGGGCGGCCGGGATCGTGCTGGTCACGTTCCCGATCGCAGTACGGATGTACAGCCGCCGGGTGTGACCCTTTAAATATTCAAGGTCAGGGCATCGGCCCGGGTGAGGGCGCGACCGCGCTGGTAGGCGGCGGCGAACTCGTCCGGGCCGATCGCTGCGCTCACGGCGGCGGTGGTCCTGATCACCTCGAAGCTGGCGGTGTCGGAGAAGCCGCGCATGGTGTGGGCGAGGCCGAGCAACTCGGCCGCCCGGCCGGGCTCGCCGCGGGCGGCGGCCAGGGCCGCGAAGCCCTCCACCACCCCGGCCAGGGCCGGGTTGATCGGGATCGGCATGATGCCGTCGACGTTCTCGGCCAGCATCGTGATCGCCCGGCGGTGCCAGCGGGACGCCTGGTCGAGGTCGCCTTCCTGCTCGGTCAGGCAGCCGAGCTTGCTGAACGCGCGGATGGCGGCCAGCCGGATGTCGAGCCGGGCCGACCGCGGCTCGGCGATCTCCCGGGCCCGGTCCAGCAGCCGCCGGGCGCCGGCCAGGTCGCCGTCCCGCCGGACCAGCTCGGCCAGCTCCACGTAGCCGTTGATCTCGTCGTCGTTCTCGCCGAACTGACGGGCGGCGTTCACCCCCTGCTCGAGGTCGGCCCGGGCCTGGCCCAGGTCACCGGCGGCGGCCCGGGCGCGGCCGAGCGGGATCAGGTGCATCTGCCCCCAGTGCGAGGCCTTGCCCGCCATCGCGTACTGGTGCGCCTCCTCGAGGACCCGGACCGCCTCTTCGGGATGGTCGCGGGCCATCGCCACCTCAGCCTGGCCGCCGAGCACGACGATCAGGCCCCACCGGTCGCCGATGGTCTGGAAACGCTCGTAGGCCTCGGCCAGGTAGCCGTCGGCCTCGTCGACCTCGCCGTCGTTCATGGCCAGGTGACCGCCCATGGCCAGCCCGGCTGCCCGGATCCAGGGGTGGTGGTGCTCGGTCAGCTCTTTCATCAGGCGGCGGGCGCCGGGCTGGTCGCCGCTGAACATGGCGGCCAGGGCGGGCGCCAGGGCCAGCACCGGGTGGGTGGTCTCGGGGGTGACCCGGACGGCCGACCGCAGCAGCGCGTCCCGCAGCAGCTCGACGCCGTCGGGGCCGCGGAGGGCCGGGTTGGCCTCCGAGTCCTCGGCGAACCCGCCGATCACGGCGGCGAACTCGCTGATCGCGTACTCGTCGAGCAGCCCCGGCGGCGGCTCGGGGCCGACCAGGTCCTGCACCTCGCGGGCCCAGCTGCCGCCCTCGGCGTCGAAGTCGAGCATGACCCAGAACCACATCAGGCTCGCCACCAGCCGCAACGCCAGCTCGGCGTCCCGCTGGTCGACGGCGAAGCGGAGCGCGGCCGAGTAGTTGTCGTGGTCGGCGTTCAGCCGGTCCAGGTAGCGCAGCTGCTCGGCGGTCCGCAGCCGGGACTCGGCGTCGACCGCCATGGCCAGGAAGTACTCCGCGTGCGCGCGCTGGACCTGGTCCTTCTCGCCGGACTCGATGAGCCGCTCGTCGGCGTAGACCCGAACCGTCTCCAGCAGCCGGTACCGGACCTCGGCCTCGCCGGTCGCGGTGACCAGCGACTTGTCGACCAGCGCGGCGACCACGTCGATGACGTCATCGGTGCCGCCCCCCGGGGGGCCGCAGACCTGCTCGGCCGCGTCCGGGGTGGCGCCGCCGCGGAACACCGACAGGCGGCGCAGCACCGTCCGCTCGGGCTCATCGAGCAGGTCCCAGCTCCAGTCGACGATCGCCCGCAGGGTCTGGTGGCGGTCGGCGTTGGCCCGCGATTTGGTGCCCAGCAGCCGGAACCGGTCGCTCAGGCGGCTCTCGACCTGGGTCAGGGTCAGCGACCGGAGCCGGGCGGCGGCCAGCTCGATGGCCAGCGGGATGCCGTCCAGGGCCGAGCAGATGCCGATGACCGGGCCGACCGTCTCGGCGTCGATGGTGAACCCGGGACGGACGGCGGCGGCCCGGTCGCGGAACAGCCGGATGGCCGCGTAGCCGGTGGCCTCGGCCGCGTCGGCGCCCGGCGGGGGCAGCGGCAGCGACGGCACCGGGCACAGGGTCTCGCCGGTCACCCCGAGCGGCTCACGGCTGGTGGCGAGGATGCGGACGCCGGGCGCGGCCGACAGCACCCGGGCCGCCAGCCGGGCGACCGCGTCGATGACGTGCTCGCAGTTGTCCAGCACGAGCAGCAGTCGCTGGGTGGCGAGCGCGTCGGCCAGCCGGTCGATCGGCGACGGCGGCAGGACCAGGCCGACCTCGGTGATCCGGACCGGTTCGGGCACGCCGAGCGCGTTGAGCACGGTCTGCGGGATGTCGGCGCTGTCGCGGACCGGGGCCAGCGGCACGAACCAGGCGCCGTTCGGCATCTCCGGGGCCTTGAGCGCGGCCGCCTCCAGCCCGAGCCGGGTCTTGCCCGCTCCCCCGGGCCCGGTCAGCGTGACCAGCCGGGTGTCGCCGAGCTGCTTGCCGACCCGTTCGAGCTCGTCCTCGCGGCCGACGAAGCTGGTCAGCTGGGCGGGCAGGTTACCGGCGCGGGCCGGGCCGTCATGGTTGGTGTCCCCGGCGGCCGGTGCGGATTCGGAAAAACCTGAATGGCCATTGGTGCGGGTGGCCGGGTCAGCCGAGGCGGGGGCGTGGGGGGCGCCGGCCGAGGCGGGGGCGTGGGCGGCGCCGGCCGTGGCCGGGACGGGGGCGGCCAGGCTGGGGTCGGCCCGCAGGATGCCCAGGTGAACGGCGGCCAGCTCGGGCGACGGGTCGACGCCGAGCCGGTCGGCCAGCAGGCGGCGGGTCTGGTCGTAGACGGCGAGCGCCTCGGCCTGACGGCCGGCCGCGTAGAGGGCGCGCATCAGCTGGCCGCGCAGCCGTTCCCGCAGCGGGTGGGCGGCCGCCAGCTCTTCCAGGTCGGCGACGTACTGGGCGCCCTGCCCGAGCGCCAGCCGGGCCTCGTTGAGGTCCTCGGCGGCCGACAGCCGCAGCTCTTCCAGCCGGGCGACCGGTCCGGCCGCGAACGGCGCGTCGGCCACGTCGGCCAGCGCGGGCCCGCGCCACAGGTCGAGGGCGGCGGCCAGCTGGGTGGCGGCGGCGGCCGGGTCGCCCGCACTGAGCGCGGTGTGGCCCTGGCCGGCCAGCCGCTCGAACGCGACCGCGTCGATGGCGGCCGGGTCGATGGCCAGCCGGTAGCTGCCGCTGGCGTAGGTGACCAGGTCCCGGCCGGCCGCCTGCCGGAGCCGGGACACCAGGGCCTGCAGGGCGTTGGCGGGGTCGGCCGGGCGGTCCTCGGGGCGCTCGTCCGGCCACAGGTCACCCGCCAGCCGGTCGACGGTGACCGCGCTGCCGCCGGCCACGGCCAGGCGGATCAGCAGGGCCCGCAGCCGCGGCCCGGCCAGCGGGGCAGGCTGGCCCGCGGTATCCCGCAGCTCCAGCGGACCCAGGATCCCGACGCGCACGCCGTCACCCCCTTCCGGCCTCATTGTCCCAGACGCAAGGGGCTTCCTTGGCCGGGCGCGCGGCCGGACGGCGGGACGCGGGGGTGCTGAGCAGCCCGAAGCCGCCGGGGCGGGGGCCGGTCAGGCCAGGCGCTGCAGACCCTGCAGGACCTGCTGCATCACCGCCAGGTCGGGGACCTCGCGCGGGGGCCGGGCCGGGCGCGGGGCCGAACCGGTCGCGTTGTCGCCGGGGGCGGCGGGCGGCGGCACCACGGTCGGACGGCGCCGCGGCAGGAAAACGTCGAATACGTCGGGGGTGTCCGACGGGGAGGGGGCTTCCTCGATGACCGAGGGCGGATACGTGACGGCCTCAGCCTCGGCCGACAGTGCCGTCTCCAGCGCAGCGTGGACCGCCGCCGATACTCCCCAACTCACCGGTTCCCCCTCCGGAGTTTCCGCTTGTCCAGCCAGGCTATGCGGCCGATGACGGCGAAGCCAGGACCATTCGGAAAGAAGTCGCATCTCAGAACTGTTCGTAACATTTACTGACGAACAGTCAGCCCTCGGCCACGTTTAGCCAGGTAGAAGGCTCGCGATAGTGACAGCCCGCGAGGGAGGCGGCGTAGCCCGTAACCGGATAACCCGTGGCGGCGACGGCCGCCGTCCGGTGATGATGGCCGGCGTGGCAGCAGTCGAGGTCGTGGTCGCCCACCATGAGTGCGCGACCCTGCGGGTGGGCGACACGTTCCTCAAGGTCGACTCCGACCAGGCGCGCACCGACGTCGAGGTCGAGGCGATGGCCCGGGCGCCGGTTCCGACGCCGGAAATCTTGTGGCGCCAGCCGCCGGTGCTGGCGCTCGCCGCTCTGCCGGGGAAGGCCCTGGGCCGGCTGGGCCGACCGTCGGACGCCTCGCCGGCCGCGTGGGCGGCGGCCGGGGCCGTCATCCGGCGGCTGCACGACGCGCCGCTGCCGCCCTGGCCCGGCCGCAGCCCCGGCCAGCTGGAAGCCAAACTCGACCGCGAGTGCGAGTGGCTCCTGGCCCACCACGTCCTGGCCGCCGGCCTGGTCACCCGCAACCGCCAGATCGCGGCGGCGGCGCTGCGGCCCTGGACTCCGGTCTTCATCCACGGCGACCTGCAGGTCGCCCACGTGTTCGCCGTCGGTGAGGAGATCACCGGCGTGATCGACTGGACCGATGCGGGCCCCGGTGACGCCCTGTGGGACCTGGCCATCCTGACGCTCGGGCACCAGGAGCACCTGGGTGACGTGGTGGCCGGCTACGGCGCCGGCGTGGACCTCGACGTGATCCGGGCCTGGTGGTCGCTGCGCTGCCTGCTGGCCATCCGCTGGCTGGCCGAGCACGGCTTCGACCCGGCCACCCCCGGCGCCGAGGTCGACGTGCTCAGGGCGCAGTTGTGAGGTGGGCGACGGCGCGGCTGAAGGCGTCGGCCCGGTCGCGGTAGTCGCGGAAGTGGCCGAAGCTGGGGGCGGCCGGGGACAGCAGCACCACCCCGTCGGGCCGGGCCCAGTCGAAGGCGCGGGTCACGGCCGCGTCCAGGTCGGGGCAGTCGTGCACGCCGGCCACGGTCGGCGGGGCGGCCGACGCGGCCGGAGCCGGGGTGGCCGGGGCTCTCGTGGATTGGGCCGGCGTGGCCTGGGCTGGCGTGGCCTCGGTGACGGCCGAGGGGGTGGCGGCCGGGGCGGCGGCCAGGGCCGCCTCGATCTCCTGGTGGATCCGGGGACCGCTGTCGGGCAGGGTCAGCACCAGGGTCGGGGCCGAGCGCTGGCGCAGGCCGACCGCCAGCGGGGCGTAGTCGATGCCGCGGTCGTGGCCGCCGACGATGAGGGCGACCCGGCGGCCGGGGAACGCGTCGAGCGCGGCCAGGGTGGGCAGCACGTTGGTCGACAGGCTGTCGTCGACGAACGTGACCCCGTCGATGACGTCGGTGACCTGCAGGCGGTGGTCGAGCGGGACGAAGCCCTCGGCGGCCGCGCGCAGGGCCTCGTCGTCGGCGGCGCCGGCGATCCCCATGGCCTGCAGGGCGCGGCGGGCGATGAGCGCGTTGCGGCGGCTGTGCCCGCCGATCAGGCCGAGCGGCGCCATCCAGGTGGCGTCCGGGTCGTCGGCCTCGTGCACCCATTCGACCCGGGGGCCGAGCAGCGCTTCCCGGGCCCGGATGAGGTCGCTGTCGCCGTTGGCGACGGTCAGGTCGGCGCCCGGCAGCGAGCAGATCGACAGCTTGTCGCGGTAGTACTGGTCCACCCCGCCGTGCCAGTCCAGGTGGTCGGGGTGCAGCGAGGTGACCGCGACGACCGGGGTGGAGCGGCACAGGTCGGTGGCCTGGTAGCTGGACACCTCGATGACCCAGTACTCCCAGGGCGCCTGGCCGTCGGCCGGGACCGCTTCCGGGTCGTAGGGCGGCAGCCCGATGTTGCCGCCGATCATGGTCCGGCCGGCCAGCCCACCCAGCAGGTGACCGGCGATCGACGCGGTGGTGCTCTTGCCCTTGGTCCCGGTGATCAGCAGGACGCGGCGGGGATCGGTCTCCTGGAGCCACAGGCCGAGGCCGCCGGCCACCGGGACACCGCGTTCCTCGAGCTTGGCGACCTCGGGCCGGTAGCGGCTGATGCCGGGCGACTTGACCACGACGTCGCACTTCTCCAGGGCCGCCAGTCCCCCGTAGCCGGTGGTGAGCACGGGCAGGCCGCCGATGGCGACCGACGACGGGCGGTCGTCGACCAGCACCGGCTCCAGCCCCATGGTGGCCAGCTTGCGGATGCTGGCCAGGCCCTCGCGGCCGAGGCCCCACACGCCGACGCGGGCGCCGTTCAGGTCCGACCAGGACAGTTTGGGCCGGGACGGGGACAGGACGGCGGTCATGCGAGCAGTTCCTTCGTGGCGTAGGCGGCCGGGATGAAGTTGTCCCCGACCGGGTGCAGCAGGCCGTCGGTGGACGGCCGGCCGGGCAGCGCCCGGACTTCGGTGGCCAGCTCGCCGAGCAGGTCCGAGCCGGCCCGGTCGGGTCGCTCGGCCGCCAGCAGGACCGCCGCCCGGCACTCGTTGACCTCGCCGACGCACTCGAACGGCTTGCTGAGGTCGGCGTCGCCGAGCAGCGCCCGGAACCGGCCGGCCAGGCCCGGGTCGTTCAGCGGCTCATGGCCGCCGAAGATCTGCGACAGCTCGGCGGCGGGCAGGAACGGGGCCAGGATCAGGTCGATGAACGCGCACTTGTCGCACTGCCCGCACCAGTGGTCAAGGCGCCGGGCCGGGTCGATGTGGAACGCCCGGTTACAGCTGCGGAAGGTCGAGTGGTAACGGGTCAGCTGGGCGAAGCGGTCGGCGATCCACAGCTCGGTGCGGGCCCGCAGGGCCGAGAAGTACTCGGGCATCCCCCGGGTCTGCGCCAGCACCCCGCGGAACGCGGCCTCGAACGCCTCGCTCTTGGAGTACTGGTGGTTGACCGCGCGGTCGCCGGTCTGGACGGTCGGCACCGAGGCCGACCACTCGTTGGACATGATCACCGCGTCGCGGTCCTCGAGCGTCGCCGCCAGCACCGCGATCGCGGAGATGATCCCGGTCACCGGGACGTGGCCGTTCAGGAACCCGAGCTCGCGGGAGCGCAGCAGCTGCGGGTCGATCTCCCGGCCGGCCCGGACGATCGGCAGGCCGGTGACGGCGGCGGGCTGCTCGATCGCGTCGAACCGGGCGCCCGGGCGGCTGACCACGAACAGCGCGATGTCGGCGCTGGGGCGGACCAGCTCGACGGTGACGATCGAGTCGATGCCGCCACCGAACGGGACCAGCGCGCGCCGTGGGGAGTCTGGGGCTGATGGGGTGGCTGTGGCTAGTGGGGCCGCGGAGGTTGGCTGGGCTGGCTGGGCTGGTGGGGCGGGCGGGGCCTCGGGGGCGTCGATGCGGAGGCCGGACAGGTCGAGGTGGTTGCGGTAGGCGAACTCGCCCAGGCCTTCGAGGTAGAACCCGAGCAGGAACGACCGCTCGCGGCGGGTCAGCGCCAGGTCGCCGGTGGAGATGACCGGCGGGGCCGCGGTCTTGTAGTACGAGACGCCGGCCAGCAGGAACACCCAGCGGGCGGCGGCCGCGGTGGCCGGGCGGTCCCAGTCGGCGCCCGGGCGGAACGTGATGCGCTCGCTGAAGCGGCGCCCGTCCACGCTGTAGTTACAGGTCAGCTCGCCGGTGGCGGGGTCTGCCGAGTAGGACTCGTAGCGAAACTCCTGGCCCCGGGGCGCCTGCGGGCCGGATGCCGTGGAGACGGCCTGAATGCTCATCGGGATTCCTTCCGGTCCAGCCGGGCGATGGCCGCGAACCGGCCGCAGGGCTGTTCGGCGCGATGGCTGAAGAACGGTGAGGGGGGCGGGCCGGTGGGGACGTCGGTGACGTGGATGTTCTCATCGGGAACGCCGGCGTCGCGCAAAACCATCCGGTTGGCGGCCCACAGGCCGAAGCGCCACTGGCCGGGACTGACCGGCTCCAGCACCGCGTCCGCCCGAGCGCCGAACGCCTCGCGGGCGGCGTCGGCCACCTCGGCGCTGACCTGGTAGGGGAAGGCGGCCGGGCCGACGCCGGCCACGATGTCGGCCGGGTGGGCGCCCAGCGATTCCATGGCCGCGACGGCCGACGCGGCCGCCCGGGCGACCGTGCCCCGCCAGCCCGCGTGGGCGCAGGCCAGCACCTGGGCGCGCCGGTCGTAGAGCACGATCGGCACGCAGTCGGCCGCCAGCACCGCCAGCACCGGGCCCGGGTCGGCGGTGACCAGCACGTCGGCGCCGGGGATGGCGTCGACCGCGACCACCGTGCCGCTGCCCCGGTCGGCCGGACCGACGATCTGGGCCACGTTGCCGTGCACCTGGGCCGCGAACACGAAGTCGTCGAGGTCGGCGCCGAGGGCGGCGGCCGCCCGGCGGCGGTTGGCCAGCACGTGTTCGGGGTCGTCGCCGACGTTGAGGCTGAGGTTCAGCGACCCGTAGGCCCCGCCGGAAACCCCGCCCGCCCGGGTGGTGACCACGGCGGTCAGCGGGAATGCGTCAAAGACCGGCCAGGTCAGCACGTCGAGCCCGCGTACCTGGCGGAACACGGAAGAACTGGTCTCGGGCACGGTCATCGCGAGCCGATATTAGCGAAAAGGAGGCACTGAACCGGCCAGGTTCTCGGCTTCCCGCAGAACCCGCAGCAGGTTGCCGCCCGCCAGGGCCGCGCAGTCGTCCTCGGTCCAGCCGCGGCCCAGCAGCTCGGCGAACAGGGCCGGATAGCAGGACACGTCGGCCAGGCCGGCGGGCATCCCGACCGACCCGTCGTAGTCGCCCCCGATCCCCACGTGCGCCAGTCCCGCCACCGCCCTGACGTGCTCGATGTGGTCGGCCACCTGAGCCAGGGTGGCCTCCGGCACCGGGTGGGCGCGCTCGTATTCGGGGGCCACCGTGTCCCAGACCCCCATGTCCCGGCGGTCCAGGCCGCGCCGTTCGAGCTCGGCCAGCAGGCCGAACTGCCACTGGGCACACTCGGGCGAAACGAAGAACGGGACGAAGGTGACCATGCACACGCCCCCGTTGCCGGCCAGCTGGCGCAGCACGTCGTCGGGGACGTTGCGCGGGTGGTCGCACAGGGCCCGGGCCGAGGAGTGCGAGAAGATGACCGGCCCTTCGGCCACCGCCAGCGCGTCGCGCATGGTCGAGGTGGCCACGTGCGACAGGTCGACCAGCATCCCCAGCCGCTGCATCTCGCGGACCACCTCGCGGCCGAAGTCGGTCAGCCCACCCGCCTGGGGCTCGTCGGTGGCCGCGTCGGCCCAGCCCACGTTGTTGTTGTGGGTGAGCGTCAGGTAGCGGACGCCGAGGGCGTACAGGGACCGCAGCACCCCGAGCGAGCCGTTGATCGAGTGGCCGCCCTCGGCCCCCAGCAGCGAGGCGACCTTGCCCGCGGCGAACACCCGCTCGACGTCGGCGGCGGTCAGCGCCGGCTCGAGCCGGTCCGGGTAGGCCTCGATCATCCGCTGGGCGATGTCGATCTGCTCCAGCACCGCGGTCACAGCCGCGTCCCCGGTCAGGGTGGCGGGCACATAGACCGACCAGAACTGAGCCCCCACTCCCCCGGCCGCCAGCCGTGGCAGGTCGGTCTGGGTCTGCGGCACCGGTTCCGCCAGCCGGGCCCGGACCGGGTCACCGCCGAACTCATCCCGGATGGCCCACGGCAGGTCGTTGTGGCCGTCGATCAGCGGGTGGCGGCTCAGCAGCTCGCGGGCGGGGGTCTCTGTCATCGCTTCACCCTAGCCACAGCAGGAACAGACGGGCTGACAAGGATGCCGGGCACGTTCATAATGCCCGCAAGACACCCAAGTGTGACATTTGCGGATCTTCCGGCGCTGGGCCAGTTGAAATAGCACTGGGAGCGAGCACATGCCCAGGTGGTGAAGAGCGGACAATGACGACGCCCTACGACACAAGGCCCTGGCTGCGTTACTACCCCGCAGGGGTGCCAGCCGGGGCCGACTTCCCGGATGCCCCGCTGACCAGCGTGCTGGACGACTCGGCGGCGCGCTACCCGCGCCGGACGGCGCTGGTGTTCCTGGGCCGCAAGGTCAGTTACCAGGACCTGGCCGAGCAGGTCGACCGGTTCGCGGACGCGCTGCGCGGCCTCGGCGTGCACCACGGCGACCGGGTGGCGACCGTGCTGCCGAACTGCCCGCAGGCGGTCATCGCGTTCTTCGGCACGCTGCGGCGGGGCGCGGTCATCGTGCAGAACAACCCGCTGTACACCACCGCCGAGCTGCACGCCCAGCTGGCCGACAGCGGGGCCAAGGTGGTGGTGGTGTTCGACCGGGCCTACGAGACGGTGGCGGCCGCGCTGCCGGGCACCAACGTCGAGCACGTCATCGTCACCTCGCTGACCGAGTACCTGCCGGCCGCCAAGCGGCTGGCGCTGCGGCTGCCGCTGCGCCAGGCACGCGCGAAGCGGGCCGAGCTGACCGCCGACCTGCCGCCCGACCTGGACGACTACCCGCTGCGGTTCGCCGAGGTGATGGCGGACGCACGCCCCCGTCCCATCCCGGTCCAGATCAACCCGGCCCGCGACCTGGCCGCGCTGCAGTACACCGGCGGCACCACCGGCACCCCCAAGGGGGCGATGCTGACCCACGCCAACCTGCTGGCCAACGCCCACCAGACCGCCGCCTGGGACCCCGGCTACGTGCCCGGCCAGGAGGTCACGCTGGCGGTGCTGCCGCTGTTCCACGTGTTCGGGCTGACGCTCGGGCTGACCACGACCATGCTGATCGGCGGCACCGTCGTACTGGTGCCCAAGTTCGACCTGGACCTGGTGCTGGCCGAGATCAAGGACAACCGGCCGACGATCCTGCCCGGGGTACCGCCCATCTACCAGCAGATCGCCGAGTCGCCGGCGGCCGGCTCGGCCCACCTGGACTCCATCCGGACCTGCGTGTCGGGGGCGATGAAGCTGCGCCGGGAGACCGTGGACAGCTTCCGCCGGGCGACCGGGGCCCAGGTCGTGCAGGGCTACGGGATGACCGAGACCGCGCCGGTGCTGATGGCCAACCCGCTGAACGGGAACGCCCGGCACGTCTCGGTCGGGGTGCCGATGCCGGGCACCATGGCCCGCATCGTCAGCGAGACCGACCCCAGCCAGGTGCTCGAGGTCGGGCAGGCGGGCGAGCTGCTGGTGCACGGGCCGCAGGTGTTCGCCGGCTACTGGAACCAGCCCCGGGAGACGGCCGAGGTGCTGTCCAACGGCTGGCTGCGGACCGGCGACATCGCGATGATGAGCCCCGACGGCTTCTTCACGCTGATCGACCGCAAGCGCGACGTGGTCATCCTGGACGGCCTCAACGTCTACCCGTCCGAGGTCGAGGAGGTGCTGAACTCCCACCCGGGGGTGAAGGAGAGCGCGGTGATCGGCGTGCCGGACACCAGACGGGGCGAGCGGGTGGCGGCCTACGTGGTGCTGGTGCCGGGGCTCGCCCCCAGCCGGGATGAGCTGCTGCGGTACTGCGCGGAGCGGCTGGCGGCCTACAAGGTGGCCAGCGAAATCACTGCGCGTGACGACCTGCCGCACAACATGATCGGCAAGGTGCTGCGCCGGGTCCTGCGCGATGAAGCGGCGGCCCAGTACTCAGCCTATTGAGTACGCTCATGTACTTGTGAGGTCCGTGCAGCTCGAAGGGGCCGTCAACGTGCGCGACCTCGGCGGTCAGCGCACCGCTGACGGGCGCCTGACCGCGCGCGGGCGGGTGTTCAGGGGCGACGCGCTCAGCCGCCTGACGTCGGTCGATATGGCTACCGTGGGTAGCATCGGGCTGCGCACGGTCGTGGACTTCCGGCTGCCGGGCGAGGTGCTGGTCAACGGCGAGGACCGGCTGCCGCCGGGCGCAATCGGGGTCAGCCTGCCGGTCCCGGGGGCCGAGGTCGGGGCGTTCTCGGACCTGATCGCCAGCGGCGACCACGGGCGCCAGCAGGCCGAGCTGGGGCAGGGCCGGGCCGCCGAGCTGATGGTCCGGGTGCACCGCGGGTTCGTGGCCACCGGGCGCCAGCGCGACGGCTTCGGGATCGAGCTGCGGATGATGGCCGACACCGGACGGGGCCTGCCGCTGCTGTTCCACTGCACCAGCGGCAAGAACCGGACCGGCTGGATGACCGCGATCGTGCTGACCACGCTGGGCGTCCCGCACCAGAGCGTGGTCGAGGACTACCTGCTGTCCAACCAGGTCTACCAGGCCCGGTACTTCAAGCTCGGCAACGACCTGCCAAGACCGGCATGATGCGCGAGCCCGGCCTGCTACGTCCGATCCTGGAACTGAACGCCGGCTACCTGGAGGCCGCGTTCGACGAGGTCGGCCGGCGATTCGGGACGTTTTCAGAATTTCTCAATGACGGGCTGGGCATGGACCCGCCGTCGCTCGGCCAGCTCCGGGAGGCACTGCTCAGCTGAGCCCCCCGGAACCGGTCGCGCTACTTGCGCCGGCCGGGGCTGAGCTTGTTCAGCCGCCACCAGGTGATCACCACGAACACGATCGACAGCACGACCATGCCGCCGATGTCGGTCAGCCAGGTGCCGGCCTGGTGGTCCCACAGCGAGTTGATTGACGTCGAACCACGTAGCAGCAGGTGGTTGAGGTCGGCGGTGGAGGCGACCGCGGCGTACCCCCAGCGGCCGGGGATCAGCCAGGACACCTCGTTGATGCCGGCCCCGCCGACCGGGAACACGCCGCCGCTCAGCATGATCTGGATGAAGATGATCAGCACCAGGAACGGGGTGGCCTGGTTGATGGTCTTGACCAGGGCGGACGTCATCAGTCCGAGGCTCATCGAGGCGACCGCGAACACCGCCATCGCGATCAGCAGCTCGGCGAACGGCAGGTGGGTGAGCAGCGCACCCTCGGGAGGCAGCGGCCTTAGCCCGAGGCCGATGCCGGTCACGATCAGCGCCTGCACGATCGAGACGACGCCCAGCACCACCAGCTTGGACCAGAGGTAAGCGCCGGACGACAGCCCGGCCGCCCGTTCTCGGATGTAGATATTTCGTTCCCGGAGCAACTCGAAGATCGAGCCGATCGTGCTGGACAGGCTCACCCCGACCACCAGCATGATCAGCGTCGTCTCGGCGCTGGCGCCGCGCAGGCCGGTACTGCCGGCCACCAGGTAGATCAGGCCGCCGAGGATGAACGGCATCAGCACCGCCGACAGCACGTAGGCCCGGTCGGAGGCCAGGACCCGCAGGTAGCGACGGCACAGCGTGCTGAACTGGTGGAAGCCGCCGCCGCGGGTCGGGGCCTGGGTGCCGGCCGCCTTGGGGCCGCTGCTGACGGCGGGGACGTTCTGGGGGCGGGTGACGTACTCCTCGTGCGCCCGGGACGCCTTGAACTCGGCCGCCCAGTCGCGGTCGGGCTGGCGGTCGAAGATCTGGAACACGTCGGCCCAGTCCGACTCGCCGAAGTACTCCAGCCCTTCTTCGGGCGGGCCGAAGAACGCGACCCGGCCCCCAGGCACCAGGACCAGCAGCCGGTCACAGGCACCCAGGTTGGCCACCGAGTGGGTGACCACGATGACCGTGCGCCCATCGTGGGCCAGGTCACGCATCTGCTCCATAACCGATTTGTCCAGGCCCGGATCCAAACCGGAGGTCGGCTCGTCCAGGAACAGCACCGACGGCTTGGTCAGCAGTTCCAGGGCGACGTTGACTCGTTTGAGCTGGCCGCCGGAGAGCCGGTCGGCCCGGGTGTCGGCGTGCTTGGTCAGCGCCAGTTCGCTCATCACCTCGTTCACCCGGGCGTCCCGTTCCCGGGCGTTGATGTCCGGCGGGAACCGCAGCTCGGCGCCGTACTGCAGCGCCCGCCGGGTGGTCAGCTGGGTGTGCATCACGCTGTCCTGCGGGACCAGGCCGATCCGGGTTCGCAGCTCCGCGTAGTTCTGGTAGAGGTCGCGGTTGTCGTACAGCACCACCCCGCGGTCGGCCGGGCGCATGCCGGTCAGCGCGCCGAGCAGGGTGGACTTGCCGGCGCCGCTGGGGCCGATGACGCCGACCAGCGACCGTTCGCCCAGCGGGAAGCTCACATGGTTCAGCAGAATCTTGCCGCCGGACACCTCGACCACCAGATCCTGCGCGACCAGCGAAACGTCGCCGGAGTCGATGTATTCGCGCAGTGTCCCGTCGGTGAGCCGGAAAGTGGCGTTGCCGATCCCGACGATGTCTTTCTCGGTAAGTGTCGCAGACGTAACACGCTGCCCATTGACAAATGTGCCGTTGTGGCTGCCCAGATCAACTATCTCGTACGTCGTTTCACCCGTGCGGCGCAATTCCGCATGGTGGCCGGAGATCGTCAGGTCGGAAAGGACGATGTCATTGTCGGGGGTCCGGCCGATACGCATCCGTTTGGTGGGCAGCGGCAGCACCGCGGTCGGGCGCCGGTCGACGCTGAGCCGGAAATCCTGGCCCGGACCCTGGGCGGCGGGCGGCCGGTCGCGGCCCGCTGGGCCAGCGGGACGACCGGGACCGCCGGGACCGCCGGGACCGGCCGGGCTCGGGGTGAAGGCGGGACGGCCGTTACGTTCCGGCCGGCCGGAACGGTCACTCCGGTCCGGGGCCTGCGGGGGCCGGGGCCGGGCGGCCGGGACATCGGCCCGCGGCGTCCAGCGGGCCTTCGGCCGGTCGTCACTGACTGCCGGCCGGCCGTTACCAACTACCGGCCTGACCTCGGGTGTTGCCGGCCGCTCGGGTGCGGGCGGCGGACCAGGGGTGACCCCGCGGGCGGGGGTGGCCGGACGGTCAGGGGCGGCCGGACGGTCCGGCGCCGGGGGTGGCCCGCCGGGGGCCGGGTGGTCGATGACCACGGTGCCCGCGTCCAGCGTCGAGCCCGACACCTGGGTGGCCGGGTGCGGCGGCTCGCCCCCCGGTTCGCAGCGCAGCACCGGACCGTCGTCCGGGTTGCCGAGGCGAACTACGCAATCGACACCAATGGTGATGCGGCGCACGCGACGGGCGTCGACAAATATCCCGTTTGTGCTTCCTACATCCTCGAGTATCCAAGTGTCCTGTTCATGCCGGAAGACGGCATGGGCCCACGACACGCGGGCATCATCAAACACGATGTCGGAAGCCGGATCCCGGCCCAGTCGGTAGTCGGTACCCGCCTGCAATCTGTGGTCAGATTGACGGGTACGTACCACCAAGACCGGGCCAGCCCCCGCCGGTCCGGAACGCAGCGACGACATGCCTTCAGAGTGTAGATGGCACGTGCATAAAGGGGAATAACCTGCACCTATTTCTTGAATAGCTCGTTATTTACATTAAACTTCGTCCCGCCCCCTGACAGTGGAGCTGGTCCCCATGAGCGATGATCCGACCCGGCCGCTGCGACCGGGCTGGCCGAGCCAGCCAGACCCCCGTGGCCACGCCGGTGGACGCGGTGGCTACGGGAACGATCGGGGTAACCAGAGTGGCTGGAGTTCCCCCGGAGACCAGCGCGACCAGGGCGGTTGGGGTGCTCCCGTTGGCCAGGGAGGCCAGAGCGGCTACGGCGGCCAGCGGGGTCAACGTGACTACGGTGACCAGAGAGGTTACAGCGGCCAGGGTGACCAAGGTGGCTACGGCGGCCAGGCCGGCTACGACGGCCAAGGGGACTGGAGTGGCCGCGGTAGCGGACCTGGTGGACGGGCGGCGCGGCCGCGGCGGCGGCACCGGGGGCTGACCATCACCGCCGTGGTGGTGCTGATCCTGGTCGTCCTGGCGGTGGTGGCCGACCGGGTGGCGGCCGCGATCGCCGACAACGTGGCGGCCAGCCAGATCAAGTCGGCCGGCTTCCCGGTCAAGCCCAAGGTCGACATCGAGGGCTTCCCGTTCCTGACCCAGCTGGCCGCCCGCGACTTCCACAAGGTGAACATCTCCGCCAGCAACGTCAAGGAGGGCCCGCTCACGATCGCCAGCGTCAACGCGACCGGGCAGGGCGTCCGCCTGACCTCGAGCTTCAACGGCGCCACGGTCGACCAGATCAACGGGACGGCGCTGATCACGTTCGCCGGGCTGGACAGCGCGGCCGGGCTCAGCGACGGCATCACACTGTCGAACGGCGGCAACAACGAGCTGAAGGCCAACGTCGACCTGGGCTTCATCAGCGGCACCGCGCTGGCCCAGGTGACCCGGGCCAACTCGCACCAGATCGAGGTCAAGATCGTCAACGCGGGCCCGATCCCGCTGTCGGCCCTCGGCAACGCCAGCGACTTCAAGATCAGCCTGCCCAGCCTGCCCGCGGGCATGACCATTCAGAACGTCAGCGTCACCGGCCAGGGCGTGCTGATCTCGATCTCCGGTTCACACACCTCGTTCGGCTCGTAGCGGCCCGGCCGGGGCGGCGGTCAGACGCGGCGGAACTCCAGGATGCGCTGCGGTAGCTGGCGGCCGGGGCTGGTGACCGGCACCTCGCGGCCGAACGAGTAACCGGCCCGGCCCAGCAGGTGAGTGAACTCCTCGCGGGTGCGTTCGCCGCCCGCCTCGACCGTCATCATCAAGATGTCCATCAGGTAGGACAGCGACGGTTCGGCCGGGGTCGGCAGCAGGTACTCGATGACCAGCAGGCCGCCGCCCGGGTGGCTGGCCCGGTAGCAGTTGCGGGCGATCGCCAGCGCGATCTCGTCGTCCCAGTCGTGCAGCACGTGGCAGAGCACGTGCAGGTCACCGTCGGGCACCTCGGTCATGAAGTTGCCGGTGACGACCTCGGCCCGGTCCTCAACCCCGGCCGCGGCCAGCACCGCGGGCGCCGCCGCGAGCGCCTCGGCGCGGTCGAACAGGACACCGCGGGCGCCCGGCACCGCTTGCAGCAGGTAGGACAGCAGGATGCCGCGGCTGCCGCCCACGTCGACGATCCGCTGGCCGGGCGGCGGTGCATAGCCGGCCGCCCGCAGGCAGCCGGCCAGCGTGGCCGCCTGCCGGGCCATCGCACCGGCGAACCGCGCGGCGGCGTCGGGGTGGTCCCGGGCATAGTCCCACATCAGCTGGGGGTCGGCGGGTGTCCCGGTCCGCACCAGATCGGCCAGGTTGCCCAGCGCGCTCCAGAGCGGCGGGAGCACGAACCCGATGGCCGAGTCGCGCAGCGAACCGGGCACGCCGGTGCGCAGCCGGTCGGACAGGGGCGTGGCCGAGAACGTCCCGTCCGGATTCACCCGGACCACGCCGAACGTGGTGGCCGCGCGCAGCAACCGGGTCAGCGGCACGACGGGCAGCCCGAGCGCGGCGGCCAGCTCAGCTGGGGGCCGGCCGGCCTGCCCCAGCTCGTCCGGCACGCCCAGCTGGGCCAGCGCGCTGACCACCTGCGTGGACATGAACCCGCCGAGCAGGAGCGCCAGCCGCCGGCCGGCCGCGTCGCCGGGATCGTCGATGGAGGTGTCGAACATCGACACCGGCTCCGGCCACGGGTGGGGTTCGCCGGGGGCGTTGGTGTCGGTGGCCATCCGTGGTCCTCCTGGTGCGCTGCACCCGGTGAGACGGGTTCGATGATGAGCACATCACGGGCCACCGGCGCCAGCAAGGCCCGGGCCGGACCCGTCCGCGGCTCGTAACCAGCCGCCCTTCTGGGGCGGAACGGACGTAAGTAGGGTGAAGGTCCCCGGCGCCGAGGAGTGATCATGCCGCATCCCGCCGATGGCCGAAACCGGTTCGCGCAGGGGTTGTTCGCGCCGCTGCCCGGGCGTTACGACCGGCTCGAGGCGGTGCTGTCGCTGGGCCAGAACGGGCGCTGGCGCCGGGCCATGGTCGACCGGGTCGCGGGCCCGGGCGGGGACGCCGGCGAGGCCGGGACGCTGGTGCTGGACGTGGCGTCGGGGACGGCCGGGGTGGCGCTGCAGCTGGCCGGCCGGACCGGGGCCCGGGTGATCGGGGTCGACCTGACCGAGCCGATGCTGCGGGAGGGCCAGACCCGGGTGGCGGCGGCCGGCCTGGCCCCGCGGATCGCGCTGGTCAACGGCCGGGCCGAGCAGCTGCCGTTCCCGGACGCCAGCTTCGACGCGCTGACGTTCACCTACCTGCTCCGCTACGTGGACGACCCGCAGGCCACGCTGGCCGAGCTGGCCCGGGTGGTCAAGCCGGGCGGGGTCATGGCCAGCCTGGAATTCTGCGTGCCGCCGGGCCCGCTGTGGCGGGCGGCCTGGGAGGTCTACACCCGGGCGATCCTGCCGGCCGGCGGCCTGCTGCTGGGCGGTGGGCCGTGGCTACGGGTGGGGCGGTTCCTGGGCCCCGACATCACCGGCCATTACCGCCGTTATCCGATCCCGTGGACGGTCGGGGCCTGGGAGCGGGCCGGGTTCACCGGGGTCGGGACCCGGCTGATGAGCCTGGGCGGCGGGCTGGTCATGTGGGGCCAGCGAGGTGCCTGAGCCAGCCAGCACTGAGCCAGCCAGCACTGAGGCCGGGGATGCGGCGGGGCGGCCGGCGTACTACGCGGCCCGGCCCGGGCGCTGGCGGGACTGGTGGACGCTGCTGCACCCGCCCTACACCGCCTGGCACCTGTCCTACGTGGTGATCGGGGCGGCGCTGGCGCCGCGGGTCTCGCTCGGCCACCTGCTGTACGCGGTGGCGGCGTTCTTCCTGGCCGTGGGGGTGGCCGCGCACGCGCTGGACGAGCTGCACGGGCGGCCGCTGCGGACCTCGATCCCGGGCTGGGCGCTGATCGCGGCGACCGTGGTCAGCCTGGCCGGGGCGGTCGGGCTCGGGGTGTACGGGATCACCCAGACCGGCTGGATCCTGCTGCCGTTCATGGTGGCGGGCCCGGTGCTGGTGGTGGCCTACAACGCCGAGCTGTTCGGCGGGATCATCCACAACGACCTCGGCTTCGCGGCCGCCTGGGGCGCGTTCCCGGCCCTCACCGGCTACGCCGCCCAGGACGGCACGCTGGGGCTGGCGGCGGCGGGCGGCGCGGCGGCGGCGCTGGCGCTGTCGATCGCGCAGCGGCGGCTGAGCACGCCGGCCCGGTCGCTGCGGCGGCGGACGGCCCGCGTCGAGGGCACGATCGCGCTGGCCGACGGCACCGTCAGCCCGATCGGGGCGGAGGTGATCCTGGCCCCGCTGGAAGGGGCGCTGCGGGCGATGTCGTGGGGGCTGATCCTGCTGGCGGCCGCGCTGGCCGTCGCCCGGCTGGCCTGAATGGCCAGACCGTCGACCTTTCAGAAATTTGTCCGGGGCAGCCCCTGGTCACTCCCGGTCACTACGTGTAATCTCGCAATTCCGGCATGGGTGCTGTGCTGCATTTTTCGGCTGGCCGCAGTGCGGTACCGGCGTCGGGGGGAATTAAGCGGGCGAAAGGTATTCATCGAGCCTAAAGACGCGTACGCGTATCTGCTGCCGGCCGGGCAACGTTGGCTCATAATTGGGCTAAGACAGCCCGGGTAATGGGTATCAGTGCAGGAGCGGTGATCGGGGCCATTGTGGCTGGCGGGCACGGAGGGCCTGCTGACATGCTCGACGCCGACGGGTGAGACGCCGACAGGAGAGCACCACGTGACAACCGGCATGACGGTCGACAGCAGCGCGCCACCGCAGAGCGCGTCGGTGCGGACCATCATTCTCGGTATCGACCATTCCGGTCGGATTGTTCAGCATGACCGGCAGGCGCCGGCGGTATTGGGGCGCCCGGCCGAGAAGCTGCTCGGCGCCAGCCTCAGCGATCTGGTCATCGACCCCAGCCCGGCCGAGAACGGCGACTCCAACGGGGTCGTCCCGCCGCCCGCCTCCGCGGGCGACAACGTGGTGCAGTCGCTGCTCGACGCGCTCAAGGCCGACCGCGAGGGCACCGGCATGCTGTCGATCCGCACCGAGAGCGGCGACAACCTGGACGCGATCGTCACCGTGCACCCGATGAAGGCGGGCGACGCCAACGTGGCCGCGCTGGCCCTGCTGCGCATCCCCTCGCCGGTCGCCCCCCGGTTCGTGGACCCCGCCCTGATGCGGCAGACGCTGCTGGACGGCACGTTCAAGCGGATCGGCGACAGCCTCGACTTCGACCACGTGGCCCGCGAGCTGATCACCACGCTGGTGCCGCACTTCTGCAACTCCGGCGGCGTCGCGGTGCTGGAGAGCCTGATCGGGGACGACGAGTTCCCCTCGCACGGACTGGAGGGGACCGAGCCGCTGCGGCGGCTGGCGGTCGCCAACGACGCCGAGGACCCGGCCTGGGAGGCCACCTTCCCGATCGGCGAGATCCTCCGTTACCCCAAGGGCTCGCCCTACGTGCGCTGCCTGGACACCGGCAAGCCGGTGCTGGAGAACCGCATCCCGGCCGCCGACGCGGAGAAGCTGGCCGATATGTGGCAGCGCCCGCCGGTGGCCGGGCTGCTGACCGACACTTCGATGCTGCTGCTGCCACTGATCGCGCAGGGCACCACGCTCGGTTTCTTCGTCTGCGTGCGCAAGCCCGGCTACCGGGCGTTTGACGCCTACGACCAGGAAATCGGGATGGACTTCGCGTCCCGGGCGGCGATGTTCATCGACAACGCCCGCCGCTACAACCGCGAGCACGCGACCGCGCTGACCCTGCAGCGCAGCATGCTGCCGACCGGGCTTTCGGCCCCCTCCTCGGTCGACGTCCGCCACCGCTACCTGCCCGGCAGCAAGCTGATCGAGGTCGGCGGCGACTGGTACGAGTCGATCGCGCTGCCCGGTGCCCGGGTCGCGCTGGTGGTCGGGGACGTGGCCGGGCACGGGGTGCGGGCGGCGGTGACGATGGGGCGGCTGCGGACCGCCATCCACACGCTGGCCCGGCTGGAGCTGCCCCCGGCCGAGTCACTGCAGCAGCTCGACGAGCTCATGCACACCCTCGGCGAGCGCGAACCGCACTTCGCCACCTGCACCTACGCGATCTTCGACGCGGTCAGCGGCACCTGCGAGGTGGCGGTGGCCGGCCACCTGCCGCCGCTGCTGGTCCAGCCCGACGGCAGCAACGAGTACCTGGACGTGTCGCCCGCGCCGCCGCTCGGCGTCGGCGAGGGCCCGATCGAGAGCAAGCAGTTCACCGTCGAGGACGGCAGCCTGTTCGTGCTCTACACCGACGGGTTGGTGGAGAACCGCACCCGGGACATCGACGACGGCCTCGGGCGGCTGCAGAAGATCTTCAGCGATAGCCCGGCCGAGCGGTCGCTGGAAGACCTGTGCAAGGCGATGCTGGACGGCGTCTACGCCGACCACCAGCGCGACGACATCGCGGTGCTGCTGGCCCGGCTGTCGCGGATCCCGGCCGACCACCACGCCACCTGGACGCTGGGCCGCGAGCTGACCTCGGTCGGCCAGGCCCGGTCGCTGATCCGGGAGCCGATGGAGCGGTGGGGGCTGGAAGACATGATCCCCATCACCGAGCTGCTGGTCTCCGAGCTGGTGACCAACGCGCTGCGCTATTCCCCCGGTGCAGTGACCCTGCGCATCGTCCGCGAGGGCGCCCTGGTCTGCGAGGTCGGCGACAACTCGGCCGCCCTCCCCCGGCTGCGCCAGGCCGGCCGCGACGACGAGAACGGCCGCGGCCTGCAGGTCGTCAGCCAGTTCGCGTCCCGCTGGGGCGCCCGCCGGACCCGGACCGGCAAGGTCGTCTGGTGTGAGCAGCCGCTGCCGGGGCCCGAAGGCGAGCCGCACGTCCTGCCGTTGCACTGAGCCGACCGGGGAGATCGGGTGGAGTACGACGTGAGCCTGGTCGAGGCGGAGCCCCGCCCGACCGCGGTGGTGACCGCCACCACGACCTGGCCGCAGTTCCCGGCGTTGTGGGGGCAGCTCCTGGGTGAGGTCTGGGCCAGCCTGCACGCGGCCGGCGTCGACCGCGGCTGCCGCAACATCATGCTCTATCTCGACGACGTGCCCAACGTGGAGGTCGGGGTGCTGTTCGACCGGCCCGTTACGCTCGCCGGCCGGGTGGTGAGATCGGCGCTGCCGGCCGGGACCGCGGCGATGACCGTCCATCGCGGCCCGTTCGGGGACGTGGGAGCGGGCCATGAAGCGGTGCGGAGCTGGTGCAGCGCCCATGGACGGCAGCCAGCCGGCGTCCGCTGGGAGATCTACGGTCCCCACCACGACGATCCCGCCCAGCAGTGGACCGAGGTCTACTGGCTGCTCCGCTGAGGGCTGGCTGGCTTGCGGCCCCAGGCGAGGAACGTCAGGTGGGGCATCACCACGGTGTCGGGGTCGGCCAGGTGGCGGCGGACCGCGCGGTCGAGCGCGTCGAGCTCGGCCTGATCGGCCAGGCCCAGGCGAACGATCGTGGGGTGCAGGCCGCGGACCAGGTCGGGGGCGATCATCCGGCGGGAGTCACCGGGCGGGCACACCCGGGCCCGGGCCTCGAGGCCGACGTCGCGCAGGCCGGCCTGCCGGTACAGCTCGGCCAGGCGGCGGCCGATCAGCTGGTCGGCGCCGTGGCGGCCGGCCGCGGCGTAGAACAGTTCCCAGATCCGGGTGTAGGCCGGATGGGCCGGGTAACACAGGGCGCCACTGGCCAGGTCCGGCTCCAGGCCGGCGACCCAGCCGCCGGGCCGGGCCAGCCGCACCATCTCGGTCACCACCTCGGCCGGATCGGGCAGGTTGATCAGCAGGGTGCGGGCGTGCACCAGGTCGAATGATGCTGCGGCCAGGCCGGTGCGGCGGGCATCAGCCGCCACGATCTGCACCCCGCGCAGTCCCCGCTGGGCGATGAACTGCCGGGCCAGGGCGACGTGGTGCCGGTCCGCGTCCAGCCCGGTGACCTGCCCGCCCGGTGCGACCCGCTCGGACAGCAGGTCGAGGACGCCGCGGGGGCCGCAGCCGAGGTCGATCGCGTGCTGGCCGGCCCGGAGGCCGACCCGGTCGAGCAGGGCGGCGCTGTCGGGCCCCAGCTCCTCGGACTGGCGCTGAAGCCGCGCGGTCTCCCCCGGGTCGCGGCCGAGCGCGTAGACGTCCGTCGCCGACGGCGGCGCGGTGGTGGTCAGATCAGCCCCCATGTCACTGCGCTCCCCCGTCAGTTCCGAGCCAGGACGGGCTCCGGGCGGGCGGACCAGGCACCGAAACCGGGGGCCACGCTCGCGACCTCACCGCAGCGGGGACAGGCGGCCGCGTCGCCGTCGAACGAGAAGCAGCAACCGCAAAAGCAGGCAACTTTGGTCATGACTGGGTACCTTCCTTCTCTCTTTTCCTCTCGCCCTTGCGCGCCTCTGCGCGCGGTTCGACCATCCCCGTACGCCATGTGACCGGGCGTGTGAGAGCGGCGGGAACGAAATTTTTATGCGGTCCGGCTGGTCACACACGGCTTCACACGGTCGGGGGGCATCGTCGGCGGTACCGGAATCCGAGATGGAAGGAGCACGACAATGCCGCTGGTCACGGTGAAGTGCATCGAGGGAGTCTTCACGCAGGCGCAGAAGAAGGAGATGATCAGTAAGCTCACCGACACCATGGTCGAAATCGAGGGCGAGAACCTCCGGCCCGTCACCTGGGTCCTCGTGGAGGAGGTGCAGAGTGGTGACTGGGGTATCGCGGGCAACGGCCTCACCACGGCCGACGTGCACGCGCTGCAGGGGCAACCGGCCGCGGCCACCACGGGCTGAGCCCCGCCTCCGATGACTCTCCGGGTACGGCTGCTCGGGCGTCCGCACATTGAAGGCGGCGCCCGGCAGCCTGGCCCGGAACCGCGGGGGCAGAAGTCGTGGGCGCTGCTGGCCCGGGTGGTCCTGGCCGAACGGCCACTGACCAGGAGCGAGCTGGCGGCCGAGCTGTTCGCCGAGGCCGATGACCCGCTCGGGGCGCTGCGCTGGGGCCTGGCTGACCTGCGCCGCTGCGGTCAGGATCCGAAACTGTTGCGGGGCGATCCGGTCAGCCTGACCGACGTATCGCTGTGGGTTGACGTGGCGGCGCTGTGGGATGGTTCGCTGCCCGCCGCCGAGATCGGCGGGACCCTGCTGGAGGGGGTGGAGCCGCGCCGCTGCCCGGCCTTCAGCGTCTGGCTGATGCTGGCCCGCGGCCGCTGCGCGGCCCGGTCGCTGGAGGAACTGCGCCGGGCAACGCTGGGCCTGCTGAGCGTGGGTGACGCCGAGGCCGCGATCGAACCGGCCGGGCGCGCGGCCGGGCTGGATCCGCTCGACGAGAACGCGCAGGAGCTGTTCCTGCGCACGCTGGTGGCGGCCGGTCATCCCGCCCGGGCGGCCGTGCACCTGTCGCGGTGCGAGGCGCTGTTCGCCCGTGAGGGCCTGACGTGCTCGCCGGCCCTGCGGTCGGCGGCGCTGGCCGCCAGCCCCGCTTCGCCGACCGGGCTGCGGGCCGCCGTGGTGGCCCGGTCGCTGCTGCGGGCCGGGAAGGCAGCCATCGACGCCGGCTCGGCCGACGCCGGAATCGAGACGCTGCGGCGCGCGGCCGGCTCCGCCGAGCGTGCCCGTGATCCGCTGGTGCTGGCCGAGGTGCTGGCGGCCCTGGGGTCGGCCCTGGTGCACGCCGTTCGCGGTTTCGACGGTGAAGGGGCGGTGGTGCTGAACCAGGCGCTGACGGCCGCCCGGTCCGCCGACAGCCAGCGGCTGGCGGCCGAGATCCTGCGCGAGCTGGCGTTCGTCGACGTGCAGGCCGGGCGGCACGCATCGGCGGCCCGCGCCCTGCGCGAGGCGTCAGCGCAGGCCGAGACGACCGGTGACCTGGCCCTGACGGCCAGGGTGCTGGCGATCCACGGCATGAACGAGGCCGACCAGGGCCGACACGACACCGCGGTGCGGCTACTGGCCTACTCCGCGCAGACCGCGGCGGCGGCCGCCAGCCCCCGGCAGGAGGCCTGGTCGACCGGGGTCATGGCCCGCTCGCTGCTGCTCACCGGGCAGCTGGACGAGGCCCGGGCGGCCGCCGAGCGCAGCATCGACCTCTGCGACCGGGAACGCTGGAACGCGTTCGTGCCCTGGTCCCAGGCGTTCCGGGCCCACTGCCTGGCCGCAGCCGGGCGCGGGGCCGAGGCCCGCGACGACGCCGAGAACGCGTACACGCTGGCCTGCCAGCTGGGCGACCCCTGCTGGGAGGGGATGGCCGGGCGCGCCCTGGCCCTGCTGGCGCTGCAGGCGGGCGACGGGCCGGCCGCCACCGAATGGATCACCGACGCCCGGCGCCGCTGCGACCGGCTGTCCGACCGCTACGTCTGGGTGTCCGGGTTCGTCGCCCTCGGGCAGCTGGAGATCGCCGCCCGCCAGCAACGAGACCTGGTCGTGCCGCTGGCGCGCCGCCTCTACCGGGACGCAATGCGGATGGACCTGCCCGAATTCACCGCCTGGGCGGTGATCTACCAGGCCGAAGCGGGTGACCAGGCCACCCGGCCGCTGGTCCAAACCCTCGCCGCCAGCATCGTCAACCCCGAACTGCGGGCCCGGGCGGCCGCCCTGGCCGACCCCGGCTGAGACGGGCGAGCCAGGGGTGGCCCGGGTGGAGGCGCGCTACTCGACGGTGACGCTCTTGGCCAGGTTGCGGGGCTTGTCGATGTCGCGGCCGAGCTTGGCGGCGGTGTGGTACGCGAACATCTGGAGCGGGATCGTGAGCAGGATCGGGTCCAGCTCGGGGGTGTTGTGAGGCACCTTGATGACCGCGTCGGCCAGGTCAGCCGGGAGGTCGCCGCTGGTGACGGCGATGACCGGGCCGCCCCGGGCCTTGATCTGCTCGATGGTGGAGATGTTCTTGGCGAACAGCTCGTCGTCGGGGACCAGCACCACGCTGGGCATGCTCGCGTCGATCAGCGCCAGCGGGCCGTGCTTGAGCTCGGAGGCCTGGTAGGCCTCGGCGTGCACGTAGGAGATCTCCTTGAGCTTCTGGGCGCCCTCGCGGGCGACCGGCCAGGCCCGCACCCGGCCGATGTAGAACATGTGGTCGGCGCCGGCGAACTGGCCGGCGATCGTGGCGATGTTGTCCTCCTGGGCGAGGATCTGCTCGATCTGGCCGGGCAGCGCCCGCAGGCCGTCCACCAGCCGGGCACCTTCGGCCGCGGACATGTCCCGGACCCGGCCGAGCAGCACCCCGAGCAGCGCGAACGAGGCCGCCATGTTGGTCAGCGCCTTGGTCGAGGCGACCGCGATCTCCGGGCCGGCGTGCAGGAACACGCCGCGGCCGCACTCGCGGGCGATGGCGCTGCCGACCACGTTGACCGCGCCCAGCACCTGGCCGCCCTTGCGCTTGAGTTCCTGCACGGCCATCAGCGTGTCCAGCGTCTCGCCGGACTGGCTGATCGCGATGTACAGGGTGTCAGGGTCGACGACCGGATTGCGGTAGCGGAACTCCGAGGCGGGCTCGGCGTCGGCCGGCACCCGGGCCAGCTCCTCGACCAGGACCGCGCCCATCTGGCCGGCGTAGTAGGCCGAACCACAGCCCAGGAACTTGACCCGGCGGACCGAGCGCAGCTCGCGGGGGTCAAGGTTGATGCCGCCCAGCCGGGCGGTGGCGAACCGGTCCTCCAGGCGCCCGCGCAGGACCCGGCGCAGCGCCTCGGGCTGCTCGTGGATCTCCTTGCGCATGTAGTCCTCGTAGGCGCCGAGCTCGTAGTCGCCGTCGTCGGCCTCGACGGTGGTCGGCTCCTTGCTGGTCCGCTGGTTGTCCAGGGTGCGGGTCTGGTAGCCGTTGGCGCGGACGGTGGCCACCTCACCGTCGTCGAGGTAGACGACCTGCTGGGTGTGGCGGACGAGGGCGGCGACGTCGGAGGCGACGAACATCTCGCTCTCGCCGAGGCCGAGCACGATGGGGCTGCCGTTGCGGGCCACCACCAGCTCGTCGGGGTGGCGGACGTCGATGACGAGCAGGCCGTAGGTGCCCTCGACCCGGCTCAGGGTCCGGCAGACGGCGTCCTCCAGCGACCCGCCGCCGGTCCGCAGCTCACCCGCGATCAGGTGGGCCAGCGCCTCGGTGTCAGTGTCGGAGACGAGATTGACACCGGCGGTGGTCAGCTGGGCCCGCAGCTGTTCGGCGTTTTCGATGATGCCGTTGTGCACGACCGCGATGTGGCCCTCGGCGTCCAGGTGCGGGTGGGCGTTGATCTCGTTCGGCTCGCCGTGGGTGGCCCAGCGGGTGTGGCCGACACCCACGTTGGACTTGATCTTGTCGTTGACCCGGTCGCGCAGGTCCTGGACGCGGCCCGCGGTCTTGGTGACCTGCAGCTTCCCCCGGTACACGACCGCGATGCCGGCGGAGTCGTAGCCCCGGTACTCCAGCCGGTGCAGGCCTTCCAGCAATACCGGCATCGCCTCGCGGCGGCCGATGTATCCGACGATCCCGCACATGGCGCGTCTCCCTCCGGGGGCCCGTAGGCCGGTGTGTCAGCCGTAGACAATGCGGCGGAGCTGGCGCTCGGTCATCGCCGGCGCCCCGAACCGCCGCGAGGCGATCTCGTCGGCCAGCGCCGACCAGATCTGGGCGTTCTTGAGCTGCCGGAGCCTCAGCTCATGGTGGCGGCGGCGCACGTAGTCCTCGACGGTCTCGTCGAAGTAGGCGACCACGTCGGCGATCACCCGCGTCGCGGTGGCCGGGGACATCCCGGTCGTGGCGATCACGTGACGGACGAGGTCGGGCTCCGCCACCGGCAGAGGGTCCGGCATGGCTCCAATGTGCCAGTGAGGCTCGGTCTACGGCAACTTTCCTGCCCGTTTCCGGGCACAGAAACTCGATTTACCACCAAATGCGTGATGCCCGGCCCCTCAATCGGGGCCGGGCATCAACGGTCTCAGCGTCAGCGATCAGAGCTGAGTGTGGTCTTCTGCACCTGGAGCAGGAACTCCGCGTTGCTCTTGGTCTCCTTCATCCGCTCCATCAGCAGCTCGAGCGCCTGCTGGGGGTCGAGGGCGTGCAGCACCCGGCGGAGCTGCCAGATGATCTTCAGCTCATCCGGCGCCATCAGGATCTCCTCCTTACGGGTGCTGGAGGCGTCCACGTCGACCGCCGGGAACAGCCGCTTGTCGGCCAGCTCGCGCCGCAGCCGGAGCTCCATGTTGCCGGTGCCCTTGAACTCCTCGAAGATGACCTCGTCCATCCGCGAGCCGGTCTCGATCAGCGCGGTGGCCAGGATCGTCAGCGAGCCGCCGTTCTCGATGTTGCGGGCGGCCCCGAAGAACCGCTTGGGCGGGTACAGCGCGGTCGAGTCGACACCGCCGGACAGGATGCGCCCGCTGGCCGGGGCGGCCTGGTTGTAGGCACGGCCCAGCCGGGTGATCGAGTCGAGCAGCACCACCACGTCGTGGCCCATTTCGACCAGGCGCTTGGCCCGCTCGATGGCCAGCTCGGCGACGGTGGTGTGGTCGTCGGCCGGGTGGTCGAAGGTGGAGTGGATCACCTCACCCTTGACCGTGCGCTGCATGTCGGTGACTTCCTCGGGACGCTCGTCGACGAGGACGACCATGAGGTGGCACTCGGGGTTGTTCTTGGTGATCGCGTTGGCGATGGCCTGCAGGATCATCGTCTTACCGGCCTTGGGCGGCGACACGATCAGGCCACGCTGGCCCTTGCCGATCGGGCAGATCAGGTCCATGATCCGGGTGGTCATGATGCCGGGCTCGGTCTCCAGCCGGAGGCGGTCCTGCGGGTACAGCGGGACCAGCTTGTTGAACTCGACCCGGCCCTTGGACTCATCGGGGTCGAGGCCGTTGACCTTGTCCAGCCGGACCAGGGCGTTGAACTTCTCGCGGCGCTCGCCGTCACGCGGCTGGCGCACGGCGCCCTCGATGACGTCGCCCTTGCGGAGGCCGTACCGGCGGACCTGGGACAGCGACACGTAGACGTCGTTTGGCCCGGGCAGGTAGCCGGTGGTGCGGACGAAGGCGTAGTTGTCCAGCACGTCGAGGATGCCGGCGATCGGGATCAGCACATCGTCTTCGCTGATCGTCGGCTCGGACTCACCGGCCTGGCCCCGCTCGCGGCGCCGGTTGCGGTTGCGGAACCGGTCCCGGCTGCGACGGCGGCCACTGCCGTCGTCGTCGTAGCCGTCGTCGCCACCGGATGCGGCGACCGGCTGGCGGTCGCGGTCCCGGCCACCGTCACGGTCGCGGCCGTTGTCACGGTCCCGGCCACCGTCGCGGCCACCGCTGTCGCGGTTGCTGTCGCGGCCGGTGCCGTCCCGCCCGTTGTCACGGGCGCTGTCACGCGCGTTGTCGCGGCCACCGTCGCGGCCGTTGCTGTCACGCCCGTTGCTGTCACGGCCGTTGCTGTCGCGGTTGCGGGACTGCTGCCCGTCCCGGCCCCCGTCACGACCGCCGTCGCGGCTGTTGTTGCGGCGGCGGCGCTCACCGCGCGGGCCGTCGGTGCCCGGCTGGCTGTCGCGCGCGCCCTCGCTGGTCTCGGGCGCGGGCGGGGAGGCCGGCGCACCCTGGGTGACCTGCGCCTGCGCGGCCTGGGCGGGGGCGGCGGGGGCGGCCTGCGGGCCGCCGTCAGCGGCAGCCGGCTGGTCGAAGCTGAGCTGCTGGCCACTGCCCGCGCGGCCCGACCGGGCGCCGTTACGGCTGCCCCGGGCGCTCCGGGGGCTGGTCTCGGTGGCGGTCGGTGACTCCATGGCGTCCTGCCCGGACGGGCGAACCGCGTCGGCTCCCGCAGACGCGGACCGCGGGGCGGTAACTTCGCTGGCCGCGACGCTGGCGGGCGGCTGCGCGGCGCGAGCGGGCGCCACGGCGCCGCCTCCGCCCTGCTTCTCCTGGATGGCCGCGATCAGCTGGCTCTTGCGCATCC
>Ga0213875_10000498_pt1 | contig 32954 bp, 28 predicted proteins | sample BarmaccomBMRX_R8_FD_160105 | JGI IMG/M metagenome (GOLD analysis project Ga0213875, IMG submission 160105) | Root-associated microbial communities from Barbacenia macrantha in rupestrian grasslands, the National Park of Serra do Cipo, Brazil - RX_R8 | ecosystem: Host-associated > Plants > Roots...
TCACCTCTACCCTCGCCATCGCCCCTCACTAGCACCGGTGCAAACACTGTCCTTTGCACCGGTGCTAAGCCCGCCCGCCACCAACCCGCAAGGCGGCCTCCACCGGACGGGTACTCGAAGACGACAAAGGGGTCACCAAGGCGGCCTAAAGATCAATCGAATTTTGTTGATTCTGTCATGCCGGAAGTTAGGCGAGCCCCGAAACGCAGCGCCTTTTGAGGGGGCGAGCCTTCTTCCGGGATCAACGACGCCGCCTGTGTGAGCTGAGGAATTGATCCCGGACCGGTGCAAATCCTGCGGATTTGCTGGTCCTGGATAACGGGAGGGGTTAAGGCCGATTGGGCCGAGTTCCCCGAGTCAGCAATAGTCGGCGCTACAGGTAAGCCCAGCCAGCCGAACGCCGTAGCCGAACGTACGAGAGGTCGGCCTTTCAGGTCTTCGTCGTTTCTGGGATCGTTTCCGTGATCCGGTGATCCGACATAATTTTCCCTGTATGCCCGGTCTCTTTCCCTGTTCACTCCAAATAAATTCCCTGTTCTGTGCCCTGGGGAATTTGGTTCCTAAGCACCTGTCGTCGCTTGTGTCGTCGGTGCCTCGGAGGCCTCTTCCAAGGCCCAAAATCACGAAATTCCCTGTATTTTCCCGCAAAACAGGGAAATTCGGGCTTTGAAACGGGTTCGCTCTGGCTCCTCCGCCACCTATGTCTCGGGCCGGTCACGGTTGGATTGACGCGATCCAACACGACTCGCGACGGGAATTGCGGAAGCAGATAGAGCCACACCGCAGCCGGATCACATCCGGCGGGAACCGATGCCGACTGCAGAAGATCCGGGTTTATGCCTGGGCTATGGTTACCCCCCGGCCCATCGCGCCAGCCGGTTGCCTGATAAAGACCCGGGCGGAAAGCGGCCGGGACTCGCGCCTCGGCCGCGCCGCCGCCTGCTATGCGAGCGTGACTTCGGCCTCGATCACTTCCAGGTCGGCTTTCATAACCATGCCCCTGGTTTCCGGACCCAGATAGACCGAGACGATATACACGACCAGAGAACCCATCGCGCCGTACATCATCGGCTTGGCGAAGCCCATGCCCTGGTTCACCGCGAAGTAGGTCAGGATCGGCGCAACGGCCGCGCCCCAGACCGCGCCCTGGTGATAAACGAAACCGGCGGCGGTGGCGCGTACCTCGGTCGGAAAGCGTTCCGACAGCCAGCCGGGGTTCAGGGCATCCTTTCCGCTGAAGAAACAGATAAACAGCAGGAAGAACCCCAGGAACAAGGCGTGATCGACCTGCATGATATAGAGCGGAATGAGGGCCAGGGAGATGATCGTCGGTATCATCAACGCCCAACGCCGGCCGACGCTTTCCGACACTGCGCCCCAGAAGCTGCAGGCGAGGAAGGTGAGGATGTTGCCCCAGAACACCGGGACCGCCACCTGGGCCGGCGTCCAGCCAAGCTCTTTGGTCAGATAGGTGCCGAGCATGGCCCAGACCGCGTAGTAGACGCAGAAATTCGCCGCCATCCACAGGCAGCCCGTGAAGGTATTCCACAAATATTTGCGCTTGAAGAGGGCGAACAGCGGCAGGGTGACCTGCTTTTGCGTCGTGTTCTGGATCTTCTTGTTTTCCGCCCAAACCTCGGGCTCTTTCACGTAAACGCGGATCCAGACGCAGGCCAGGGCCGGCAACACGCCCAGGATCAGCATTCCGCGCCAGCCGTAGCCCTTATGCCACGCCTCCAACGGTGCGTACAGAAAGCCGTAGGCGAGGCCGGACAGTGCGAAGCCCAAGCCCCACGACCCCTGCAACACGCCGGACATCAGCCCGCGAGACCGCGCCGGCCAGGATTCCATCGCCAGCGCCGCGCCGGCCGGCCATTCCGCCCCCATGCCAATGCCCAACAGCGCCCGGATGACGAACAGGAAGGTGAAGCTGGGCGAGAAGCCGGCGAGGAAATTGCAGATGGAATACCAAAGGATGGAGATCATCAGCGGCGCCCGGCGCCCCAGCCGATCGGCCAACCAGCCGGACGCCGTTGCGCCGCTCAGGCGCATGATCAGCGTGACCGAGAAGATCGCGGTAACGTCGATCAGCGGAACCCCGAACTCCTGCGCGATCGGTGCCATGATCAGCAGGAAGACGGTGAAGTCGAACGCGTCGAGCGTCCAACCCATCCAGGCGGCGCAATAGGCATACCATTGGTCCTTGGTGGGTTCTTTCCACCACGGCACGTTTGCCGCGTTTCCGGCGAGTTCAGACATGATGAACGCTCCCCTGATGGCCGGCGTGTGTCAGATGGGCTTATTGGCTGCCGTTCAAAGCGCAGCCTATCAGTCGGCCAAGGCCGGATGCAATCGAGCCCGGTGCGAGGATTGCGGGATTAGGTCACAGCCTCATTATGCGTAGCCACCGGTGAGCGGCAGCCCGTTGTGACCGTTGTCGCGGCCACGCCGTTCGAGACCATCGAGCAGTTCCCGTTCGCGCTCTGCGCCTGGCCTCCTTCGGACGGCCGCGTCGGCGAGACCTTCAGGGAGAGAGAGGCGGCGGGCACAAGAACGCGAGGTTGGTGTCGTGATTACCTGGCGGTGGCCGCTTGGGATCCAAGCGGCCGCACGCAGCTCCGTGAACTTCCGCTTCGGGATCACCCCGGACGGCTGTGCGTCGCCAATCGGCGGCGCGGCCAGCCGGGCTGAACGAGCGCTTTGGGGTGATCAATCCGCCGCGAAATTCAACGATCGGACCGGCTCGGCGGCAAGCTGGCGATCGGGGCGGATCCAGAACGCGGTGATCGCGCCCAGGACGAGGAGTGTCATCGACACGCCGAACGGCATCGTCCAGCTGCCGGTGCGGTCGAGGATGAGGCCGAATACGACCGGTGACAAAATACCTGCTACCGCACCGGCCGCGTTCATCAGGGCGCTCGCGCTCCCGACCCATTCTGGCGCGATATCCATCGTCGCGATCCACATCGGCGTGATTGCCAAATCGAGGAAAAACAGCGCAAGCGTGAAGCTGATGACGCCGGGGATCAGTGCGTGCAACAGGATCGCCGGGATCAAGGCGCAAAGCGCCAGCAGCAGACAGACCGTCACCATCAGCGTGCGGGCGATCGACTTTCGCCCGGTCCGGCGCAACAGATGGTCGCTGAGAATACCGCCGACGAACTCGGCAATCATCGCGCACAGGAACGTGGCCGCATAGAACATCGCCGATTTCTTCATGTCGATGCCGTAATTCTTCGAGAACAGCGATGGCATCCAGGTCACGTACAGCCAGCCGGTCCACCCCATGCAGAAATAGGTTAGCATCATCGGCACCATGCGCGGCACGAGCCGGCGCCACGGCACCGCGTTCGGGGTCGCCGATGCGGGCGCGTTGGGGCCGGCCAGCGCCGCCAACTCGACCTCGCTGAGCGAGCCGTGATCGCGCGGGTCGTCGCGGAAGTACCAGAACCACCACACCGCCCAAACCGCTGAAAAAAGGCCCAACAACACAAAGATCATTCGCCACGACATCAGCGCGAGCAGGAATGCAACGATCGGCGCGGTCACCCCGGCGCCGACGCGCCCTGCCGCGTGGGTGACGCCCATGCCGAAGCCGCGCGCGTCCTCCGAGGTCCAGCGCGACAATGCCCGGGTCGCCGCCGGCAAGGTTGCGCCCTCGCCCATGCCGAGCGCGAAACGCACGGCGAAGAGCGTTACGAGCCCGCTTACGGCGCCCGTCGCCATCGTCGTCAGCGCCCAAGCGAGCGCGCAAACCGCCAGGGTCCGCCTGGAGCCGTAACGGTCGGCGATCCAGCCGCCAACCAGCTGAAACGGCGCATAAGCATAATTGAAAGCGGAAAAAGCGACGCCAAGCTGGATATTGGTCAGTCCGAGGTCGTCTTTGATGGTCTCCGCCGCGGCGGCCAAGTTGACGCGGTCGACAAACAGGATCACGTGCATCGCGCACAGGATCAGCAGAAAATTGCGCGTCGCTCGCGCCGGCAACATGGCGATCATGCCGCCATTCCGTCGCATCTTTTGGTGCTCGCCCGATCGAGCATCGGTTCGCCCCTCTCCGTCGAGGCGAGCATGACAGAACGTCGCAGGCAATGCCATGATCGACGACCCCTCCGGCCGAAGCTGCTGGCCGTGAGCATCGCCGTGAGATCTTCTGTCGAAATGCTGGGCCCCTGCCCGCCGCCCCGGTGGTGAGCCCGCCATCTGACGGGCGATTGCCATCGCCGGCGCGCAACATGCCGCCGGGTCATGTCATCTATGGATGCTCCTGATTGCGAGGTGTTATCCGAGAGCTTTTATCAAACGTCGGGCTTGCAGTCGTCCAGCCGGACTCGTCACGATGCGGCATGGCCGACCTGTCTCGGCGTAGGCGTCTGCCGCGGCGCTCCGGCATCGGGGCCGATCGAGCAAGGGACCGTCCCGATGGCTTTCCCGAACCGGATGATGACGCTGATCGCCTTTCTGCAGGCGCAGAACTGCTCGAACTTGCCGGGATCATGGCGTCATCCGGCGACGATGCTCGATTTTTTGACGCCGGAATACTACCAGCGCATCGCGCGCACCCTCGAAGACGGCAAGATCCAGATGGCGTTTTTCGACGACCGCCTGGCGCTGCCCGACCTTTACACCGGCCAGCACGCGTCGGCGGTTGCCGCCGGGGTGCGTGCGGTCAAGCTGGATCCCGCCACCGTCCTGATGACGATGGGAATGGTTACCCAGCGGCTCGGGCTCGGGGTGACCTACTCCACCACCTATTACCAGCCCTACCACGTTGCCCGCCTCTTCGCGACCATGGACCTGATGCTGAAGGGCCGCGCTGCCTGGAACATCGTGACCTCGCTCAATCGCGCCGAGGCTGCCAATTTCGGCGATGCCGAGCATATGCCGCACGATGCCCGCTACGACCGCGCCGACGAGTTCATGGAAGTCGTGCTTGGGCACTGGCAGACCTGGGAAGACGACGCGCTGATCTTGGACAGGGCCGGCAACTGCTTCGCCGACCCGGTCAAGGTGCATCGGCTCGATCATGTCGGCCGATATTTCCGCTCGCGCGGACCGTTCAGTGTGCCGCGCTCGCCGCAAGGGCATCCGGTGCTGATCCAGGCCGGGCAATCCGGCCGGGGGCAGGCCTTTGCCGCAAAATGGGCCGATCTGGTCTTCGTGATCTATCACTCGCTGGAGGACGGCAAGAGCGAATACGCCGCCTTCAAGGAGGCCGTGGCCAGGGCGGGGCGCGATCCCGCCCATGTCCGGGTTGCGCCGGCCTGCTATGTCTGCGTCGGCGAAAGCGAGGCCGTTGCGCAGGAAAAACGCGCGATCATCGAGGCGACCGCGCGCGAGGTGGATGCCCTGGTGCTGCTGTCCGAGGTGTTGAACTACGATTTCGCGACAAAGCCGCTCGACGAGCCGTTCCGCGACGAGGAGTTGGCCGAATTGTCGTTCCAGGGATTCCGCGACCGGGTGATTCGGCACTCCGGGAAGAGAAACCCGACGGTGCGCGATTTCATCACGGTCTCCGGCCGGGGTACGGTCAAGGAGCATACGATGTTCTGCGGCAACCCCCGACAGGTCGCCGACCAGATGGAGGAGTGGTTCACCGCCCCGGCCTGTGACGGCTTCGTGCTGGCAGCCACCAGCATGCCGGGAACCTATGACGATGTCGTCCGGCTGCTGGTGCCTGAACTGCAGCGGCGCCGTCTTTTCCAGAATGACTATGCCGGCCCGACCCTGCGCGACAATCTCGGCCTGCCGTTCCCGCGGCCCGGATGATCGCGGAAAGAAATGGCGCTGCCGACCTCCGTCTCCGGTTCATCGGGCCGCTCAGGAGCAATGAAGCCCTGCTGACCGTGCCCACCAATGCCCGATCCGCAAGAAGCGTTTTTTAGTGCACCAAATCTGACACAGAATACCTTGCTGCCTGTCATCCCGGAGCAGGCCGGGAGCCATGGCCCGGCCCGGCGGAGCGGCGGAAGAACGGTCCCGGCTTTCGCTTTTCGCCGGGACAACGAATTTGGGGCACCAATGTTGGATTGGTACCACAAAGAGGCGATCGGCTCGGCCCACCGGGCCTCGCGCCATCGGAAGGAAATGGACAATGAAAGCTGGCGTGGTTTACCCGCAGACCGAACTCGGCGGCGACACCGGGGCGGTCAAGGCGTTCGCCCAGGCTGCGGAAGACTTGGGTTACGACCATATCGTGATCTACGACCACGTCCTTGGCGCCGAGCATGCCGGGCGGGAGCCGAAGCTGACCGGTCCGTACAAGGATACCGACCCTTTCCACGAGCCGCTGATCACTTACGCCTACCTCGCCGGCCTCACCAAAAAGCTCGAATTGGTCACCGGTGTGATCATCCTGCCGCAGCGGCAGACGGCGCTCTTCGCCAAGCAGGCGGCGGATGTCGATCTGTTCTCAGACGGCCGGCTCCGCCTCGGTGTCGGGGTCGGCTGGAACTGGGTGGAATTTGACGGTCTCGAAATGCACGACCATTTCCGCCGGCGCGGCCGGCGGCAGGAAAACCAGATCGAGCTGATGCGCAAGCTGTGGACGGAACCCCTTGTCACCCATGAGGACCGCGACCACCGGATCGATCGGGCCGGGATCCTGCCGCGGCCAAAGCGGCAGATCCCGATTTGGCTCGGCGGTTCCAGCGAGGCTGCGTACGACCGCGCGGCCCGGATCGGGGATGGGTTCCTGTTCGGCGCCCGGATGCAGACCGAGGCCGCCCAAAACAAGGCAAGGATCGAGGCCAAGCTGCGCGGGTTTGAGAGGGATGCCGGGGCGTTCGGGTTCGAATCCGTCCAGCAATACGGCCGGGGCGAGAACCGCTGGCCCGGCGACATCGCCGCGTGGCGCGCCGCCGGAGGGAGCCACATCTCGGTCGTGACGATGGGAGCCAATCTCACCAGGGTGGACGCCCACATCGACGCCATCAGGCGTTGGCGGGAGGTCTACAACTCGGTCGGTTAAAACCCCAAAGCACCGCTACCGGAAATGCGGCATGATTTGTTCGGTGAACACTTTCATGTAGTGGATCTGGCGGTCGAGATCGCCGCTTTCGGTGCTGAGCCAGAGCCGTGAAGCCCCCAGCTCCGCGAGTTCGCCGATGCGCTCGATCCAATCCGCGACGTTCCCGGCGAGTGCGAAACGTTCGAGACCGTATTCGGTCAGCCCCAGCTCTGCCATCCGCTTCGGGTTGCGCCCGGCCTGCAGCACGTGGTCGTAGAGCTCGTAGCCCTCGACGTATTCGGCGATCTTGGCCCGGAATTGGGTAGGCACATTCTTGCCGTCGAGACCGAACCGCATCGAATGGTTAAGGATCGAGGACACCGAGGCGTGGATGCGTTCGATCGCCTTGTCGCGGTCGGCGTCGAGCGACGAGCGGGTGGTGAACCAGACCTCCGCCTCGGAAGGATCGCGACCCGCTTCCCTGGCACCCGCCGCGACGCGTTCGATGGTGTCGGAGATCACCTCGGGCAGGAGGCCGGTGCCGGCGATCACGCCGTCAAATAGCCTGCCGCCGAGATGCAGGGTCCTCGGCCCTTCGGCGCAAAGCGTGATCGGGATGCGGTCGCGCACCGCCTCGCGGTGCCAACGGACACGCTGCGGCCGGCCGTCATACCTGCCCTCGCCGGTCGCGATCAGGTCGCGCACGCAGATGACGTAGTCCGCCATTCGGGCGCGGCTCGCCGGCTTGAGGCCGATATTGTAGACCGCGCTGTCGCCGCTGCCGATGTCGAGAAAGGCGCGGCCTTCGGTCATCGCGTCAATCGAGGCCATGAAAGCCGCCATGATCTGCGGCTCGCGGGTCAGCGGATTGGTCGGATGGATGCCGACCCCGGCGTTGCTCGCGGTTTGCGCGATAAGCGTCGCGCGAACGTAGGCGTCGCCGCCGATGAAGCTGGTGTCGTTGGTGCCGATCAACTCGACGCCGGAGCCGTCGATGATCCGGACCAACTCGGCGAGCTTGTCGAGGTCCCGTCGGTGGGGAAAAGCCGTTCCGCTCAAGAGCGACACCCCAAATCGGACCTTCATCGTCCCTCCTCTCTCGCGACGGCGGCATGACCAGGGGTTGCCGGTTACGTTTGCGACGCTGGGGGCCTGCACAGACTGCCCGGGCGCCGCGCGACCCTGAGCGGTTGCCTCGGCCCCAGTCTGTTTGGCAGCTCAGTAATAGACCGACCGACCGGCCCCGCCGCTTGCCACAACGAGCTCGCCCGAGACCGCCCACGCTTTCTCCGAAGCGAGGAAGGCCGCGACGAACGCGACCTCCGAGGCGTCAACCATGCGGCAGATCGCATTGCCACGCGGCGCATCCGGAGCGAAGTCCCGCCGTTCCGCCTCCTCCGGGGACACGCCCAGCTGCGCGGCACGCGCGGCCAACAGGCTCGGTGTGCGCTCGGTGCGGGTGGTGCCGGGATGGATGCAATTGACCGTGATCCCATGACGGCCGAGCTGGACCGCCAGCGTCTTTGTCATGTGCACCAGGCCGGCGTTGCGGGCGCCGCCGCTGAGATTGCCGGCGTTGCGGGCGTTGCCGCCGCTGATGTTGATGATGCGGCCCCAGCCGGCCGTCTTCATGAACGGGATCGCGGCACGGGCACAGCGCAGCGCCCCCACGTACTTCACATTGAAATCCTCGATCAAATCCTCGTCGACGACGGTTTCGATCGGGCCGGTGGCGGTCGCCGAACCCCCGGGCGCCGACCCGCTGTTGACCAGAATGTGCAGCCCGCCCAGCTGCTGCGCCGCCTCGGCGACCATGCGCTCGACCTGCTCCTTGCGGGTCACGTCGGCGGCAACGGGGATGATGCGCCGGTTGGTCTCGGCCGCCAGTTCCCGCGCCGACGCCTCCAGCTCAGCCTGGTTCCGGGCGACGATGGCCACATCGACCCCTTCGCGAGCCAGTTCCCGTGCGATGGCCTTGCCAATGCCGCGGCTGCCGCCGGTTACGATTGCATGCTTGTCGTGCAGTCCGAGGTCCATGGCATCCCCTCTCTATTCACAGTGACCGCGAGGTGGGTCGCTTCACCGCTCATTGTTCTTTCAGGAGGAATCCGGCGCAAGAGTTACCAGACGCCGAGATGCGCGGGCGAGTTCGGGAGGCAAGCCGATGACCGGAGTCTGAAGCCCATGCGCAACGCCGCCATGTTCAACTGCCATGCGCGCCGGGCTCTGTGAAATCGGTTAAACCGGGACGGGATCGCCGCGCCTGCGGCACGGCCGCCTTTGGCATCAGTTCGGCTGCCGTGAAGGTGTCGACAAGTGCGGATGAGTACCGCTAGCCTCGGCGGATGATTTCGATCCGCGAGGAAATTACCATCGCCGCTCCGCCCGAGGCGGTATGGCCGCTGTTGTCCGACCCGGCGCTGGTCGCGTCGTGCATCCCGGGTGCGGCGCTGACCAAAGCCGATGACGCGGGCAAATACCAGGGCACGATGCGGGTCAAGTTCGGACCCACCGTGGCGCAGTTCCGCGGCGAGGCGAAGCTGGCCTATGACCACGCGGCCCGGCGCTGCTCGATCGAGGGACGCGGCATCGACGGCCGCGGCGCCTCGCGCGCCAACGCCACCGGCCTCGTCGAGGCTGCCGGGACGGACATGACCGTGTTGAAGGTCGAAGGCAATTTCCACATCACGGGACCGCTGGAAACCTTTGCCAATGCCGGCGGGGTTCATCTCGCCCGCGCGCTGCTTACCGAGTTCGCCGCCAATGTCGCGAAGCTGATGGCCGCGCAAGATGGCGAGACGGAGCTGCCGGGCGAAGCGGCAGCGCTCAGCGGTGGCAAGATCCTGTCGCGCGCCGCGGCGTCGTGGGTGCGCTACAAGTTTTCAGGAAAAGAGACGAAATGAGCGAAAACCAACTTTCCGACGTTCTGGCCCAGGCGATCGCCGCCGAGGGCGTCGACACGGTCTTTACCCTGATGGGCGACGCCAACATGTACTGGTCGGCCTCGATGGCCGACAACCAGAAGGCGCGGCTCATCCACGCCCGCCACGAGCATTGCTGCGTCGCGATGGCCGACGCCTATGCCCGCGCCACCGGCAAGGTCGGCGTCGCCTCGGTCACCTGCGGTCCCGGCTACACCCAGATCATGACCGCGCTGGTCATGGCCGCGCGCGGCAACGCGCCGGTCGTGGTGTTTGCGGGCGATGCGCCGATCGGAGCCTCCTGGTACCTGCAGTCGATTGACCAGGCGCCGTTGGCACTGGCGACGGGTGCTCATTTCGTGCCGATCCGCACCATCGATCGGGCGCTCGACTGCGTCCGCGAGGCGTTCTACGTCGCCCGCGCCGAGCGCAAGCCGGTGGTGCTCAGCGTGCCGCTCGATCTGCAGAAAGAAGAATTTCCCTACCTGCCCGACTATCAGCCCTCGACCGAGTTGATGCCGCGCCATCAGATGATACGGCCGGACCCGGAGGTGGTGGACGAAGTCGTCGCGATGATCGCCGAGTCGGAGCGGCCGATCGTCATCGGCGGCCGCGGCGCGACGTGGTCGGGGGCAAGGAGTGCGCTGGAGAGCCTAGCGGAGGAATCAGGCGCGCTGCTGGCGACGACGCTGTTGGGCAAGGGCCTGTTCGACGGCAACCCGTTCGCGCTCGATATCGCCGGCACCTTCGCCACCGATCTCGGCCGCGAATATTTCGCCGAAAGCGACCTGGTGATCGCCGCCGGCGCCGGGCTCGGCCATTACACGACCGAGGGCGGCTATCTGTTCCCGAACGCGAAGGTCGTCCGCATCGACACCCAGCCCCGCGGACTGTGGCAGGGGTTGCGCACCGCCGATCTGCATGTCCAGGCCGATGCCAAAGCCGCCGCCGGGGCGATCGTTGCCCGGCTGCAGGAAAAACGCATCCGCCGCCAGGGTTGGCGCAGCAACGAGATTGCCTCGAAGATCGCCGCGACCGCGGAGAACCCGGACCCGAAACCCTATACCCCGTCGCCCGGCACGCTCGACCCGCGCCCGGTGATCCAGGAGCTCGACGCGGCTATCCCGAAGAATTGGGACGTCATCGTCGCCGGCGGGCATTGCTTCAGCTTCGCGATGACGCATCTGCGCGGTCGCCCCGCCGGCAAGTATCACATCCCGATCGATTTCGGCGCGATCGGCTCGGGTCTATCGGCGGCAATCGGGGTCGCGGCGGCGCGCAACAACGGCAAGGTGTTGCTGATCGACGGCGACGGCAGTCTTTACCAGCACATCCAGGAGCTGGAAACGGTTCAACGCCACGGCATCAAGCTGTTGATCTGCATCATCAATGATGGCGGCTACGGGGCCGAGACCCATAAGTTCCGCGCCTATGGCGTCGACCCGATGCACGCGACCCACGGCAGGGGGGATATCGCCAATGTAGCACGTGGCTTCGGCCTAAACGGGACCAAAGTGACGACCCTCGGCCGGCTCGAAGGATTGTTCCGCGAGCATGAATCGCAGGGCAACGCGACACTTTGGGACGTGCACGTGGACGATTTGATCCCCTCGCGTAATTATCGACGAGTGCATTACGGCGAAGCCTAGCCGCGATGCAGGATGCTGGCGGTAGCGAAGCGCGTATTGCCCGATCGGCCGATCGCCTGCGCAAATGTCCGCGCGGCGGCATCACCGCAACGCGGCAACCTCGGCATAGGCCCTCAGCTCCCGCTCCACGTCGTAACCGCTGGTTCCGAAGATGATGCCGGTGGCGCCGCCGGCCTCGAGCCGGGCGAGACGTTCGCGCAACTCCTCGCGGGTGCCGGTGAAGGTCATCTGTTTGGCGGCGGACACATCGACGAGCGCGTCATGCCCGTTCGAGATGTCGAGGTTGTGACCGCGGTGAACCGACAGGTGGCGAACCTTCTCCTCACTGCGTTCGACGCTGGCCAGCCACGCTTCGCCGTTCGGCAGCGCTTTCACGCTTTCCCGATCGGTCGTGTACCTGTGGTGATAGGCGAGCGCGACGATGGGTCTGAGGGCGGTCGCGGCGCGCGGCGAGGTGACGGCCTCGCCTTCGTCGAGGACGGTGCCGTTGGTCGATACGAGGCAGGTCTCGAACCCTTCGACCGGGCCGCCGAGCGCAATCAGGCCGTCGGCAATCTCTTTGGCAAGAGCGCGGGCCCGGGGGCCTTGGCCTGCCATGTAGATCGGCACGTTGATCGGACGCTCGGGCAGCCAGCCCTCGGAGGCGAGAATCTGGGCAAGACCGCCGTCGATGTCGACAACCTCGCCGCGCAGCAAGGCCCTGACCTGCACGATGTGAGTGCGCATGCTGGCCAAGGTCAGAGGCTTCTGGCCCATCCCGGCCCGGCCGGTGAAGCCGGTGCCGAACCCGACCATCAGGCGTCCCGGCGCGATCTGCTCGAGCGTCGCGATGGCCGAGGCTTGCGCCATCGGGTGGCGGTAGCTCGGTATCAGAACGGCGGGGCCGAACTTGATGCGCTTCGTGTGTTCGGCGATGCGGGCGAGCGTGACCCAGATATCGTGGCCGAAGGCCGGAACCTCGGGACACCAGACCGCGCGAAAGCCGAGCTCTTCTGCCACAACCGCGTATTCGACGGTGCGCGGCCCGGGCGGCAGGCGGAAGTCATAGGTCAGCACGGAGCGTTCCTCACAGTGCCGTCATGCCGCCGTCCACGAACAGCAGGGCGCCGGTGACGTAGGAGGCCTCCTCGGAAGCCAAAAACAGGATCGCAGCGGCGACCTCCTCGGCCCTGCCCGGGCGCTTCAGCATAGTGGCTTGTGCGGCCCTGGCATTGTACTGCTCGATGGTCTCGCCGGAAGCGGCGATGCGGCGCTGATGGAACGGCGTGAAGATGGGGCCGGGGCCGACCGCGTTCACGCGAATGCCCTCGGGCGAGTGGTCGGCGGCGAGCGCCCGCGTCAAGCCCGCGACCGCGGCCTTGGTGGTGTCGTACTGCAGGTTGCCGCCGCCGGCGACGACGGAACGCACCGAGGCGGTATTGACGATGGTGCCGCCCCCGGTGCGGCGCATCAGCGGCACCGCCGCCTTGGCGCAGAACACGTAGCTCAGCAGGTTGACGTTGAGGATCTCGTTCCAGCTCGCGCCACTCGCCTCGTCGACCTTCTCGTATTTGCGGATGCCGGCGTTGTTGATCAGGATGTCGAGGCGTCCGAATTTCTGCGCGGCCCCGTTGACGAATTCGAGGCATGCGGCCTCGGTACCAACGTCAGCCTGGGTGAAGACGACGTTGGCGCCGGCGGCCTCAAGCTCGGCCGCGACGCGCCGGCCGCGCTCGCCATCCCGATCGCAAAAGGCCACGCTCGCGCCCTCGGCAACGAAACGCCTGACCGTCGCCTCGCCGATCCCAGATGCCCCGCCCGTCACCGCGGCAACCTTGCCATCGAGCCTTCCCATGTTCGCCACCTCTCAATTTTGAATGTTGATGATGCAGGTGAGGCTCGGATCGCGCTACCACTTGTAGACCTTCTGCAGCGTTCCTCCCATCAGCGCTGCCTTATCGTTTTCGGACAGGCGTTTGGTGTCGCGGAACGGCGCAACGCCCTGCTCATAGGTCAGCATGCCGATCGTCCGCGTCCAGTCGGTGCCCCACATACACCGATCCAGCCCGAAGGCATCGATGACCCGCAGCACCGGTTCCCAGATGTCGTCGTATGGGAAGGGTTGGTGCGACATCGTGCAGGCACCGCTGATCTTCACCCTGACGTTTTCGTATTGAGCCAAGGCGAGCAGCTTCGGAAGATCGGCCCAAACGTTGGCGGGGACCGGCGGGCGGGCCGGCTGCAGCAGGCCGAGATGGTCGATGACGATGACCGTATCGCGGTGCCGCTGGATGTGCGGCAGCCCTTTGTCCAGGATGCCCCAACACAGCAGATTGACCGGCAAACCATGCTTAGCGGCGGCGGCGAAGGCGCGGTTCAGACCGGGATGATCGGCGGCCATCGGCAGGCCGTCGCGCATACGTATCCGAATGCCGCGGGCGCCCGGCGTCGCCGCCCATTTCGCCACCACATCGTCGATCGCCGGATCATTCGCGTCGACCGGCGTCACAACCCGAAACTTGTCCGGGTAGGCGTTGTAAACCTCGAGCGCGTAGCTCGGATCGTATTCATAGGCGCTGAACGACGAGACCATGATCGCGCCGTCGACGCCGACACTGTTCATCGCCGCGACCATCTCTTCGCCTGTGGCCGAGTCCAGCCCGTGCGAGGGACTGGCCCAGGGCCGGCCGGGATGATTTCGATCGAAGGGATGCACCTGCACGTCGATGACCGCCATGGCCGTCCTCCTGCTTGCTCGACCAATAGTCCGCCATCGTAATCGGTTTTGCACGGCGTGGTGAGCGCGGCGTCGAAGGGAGCAATCGTCGGCGCAGAGCAGATACGCGCGCCGATAATGGCCTCAGCCTGCGACAATTTTCTCGATGCCGGGATATCTTGATCGCAGAGGGCTGATCGCGCCGATTCGGTTGCTTCGATGAGCCGAACGCGCCCGGCGAGAGCTGGCGATGCTCGATCATATTGAACGGCCCGAAGTGGGGACTGAGGAGATGACCTTGAGCGACGACCCGATCGGGGATTCCTTTCTCTATTTGCTGGAGCCCGAGATTCGCTTTCTGGAGGCCGCCGTCGAGCATCTGATTCCCACCGATGAGCTGGGCCCCGGGGCTCGCGATGCCGGTGTGGTGGTCTATATCGACCGCCAATTGGCCGGTACCTGGGGGGTCCACGGCCGGCACTATCGCAGCGGCCCATGGCTGGAGGGGACGCCGCAGCAGGGCTACCAATCGCGCTTCACGCCGCAAGAGGTCTATCGAATTGCCATCCGCGAGATAAACCAGCACTGCCGAGACGAGTTCGACCGGCCCTTTGCACAGCTCGCGAGCGACCGCCAACTGCGCCTGCTCGAGCAGCTGGAAACGGACGAGATTGCGCTGCCATCGCTGTCGTCGAAATTCTTCTTCGATCTGCTGTGGCGCAACACCGAAGAGGGGTACTTCGCCGATCCGCTCTACGGCGGCAACCGCGACAAAGTGGGTTGGAAATTGCTCGGCTTCCCCGGCGTACCATCCGGCGAATACCGCCAACTGCTCACCAGCCGTGAGCCGTACCACGCCGAACCCGTAAGCGTGCTCGACATCCAGACCGGCAAGGTGCCGGTCGACGCGGAAGGCTTTCCGAAGCACGTCATCAGGCGCAACGGCAGCGGGGAACGCTAAGATGTCGACTACGAAATTGAAAGCTGTCGATGTTGTCGTGGTGGGCAGCGGCGTGGTCGGCTCGATCATGTCGATGGAACTGGTCAGCGCGGGGCTGAGCGTCGTGTGCCTGGAGCGCGGCAAGCAGTTCGATGTGAATACCGACTTTCACAAACCCAATGTGTACGACGAACTGAAGTTCGATCGCCATAGCGACATCTTCCAGAACCTGGCGCGCGACACCCTTACGTTTCGCAACAACAATTCGCAGACGGCGCTGCCGATGCGCGAAATGGGTGCATTCAAGCCTGGCGAGATGGTCGGCGGCACGGCGGCACACTGGGGCGGCAATGCGCGCCGCTTCTTGCCGCATGATTTCGAAATGCGCTCGCGTATCAAGCAACGCTATGGTGCATCGTTTATTCCCAGGGACTGCAATCTGCAGGACTGGGGCATCACCTGGGACGAGATCGAACCCTACTACGACCAGTTCGAGGAAATCTTCGGCGTCGGCGGCAAGGCCGGCAATTTGGACGGCGAGATCCAGGCGGGCGGCAATCCCCACGAAGGGCCGCGCTCGCGCGAGTATCCAAACCCGCCGACCCGGCGCACCTATGAGGGCGCCCTGTTCGCCGAGGCAGTGAGTGCGCTGGGCTACGTGCCGTTCCAGGGTCCTACCGCGGCGATGACTGCGGACTATCGCAACCTGTATCGCGTGCAGATGCTGGAATGCGCGCGCGGCGGCTTCTGCTCCAGCCATGTCTGCGCGCAAGGTGCCAAGGCCGGCCCCCTCAGCGCAGTGCTGCCCGCGCTCGCAAGGCAGCCTAGGTTCGAGTTGCGCCCATTGTGCAACGTGCTGCGCGTCAACCTCGATTCCACTGGCAAAAGGGCCACCGGCGTGACCTACATCGACCCGCGCGGCAACGAGGTCGAGCAGCCGGCCAGCATCGTGATTTTAGGCGCCTATTGCTTCAGCAACGTGCGGCTGCTGCTGCTGTCGGGCATCGGTACGCCGTACGATCCACTGACCGGCAAAGGGGTGGTCGGCCGCAACTACTCGTACCAGCAAGGCGGCTCGGTGCAGGTTTTCTTCGACGATCGCGAGTTCAATCCTTTTATCGGCGGCGGCCAGGTCAACACGTCGATCGACGAATTCAACGGCGACGTAATCGACCGCGGCCCGCTCGGCTTCATCGGCGGCGCCTATGTCAACACCTCGACAAGCGGCGCGACGCCGATCAAGGGCAAGCAGGTGCCGCCGGGCACGCCGCGTTGGGGGGGCAAATGGAAGAAGGCCGTCGCCCGTCATTACCGCCGAACCATGTCGATCCATATTCACGCATCGTGTCTGAGCTATCAGCACAACTACCTTGATCTGGATCCGACTTACAAAGACGCTTACGGGCTGCCGCTATTGCGCATGACGTTCGACTGGAACGACAACGAGCTGCGTATGATGAAATACCTGAACCAGCGCGTCATCGAGATCGGTCGCGCGCTCAAGGGTTCGCAGCTGGGCGGCAAGAACAAGGGCACCCATTTCGGTATCACCGGATACCAGAGCACGCACAATGTCGGGGGCGCCGTGATGGGCGGCGACCCGTCGACCAGCGTCGTCAATAAATACCTGCAGTCGTGGGAGGTTTCGAACCTGTTCGTGGTCGGCGGCAGCGCGTTCCCGCAGAACCCCGCGAACGGTCCCACCGAGACGATCGGCATGCTGGCCTGTTGGGCGGCAGATGCGATCAAGGACTACGTTCGCAACCCGGGCTCCTTAGTCTGAACAGCCAAGAGAAACCCTGCGCTAAGGACGCCAATCCAACACTTGGCGCCCCGAATTCCGTTCCCAAGGCCGGGAGCGATCCTTCCGCCGTTCCGCAGGCTGCGCCATTGATGGCGAACGCGAGCTTGCCGTCACCGGCCTCGCTGGTCCACTATCGGCGTCGCATCTGCTAAACAATAAAATAAGCGTTCGGCGACGAATCCAGGGACAGGAGGCAGCCATGGCGACCAGGGCTCCGTTCTTGAGGGCGCGTTATGGCGGGTACCATCATCGGCAAGTTCCGCAGGAGGATGCCGAGCTGACCCATGTCGGCCCGGATACCCCTTGCGGCGAGTACATGCGCCGCTTCTGGCAACCGATCTGCTACACCGACGATCTCCAAGACCTGCCGGTCGCCGTCAAGATTCTCGGTGAGGAGCTGGTGGTCTTTCGCGACGGCACCGGTGCGATAGGCCTGCTGGAGCGTCACTGCCCGCACCGCGGCACCTCGCTCGAGTTCGGCCTCGTTGGTGCAAAGGGAATCCGCTGCTGCTACCATGGCTGGCTGTTCGATGTTGACGGTGCCATCCTCGAGACACCGGGCGAGCCCGCGACCAGCACGCTGAAAGAGCGGCTCTGCCACGGCGCCTATCCGGTGCACGAGGCGCACGGCATCGTGTTCGCCTATCTCGGGCCGCCCGATCAAATGCCGGCTTTTCCGAGTTACGACAGCTTCAACCGGCCGGGCTACCGGATGATTCCGGGCCGGAAATACTTCTACCCCTGCAACTGGCTGCAAATCCTGGAAAACACGATGGATGCGGTCCACACCGCCTTCCTCCACACGATCGTCAGCGGCGCGGTGTTCACCGACGAATTCGGGGTACTGCCGGAATTGGATTTCGCCGAAACGCCGGTCGGGATCATCTACATCGCCACTCGGCGGGTCGGCGACAACATCTGGGCGCGCATGGTCGAGAATGTGCTGCCCAATCTGCAGCAGGTCGCCCCGATCTGGGAAACGGGACAGGACGCGCACCCGTTCAGCGGCCCGATGATGAGCCGCTGGATCGTGCCGCTCGACGACACCAATACAATGCTGATCGAATTCCGCCATGTCAGCGAGACCGAAGGCGTCGTGACACCCGACTGGTGGGCCGACCGCAGCATCATGCTGCCCGGCCAGCTTGGCGCCGAGACCTATGAGGAAAGCCAACGCCGGCCGGGCGATTTCGAGGCGCAGGTGTCACAGCGCCCGGTCGCCGTCCACGGTCTTGAACATCTCGGAACGACCGATCGCGGCATCTCGATGTTTCGCAACCAGATCCGCCGGGGCATCCGGGCGGTCAAGGCGGGCATCGAACCTGCCGGCCTCTTCCGCGATGGCGGCGGCGTCATCCCGACCTATTGCAACGACACCGTGGTGCGCGCCCCGCCGGCAGAAACACCGGAGCTCGACAAGAAGCTGATGCGTCAGACCGGCCGTCGACTGGCGCAAGGCTACATCAAGGCGCCGCCTTTGATGGCGGCCGCCGAGTAATTTCCGGCATCGCGGCCCCGGCCTAAGCGCGCGCCCGGCGCGCCGTCAACCGGCGCGCGGCGGCGGGTACCGGCCGCATCTGCTGCCGGGAGCGGCGGCCGACCAAATCTGGTGATTGCCGAAAGCCCGCACTAGATGAGGGCCGTTGTGACTCGCTGAATGCCCGCGCCGGCCTGCCGATCACGGTGGTGTTCGGTCACTTTTGCCGTTTGTGGCTGGCGCCGACCCGAACTTTGCCGTTCCTGTCGCGGCCGGGGGTTAGGCGACAGAGAGCTGGCAAATTCGCGCGACGGCGGTAGAACGGCGCAGCAGCAAGGAGCAGGGGTTGCGGGCACAGCCTCTTCGGATCGGCACGCGGGGCAGCCCGATGGCGCTTTATCAGGCCGCGCTGGTGCGCGACCGGCTGGCTGCCGCGCATCGCGATCTCGCCGCTCCGGGCGCGATCGAAATCGTCGTGATCCGCACCACCGGCGACCGGGTGCAACACCGTCTGCTCGCCGAAATCGGCGGCAAGGGCCTGTTCGCGAAGGAAATCGAGGAGGCGCTGCAGGACGGCCGCGTCGATGTGGCGGTGCACTCGCTGAAAGACCTCGAAACCTTTCTGCCGGTTGGCCTGCACCTCGCCTGCATCCTGCCGCGCGACGACCCGCGCGACGCGTTCATATCGCGCGACGGGACGCGGTTCGCGGATCTGCCGGTCGGGACAGTGATCGGAACCGCTTCGCTGCGCCGGCAGGCGCAGTTGCTGCGCTTGCGGCCCGACCTTCGGGTGGTGCCGATGCGCGGCAATGCCGATACCCGGCTGCGCAAGCTCGCCGCCGGCGAGGTCGATGCCACGTTGCTGGCCTGGTGCGGTCTGCAGCGCATCGGTGCCGCGGCACAGGCGACCGAGATTCTTCCCCCCGAACTGATGCTGCCCGCGGTCGGCCAGGGCGCCCTGGCGCTGGAATGCCGGATCGCGGATGCGGTAACCGCGGCGCGGGTGGCCCCGTTGCAGGACCCGCTCAGCGCGGCGTGCATCGCGGCGGAACGGGCGATGCTGGCAGCGCTCGACGGCTCCTGCCGTACCCCGATCGCCGGTTTGGCGGCGGTGGCCGACGACCGGCTGACATTGGAGGGATTGCTGCTCGAAGCCGATGGCAGCGCCGAACGGCGCGCCCGGATCTCGGGGACAATCGGCGAGGCGGTGATGCTCGGTCGTACGCTTGGTTCTCAGCTGCGGCGCGAGGCCGGCACCGGCTTCGGCTTCGGGTGACATCAAGATCCTCGCCACCTATTCCCGGGGATCGAGCTGTGCCGAGATCAGCGCGCGGCCGGCGCTGCCGACGGTCGCCGCCGGCCCGCCCGGCCCGAGGCTCTGCCCAATGGCGTAGGCGCCGTCGAGCAGGAGCTGAAGCTGCTGCGCGAGCAGCGCCGGGTCGCGGGCGCCGGATTCAGTCGCGAGCTCCTGCAGGCGGGTGCGTACGGCACGCTTGTTGGCGAGGATCACCGCCCGTGCCGGGTGGTTTTCGCCCGGGAATTCGGTCGCCGTGTTCAGGAAGGGACAGCCCCGCCAGTTCGGGCGCGCTGCCATGCCGCCGATACGGTCAAGAATTGCTTCAAGCTGGCCGCGCGGGTCGCCCGGACAGGACGCCTCGGCCTTGTTCCAGCGGTACCAGAACGCCTGGTTGCGGTCTTCGAGCCAGGCCGCGACAAGCGCGTCCTTCGATTGAAAATTGCGATAGAGGCTCATCTTGGCAACGCCCGACCGCTCGATGATCGCGTCGATGCCGACCGCGCGGATGCCGTCGCGGTAAAACATCTCCGATGCCGTATCGAGGATGCGCCGGCGTGCCGGTTTCCTATCCTCCGCCTCGGTCATACGCACATCCCAGCCCTGCGCAGCTCGTTTATTGGCCCAACACGGGTTGACAAGAGACAGACCTGTCTCTCACATGAGCGCCTCCAACATGGATGAGGGCGCGACCGATGGCAAGAGCATCGCGGCTGCACTATGCCTGGATCGTGGTCGGGGTCACCTTCGTGACCCTGCTCGTCGCGGCCGGGCTTCGTGCGACCCCCGGCGTGTTGATCGTGCCGCTCGAAACGGAGTTCGGCTGGTCGCGCGCGACGATTTCGTTCGCCGTGGGAGTCAACATCTTCCTCTATGGGTTGATCGGGCCGTTCGCGGCGGCGGTGATGGACCGCTTCGGCATCCGGCGCACGATGCTGCTGGCATTGGCGCTGATCGCAGTCGGAGTGGCGCTGACCCCCTTGATGACGCAGCCGTGGCAATTGGTGCTGCTGTGGGGCGTCGTGGTCGGTGTCGGTAGCGGCGCGACGGCTCTGGTTCTCGGGGCGACCGTGGTGTCGCGCTGGTTCGCCGTAAATCGCGGGCTGATCATGGGGATCCTGACCGCGAGCACCGCGACCGGTCAGCTGATTTTCCTGCCGTTTCTGGCCAGCCTCGCGTCCCACTACGGCTGGCGCAGCGTGTCGCTGACCGTAGCGGCCGTGGCAATCGCCTTGCTGCCGGTCGTCGCGCTGCTGATGCGGGATCGGCCGGCCGATCTCGGACTGGCCCCCTTCGGCGCGCCCGTCGGCGCGATCGCTGCCCCGCAGCGGCATGGCAACCCTGCCGCGACCGCGCTGTTGGCTTTGCGCGACGGCCTGCGCTCGCGCGATTTCTGGCTGCTCGCCGGCAGCTTCTTCGTCTGCGGCGCCTCGACCAACGGGCTGATCGGCACCCATCTGATCCCGGCCTGCCTCGATCACGGCATCCCCGAGGTGACCGGGGCGACACTGCTCGCGGCCATGGGCGTCTTCGATCTGGTCGGCACGACCGCCTCCGGCTGGCTCAGCGACCGCGTCAGCAACCGCGCGCTACTCGCCTGGTATTACGGGCTGCGCGGCTTGTCTTTGCTGTATCTGCCCTATGCCTTCGACCTCTCGTTCTACGGGCTCTCGCTGTTCGCGATGTTTTACGGCCTGGACTGGATCGCCACCGTGCCGCCGACCGTCCGCCTCGCCGCCCAGGCCTTCGGCGCCGCGCGTGGCCCGATCATGTTCGGCTGGATCGGCGCCGCGCACCAGCTCGGCGCCGCGGCGGCGGCCTTTGCCGCCGGGATGATCCGGGTCGAGCTCGGCGCCTATACAGCCGCTTTCATGGCATCGGGGCTGCTGTGCCTCAGTGCCGCGGTGATGGTGATGCTGATCGGGCGCGGCCGCGGCGGGATCGCGGCGGCGGTACCGGCGGAATAGAACATAAGAAACACGTTATTAAGAATCAAAATTGACATTTCTAGCTGTGATAATTAATTGAACCACGCCAATCGAGAGGCAATTGCGCTCAGAGGGGTGGTTCGGATGGCCCAGGAAGTTGCGCTGCCCAAGCCGGAGGCGGTCAAAAAGAACAGCCGGCAATTGCGCGGCCATCTTGCCCGCGACCTCGCCGACACGGCGCGCCCGTTCGACAAGGAGGGCTATTCCCTCCTCAAATTCCACGGCGTCTACCAGGGCTACGACCGTGACAGCGCCACCGAGCTGAAACAGCGCGGCGAAGACAAGCTGTGGCAGTTCATGGTGCGGGTGCGCATTCCGGGGGGCCGGCTTAAGGCGCCGCAATATCTCGCGCTTGACGAGCTCGCCGACAGTCACGGCAACGGCTCGTTGCGGGTCACGACGCGGCAGAGCATCCAGTTTCACGGAGTCGTCAAGCCCGGGCTCAAGGCCACGATTGCCGCGATCAACCGCGCGCTGCTGACGACGTTGTCCGCCTGCGGCGATGTCGTGCGCACGGTCACGACAGTGCCGGCGCCGCTCCGCGATACGGTGCACGATCGCCTGGAAGCCGATGCCCGCGCGCTGTCGACGCATCTGCTGCCGCGCACCGGCGCCTATCACGAGATCTGGGTAGACGGCGCGCCATGGCGCGCAGAAGAGGATGGTCCCGAGCCGGCCGATCCGCTCTACGGCGAGCGCTATCTGCCGCGCAAATTCAAGGCCGGGCTGGCCATCCCTGAGGACAACACGATCGACGTGCTGACCAACGATCTTGCGATCGTGGCGCTGTTCGAACCGGATGGGACCCTGACCGGGTACAATTTCCTGCTCGGGGGCGGGCACGGGATGACCCACAACAACCCGAAGACCTACCCGCGGCTCGCCACCGCGGTCGCCTTCGTGGCGCCCGAGGACCTGCTGGAAGCTGCCGCCGCGGCTGTCAAGCTGCACCGCGACTGGGGCGACCGGCAAAACCGCCGCCATGCGCGCCTCAAATATGTAATCGCCGAAAAGGGCGAGGAGTGGGCGCGCGAGCGCCTGGAGGAATATCTCGGCAAGGCGCTGGAGCCGTGCCGGCCGATGCCGGCTTTCGGGGTGCCCGACCACCTCGGCTGGCACGAGCAGGGCGACGGCAAGCTTTATCTCGGTATTCCGATCGCCAGCGGCCGGATCGTCGACGGCGCCGGCTGCAAGCTGCGCAGCGCGCTGCGCGATATCGTCGCCCGCTTCGGCTGCGATCCGATCCTGATGCCGAGCCAGGACATCATCCTCAGCGAGATCCGGCCCGAGGACCGCGATGCGATCACGGGGCTGTTGCAAGAGCATGGCGTGCGCCTCGCCGAGGATCTGATCCCGGCCGAACGCTGGGCCTTGGCGTGCCCGGCATTGCCGACCTGCGGCCTCGCCTTGACCGAGGCCGAACGGGTTCAGGAGGACGTCGTCGGCGCCATCGCCGAGAAGCTGCGGCGCTGGGACCTCGAAGACGAGCGCATCAGCATCCGCATCACCGGCTGCCCGAACGGCTGCGCCCGCCCCTATACCGGCGATATCGGCATTGTCGGACGCATGCCTGGTTTCTATTCGCTTTATGTCGGGGGCGACTTCGAGGGCACACGACAGAACGAACTTCTCGCCGACCGGCTCGACATCGCGCAAATCGCCGAAACGCTCGACCCGCTGTTCTGTATGTTCGCGAGCGAACGCTTGGCGGGCGAAGGCTTCGGCGACTTCTGCCACCGGCTCGGCATCGCCGAATTGCAAAGGGTGGTCGCCGCCGGCTGCGGCCGACTGCGCGAAGCCGCCGATTAGCGGCTTCTGACGAGCCTCTCCGTCGTCATCGCCGGGCTTGACCCGGCGATCTCGGAAATGCCTTCCGAGATCCGCGGATCAAGTCCGCCGGTGACGAGCTAAGAGAGCTAAAGCATGATCCGTCAGGGTGGAATCGGGCAGCCGGCCCCCACCCCGCCCCTCCCCCGTGGACACGGGGGAGGGAGACCCGCGCAGCGGGTGGGAGGGGGCCGGCACCGCCGTTTTCGTCTAACCGGATCGTGCTCTACAACTACGGGCCGTCCGATGCGCGCCGGCAATGCTTCCCAGGGCGGGCGCCCGCGGCTAGGCTGAACCGATCGACAGGTTCGGCGGAGGCGGGTCATGAGCATCGTCGTCGCAATCATCGCGCAGGGCATGATGGGGGCCGGCATCGGACGGCGCTTGCATGAAAGCGGCGCCGAGGTGCGCACTTTGCTGTCCGGGCGCAGTCCTGCCAGCGCCGAGCGGGCGCGCGCCGTCGGCATGAAGCCGGCCGCCGACGAAACCGCGCTGCTGCACGGCGCGGACATTTTCCTGTCGATCCTGCCGCCGGGCGAGGCCGAGCCGCTGGCGCGGCGCTTGGCCCCGGCGCTGACCGCGCTCGACAACAAGCCGGTCTATGTCGATTGCAACGCGGTCAGCCCCCAGACCGCGATCCGCATAGGCGAGATCATCGCCCCGACCGGCGCCACCTTTGTCGATGCCGGCATCATCGGCGGCCCGCCGCAGCCGGGCAAATCGGGGCCGGCGATCTACGCTTCCGGCCCGGAGGTCGGGCGGACGGCAATCCTGCGCGATTGGGGGCTCGACTGGCGCGCCATCGAGGGGCCGATCGGCGCCGCTTCCGGGCTCAAGATGTCCTATGCCGGCATAACCAAAGGGTTCACCGCGATCGGCTCGGCGATGCTGCTCGGGGCGGCGCATTTCGGCTGCGCCGAAGCGCTGATCGCCGAATTGTCGTCGAGTCAGCCGCAGCTTTTGGGCTACCTGAAGAACAGCATCCCGCGCATGTACGACAAGGCCTATCGCTGGGTCGCCGAGATGGAGGAGATCGCCGATTTCCACGAGGCGAACCCGGCGGCGCGCGACATCTACGCCGCGATCGCGCGGCATTACGCCCGCCTCGCCGAGGCGCACGGCGAAAAGCAACCCGGCCCGGACAACGCGGTCCGCACCCTCGACCGCGTGCTCGGCCGCGCGGAGAAGAAGGATTGAGGCAGGAGGTCGTCATTCCGGGATGCCCCGCAGGGGCAGGCCCGGAACCCAGGGACACGGACGTTGCCTTGATTTCGCAGACCGTGTTCATCGGTTCCGGGCTCCCTCGCTCCGCTCGGGCCCCGGAATGACTCGAATGCGTGTCGAACAATTCGGGCGTTCCAAATGAATACCGATCCCGCCGCCACGGGGCCGTGCTGAAGGGGACTTCGATGAAATTCGGCATCTTCTACGAATTGCAGATCCCGCGGCCCTGGCAGGCCGACAGCGAGCACCGGCTGTACCATCACGCGCTCGACCAGCTCGAACTCGCCGACCGGCTCGGCTACGACTATGCCTGGGAGGTCGAGCACCACTTCCTGGAGGAATATTCGCACTCGCCGGCGCCCGAGGTGTTTCTCGCCGCCGCGAGCCAGCGCACCAAGCGCATCCGCCTCGCCCACGGCATCATGCAATTGACGACAACGCACCCGGCGCGCTGCGCCGAGCGCATCGCCGCACTTGACCTATTGTCAAACGGCCGCGTCGAGTTCGGCACCGGCGAAAGCGCCAGCATCACCGAATTGGAGCCGTTCGGCGTCGCCTTCGACGAGAAACGGGCGGTGTGGGAGGAAGCGATCCGCGCCATCATCCCGATGTTCCGCGACGGCGGCTGCGAGCACCACGGCAGGTATTTCAACATGCCGTTGCGCAACGTCGTGCCGAAGCCATTGCAGAAGCCGCACCCGCCCTTGTGGGTCGCGTGCTCGGCCTTGGAGACGATCGAGATGGCCGGGCGGCGCGGCATGGGGGCGCTGGCGTTTCAGTTCCTCAGCGCCGACGCCGCGCATGCCTGGGTGCACGCCTATTACAACGCCTTCACCAAGCGCCAGGAATTGCTGGCCGACTACCGGACCAACCCGAACATCGCGATCACCAGCTATTTCATGTGCGCCGAGACCGACGAGGAGGCGCGGCGGCGCGCCGACGGCATCCCGTTCTTCCAGTTCGCCCTGCGCTTTTACGGCCAGAGCCAGAACCGCGAGCGGCCGCCGCCCGGCGCGGTCAATCTGTGGGACGAGTACGAGAAATGGAAACGCGCCAACCCCGAGGGGCTGAACCGCGCGCTGCATGGCGGGCTGATCGGCTCGCCCGAGACAATCCGGCGCAAATTGCGCCGCTTCGAGGGTTCGCACATCGACTCGGTGATCCTGCTGAACCAGGCCGGCAAGAACACCCACGAGCACATCTGCGAAAGCCTCGAGCTGTTTGCCCGCGAGGTAATGCCCGAATTCCACGACCGCGAGCCCGAGCAGCAGGCCTGGAAACAGCAGGTGCTCAACCGCGAGATCGAGCTCGAAGAAATCGACACCCAACCGTTCCGTGACCGCTACGGCCCGAACTCGGTGCAGCTCGGGCCGAAGGCCGCGGCGGAATAACCGAGTTTCGGTATGAGCGGCGTCGGCAGGGCGATCGGCCTCGGGGTGATTATGCTGATCGAGGCGTTCGTAATCTGGCGGGTCGGACGCGCCCTTAACCGCGGCATGATCAAGATCGACCCGCTGTTCTGGCTCACTGACATCTTTGGCGGCGAATTTACGGCGGCGCGAGCGAGGCACCCTTTCTGGTACTGGTTTGGCATCGTCAGCACGGTGATGGTCGGTCAGATCCTGGTTGTGCTCTTGGCCAAGCTCGTTTTCGGCCCTGTTCACTGAAGGAAACCGCTTACCCCGAAGGAGGGGTGGAATCAGCAACCTTTTCCACTCCAGCCGGGGTCCCTCTGCGGATTGCTTTGCTGACTCTCCCGCGGATCTCGGGAGCGCCGCCGGTGGCCGGAACCAGGCCTGGCCATGCTTTGAATGACCGGACCTGACAAGACAGCAGGGGAACGATCCGGATGCGCAATCTGCAGGTCAATGGCGAGCGGTTGTGGGCCAGCCTGATGGAGCTGGCGCGGATCGGCGCGACCGAGAAGGGCGGGGTGTGCCGGCTCGCGGCCAGCGATCTCGACGGTGAGGCGCGGCGGCTGTTCATCCGATGGTGCGAAGAGGCCGGCTGCATCGTCACGGTGGACCGGATCGGCAACATTTTCGCGCGCCGGCCGGGCCGCAACCCCGATCTGCCGCCGGTCATGACCGGCAGCCATCTCGACACGCAGCCGACCGGAGGCAGGTTCGACGGCGCCTATGGCGTGATGGCCGGGCTCGAAATCGTGCGCACCCTCAACGATCTCGGCTACCAGACCGAGGCGCCGATCGAGATCGTCGCCTGGACCAACGAGGAAGGTTCGCGGTTTTCGCCTGCGATGGTCGGCTCGGGGGCGTTCGCCGGCGTCTTCGAGCTGAATAGCGCGCTCGCCACGCCGGACAACAACGCGCCCGGTATGACGCTCGGTGCCGAGCTCGCGCGCATTGGCTTTGCCGGACCCGAGCCGGTCGGAAACCATCCGGTCGCGGCCTATTTCGAGGCCCATATCGAGCAGGGACCCATTCTCGAAGCCGCCGGGCTGCCGATCGGCGCCGTGACCGGCGCGCAGGGCCAGCGCTGGTACGAGATCACCGTCACCGGCCAGGAGGCGCATGCCGGCCCGACCCCGATGCCGAGGCGGCGCGACGCGCTGGTCGGGGCCGCGCGCATGATCGACGCGGTCAACCGCATCGGCCACGCCCACACGCCCTATGCCTGTGCCACGGTCGGTTTCGTGCAGGTCAGCCCGAACTCGCGCAACACGATCCCCGGCCGGGTATTTCTGACGGTCGATTTCCGCCACCCCGAAGACGCCGTGTTGACCGAGATGGACCGCGAGTTGCGACTGGCTTGCGCCGAGGCCGCCGCCAGTCAGGGGCTTGAAGCGGACGTCAAGGAGTTCTGGTACTTCCCGCCGACCCCGTTCGACCCGGTGCTGGTATCAGCGGTGCGCGAGGCGGCGGCGGCGCAGGCCTATCCCTGCCGGGACATTATCAGCGGCGCCGGCCACGACGCGGTCTACATGGCGCGGGTGTCGCCGACCGCGATGGTCTTCGTGCCCTGCGTCGGCGGCATCAGCCACAACGAGATCGAGGACGCCAAGCCCGACGACCTGACCGCCGGCTGCGCCGTGCTGCTGAACGCGGTGCTCGACCGCGCCGATGCCGTCGCGGCGGAAGGGCAATGATGGGCGTCGGCACCAACTGACCCGCGGCAGAAATCCCCCAAACGGCGTGGGGTTGCCGCTGTGGCAAGCCGCGTGCTAGGCACTTCGCATGATCGAGCAGATCCTCGGCTGGTTTTCTGGAGACCCCGCGAGCGAGATAACGGGGCGGTCCCGGGACGAGCTGCAGCTGGCCTTGAGCGCGCTGCTGGTCGAGGTCGCCCATAGCGATGACCGTTTCGACGAAAAGGAGCGCGCCGTCGTCGCGCGGCTGCTCGAACGCCGCTTCAGTCTGCCGCCGGCGCAGGCGCGGGCGCTGCTCGAAGCGGCCGAGCGCACGGCCGACCGCTCGGCCGAGCTTTTCCACTTCACCCGCATCATCAACGAGCGGCTGTCGGTCGAGGAACGCATCGAGCTGATCGAAATGCTGTGGGAGGTGACCTATGCTGACGGCGTGCTCGACAAATTCGAGGATGCGCTGCTGCGGCGCATCGGCGGGCTGATCTACGTGCCCGATCGCGAGCGCGGCTTGGCGCGCCAGCGTGTCCTGAAGCGCCTCGGCCTTGACGACACGCTGTGAGCCGCGGACAACCCGCTTTACTCCAGGAGAGACCGCCCCACCATGACCTACGTCGTCACCGAAGCCTGCATTCGCTGCAAGTACATGGATTGCGTCGAAGTGTGCCCCGTCGACTGCTTCTACGAGGGCGACAACATGCTGGTGATCCATCCCGACGAATGCATCGACTGCGGCGTATGCGAGCCCGAATGCCCGGCCGAGGCCATCATTCCCGACAGCGAGCCGGCGGCGGAGCGCTGGCTCGAACTCAATCGGGAATACTCGACAAGCTGGCCCAACATCACGCGCAAGAAGCCCTTTCCCGAGGATGCCGACGAGTGGAAGGGTGTACCGGACAAATTCGAAAAGTTCTTCAGCTCCAATCCCGGCGGCAGCTGACCTTTGCGACAAGGATGATGTTGCGGAAATAGGCTGGCGACACTCCCGCCCCGCGATCCGAACCCCGGCCCTCGTTATTCGCCAAGCCTTGCGGCCGGTTTGCGCGGGGCAGCCTCGATCTCCGCAGCGGGGCTGATTTGCTGGCCTCGCATGGCGTTACTGTGATATGGTTTACATCAGCGCCTATTGACGCCTTCCCCCTCGGCTCCGCGCTCCAAAACGGGTTGTGGACGGCTGCCACTACTGGCGGGCGCTTAGCGGGGTGTTGCGGCGGCGCCGGTGGGCGAGCCAGTCTGGGTCGGCCAGTCTGGCCGGTTTGGGTGAGAGAAGAGAATGATATCCGAGAAGGCTCCATTCACCACCGGGGACCTCGTCGTGTACCCAACCCACGGAGTCGGCAAGATCACCGGGATCGAGATCCAGGAGATCGCGGGCCATACGCTCAGCGTGTTTGTCGTACATTTCGACAAGGACCGGATGACGTTGCGGGTGCCGCTCGGCAAGGCCAAGATTTCCGGGTTGCGCAAGCTGTCGAGCCGCAAGGAGATGGATGCGGCATTGGCGAAACTGCGCGGCCGGTCGCGCGCAAAGCGAACGATGTGGAGCCGGCGCGCGCAGGAATATCAGGCCAAGATCGCCTCGGGCGATCCGGGATCGATCGCCGAGGTCGTGCGCGACCTCTATCGCAACGGCGGGCAGCCGGAGCAGTCCTATAGCGAGCGGCAGATCTACCAGGCGGCGCTCGACCGGCTGGTGCGCGAGTTCGCGGCGGTCGAGCGCATCGACGAAAACACCGCAACGCGCCGCGTCGAGCAATTGCTGACGGCCTGACCGGGAGACGCAAGACGCGTCGGAGCAGGGGTGAACGGGGCGACACGGGAAAGAATCGCCCGGTTGCGGGGGGCACGGCGGGTCTGGGCGGTCTCGGCAATCCATGGCGAACTGCGGCGGCTTGTCCGGCTGCATGACGCAATCGGCGAGCGGATGCGCGAGGGCGACCGTCTCGTCTATCTCGGCAATTATCTCGGGCACGGCGAAGCCGTCGCCGAGACCATCGACGAATTGCTGGATTTCCGCTGTCGCATGCTGGCCCGGCGTTACGGGTTTGCCTGCGACGTCGTGTTTTTGCGCGGGGCCCAGGAGGAGATCTGGCAGAAGCTGCTGCAGTTGCAATTCGCGCCCAACCCCGGCGACTTGCTGAAATGGATGGTGGCGAACGGGGTCGAAGCCACGCTGCGCGCCTACGGCGGAGAGCTGCGTCACGGGTTTGCCGCTACCCGCGACGGCCCGCGCACGATCACCCGCTGGACCAGCGGATTGCGCAACGCGATCAATGCTCGGCCGGGCCACTCGAAGCTGTTCTCGGCGCTGCGCCATGCCGCCTACACCGAACCCGGCGGGGTTCTGTTCGTGCACGCAGCGGTCGACGCCTCGCGGCCGCTATCAGCGCAGGGCGATGCCTTTTGGTGGGCCGGCCGCGAGATCCTCGATTTGGCCAAGCCCTTCGAGGGCTTCCGGCGCGTGATCCGCGGCTATGACCGGGAGCAGCGCGGGCTTGTCGCCCGGGAATTCGCGGTGTCGCTCGACGGCGGCGCCGGCCGCGGCGGCCCATTGATGGCAGCCTGCTTCGACCGGAAGGGCATCGTGGTCGAGGCGTTCGAGGCCTGACCTTTCAATTGATCGAGCTTGCGGCATTGCGACAGACGAGCCGCCGTTTCGACAAGCCTCGGCGTGCTGCCTTCACCGGGCTTCAAAATCGGGCTTCGCCGCGATCTCGGTTCACACCGGGTCCAGGCTTTGGTGCGGCCCAGGTGGCAAATCGACCGAGATCGGGTCGCCGGGGCGCACTTCGCCGTCCGCACGCACGACAGCCATGATCCCTGCCTTGCGGATCAGATTTCCCCGGGCGTCGCGGTCCAGAGTGGCTGCCATCAGGCCGGGTTGGATACGCTCCAGCTGGGCGCAAGGGTTCCGCAGACCGGTCACCTCGATAACCGCTTTTGTCCCGAGGGTGAGGCGGGCGCCGCGCGGCAGCCCGAGCAGGTCGAGGTCGCGGGTCGTCACGTTCTCACCCATCTGTCCCGGCGCGAGGTCGAAGCCGGCCGCGCGCAACTCGTCCAACAGCTCGGCGTGAATCAGGTGGACCTGGCGCAGATTGGGCTGCGTCGGGTCTCGCGCCACCCGCGAGCGGTGCTTGACCAGGGTACCGAGATGCGCATCGCCCTCGACGCCAAATCCTGCGAGCAGCCGGATCATCGCCTCGTTCGGCTTAGCCAGCGTATGCGTCGGGCTGCGGCTGACCGCAAGAACAATTCCGTGCACCCGACGTCTCCTCATGACCCGCATGGGGCAGCCGACCGCATTTCGCGCCCGCGAGCCGCATCGCGGTCACCGCGGTCGCGATGGTTCCCCGCTCGGGGCCGGGGGCGGATTTCCCGGAAACGGGAAACGGTATTTGGCGACCAGAAAGAAAGCAAGAACCAGCACAATGAGGGCAAATATCAGCACCGGCGCCGACAGACAGCCGCGGCGTGGGGCAAAATCATCGGGATCCGGGCGCCTCATTTTTCCAGCGCCATTTTCCCACATCAACTCGTCTGCGCAAGAGAACCGGGAAGCCGAGCTCAAAACCGGCCGCGAGCAAGGCGAGCCGCATCTATACCGCTCCCCCTCAAGATGCGTCCGACGAACGGCACGCCGTTCCCCTCGCTCACACCACGGTCTTGCCGTCCCGCCGCGGACCGTTTCTGTCGGCAGAGGCGGGCGTGTGCTCTGCGAAAAACGCCTTGACCCTGGCTTTCGCGGCAGTCAGGGCCGATCCCGTCTTCCATTCCGGGATGAATTCGCAATTCGGCAGAAGTCTCGCGACTTCCTCGGAAATCGCATAAGGATGGGCCTCATCATTACCGGCCAGCACGAGGCACGGTGTCCCGACCGTTGGAACGAAAGTGCGGTGGACGCAATAGACAAAGCCGGGCCCATAGAGGTTCTGGTGAAATGCGTCGAGCACCTCCTTGGTAGCCTCCGGGTGATCCCGCAGTGATTGCGCCCAGGCCTCGAACCGTGCGGAGCGGCCGGGCGGCATCGGGCCGACGCGGCCGATCGGCTGCGCCAGCACGGCGCTGGCAACCCGTTCCGGCTGTTCCTTGAGCAGGTTCAAGATGAACGACCCGCCGATGCACTGGCCATAAAGATGGCAGCGATCGATGCCGAGATGATCGAGCACGGCGCAGTGATCGGCAGTGTAGGAATCCCAGCCGTCCTGCGCCGTGATCGGCGCGTGTGACTGGCCGCCGGCATTGCGCTGATCCATCGCGATCACGCGGAAATCTGCCGCGAATTCGGTGATCGGATTGATTGGTGCCGAGGGCTGGCTCCAGACCCCGATAACCGATTGCAGTCCCGCCGGCGCGAAGGTCAGCATCGGAAAACCCTCGCCGAATTCCTCGTAATAGAGTTTAGCGCCGTGGTGTTCAAAGCTCGGCATTTCCCGGTCCTTTCACGATCGAGCGGGTTGCGGGCGCATATCGCGGGAGGTTCAGCGACCCGCTTTACTTCGATCCCGCAACCCGTCCGGGATCGCCGGTCTCGCGTCGGCGGAGCCGGCGAAGGAAACCACCGGACCCGCGCGGCCGGTTGGCCGCCGGCGGCGCGGCTGTCGTCAGCAACCGAGCCTCGTTGAATTCGATGTCGCCGTTTTGGTGATGCGAAAACCGAAATTCGATCTTGCTGCGGGCCTCGCGCACCCATTCCGGTACGTCGAAGCCGACCCGCACCGGCTGTTGCAGCGCCTCGCGCGACAGGACGCGGCCGCCCAGCACAAAATCGCCGGCCGCAATCTCGACTGTAACGATCGGATCCTCCGGGCGTTTTACATTCGTCACACGGCACAGAATTTCGAGCAGGTAGGTGCCGGGATCGATGGTCAAATACGGCCCGAACAGGAAATGGCCGATTTCCGCCTCCGCCGATACCGTCAGCGCGGGCCCCGATTCGCGCACGAATTCCTTGCGGGTCAGCAACGGCAGCAGATTCAGGCAAGGCGGGAACCACATCAGCTGACCGCGCCAGCGCGAGGTGTCCTCCTCGACACCATCCAGCCGTTCCGCATGAAGAGCGACATCCCGCTCCAACGCGCCGGTGCGC
>Ga0213875_10000499_pt1 | contig 32899 bp, 26 predicted proteins | sample BarmaccomBMRX_R8_FD_160105 | JGI IMG/M metagenome (GOLD analysis project Ga0213875, IMG submission 160105) | Root-associated microbial communities from Barbacenia macrantha in rupestrian grasslands, the National Park of Serra do Cipo, Brazil - RX_R8 | ecosystem: Host-associated > Plants > Roots...
AAGGCAGCGGCAACGCCGGACGGACGGCGCTGGTCGTGGCACACACCGGGCGCAAGGACTCCCTCCGCAGCGCTCGTGAGGTGGTTTCCCGGCTGATCGCGGCCGGCCTGACCGTGCGGGTGCTGACCCCGGAGGCCAGCGACCTGGCCTGCGCGGGCGTGCAGGAGATGGCGCCGGGGCCGCGGGCGGCCGAGGGGGCCGAGATCGTCATCGTGGTCGGGGGCGACGGCACCCTGCTGCGGGCGGCCGAGCTGGCCCGCCCGGCCGGCACCCCGCTGATCGGGGTCAACCTCGGGCACGTGGGCTTCCTGGCCGAAGCCGAGCCCGACGGCCTGGCCGACACCGTCGACCGGGTGATCGCCCGCCACTACGTGGTCGAAGAGCGCATGACGATCGACGTCCAGGTGCTCTACGACGGCGTCCCGGTCTCGGTGACCTGGGCGCTCAACGAGGCCACGGTGGAAAAGGCGGCCCGCGAGCGGGTGCTGGAGGTGGTGACCGAGGTCGACGGCCGGCCGCTGTCCCGGTGGGGCTGCGACGGTGTCGTGTGCGCGACCCCGACCGGCTCCACCGCGTACGCGTTCTCGGCCGGCGGCCCGGTCGTCTGGCCCGAGGTCGAGGCGCTGCTGATGGTGCCGATCAGCGCGCACGCGCTGTTCGCCCGGCCGATGGTCGTCTCGCCCCGCTCGGTGCTGGCCATCGAGGTCATCGGCGGTTCCGGGCGCGGGCCGGCCCCGGCCGGACCGGATCTTCTGGCCGAACCGGCCGGCGCGCCGTCGCCCGGTGCGGTCATGTGGTGCGATGGGCGCCGTATGGTCGATCTGGAGCCCGGGGCCCGGGTCGAGGTCCGGCGCGGCGCGCTCCCGGTGCGGCTGGCACGGCTGCACGGGGTGAGCGCCACCGCCGACGGCGGCCCGGCCACCGACGATGGTGGCGCCCCGTTCACCGACCGGCTGGTGGCCAAGTTCGGCCTGCCAGTGAAAGGCTGGCGAGGGAGCCGGCTCGGTGGCAGGCCCGATCCGGACCAGGACCGGCCCCACCAGGACAGCACGAAGGAGACAGGCTGACCGCCATGCTAGAGGAAGTCCGGATCACCGGGCTCGGGGTCATCGACGACGCGACGCTTGAACTTTCCCCGGGCTTCACCGTGGTCACCGGCGAGACCGGCGCCGGCAAGACGATGGTGGTGACGGGGCTCGGCCTGCTGTTCGGTGGCCGCGCGGACCCGGCCCGGGTCCGGCCCGGCGCCCAGCGCGCCGTGGTCGAGGGCCGGCTGACCATCGACCCCGACGGCAAGGTCGCCCGCCAGGTCGACGAGGCCGGTGGTGAGCTCGACGACGACGGCGGGGCACTGGTCATCAACCGCTCGGTGTCGGCCGAGGGCCGGTCACGGGCGCACGCGGGCGGCCGCTCGGTCCCGGTCTCACTGCTCACCTACCTGGCCGACGACCTGGTCGCGGTGCACGGCCAGTCCGACCAGCAGCAGCTGCTGCGGGCGGGCCGCCAGCGCGAGGCGCTCGACGCCTACGCGGGTCCCGGGCTGGCCCAGGTGCTGGCCGATTATCAGGCCGTCTACCAGCGGCACCGGGACACCCTGGCCGAGCTGACCGAGCTGACCGAGCAGGCGCGCGAACGCATCGCCGAAGCCGAGGGCCTGCGCCAGGCGCTGACCGAGATCGAGGCGGCCGACCCGGCCACCGACGAGGACGTCCAGCTGCGGGCCGAGGAGGAGCGGCTCAGCAACGCCGAGGCGCTGCGGGCGGCCGCTACTGCCGCCCACGAGGCGCTGCTCGGCGACCCGTCGGCCGGCGCCTACGAGCGCCCGGACGCCACCGCCCTGGTCGGCGGGGCCCGCCAGGAGCTCGAGGCGGTCCGCCAGCACGACCCGGCTCTGGCCAGCCTGGCCGACCGGCTGTCGGAGGCGTCCTACCTGCTGGCCGACGTGGCCGGGGAGCTCGCCTCCTATACCGAGGCACTGGACGCCGACCCGGCCCGGCTGGCCGCCGTCCAGGAACGGCGGGCGGCGCTGGCCCGGCTGGTCCGCACCTACGGCCCGCGGGCCGCCACCGAGCTGGCCACCGTGCTGGCCGCATCCCCGGCCAGCGCCGACGGCATCGACCCGGCCGCGATCGACCCGGCCGGGGACCTGGCCACGGTGGTGGCCTGGACCAAGCCCGCCGCCGCGCGGCTGCTGGAGCTGGAGGGCGACGACGACCGGATCGCCGGCCTGGCCGAGGAGACCGACCAGCTGGCCGCCCGCGTCGGCGAATTGGCCGGCCAGCTCACCAGCTTGCGCCAGGACGCGGCCGAGCGCTTCGGCGGCGACGTGACCGCCGAGCTGACCGCGCTGGCGATGCCGCACGCCAGCCTGGTCGCGGTGGTCCGCCCGCTGGATGAGCCTGGCCCGCACGGCGCCGACGACGTGGAGATCCGGCTGGCCGCCCACCCCGGCGCCCCGCCGCTGCCGCTGAACAAGGGTGCGTCCGGCGGTGAGCTGTCCCGGGTCATGCTGGCCATCGAGGTGGTGTTCGCCGGGGCCGACCCGGTCCCGACGTTCGTGTTCGACGAGGTCGACGCCGGGGTCGGCGGTAAAGCGGCGGTCGAGATCGGCCGCCGCCTGGCCCGCCTGGCCCGGCTCGCTCAGGTCATCGTGGTCACCCACCTGCCCCAGGTGGCGGCGTTCGCCGACAATCACCTGGTGGTCATGAAGGCCAACGACGGCCTGGTCACCAGCAGCGGCGTGAGCCGCCTGGATCAGGACGGCCGGGTCCGCGAGCTGTCCCGGATGCTGGCCGGCCTGGAAGACTCCGAATTCGGCCGCGCCCACGCCGAAGAGCTCCTCGACCTGGCCGCCCGCGAACGCGACTCCTGAGCCCGGCCGCCGCCACTCTGGCGAGCGCTGCGCCGGAAATTCCTGCAAGAAAATGACGATCTTTGCCGTAAGCTTGCAGCATGGCGCAGAGGCTGGGTGACGTAGCCCGCAAGGCGGGGGTGAGCGAGGCCACCGTGTCTCGCGTCCTGAACGGCCGCCCGGGCGTGTCCGAATCAACCCGGGCGGCGGTGCTGACCGCCCTTGACGTGCTCGGTTACGAGCGCCCGACCCAGTTGCGGGGTGACCGCGCCCGGCTGGTCGGGCTGGTGCTGCCGGAGCTGGAGAACCCGATCTTCCCGGCCCTGGCCGAGGTGGTCGGCGGCGGCCTCGCGCAGCAAGGTTTCACGCCGGTGCTGTGCACCCGCACGGCCGGCGGCCTGTCCGAGGCGGCCTACGTCAACATGCTGATCCAGCAGCAGGTCTCCGGGGTGGTGTTCGCGGGCGGCCACTTCGCCGAGGACGACTCACCGCACGACCACTACCGGCTGCTGCACGACCGTGGCGTGCCGGTCATGCTGGTCAATGCGGCCGTCGACCAGCTCGGCTTCCCCCGGGTGTCGACCGACGACGTGGTGGCCAGCGAGCAGGCGTTCGGCCACCTGTGGTCGCTCGGCCACACCCGTATCGGCGCCATCATGGGCCCCGCCGACCACATGCCCAGCCGCCGCAAGCTCGCCACCCTGCGGGCCGAGGGCGAGCGGGCCGGCGTCGAGGTCGGCGTCGAGCACGCCCTGTTCAGCATCGAGGGCGGCCACGCGGCCGGCACCCGGCTGATCGAGACCGGCGTCACCGGCATCATCTGCGCCTCGGACCAGCTGGCGCTGGGCGCGGTCCGGGCCGCCCGCCGGGCCGGCCTGGCCGTCCCCGACGACCTGTCGGTGGTCGGTTTCGACGACTCGGCCCTGATGACCTGCACCGCTCCGCCGCTGACGACCGTCCGCCAGCCGATCGAGGCCATGGGCCGGGCCGTGGTCACCATGCTGGTCAATCAGATCGAAGGCGTCCCGGTCGCCCCCGAAGAGCTCCTCTTCGAGCCCGAGCTGGTCGTCCGCGGCTCCACCGCCCGCGTGGCCTGAGCCCCCGCCCCGGCCGCCGGTCTCAGTCACCGGGCCGGCCCACCCTGCCGCGATACGGACATAACGCCGCACCACGGACCACCAAGCCCGCTCACCCTCCAACCTGCGGTTACTTCCTTCTTTACTATGTCGTTATTTTGCAAAATCTTATTCATATATTGCGTTGATCTGGAGGCGCATGTAGCGTCAGCGCCACCCAGGCAGGCCCATCAACGTAGAAGGTGCCCATGACAGAAATCGGCAACAGCCCGGCCGGGCCAGGCCGCGGGACCGGCCGTCGACCCCGCGCCGCGCTGCCCAGCCCCAGCCTTAGCCACGGACGCCGCCACGCCATGATGGCCGGGCTGGCCGTCCTCGGAGCCGTCGCCGTCGCGGCCTGCAGCTCCGGCGGCAGCAGCGGCAGCGGCACGTCGTCCAGCTCGGGCGGCCACGTCACGATCACGGTCGGCTGCGAACCGCCCAAGACCCAGGCGGCCCAGCGCAAGTTCTTCGTCGACGACATCCAGGCGTTCGAGAAGGCCAACCCCAGCATCACCGTGACCGGCGACGACACCAACCCGTGCGACGACCCGGCGACGTTCGACGCCAAGCTGGCCAGCGGCAAGCTCGACAACGTCTTCTACACGTACTTCACCGACGCTGCCAACGTCGTCAGCTCCGGCCAGGCGGCCGACATCAGCAAGTACAGCGGCCAGATCAAGAACCTCGGCAACCTGCAGACCGACCTGGTCAACCTGTACCGCCAGGGCGACAGCGCCAGCGGGGCCCTGTACGGCATCCCGGTCTCGAACTACACGCTCGGGCTGCTCTACAACAAGCAGCTGTTCCAGCGGGCGGGCCTGAACCCGAGCCAGCCGCCCACCACCTGGGCGCAGGTGCGGGCCGACGCCAAGAAGATCAGCGCGCTCGGCGGCGGCATCGTCGGCTACGGCGACTACAGCGCCGCCAACGTCGGCGGCTGGCACTTCACGGCCGAGATGTACTCGCTCGGCGGCACCATGGTCAGCGGGCAGAAAGCCGCCTTCGACAACGCTACGGGGCTGCAGGTGCTGCAGAACCTGCAGGCCATGCGCTGGACCGACAACTCGATGGGGTCCAAGCAGCTGCTCCAGTACAACGACCTGCCGCAGCTGATGGGCGCGGGCAAGCTCGGCATGTACGTGGCCGCCCCCGACAACGTCACCTACATCCACCAGGAGTACGGGTCGGCCTACAGCAATCTGGCCGAGGGACCGATGCCCGGCAACGGCGGCACCCTGCTCGGCGGCGACGGCTACATGTTCAGCAAGAAGGACACCCCCGCCCAGATCGAGGCCGGGATCAAATTCCTCAACTTCGAGTTCCTCACCCCCGGCGCCGGTCAGTTCAACTTCGCCCGCGCCAAGGCGGCCGGCCAGCCGGTCGGCCTGCCCGAGCCGAACATCTGGACCGCGGGCACCGCGGTCGCCCAGAGCACCACCTCCGACGAGGACAGCAACGCCACCATCCCGGTGTCGAACTTCGCGCCCTACCTGAGCGCGGCCCCGAACATGAAGAACGAGATCGAGCCGCCGCAGGCCCAGGCCATCTACGCCCAGGGCGACAAGGTAATGGCGGCCGTCCTCACCGAGCGCAACGCCAACCTCAAGCAGCTTCTCGGCACCTTCTCCTCGCAAGTCAACTCGATCCTCGCCAACCAGCAGTGAGCATCGGCAGTGAGTACTGAGTCACCGGTCGCCCTCCGGGTCAACCACCCGGAGGGCAGGCCCGCGGGTCGCCCCAGCCCGGCCCGCGGGTTCCGGCCGAGCCGCCGGCTGCGCGACAATACCGCCGCCTACGTGCTCATGATCGGGGGGATCTTCTGCTTCGCGCTGTTCTCCTGGTACCCGATGATCCGCGAAGTGATCATGAGCTTCCAGAAGACCAACTTCGCGGGCGAGACCACCTGGGTCGGGCTGGCCAACTACCGGCACATCATCGGTGACCCGAGCTTCTGGGGCGCCTGGCGGGCGACCGCCCTGTTCGCGGCGCTGGCGCTGGTGTTCGGGTACGCGGTCCCGTTCGTCACCGCGGTCGTGCTCAACGAGCTGCGGCACTGGCGCGGATACTTCCGGCTGCTGGTGTACCTGCCGGTGATGATCCCGCCCGCGGCGGCCGCGTTCTTGTGGAAGTGGTTCTACACCCCCGACAACAGCGGCCTGTTCAACGCGGTGCTGCACGCGGTCGGGCTGCCCACCTCCCAGTGGCTGCAGTCGCCGCGCATCGCCCTGCTCTGCCTGGTGCTGTTCTCGACCTGGAGCAACATGGGGGCGGCGGTGCTGGTGTACCTGGCCTCGCTGCAGGGCATCCCCGGCGAGCTGTACGACGCGGCCGAGATCGACGGGGCCGGGCTGCTGCGCCGGGTCTGGCACGTGACCGTCCCGCAGACCCGGCTGATCCTGTCGCTCATGCTGATGCTGCAGGTCGTGGCCACCATGCAGGTGTTCCTGGAACCGCTGATCCTGACCGGCGGGCAGTCCGGCACCACCACCGTCGTGTACCTGATCTACAACTACGCGTTCTCGTTCAACAACTACGGGAGCGCCGCCGCGCTCGGCATCTTGCTGCTGGTGGTGCTGCTGGGGTTCGCGGGCGGCTACCTGTGGCTGTCCCGGCGCCCCGAGGAGGCGAACTAGATGGCCGCCGTCGAATCCGGGCCGCGCACGCTGATCTCGCCGGCCCAGCTCAGCCGCGGCCGCGGCCGGATCATCTACTGGACCGTACTCGGCGTGATGATCCCGCTGTTCGCCGCGCTGTTCCTGTTCCCGCTGTACTGGATGGTGACCGGCGGCCTGAAATCACCCTCGCAGGTCGTTCAGACGCCGCCCACCCTCGTCCCCAGCCAGCCCGAATTCCACAACTACCTGACCGCCTGGAACGACCTCGGCCTCGGGCGGCTGATCCTCAACACGGTCCTCTACGCGGGCGGCGCGCTGGTATTCCAGGTCGTGTTCGACGTGGCCGCCGCCTACGCGATCTCCAAACTGCGGCCCGCGCTCGGCAACGTGATCTTGTTCGCGATGCTGGCGGCGATGATGATCCCGGCCACCGTGCTGGTGCTGCCGCAGTACCTGACGGCCAACAGCCTGCCCTTCCTGCACACGTCGATCCTGAACACGCCGTGGGTGATCTGGCTGCCCTCGGTCGCCAACGGTTTCAATATTTTTATATTGAAAAGGTTCTTTGACTCGGTGCCCGCCGATTTGCTGGCGGCGGCCGCCCTGGACGGGGCGGGCCCGTTCCGCACCCTGTGGCGGGTGGTGCTGCCGATCTCGCGGCCGATCATCGGGGTGGTGTCGATTTTCGCCGCCGTCAACGTCTGGAAGGACTTCCTGTGGCCGCTGCTGGTGCTGTCCGAGCCGTCGGCCCAGACCATCAACATCGGCCTGTACCACCTGAACTACGGCATCCCCGAGGACGTGTTCATCGCCGCCCTGGCCATCGCCTGCGTCCCGACGATCGTCTTCTTCCTCATCTTCCAGCGCAACATCATGGCTGGCCTGACCGCCGGGGGCGTCAAGGGCTGAGGCAGGCTCGGCCCTACCGTCCCGTTCCGATCGGAGGATCGATACTTCCGTGAGTGATCACACTCTGGCCCGGCCCGCGGCCGCGGCTGCCCCCGGCGACCCGGCGGCGCGGCCCTGGTGGCGTGACGCGGTCATCTACCAGGTGTACGTGCGCAGCTTCGCGGCTGGCCCCGGCCAGCCGGCCGTGGCCGGGGCGGGCAACCTGGCCGGGGTCCGGTCCCGGCTGCGCTACCTGGCCGACCTCGGCGTCGACGCGGTCTGGTTCAACCCCTGGTACCCCTCGCCGATGGCCGACGCGGGTTACGACGTGGCTGACTACCGGGCCATCGAGCCGTCGTTCGGCACCCTCGACGAGGCCGAGAAGCTGATCGCCGAAGCCCACGAGCTGGGCATCCGCATCATCCTCGACGTGGTGCCGAACCACGGCTCGGACGCGCAGCCGTGGTTCACGGCCGCGCTGGCGGCCGCACCCGGCTCGCCCGAGCGGGACCGGTTCATCTTCCGCCCCGGCCGCGGCCCGGACGGTGACCGGCCGCCCAACAACTGGGAGTCGGAGTTCGGCGGCCCGGCCTGGACCCGGGTTCCTGGCCCGGGCGGCGAGCCGGGGGAGTGGTACCTGCACCTGTTCACCCCCGAGCAGCCCGACTTCAACTGGGGCAACGCCGACGTGCGGGCCGAGTTCGAAGATGTGCTGCGGTTCTGGTTCGACCGCGGGGTGGACGGGTTCCGGATCGACTCGGCCGTGCTGCTGGCCAAGGACCCCGCCATGGCCGACTTTGACCCGGACGCCGGTGTGCATCCCTTCGTCGACCGGGACGAGGTCCATGCCGTGTACCGGGCCTGGCGGTCGATCGCCGACGGCTACCCCGGGGACCGGGTGCTGATCGGCGAGGTGTGGCTGCCGGACGTGGAACGGACCACCCGCTACCTGCACCCGGGCGAGCTGCAGACCGTGTTCAACTTCGACTTCCTGCGCTGCCCGTGGGACGCGGCCGAGCTGCGCCAGGTCATCGAGGCCACCCTCGCCTCCCACACCCGGGTCGACGCCCCCGCCACCTGGGTGCTCAGCAACCACGACGTGATCAGGAACGTCACCCGCTACGGCCGGGCCGACACCTCGTTCGACCGTCCCGGCTACCGCATCGGCGAGCCGACCGACCTGGTGCTCGGCACCCGCCGGGCGCGGGCGGCGGCGCTGCTGTCGCTGTCGCTGCCCGGCACCGCCTACATCTACCAGGGCGAGGAGCTGGGCCTCTGGGAGGTCGAAGACCTGGCCGACGAGGACCGCCAGGACCCGATGTGGCAGCGCTCAGGCCGCCAGCACCTCGGCCGCGACGGCTGCCGGGTCCCGTTGCCCTGGTCCGGCCGCCGGCCGCCGTTCGGCTTCACCGACGGCGAGGCCCCGACCTGGCTGCCCCAGCCTTCGTCCTGGGCGGGTCTCACGGTCGAAGCCGAGAGCGCCGATCCGGCCTCGATGCTGTCGCTGTACCGGTACGCGCTCCAGGTCCGGCACGCTCAGCCGGCCTTTACGGTGGACAGTTTTGCGTGGCGGCCGGCTCCGGCCGAGGTCCTCTGCTTCCGCCGCGGCGCCGACGTGACGGTGATGATCAACCTGTCCGACCGCCCGGTCGAGCTGCCGACCCACGAGGAGATCCTGGCCGCCAGCCAGCCGGTTATCAGGGGTGGCTCGCTGCCCCCCGACACCGGCGTCTGGCTCCGGACCCGGCCGCGCTGACAACAGCAAGCGGCGTCCTACTCCAGCCGGGCGGTCACCCAGATCGCCCGGTGGTCCGATCCCTTCCGGTTCAGCACCTGCCCGCGGGCGGTCAGGCCGGGCGAGGCCAGCGCGTAGTCGATCGCCCGCAGCGGCCGCGGCCGGGCCGGGAACGTGGCCCGCCGCCCCAGCCAGCGCGAGCGCGGCGCCACCGTCACCCCGTCCGGCAGGTCATCCCGCCAGGTGCCGATCGCGGTGTTGAAGTCCCCGCCCACCAGCCAGGGCGCCTCCAGCTGGCCCAGCAGCGTGGCCAGCCGCTTGAGGGCCACCGCGCGCTCGGTTTCCTGGCTGGCCGGCAGGTGGGTGCTGCCGATCCAGACCGGCGTCCCGGCCACCTCCAGCCGGGCCAGCGCCACCGTCCGCGGCTCGCTCGGCTCGGTGTTCACGTAGCGCTCGGGCGCGTGCACCCGCCACTGCTGCACAGCCAGGATCGGCAGCCGGGTCAGCACCGCGTTCCCGTACCCCTCGGTGGCAGGCTGGCCGCGGAACTCCAGCGCCGGCACGAACACCCACCGGTACCCCAGCCGATCGGCGATCTCGCTCAGCGGCTCCGTCCGCCCCCAGCCGGTGCTCACCTCGGTCAGCGACACCGCGTCCGGCCGCAGGTCCCGGATCAGCCCCTCCACCGCGCCGGCGTTCGGCGCCTTCCGGTCGTCCCGCCACGAATGAATGTTCCAGTGCAGCATGCTCAGCTGCCGGTCACCGCCCACGCCCGCAGGCTAACGTTCCGGCCCGGGGCATCAGCGCTTGCGGTCCTTCACGTAGGTGCCGCGGCCCTGGACGCTGACGATCAGGCCGCGGTCGCGCAGTTCGGCCATGGCCCGGCGGATCGTCAGGTAGGCCACGCCCCAGCGCTCGGCCATGGCCCGTTCCGCGGGCAGCCGGTGACCGGGCTCCCAGTCGCCGGACTCGATGTGGGCCGTGATGTAGTTCACGATCTGCACGTAGATCGGCGTAGGGCCCTCGTGCACGATGTCCGGGCCTTGATCATCCACCACAACTGCATACCGTAGGGCACCGCTGACCTGCGATTACGCATGTAATGCCTCACAATGACATGCATTGCTTTGCGTGTGCAGTTTTCCGGGACAGCGGGTAACCGCCCGAGTCGGTCATGGTAACTGCTGGCTCCTCGCAGTGACCGGGCAGGCCGCCGCGGTGATCGGTCAGGCCGGACCGGCCAGCGACAGGCCGAACCGCTCCTCCCGGTCGGTCCACCAGTGCTCCAGCTCGAACCCGGCCGCGGTCAGCTCGCGGACCACCCCGTCGGGGCGGAACTTGGCACTGACCTCGGTGCGCATCTCCTCACCGTCGGCGAACTCGACGGTCAGGTCGATGGCGGGCAGCCGCACGGTCTGGACGCCGGCCGAGCGCAGCCGCATCTCGATCCACTCCCGGTCGGGGTCCCAGCGGGCCACGTGCTCGAACCGGTCGAGGTCGAAGTCGGCCCCCAGCTCGTGGTTGAGGACCAGCAGCACGTTCTTGTTGAACGCGGCGGTGATCCCGGCCTCGTCGTCGTAGGCGGCCACCAGCACGGCCGGGTCCTTGACGAGGTCGGTGCCCAGCAGCAGCCGGTCACCGGCGGCCAGCCCGGCCCGGACCCGGGCCAGGAACGTGGCCCGTTCGTCGGGCAGCAGGTTGCCGATCGTGCTGCCGATGAACGCCACCAGCCGCGGCCCGTCGGCCGCCCCATCCTCGGCCGGCCCCGCCAGGTAGTCCTCGAAGTCGGACACCACCCCGCTCACCTCGAGGCCCGGGTAGTCGCTGAACAGGGCGCTGGCCGCCGCCAGCAGGGCCTGCTCGCTGACGTCGACCGGCACGTAGCGGTGCAACGTGCCGGCCGTCCGCAGCGCGTCGATCAGCAGCCGGGTCTTCTCCGAGGAACCCGAGCCCAGCTCGACCAGGGTGGCGGCCCGGCTCGCGGCCGCGATCTGGGGCGCCACCGCCTGCAGGATCTCCCGCTCGGCGCGGGTCGGGTAGTACTCGGGCAGTGCGGTGATCTTCTCGAACAGCTCGCTGCCGGCCGCGTCGTAGAACCACTTGGGCGGCAGCGACTTGGGGGTGGCGGTCAGGCCGGCCAGCGCGTCGGCCCGCAGCGAGTCGGCCAGGAAATCGGCGGGCAGACGGCGTTCGACATGCAGCGAAGTCGTCACTGGCTCGGGTTCCTTCCGTCGGGACTGGAGGTGGCGGCCATACCTTCGGGGAAGCTGCCGTGCTGGACGCGCTCGGCGTCGTCGGCGGCGACCTCGGGTGGTACCGGCAGCGGGCGGATCTGCACGTCGGTGGTGGTCGCGGTGACCAGCGAGCGGTCCGGGATCTCGGTCCAGGCCGGGTCGTCGTCGGCCGGCTCGGACGCCACCGTCACGCTGTCCGCCCCGGCCGTGTGCCCCAGCCGGTAGAACAGCGTGTGACCGGCGGTGGTGGCCGCGATCACGTGGCCGTCGGTCAGCAGGAAGTTGAACCGGCCGGTCACCCCGGCCACGTCGAGCAGGCCGATCACCGCGGCCAGGGCGGCGCCGGGCCGGGCCCCCTCCCGCAGCCGCTTGAGCGTCAGCGCCCACAGCAGGGCCGAGTCGACCCGGGCGTCGAGGTTGAGCAGCTCCAGCGGGCTGAGCGTGGCGGCCAGCCCGGCGGCCGTGCCCGGCCACCCCACCAGCGCGCCGTTGTGGCTGAACAGCCAGTGGTCGGCGCCGAACGGCGACGCGGCCGAGATGCCCGGCTCGGTCCCGGCGCTGGCGTCCCGGACCGCCGCCAGCAGCGCGCCGCTGCGGGTGACCCGGGTCAGGTCGGCGAACGACGGATCGGCCCAGATCGGCCCGGAGTTCCGGTACCGGGCCGGGACCGGGTCGCCGTCGGCGTACCAGCCGGCCCCGAAGCCGTCGATGTTCATGGTGCCGCTGTCGCGCATCATCTTCGGCGCCCACGCCTGGCGGTACAGGCCGTACGGGGGGTCGATGATCGCTTCCCGGAGGCTGACCGCGGGGCCCAGGTAGGCCAGGTGGCGGCACATCAGGAGGCCTCCGGGGTGGCCGTGCGGGCGGTGCGGAAGCCGGCGAAGATCTGCCGCCGGATCGGGTAGTCCCAGTTGCGGAACGTGGCCCGGCCGACCGCCGGGCTGACCGCGAACGACCCGCCCCGCAGCACCTTGTACTCGGGGCCGAAGAACACCTCGGAATATTCGGGATAGGGCCAGGCCTCGAAGCCGGGATAGGGCACCAGATCGCTGGCCGTCCACTCCCACACGTCGCCGATCAGCTGGCGGGCGCCGCACGGGGCGGCGCCCTCGGGGTAGGCACCGGCCGGGGCCGGGCGCAGGTGGGCCTGGCCGAGGTTGGCGCGCTCGGCGGTGGGCGCGTCGTCGCCCCACGGGAACCGGCGGGACAGCCCGGTCACCGGGTCGAAGCGGGCGGCCTTCTCCCACTCGGGCTCGGTCGGCAGGCGGCGGCCCGCCCAGCGGGCGTAGGCGTCGGCCTCGTACCAGCTCACGTGCAGCACCGGCTCGGCCGGGGCGACCGGCTCGGTCACCCCGAACGCGGTGCGGAGCCACTGGCCGCCGTCCCGCCGCCAGGTCATCGGGGCGGTCACCCCGGCCCGCTGCCGGTGGTCCCAGCCCTCCGGGGTCCAGAATCGCGGGTCGTCGTAGCCGCCGGCCGCGATGAACGCCTGGTAGGCGGCGTTGGTGACCGGGGTGGTGTCGATAAAAAAGGCGGGTACGGTCACCGCGTGCGCGGGGCGCTCGTTGTCCAGCGCCCACGGCTCGGTCGAGGTGCCCATCGTGAACGGGCCGCCTGGCACCAGCACCTCGGCGGGCAGGCTGATCGCGTCGGCCGGGGCCGGGGCGGGCGGCGGCGCGGTCAGCACCGGGGCGCCCTTGCGCAGCTGATGGGTGATGAGCATGGTCTCGTCGTGCTGCTGCTCGTGCTGGACGATCATGCCGAACGCGAACCCGCCGGTGACCAGCCGGCGGCCGCTGAACGAGGTCCGCTCGAGCACGTCCAGGACCCGGCCGCGCACCTCGGCGGCGTAGCTGCGGGCCTCGCCCGGTGGCAGCAGCGGCAGGGTGGGCCGCTCCGACCGCGGGTGCTCGAACGCGTTGTAAAGGGGATCGATCTCCGGGTGCATCGGGTCCAGACCGCCCACATCACGCAGCAGCCACAGTTCTTCCTGGTTGGCGATGTGGGCCAGGTCCCACACGAGCGGCGACATCAGCGGCGAGTGCTGGCGGATCAGATCGGTCTCGTCCACGCAGTCGGTGAGCGCGGCGGTCCGGTCGCGGGCCGCCGTCAGCGCCGCGGCGATCTCGTCCCGCAGAGTCTCCGCGGTGACGAGAGAAGCGGTGGCCGTGGTGGTCTCATGTGACGCGGTCAATGCATCCCCTTGAGTTGATCGTCGGCTGGACATCGTCCTGCGAGCACGTACCGTTCGGTGAAATCAGCGACCGAGCGGCGGATGTCGGCCGGGGCGTTGGCCCGGCCCAGCGCGGCGTCAGCCGCCTCGAAACACCGGCGGCTGGCCCGGGCCAGACCCGGGTCGGCCGGGCCCTCGCGGGCCGCCCGCAGCCACGGGTTCCCATCCGGGCCGCGGCCGGGCCGGCGGTGGCCGTTCCCGTTGGTCAGCGGCTCGGCCGCCGCCATCGCGGCGTCGGCCGCCTGTGGGTCCTCGAACAGCGCCCAGGCCACCGCGGCGGGTACCACCCAGCCGTCCTCGCCCGGCTGGGCGTCGATCATCCGCAGCTCGAGGTGCCCGCGCGGCCGCACCGGCGGGAACAGGGTCGACAGGTGGTAGGTGAGGTCGTCGACCGTCGGCCGGCGTTCACCGTCGCCCCGCAGCCAGCGGCGGAACGTCAGCCCGGGCGGCGCCGACCAGGACGGAGCGCCGTCGTTGCGGATCACCATCAGCTGGGCGTCCAGCGCGTAGTCGGCGTAGACGTCGCGGGGATCGGTGTCCCCGTCCGGCGGCGGCGCGGTCCGGCCCGGGTCCAGGTGGGCCCAGACCTCCTGCCGGGTCGAGCGCCAGCCCGACGGCTTGCCCTGCCGGAGCGGTGAGTTGGCGAACGCGGCCACCAGGACCGGGCCGATCTGGTGGGCGAGCCGCCAGCGCCAGCGGTAACCGCCCTGGCCGGTTGTGTCCAGGCCGGCGTCCAGGCAGACCTGGACCGAGGCGGTGCTGCACATCATCTCGCGGCCCCACGGGCCGCTGCGGTCAAAGAACTCTTCCATCGCCGTGTACCGCGGCAGATCCAGGACCCGGCGCGGGGGGCGGAGCGGATCGAAGCCGTAACCCTGCAGGCTCAGGCCGGCGCGGTCCACCGCATCCCGCAGGGTGGTCATCTCCTGGCGGACCGCCGTGACGCACTCGCCCAGGCCGGGGGCGGGTGCGGAGCTCAGTTCCAGCTGGCCGCCGGGCTCCGTGGTGAGCATGCTCCCGGAGGGCAGCGCGGCTGGGGCAGGAAGAACGGCTGGTGCGGTGAGATCGGCCACGGCCGGGAACGTTCGCTGGGCCGGCACAGGCAGGGCCGGATCGCGGGCGTCACGGACGAGCCACTCAAGCTCGACCCCGACCCGGCTGGGCGGGCCGGTCTTGAACGCGATCCCGTGTACGTGCGCCGCCGCCGCGGCTTCGGTCAGCCCGCCATCCAGTGGAGCACCGTCAGGCCTGGTCATGATCACCCCGTTCGCCATGGGCAGGCGCCCGCAGGGGACACCCCAGAACGAACGTACTGGGGAGGTCCGACAAAACCTTCTCCGTCATCAACGGGCGGCCCCTCCGTCCGATTCCCCCGCCGAGGAGGCCGGGGTGGTCGCCCGGACCGCGATCCGGCCCGGCTCACCCGTCTCCACCACGCCCACCAGTGCCGCCTCGGCTCCGTGTCCGCGCAGGTCAGCGCCCAGGGCATCAATCTGCCCGGGCGGGACGGCGAGGAGCAGGCCGCCGGAGGTCTGGGCGTCGAACAGCAGCACCGCGGTCTCCGGATCGGTGTCCGGCTCGACGTCGGTCACGTCCGACAGGTAGGACAGGTTGGCGTTGGTGCCGCCGGAGATGAAGCCGGCCGCCGCCAGCCCGGCCGCTCCCGGCAGCAGCGGCACCTGGTCGGCCCACACCTCGGCCGCCACCCCGCTGGCCCGCAGCATCCGGTGCAGGTGCCCGAGCAGCCCGAACCCGGTCACGTCGGTGGCGGCCTGCACCCCGGCCCGCAGCGCGGCCTCGCTGGCCGGGCCGTTGAGGGTGGTCATGGCGGCGACCGCGCCGGCCAGCACGTCGTCGGGGGCGGCCCCGCGCTTGTGGGCGGTGGCGATGACGCCGGTCCCGATCGGCTTGGTCAGCACCAGCAGGTCGCCGTCGCGGGCCCGGTCCACCGTCATCAGCCGGTCCGGGTGAGCCATGCCCACCACCGCCAGCCCGTACTTGGGCTCCGGATCATCGATCGTGTGCCCGCCCACCACCAGGCAGCCGGCCGCGGCGGCGGCCTCAGCACCGCCCCGCAGCACGTCGGCCAGCAGCTCGACCGGCAGGGTCTGCCCCGGCCAGGCGGTCAGGTTGAGGGCGATGAGCGGACGGCCGCCCATCGCGTACACGTCGGACATCGCGTTGGTCGCCGCCACCCGTCCCCAGTCGCGGGCGTCATCCACGATCGGGGTGAAGAAGTCGGTGGTCAGCACCAGCGCCCGGTCGTCGTCCAGCCGCAGCACGGCGGCGTCGTCGCCCTCGGCCGCCCCTACCAGCAGGTCACCGGCCGCCCCGGCCAGCCCGCCGTCCGGGCCCGGGCCCAGCGTGGCCATCAATTGATCCAGCGCCGACAGGGGCAGTTTGCAGGCGCAGCCCGCCCCGTGCGACAGCGAAGTGAGCCGTATCCGGTCACTGACCTGGTCCGTCACCGATGCCTCCTCGTTGGCCAGGGCCGTGACCCGGCGCGCTGCTACCCCGCGCGCCGAGCCCCAACCAGTGCTTGACGTCATCCATTATGGAAAGCAGCACCGAGTGACGGCCGGGCCCGGGGGCCGCCCGCACGCGGGGCTCGGAGGCCGTGGCACGCGGCCCCAGGTCCCGCGCGCTGCACGATCCGTACGTGCCTGATGACACGCCGTAATTGGAAAGATGACGGCGAGTGGTCGGGGGCTCTGGCAGGATGGAACAACGATGAAGGTGCCGTCCGTAAGGATCCCGGTCCTCCACCGCGGCAAGGCCAACGAGCTGCCCGGGGTGGCCGGCCCGGCGCGCCTTGACCGCCGGACCAAGAACCTGACCAAGCGGCTGTGTCCCGGCGACATCGCGATCATCGACCACGTTGACCTCGACCGGGTCGCCGCCGACGCGCTGATCAGCCGGAAGGTCTCGGCCGTGGTCAACGCGGCCGTCTCCATGAGCGGCCGTTATCCCAACCTGGGCCCCCAGCTGCTGATGGAGGCCGGCATCCCGCTGGTCGACGACGTCGGCCAGGACGTGTTCGGCCGCCTGCACGAGGGCGCCACCGTCCGCCTCGACGGTGACACTCTGTACCTGGGCGAGCAGGTGGTGGCCAAGGGGAACCCGCAGACCCCGGAGTCGGTCGACGCGATGATGGCTGAGGCCCGGGCCGGCATCGTGACCCAGATCGAGGCGTTCGCCGCCAACACGATGGAGTTCCTGAAGCGGGAACACGAACTGCTGGTGGACGGGGTCCCGCTGCCCGACATCCAGACCCGGATGGACGGGCGCCACGTGCTGGTCGTCGTGCGCGGCTACCACTACCGCGAGGACCTGGCCGCGCTCCGGCCCTACATCCGCGAGTACCGGCCGGTGCTGATCGGGGTCGACGGCGGGGCCGACGCGCTGCTCGAGGCCGGGTACGCGCCGGACGCCATCGTCGGTGACATGGACTCGGTCACCGACGAGACCCTGCGCTGCGGCGCCGAGCTGATCGTGCACGCCTACGCCGACGGCCGCGCCCCCGGCCTGAACCGGATCAAGGACCTCGGCCTGCAGGCCGCGGTCATCCCGGCCGCCGGCACCAGCGAGGACGTGGCCCTGCTGCTGGCCGACGGCAAGGGCGCCAGCCTGATCGTCGCGGTCGGCACCCACTGGACCCTCGAGGAGTTCCTCGACAAGGGCCGGTCGGGGATGGCGAGCACGTTCCTGACCCAGCTGCGGGTCGGCACCAAAATCGTCAACGCCAAGGGGGTCAGCCGGCTCTACCGGAGCCGCATCTCCAGCTGGTCCCTCATCGTGCTCGCGCTCGCCGCCATCGTGACCGTGCTGGTCGCGGTGGCCGCCTCACCGGCCGAGCCCATCCTCATCCGATACTTCGACGCGACGTGGCATTCGTTCGCCTCCTGGCTCACCGGACTGTTCAAGTGATTGATTTTCGTTACCACCTGGTTTCCATCGTTGCTGTTTTCCTGGCCCTGGCCGTGGGCATCGTGCTCGGCTCGACCGAGCTGCGGGGCGCCGCGCTGAGCGCGCTGGACCGCACCTCGAGCTCACTGAGCAACAAGCTCGACGCGGCCAACAACGAGAACGCCGCGCTCCAGCAGCAAGTCCAGGGCGACCACCAGTTCGCCGCGGCGGCCGAGCCGGTGCTGCTGAAGAACCTGCTGGAAGGCAAGCGGGTCGTCATCATCACCACCCCGGGAGCGCCCAGCACGGTGGTCAACGGCGTCAAGACCAGCCTGTCGGACGCGGGCGCCACCGTCAGCGGCCAGGTGGCGCTGTCGGCCAAGTTCGCCGACACCAGCGCCAGCAACCTGAGCCTGCTCGACCAGCTGACCGCGCGGGTCACCCCGGCCAGCCTGACGCCGGTCAACGGCACCCCCCAGCAGCAGGCGGCCCAGGTGCTGGCCAGCGCCCTGGTCTCCCAGGGCTCCAGCAACAGCAACGGCGGCGGCAACAGCAACGGCAACGGCTCGGGCGGCAACTCCAAGAACGCCTCGATCAGCAGCCAGAGCGCCCAGACGATCTTGTCGAGCTACTCGGCCGGGCAGTACATCACGGTCAGCGGCCAGGCGTCGTCGGGCGCCACCCTGGCGGTGATCGTGACCCCGAGCACCATCCCCACCGGCGGCAACTCCGACCCGGCCAACCAGGCGGTGGTGGCGCTGGCTCAGGAATTCGGCTCCGGCAGCCAGGCCACGGTGGTGGCCGGCCCGGCCGCCGCCTCCGGGCCGGGCAGCGCGATCTCCGCGGTCCGGGCCAGCGGAGCCGCCAACGACGCCTCCACGGTGGACAATGCGGACACCGTCGTTGGCCAAATCGTTGCCGTCCAGGCGCTCGAGCAGCAGATGAACGGCCAGAAGCCGGGTAGCTTCGGTATTCAGTCCGACGCCAACTCGGCGGGGCCGAGCCCGGCGCCCACCGCGAGCCCCTCGCCGAGTTCGAGCACCTCGAAGAGCTCAAAGGGGAAGTAAATGGCTTACGCCCGGCGGGCGGCGTCGGCCGCCGCTACGGCGGTCATCGCGGCGGCCGCGGCCCGGGCCGCCTACACGTCGCTGACCCGCAAGCCGCCGGGCGGGGCCACCCAGTGGACCCGGACCAACCACCGGGGTGAACCGGTCACCCTGCTCGAGGGCCCGGCCGCGGCCGTGGCCGGCGTGGCCGCCGCGCTGACCGCACCGGGCCTGCCCGCCCGCACCCGCGCCGCCCTGGCCGCCGCCGCGGCGGGCGCCGGGGCGTTCGGCGGTTACGACGACATCGCCGGGTCGGGCGACAAGCGCGGGTTCCGCGGGCACCTCGGCGCGCTCGCGCACGGCGAGATCACCACCGGCGCGATCAAGCTCGGCGGCATCGGCGCGACCGGGCTGGCGGCGGCCGCGCTGACCGGCGGCCCGGCCACCGACGTCGCGGTCAACACCGCCCTGGTCGCGGGGGCCGCCAACCTGCTGAATCTGTTCGACCTGCGCCCGGGCCGGGCCATCAAGGTCGTGCTGGCGGCCGGCCTCCCGCTCGGCCTCTCCCAGCTCACCCGCCCGGGTCGCGCGTGCGCGGTCGCCGTCCCCGTGGGCGCGGCTGCCGCCCTGCTGCCGGAGGACCTCGGCGAGCGGGCCATGCTCGGCGACGCCGGCGCCAACGCGCTCGGGGCGATGCTGGGGGCGGCCGCGGCCGGCCGCCTGTCCCGCCGCCGCCGGGTGACGATGCTGGCCGGGATCGTCGGGCTGACCGCGGCCAGCGAGGTGGTCAGCTTCACCAAGGTCATCCGGCGCACCCCGCCGCTGCACTGGCTGGACATGCTCGGCCGCCGCCCGGCCCACGCGGCGGGCCCGGCAGCCGCCCCGCGCCGGGCCCCGGCCGCCCCGTCCGCCCCGGACGGCCAGCCCGTCATGGCCGAAATGAACGGCCACGCCGACCGCGAACCCGCCAACCTGGCCACGCCGCCCTCCCCGTGACGGCGCCGGTGGCCGAGCGGGGGGCCACCCGGCCGCCGGGCCGGGGCATCGGCCGGGCCGCGGCGGTCATCGGGGTCCTGACCGTCGCCTCCGGCGTGGTCGGATTCGGGCGCCAGCTGGTGTTCGCGCACACGGTCGGGGCCAGCTGCGTCGGCACCGCTTACACCACCGCCAACCAGGTGCCCAACATCATCTACGACATCGTCCTGGGCGGCGCCCTGACCAGCGCGGTGGTGCCGGTCCTGGCCGGGCCGGTGGCCCGCGGCCGGGACGCGGCGTCCGAGACCCGGCAGATCACGTCGGCCCTGCTGACCTGGGCGGTGGTGCTGCTGGTGCCGGTCGCGGCGGTGGTCGCGCTGATCGCCGGGCCGCTGACCACGCTTTTGATCCCGGCCACCCGGGGCTGCCCGCACGCGGCCACGCTGGCCGTCAGCGCCCGGATGCTGGTCGCCTTCGCCCCTCAGGTGCCGCTGTACGGGCTGGCGGTGGTGCTGTACGGCATCCTCCAGTCCCACCGCCGGTTCACTGCCCCGGCCCTCGCCCCGATTCTGTCCAGCCTGGTGGTGGCGGGCGCCTACGCCGCCTTCGGGGCGCTCGGGCGCGGCTTCCAGAACCGGCCCGGCGCGCTCCCGGCCAGCGCCGAGCTGACGCTTTCGCTCGGCACCACCGCCGGGGTGGCGGCGCTGGTGCTGACCGGGGCAGTACCGGCCGCCCGGCTCCGGCTCGGGCTGCGGCCCACGCTCCGGTTCCCGGACGGGGTGGCCGGCCGGGTGCGGCGGCTGGCGGTGGCGGGCGTGCTCACCCTGATCGCCCAGGACCTGTCCACGGTGGCCGCGATCGTGCTGTCCAACGGCCGCGGCGGTAACGGCGCGCTGGTGCTCTACAGCTACGGCTGGCAGGTGTTCTTCATCATCTACGCGGGCCTGGCGGTCCCGGTCGCCACCAGCGCCTTCCCGCTCCTGTCGGCCCAGCAGGCCAGCAGCGATGAGTTCAGCGCGACCAGCGCCGCCGCCAGCCGGGCGGTGGTGCTGATGTCCTGGCTGGGGGCGGCGGTACTGGCCGGTGCCTGCCTGCCGCTGGCCCGGGTGTTCAGCAGCCACGACCCGTCCCAGGCCCGTCAGCTGGCCGGGGCGCTGGCCCTGTTCGCGCCCGGCCTGGTCGGTTACGGGCTGACCGCCACCTTGTCCCGCATCCTCTACGCGGCCGGCCGCAGCCGGGTCACCGCGGTCGCCATGACCGGCGGCTGGCTACTGGTCATCGCGGCCGACCTGGCCATCGTGCCGTTCGTGCCGCGCAGCTGGGTGGTGCCCGCCCTCGGACTCGGCACCACGATCGGGCTCGCCGCGGCCGGCCTGGCGCTGACCGTGGCGGTCCGGCGGGCGCTCGGCCGACCGGCACTGGCCGGGCTGCCCCGCGCCACCGCGGCCGGGCTGGCCGGCGGCCTGGCCGGCGCGGCGGCGGGCTTCGGCGTGGCCCGGGCCCTGCCGGTCCACGGCTTCCTGCCCAACGCGGCCGTCACCGTGCTGGCTGCCGCCACCGCCACGGTAGCGTTCCTGGCGGTGACGTTCCTGACCGACGGCGGCGACCTGCGGGCCGTCACCACCCGCCTGCTCGGCCGCTTGGGCCGCGGCCGCCCACCTGCCACCAGGGAGCCACGATGAAGGTCGCGTTCGTACTCGGCACCACCGCCGGCGGCACCCTGCGCCACGTCCAGATGCTGGCGGCCGGGGCCGCCGTCCGCGGGGTCCCGGCCGTGGTCTGCGGCCCGGCCGATCACCGGCTCGACTTCCGCTTCGGCGAGCCCGAGTTCGTCGACCAGTCCGGCGACACGTTCCCGGGCGACGTCCGGGTCTACGAAGGCCTGGGCCCGGCCCACCCCGGCGCCGCCCCCGTCACCTTCGAGACCGTCCAGTTCGGCGACCGGCCCAGCGTCCGCGACGGGCTGGCGGTGCTGCGGCTCCGGCAGGTCCTGGCCCGCCACCAGCCCGACGTGGTGCACGCCCACGGCCTGCGGGCCGGCGCGCTGGCCGCGCTCGCGCTCACCCTCGCCACCCGCCCCTCCCGGGCGGCACTGCCGCTGGTCGTCACCGTCCACAACGCCCCGCCCGCGGGCGGCGTCAACGCCACCGTCTACCAGGGCCTGCAGTCCCTGGCCGCCCGCAGCGCGGCGGTGGTGCTGTGCGTGTCGGGCGACCTGGAAGACCGGATGCGCCGGGCCGGCGCCCGCGACGTCCGCCGCGCCCTCGTCCCGCCCTACACTCCGGCCGCGACCGCCCAGGACCCGGACACCGCCCCGGCCAGCCCCGACACCGTCCGCCAGGAGCTCGGCGCCGGAGACCGGCCGCTGATCCTGGCGGTCGGCCGGCTCGCCCCCCAGAAGGACTTCGGCACGCTGATCGAGGCGGCCCGGGGCTGGCAGGACCGGTCCCCGGTGCCGCTGCTGGCCATCGCCGGCTCGGGCCCGCAGCAGGCCGAACTGACCGCGGCCGCCGCCCCCCTGGGTGGATCGGTGGTGCTGCTCGGCCAGCGCTCCGACGTGCCCTCGCTGCTGGCCGCCGCCGACCTGTTCGTGCTGCCCAGCCGCTGGGAGGGCCAGCCGCTCATCCTTCAGGAGGCGCTGCGGGCCGCCCGCCCCATCGTCGCCACCCGGGTCGGCGGCACCCCCGACCTGACCGGCGAGGACGCCGCCGTGCTGGTCCCGCCGCAGGACCCGGCCGCGCTGACCGCCGCCGTCGTCCGGGTGCTGGACGACGGCGTCCTGGCCACCCGGCTGGCCGAAGCGGCCGAGGCCCGCGCCCGCACCCTGCCGTCCCCCAACACCGCCGTCGAGGCCGCCCTCACCATCTACCGTGAGCTCGCGGCCGAGCCCCAGCCCCTGCCCAGCTAGCCACGGGTCACCACGGCTCGCTGACCAGGCTCAGCTCGACGGCACCGAATTGGTCTTGGCTACCTCCGCGTACCAGCCCGCGCTGCCCTTGGCGATGCGCCGCTGGGTGCCGTAGTCCACGAAATACAGCCCGAACCGCTTCGAGTACCCGTGCGCCCACTCGAAGTTGTCCATCAGCGACCAGGCGAAGTAGCCGCGCAGCGGCACCCCGTCGGCGATCGCCTGCCGGGCCGCCTGCAGGTGGCCGTGCAGGTAGGCGACGCGCTCCGGGTCATCGACGGTCCCGTCCGGGTTGACGTAGTCGTAGCAGGCGGCTCCGTTCTCGGTGATGTACAGCGGCACCTCGCCCGCGTCGTCGTGGACCCGCAGCAGCAGGTCGTGCAGCGCGTTGGGATCGACCAGCCAGCCCATCGCGGTCACCGGCAAGTGCTCGGGCTGGGTGAACACGCCACCCGGCCGCCACGGCATCGGGGTGTCCCCGCGCCGGACGATCCCGTCCTCGCGCACCCCGACGATGTGCGGCGCGTAGTAGTTGACGCCGAGGAAGTCGATCGGGGCCTGAATGGTGGCGAAGTCGCCGTCACGGATCAGCCCGGGCCCCGGAGCCTGGCCCGGGCCCAGCCGGGCCGGGTAGGCGCCGCGGGTCAGCGGGTCCAGGAACACCCCGTTGATGTCGGCGTCGAGGTCGGCCGCCAGCTCCCGGTCAGCTGTCCGGCTGGGATCGGCCGGGTAGATCTGGGCCATGTTCAGGGTGATGCCGACCTCGGGCGGCCGCCCCGACGGCAGCACCCCGGCCGCGGTCACCGCCCGGATCGCCGCGGTCGCCTTGCCGTGCCCGAGTAGCAGGTGGTGCACGGCCGCCACGTACTGCTGGGGGTCGGTGATGCCGGGCGCGTGCTCGCCGCTCCGGTAGCCCATGCTCGAGGCCACCCACGGCTCGTTCAGCGTGATCCAGCGCGGCACCCGGTCGCCCAGCGCCCCGGCCACGGTCGCGGCGTAGTCGGCGAACAGGTCGGCGGTGTCGCGGGTGGCCCAGCCGCCCTTGTCCTGCAGCGGCTGCGGCAGGTCCCAGTGGTAGAGGGTGACGAGCGGCGCGATCCCGCGCTCGAGCAGCTTGTCCACCAGCCGCCGGTAGTAGTCCAGGCCGGCCTGGTTGGGGGCGCCGTGGCCGTCCGGCTGGATCCGCGGCCACGCGATCGAGAACCGGTAGCCGCCCACCCCCAGCTCCGACAGCAGGTCGAGGTCGCTGTCGGTCCGGTGGTAGCCGTCGCAGGCGATGTCACCGGTGTCGCCGTTGGTGGTCTTGCCCGGCTGGTGGCTGAACGTGTCCCAGATCGACGGGCCCCGGCCGTCCTCGGCCACCGCCCCCTCGATCTGATAGGACGCCGTGGACACGCCCCACAGGAATCCCTCGGGGAAGGCATCACGCCCGTCGCTCATCTGTTCTCCTTGTCTGGTCGTTCGATCTGTGTTCCCCGTCCGGCATTGACACCGCTTACATCCCCTTCTACGATCACAATCCAACATTCTCGCCTACGAGGAATGGTCCATGCCCACCGTGTACGACGTCGCCCGCCTGGCCGGGGTCTCGACGGCCACGGTATCCCGCGTGATGCGCGGCTCGGACCTGGTCCGGCCGGTAACCCGGGACCGGGTGCTGGCCGTGATCGAGGAGGTCGGTTTCGTCCCCGACGCCTCCGCCCAGGGGCTGTCCCGGCGCCGCAAGGAGATCATCGGCCTGGTCGGGCTGGAACGCGGCGTCAACGAGACCGACATCGAGCGCGACGGCCTGCTGTTCGTGGACGTGGTGGTGCACGCGGTCGAGGCGGTGCTGCGCGGCACCGACACCTCGCTGCTGCTGTCGTTCGGGCCCAGCGGGGAGCCGTTCGCGAGCCGCATCCGGGCGCTGTCCGGCAAGGTCGACGGCCTGCTGGTGGTGGAGGACGCACTCGCCCCGGCCCAGCTGCGGGCGCTGGCCCGGCGGCTGCCGGTGGTGTCGATCGCCGCCTCGCCCGGGGACACCGGCCTCGACGTGCTCCGGGTCGACAACCCGGGCGGCATGCGGGCGATGGCCGGGCACCTGACCAGCGACCACGGTTACCGGCGGCTCGGCTTCGTCGGTGGGCCGTCCGACGCCCCCGACGCGGTCGAACGGGTGGCGGCGTTCTCGGCGGCCGTGCACCGCGTGCCCGGGGCGACCGTCGACGTGGTCCCCGGTGGTGATTTCTCCGAGGCCAGCGGCCGCACCGCCGCCCGCGTGCTGCTCGGACGGGAGGCCATCCCCGAGGCAGTGGCCTGCGCCAACGACCAGATGGCGATCGGCGTCATGCGCGAGCTGCAGCGATCCGGCATCGCGGTCCCGGCCGACGTGGCGGTGACCGGCTTCGACAACGTGTTCCCGGGCCGGGTGGTGGAACCGCCGCTCACCACCGTCGGCCAGCCCGTCCGCGAGCTGGGCGTGCGGGCGGCCGCCCGGCTGCTGGAGCGGATCGAGGGCAACACCGAGCCGCCCCGGGCCGAAACCCTGCCCACCGAACTCGTCGTCCGCCGCAGCTGCGGCTGCCCGCCGGCCGACGAGAACCCCTGATCACCCACCCCGCCCCCGGCGGCCGGTGGGCCGGGCCGGGTCCGCCGCGTCCCGCTTGCGCGGCGGCCCCGGCTCACCTCGCGCGCCGTACGCTGACCCGGTGGCACCACCGAACATCCGCCCCGCCACCCCGGCCGACGCTGCTGCCATCGTCGCCGTCCGCCAGGCCAGCTGGCCCGCCGCCTACGACGGCATCCTCCCGCCCGACGTCATCGCCCAGGTCGTCGCCGACGCCAACCCCGCCCGCGAACGCCAGTTCCTCGCCACCCGCCCCTGGCGCCACGTCCTCGTCGCCGAAGCCCCGGCCCGTGAGCCCCAAGCCGCCTCGCCACATCAGCCCCGCAAACCCGCCGCGCCGTACCAGCCCGCGGCGCCGTACCAGCCCGCGGCGCCGTACCAGCCCGCGGCGCCCGACCAGCCCGCGGCGCCCGACCAGCCCGCGCCCCACCAGCCCGGCTCAACCCCGCCCGGTCCCGCGCCGGTGCCCGCCGTAGCGCCCGTCCCCGCCGTCGCCGGTTTCGCTTCTTACGGTATTGAAAGGGCTGTCGATGGGCTGCCCCGCCCACCCCAGGCCGGCGCCGCGCCCGATCGGAGCTCGAGCTCTCAGCCCTCGGCGGCCGAACTGTACGCGCTCTACCTGCACCCGGACTGGTGGTCGACCGGCATCGGCTGGGCGCTGATGGACCGGGTGCTGGCCGAGGTCCGGGCGGCGGGGTACCCGCGGATCATCTTGTGGGTGCTGCGGGACAACCGGCGGGCCCGCCGGTTCTACGAACGGGCCGGGTTCCGGCGCAAGGGCCCGGAGCACCCCAGCTTCGCCGGGGTGCCCGAGGTCCGTTACCGACTAGACCTGTTACCAGCCGCGGGCGCGCCACTCACCCAGGTGCGGGCGCTCGGCGCCCAGGGTGGTGTCGGCCCCGTGGCCGGGGTAGACCCAGGTGGCGTCGGGCAGCCGCCCGAACACCCGCTCCTCGAGGTCGTCCATCAGCGAGTTGAAGTCCGCGGGGCTGTTGGTCTTGCCCGGCCCGCCCGGGAACAGCGAGTCCCCGGTGAACAGGTGCGGCGTGTCGGCCAGGCGGCCCTCGGCGTCGTAGAGGATGGCCACGCTGCCCGGGGTGTGCCCGCGCAGGTGGATCACCGACACCGCGGCGTCGCCGAACCGCAGGATGTCGCCGTCGGACAGATCGTCGTCGACCGCGATCGGCAGCTCGGGGGCGTCGGCCGTATGCGCCACCACCACCCCGCCGATCGCGTCGTGCACCTCTTTCAGCGCCTGCCAGTGGTCAAAGTGCCGGTGGGTGGTCACCAGCCAGGTGATCGGCGTGTCGCCGACCATTTCGATGACGCGCTCGGGCTCGTTCGCGGCGTCGATGAGCAGGCCCTCGCCGGTACCGGTGTCCCGGAGCAGATAGGCGTTGTTGTCCATCGGGCCGACGGCCAGCTTGGTCACGGTCAGGCCGTCGATCTCACGCGTGTCGGACGGCCCGCCGACCTTCACATTCCCGGTGTAAGTCACGCGCTCATGGTACGCAGCAGCGCTGGCACCCGCTTGGCCTAGCGAATACCGATTGCAACCAATTGATTACAGTGCTCCGTAGGCCAGTGAGCCACCCACGGAGGCTATTGACCTGGTTCCTGGTAAATGCCCAGGATGTTGCCACCCGGGTCCCGGAATCGGGCGGTGATCTCCGGGGCGTCGCCGCCGATCGGCTGCACGATCTCACCCCCGTGGGCCACGATCGCCGCCACGGTCTGCTCGGCGTCGTCGACCATGATGTCGACGATCAGCCCCGGCTCACCCGCCCACGGCTTGCGCCCCTCGACCCACATCCCGCTCACTTCGCCGATGCTGTCGTCGAAGGCCGGTGTCCCGTCGCCGTGCCGGCGAACCGACCAGCCGAAGACCTCCTGGTAGAACCGCGCCGAGGCGGCCGCGTCGGCCGCCGGGATCTGCAGGTAACACACCTTGCCGTGACGGACGGTGGGCGGCATCGGCTCCTCCTGATCGAGTGCTGGCGGGCTGCCCCGAGCCTAGGCGCCCGCCGCCCGCTCCGATTGGCGAAAAACGTCAGGCCAGCGGCAGGTGGTTGTGCTCGGCGGCCGACCGCGGCCGGTAGCCACCCGGGGTCACCCCGGTCAGCTCCCGGAAGTCGTCGATCAGATGGGCCTGGTCGCAGTACCCGTGCTCGGCCGCCAGCCGCGCCCAGTCCACGGCCGGCCCGGCCGTGGCCGTGACCAGCAACCGCTGCAGCCGCTGGATGCGGGCGTACCGCTTGGGCGTCAGCCCGGTGCCGGCCCGGAACCGCCGGGTGAACGTGCGCGGGCTGAGGCCCAGCTCGGCGCCCACATCGGCGACCCGCCGTCCCCGCCCCAGCTCGGCCGCCGCGAACTGGATCGCGGCCAGGAACGCGGGCGGCCCGGCCAGCCGGGCCAGCAGGACCTCCTCAAGCACTGCGAACTGCCGGTCCGGGACCGCCGCCGCCAGCAGCCGGTCACGCAGCACCGCGCCGTCCCGCCCCCACAGCTGCTCGAGGGCGACAAGCTGGCCAGCGGTCTCGCCCAGCGGCACCCCGAAGAACGCGGCCGCCCCGGCCGGTGTGAACCCGACCGACAACCCCCGCCGCTGGTCGGCGGTGTCGATGACCACCGCGCGCTCATCCGGCCCGGCCAGCACCGCCCCGGCGGAACGCCGCACTTCCGCGCGGGCCGGGCCGTGGTACGTGCGGAACTCGTCCTCGTGCAGGTTGACCATGAGGTCGGTGCCGCCGCCGGGCAGCACCCGGTCCCGGCCCGCGGGCAGGTCGCTCTCGTAGTAGCCGAGGGCGCTCACGAACGGGGCCAGCCGGGGTGACCGCGGCCGCACGGCGAAGTGCATAGGCTTTCACCCTATGGCCGAGGCGCTCTGCCTGCCCTCACCGTTGCAGGAGATCACCGACCCGGGGCTCGGGGAGGTGCCGTTCAGGTTTTTCCTCAAACGCGACGATCTGATCAGCCCCGACCTGCCGGGCAACAAGTGGCGCAAGCTGAAGTACAACCTCGAGGCGGCCCGGGCGGCCGGTCAGCGGACGCTGCTGACGTTCGGCGGGGCCTACTCCAATCACGTGCGGGCCACCGCCGCGGCCGGGGCCCGGTTCGGGTTCGCGACCGTCGGGGTCATCCGCGGCGAGGAGCACCGGCCGCTCAATCCCTCGCTGCGCGACGCCGCCGACCGCGGCATGCGGCTGGTCTACCTGGACCGGGCCAGTTACCGGGCCAAGACCTCGGCCGCGGTGATCGCCCCCTTGCGCGAGGAGTTCGGCGACTTCTACCTGCTGCCCGAGGGCGGCAGCAACGCCCTCGCCGCCCGCGGCTGCGCCGAGCTGACGGCCGAGATCACGGTCCCGTTCGACGTGCTCTGCGTGCCCTGCGGGACCGGCGGCACCCTGGCCGGGGTGGCCGCCGGGCTGACCGAAGGCCAGCGGGCCGTCGGTTTCTCGGCCCTGCGGGGCGGCGCCGGGTTCCTGCCCGCCGCCGTCCGCGCCCTGCAGGACGAGGCGTTCGGCGGCCCCCGCGGCGACTGGCGGGTCGACGACGAGTTCCACTTCGGCGGCTTCGCCCGCCGCACCCCGGAGCTGGACGCCTTCATCGCCGGGTTCCGGGCCCGGCACGGCCTCACCCTGGACTGGGTCTACGTGGCCAAAATGCTGTACGGCGTCTACGCCCACGGCCGACGCGGCACCTTCGCCCCGGGCACCACGGTGATCGCCGTGGTGACCGGCTGACCCCGCCGTCACTCACGACCGCCGCGCCCCCCTCCCGCCCGGGAACACGCCACCCCGCCTGGGTGTTGCTCCCGCCGGGCGGTAACGGGCACGGCCGCGATCCGGAAGCGGCCGGTTTTGTCAGACCCCCTGGCTACAGTTGAAGTGGCGCCGTGCCCACCCCTTGCACCTGCGTCAACTCGTTGAGCCCATCGAAGAGCCAGAGAGAGCAGAGAGCCCAGTGGCTGACCGACTTCTCGTTCGCGGTGCCCGCGAGCACAACCTCAAGGACGTCTCGATCGACCTGCCGCGGGACGCCCTGATCGTGTTCACCGGGCTGTCCGGATCGGGGAAGTCGAGCCTGGCCTTCGACACGATCTTCGCCGAGGGCCAGCGCCGCTACGTGGAGTCTCTGTCGGCCTACGCGCGGCAGTTCCTGGGCCAGATGGACAAGCCCGACGTCGACTTCATCGACGGGCTGTCCCCGGCCGTGTCGATCGACCAGAAGGCGGCCAGCCGCAACCCGCGCTCGACGGTCGGCACGATCACCGAGATCTACGACTACATGCGGCTGCTGTACGCCCGGGTGGGCAAGCCGCACTGCCCGATCTGCGGCCGCCCGATCGCCCGGCAGAGCCCCCAGCAGATCGTCGACCGGGTGCTGGAGCTGGAGGAGGGGACCCGGTTCCAGGTGCTGGCGCCGGTCGTCCGCGGCCGCAAGGGCGAGTACCTGGACCTGCTGCGCGAGCTGCAGACCAAGGGATACTCGCGGGCCCGGGTGGACGGCCAGCTGGTGCGGCTAGATGAAGTTACTGCGACCAGCCTGCCCAAGCTCAAGAAGTACGAGAAGCACGACATCGAGGTCATCGTCGACCGGCTGGCGGTCAAGGACACCGCCCGGCGGCGGCTGACCGACTCGGTCGAGACCGCCCTCGGGCTCTCGGGCGGGGTGGTCGTCCTCGACTTCGTCGACCTGCCGGACGACGACCCGCACCGCGAGCGGATGTACTCCGAGCACCTGGCCTGCCTCTACGACGACCTGTCGTTCGACGAGCTGGAGCCGCGCTCGTTCTCGTTCAACTCCCCATGGGGCGCCTGCCCGGACTGCACTGGCCTCGGCACCAAGATGGAGGTCGACCCCGAGCTGATCGTGCCCGACCCGGCCCGGACGCTGGACGAGGGCGCGCTCGCGCCCTGGAGCGGCGGCCACGTCAGCGACTACTTCGCCCGGCTGGTCGAGGCGCTGGGCGACTCGCTCGGCTTCCGGCTCGACACCCGCTGGGAGCGGCTGCCCGCCAAGGCCCGCAACGCGCTGCTGAACGGCTACGACCAGCAGGTCCACGTCCGCTACCGGAACCGGTACGGTCGTGAGCGGTCGTACTACACGCAGTTCGAGGGCGTGATCCCGTACGTCGAGCGGCGGCACTCCGAGGCCGAGAGCGACTCCAGCCGGGAGAAGTTCGCCGGCTACATGCGCGAGGTGCCGTGCCCGTCCTGCCGGGGGAGCCGGCTGAAGCCGATCGCGCTGTCGGTCACCATCGACGAGCGGACGATCGCCGACATCTGCGCGCTGCCGATCGGCGAGATGGCCAAGCTGATGCTGGACCTCAACCTGTCCGAGCGCGACCGGCAGATCGCGGCCCAGATTCTGAAAGAGGTCAACGCCCGGCTCGGATTCCTGCTCGACGTCGGCCTGGACTACCTGAGCCTCGACCGGGCCTCGGCCACGCTGGCGGGCGGCGAGGCGCAGCGCATCCGGCTGGCCACCCAGATCGGATCGGGCCTGGTCGGCGTGCTCTACGTGCTCGACGAGCCGTCGATCGGGCTGCACCAGCGGGACAACGCCCGGCTGCTGGAGACGCTGCTGCGGCTGCGCGACCTCGGCAACACGCTGATCGTGGTCGAGCACGACGAGGACACGATCCGGGCGGCCGACTGGGTGGTCGACATCGGCCCCGGAGCCGGCGAGCACGGCGGCTGGGTGGTGGTGTCCGGCCCGGTCAAGGAGCTGATCGACAGCGAGCGGTCGCTGACCGGGGCCTACCTGGCCGGGCGGGCCTCGATTCCGGTGCCGGACCAGCGGCGCAAGCCCGACAAGAGCCGTCAGGTGGTGGTCAAGGGCGCCACCGAGCACAACCTGCGCAACGTCAACGTGACGTTCCCGCTCGGCTGCCTGGTCGCGGTGACCGGGGTGTCCGGTTCGGGCAAGTCCACCCTGGTCAACGAGATCCTCTACCGCGCGCTGGCCAAGGAGCTGAACGGCGCCCGCACGGTGCCGGGCAAGCACACCCGCATCACCGGGATGGACCAGCTGGACAAGGTGGTGCACGTCGACCAGGGACCGATCGGCCGCACCCCGCGGTCGAACCCGGCCACCTACACCGGCGTGTTCGACAACATCCGCAAGCTGTTCGCGCAGACCACCGAGGCCAAGGTGCGCGGCTACCAGCCCGGCCGGTTCTCGTTCAACGTCAAGGGCGGCCGCTGCGAGGCCTGCTCGGGCGACGGCACGATCAAGATCGAGATGCAGTTCCTGCCCGACGTTTACGTGCCCTGCGAGGTCTGCCACGGCGCCCGCTACAACACCGACACCCTCCAGGTGCACTACAAGGGCAAGACGATCGCCGAGGTCCTCGACATGCCGATCGAGGAGGCGGCCGGGTTCTTCGAGCCGGTGCCGTCGATCCACCGGCACCTGAAGACCCTGGTCGACGTGGGCCTGGGCTACGTCCGGCTGGGCCAGCCGGCCCCCACCCTGTCGGGTGGCGAGGCGCAGCGGGTCAAGCTGGCCACCGAGCTGCAGCGGCGGGCCACCGGGCGCACGATCTACGTGCTCGACGAGCCCACCACCGGCCTGCACTTCGAGGACATCCGCAAGCTCCTCGGGGTGCTGCAGCGGCTGGTCGACACCGGCAACACGGTCATCGTCATCGAGCACAACCTCGACGTGATCAAGACCGCCGACTGGCTCATCGACCTCGGCCCCGAGGGCGGCTCGGGCGGCGGCACGATCATCGCCACCGGCCCCCCCGAGCAGGTCGCCGAGGTCAGCGAGAGCTACACCGGCCAGTTCCTGAAGAAGCTGCTCCCCGCCTGACCAAATTGCCCAGTTTCGACGTCGATACCACCGAGGGCCCGGCCCGTCTCGACTGGACCGGGCCCGACGGCGGCGCGCCGTCGTTCGTGCTGGCGCTGACCCACGGGGCCGGCGGCACCGTCGATACCCCCGACCTGTTCGCCGCCCGCGACGCGGCGCTGGCCTGCGGCGGGGGAGTGGCACTGGTCACCCAGCCCTACCGCGTCCGCGGCGCCCGCGCCCCCGGCCACGCCGACCGCCAGGACCAGGCCTGGACCGAGCTCATCACCTGGCTGGTGTCCCCAGCAGGCCCCGCGCTCCCGCCGTCACGAACCCAGCGGCCCCGAAAAGCTCACCAGCCCCATGAGTTGCGGGACACCATCGCGCCCTTCCAGGCCCAGCTGCCCCTGATCCAGGGCGGGCGGAGCAATGGGGCCCGGGTGGCGTGCCGGACCGCGGCCGCGGTGGGGGCCCGCGGGGTCCTGGCGCTGGCGTTCCCGCTGCAGCCGCCCGCCCGCCGGACGCGGGGGAGCGGCGAGGTCACGTTCCCGCCCGACCGGGCGGCGGAGCTGCGCGCGGCGACGGCCGGTGGCGCGCACGTTCTGGTCCTCAACGGGGACCGGGACTCGTTTGGGATCCCAGCCGGGGACGCCTCGATCGAGGTCGTCGTGCTCAAAGGGGAGACCCATTCGCTTTCGAAAAAGCCTGCCGTCGTGGCCGGCGCGGTCGCCGCGTGGCTGCCCGGGGTGGTGGCCTTGGTGCCCTGAGGAGTGGCCAAAACCAGCGGGCCCGGTAACAGGTGTCGCAAAAGGGGACTCAATGGGGCGCAGTAACCGCCTGTGAACGGAGGCGGCGCTTCGTATTCACCCATTGGTAACGATCTCATTGCCATGCCATGAACGCCGATATGATTTTGTGACCAAACCCCGAACGGTGCGCTTGGCGCCGCCCCGAATGACTTCAGCGATCTTTCGGACGAACTTAAGA
>Ga0213875_10000500_pt1 | contig 32837 bp, 23 predicted proteins | sample BarmaccomBMRX_R8_FD_160105 | JGI IMG/M metagenome (GOLD analysis project Ga0213875, IMG submission 160105) | Root-associated microbial communities from Barbacenia macrantha in rupestrian grasslands, the National Park of Serra do Cipo, Brazil - RX_R8 | ecosystem: Host-associated > Plants > Roots...
GCGGCGGGCGGGAAGGTGCACGGGGCGCGCCATGCGGATGAAGCGGCCGCGATCGTACAGAGCATCATTACGGCGCGCGCCGCCACCGAAGCCGTCAAGGTCAAAACGATGACGTCGGCTGAGATCCGGCTGAACGAAACGCTGGAAGCAGCGGGGATTGCCGCCATTGAGACGGATTTGGCGGAACTGATTGTGCAGCTCGGGAAGGAACAGCCGTCGCACATCGTGGCGCCGGCGATCCACATCAATCGGGAGCAAGTCCGCGACATCTTTGAACGAAATATGCCGCTTCGCGAGCTGGGGATTGCTTCGGTGACAGCGGAACCGCATGATCTCGCTGAAGCTGCTCGCCGGTACTTGCGTCACAAGTTTCTGACGGTGAGTGTCGGCATAAGCGGCGCTAATTTTGCCGTCGCTGAAACGGGCTCGCTCGTGATCGTCGAAAGCGAAGGTAATGGGCGCATGTGCCTGACGCTGCCCGATGTCTTGATTTCGCTCGTCGGCATCGAGAAAATCATTCCCCGATTCCGCGATCTCGAGGTTTTTCTGCAAACACTTCCACGTTGCGCGTCGGGCGAACGCATGAATCCTTACAATTCGATCTGGACGGGCGTCACGCCGGGCGATGGGCCGCAGGAAGTACACGTCGTTCTGATAGACAATGGCCGGACGAATGTACTCGCGGAGCCTGAAGCCGCGGACACGCTGAATTGCATTCGTTGCGGCGCATGCTTAAATGCCTGCCCTGTTTATCACCAAACAGGCGGCCATGCGTATGGTTCCGTGTATTCGGGCCCGATTGGGGCGATTCTAACGCCCCAACTGTTCCATCTCGCGCACGCGCGGAGTCTACCGTATGCGTCCAGCTTGTGCGGCGCTTGCTACGAAGCTTGCCCGGTCCAGATCGATATTCCAGAGATTCTGTTGTTTCTGCGAGCGAAGATTGTGCGCGAAGAAGGGATGAGTCTGGAGAAGCTGGCGATGCAGGCGATTGGAATGGTGTTCCGGAGCGCCGGTCTGTTTTCGGCGGCCGAAAAGTTCGCGAGATTTGCGCCTGCATCGACCGGCGCGCTTTCCGCGTGGACCCGCACCCGCGATTTGCCCGAAATCCCCAAGCAGTCATTTCGAGAATGGTGGCGAGAGACGAAATCCTAAATCGCGTTCGAACCGCGCTTCGTGCCCGCAGCGGAGAAGAACGGGAACGCGCGTCGCGCGTTGCATATGAAGCGATACCCCGAACGTACCGGCAGAGCGGTACGTTGCCGGAGGCAGATCGCGTTGCGCTATTCGAGGATCGCTTGCGGCATTACGATGCGCGTCCGATTCACGTCGCACGCGAGATGGCGGATGAGATTGCAGAGATCCTGAGGTCGCGGGCCAAAACGAAACTGGTCGTTGCAGCAGGATTTTCTAACGATTGGCTACCCGCCGGGTTCGAGTTCCGTCGAGATGACGGCCTGTCGAAAACGGAGCTGGATGGATACGAAGGGGCGGTGACGTCTTGCACGCTGGGGATCGCGGTTACAGGCACCGTTGTATTGGAAAGCTCTCCCGCGCAGGGGCGCCGGGCCACGGCTCTGGTGCCCGATTATCATTTGTGCGTGCTGCGCCGCGATGACATTATTGAGACCGTGCCCGAAGCGATTCGCCGGCTCGAACCGATCAAGAATCGTCCGCTCACCTTTTTCTCCGGCCCGTCAGCCACGGTTGATATCGAGATGACCAGAATACAGGGCGTTCATGGCCCGCGCACACTCGACATCTTGATCATTTGAGTCCGGGTAGCGCATCACCGCTTAGGTCGCTGTGGCAGAGCGTTAAGCGCATTGACAAATCGAAGCTAAACGGTTGGATTGCAGTCCGCAATACCTTCGGGGTGGTGGTCGCGCTCAGCGCGGGTATCGCACTCGGGAAACCGTCGGCTGGGGCTGCTGCGGCTGCGGGCGCTTTGAATATCGCGTACTCCGACGGCCGCGATCCCTACCGGCAGCGGGTGCGAAGAATGCTTCTGTGGTCGGTTCTGGGCGCCATTGCTGTTTTCACGGGCTCCGCAACTGGCGCATACGCGTGGCCGGCCATTCTCGTGGTCGCGGTTTGGGCGTTCTTAGCCGGAATGGCCGTTTCGCTTGGAACGCGCGCCGGCGATCTGGGGTTGAATACTTTGGTGACTTTGACGGTTTTTGCTGCGCGCGCTGCTTTATCGCCGCGTGGCGCGTTGGCGGCCGCTGGTTTGTTTCTTGCCGGCGCTTTGCTGCAGACGCTATTTGCAATTGTGCTTTGGCCAGTGCGGCGGGACGAGCCGGAGCGACGCGCGATCCGGAGATTGTATGCGCAATTGGCGGCGAATATCGAGAAACTGAGGGCCGAGGATGTAACAGAGGTCCCGGCGGTCGAAACGCCAGCGGATCTTCAGGACACCGTAGCCGCGGTGGGACGCGACCTGACGGCCGAGGGCGAGCGAATGCGTTTCCTTTTGGATCAAATCGACAGGCTGCAACTTTCGGCATTCGCAATCCACCGGCTCATTGCCGCGTGGAAACATCGAAAAGGCGACAGGGCGGATAGGACAAGCGGCATTATTCAAGATCTCGACAGGCTGCTCCAGACCACAGCAGGGCTGCTTGCGAATGTGGATCAGGCTGCGCCGGATGCGCTCTCCGAATTTGACGAAATCGCGCATCGGGTCTGCGATAAGACTGAAAACGCGGACGGATTGGCGGAGGAAACCAAGTTGGCGGCCGATACGCTTCGGATCCAACTCCATACAGCGACACATCTCGCCGCGGCAGATAACAGCACTGGCGAAGTTAATGCCGAGCAAAGACGGCCTCCGGCGAGATTGCAGGTTCGAAGCTCGCTCGAAACGCTGCGCGCGAATCTCAATCTGCGTTCGGCTACGTTCCGCCATGCGGTCCGGCTTTCGGTGTGCGTGGCAGTGGCGGATGCGATAACGCGCGGCATTGACTGGCAACGATCGTACTGGATGCCGATGACAGTTGCCGTCATCCTGAAGCCGGATTTCACGACAACCGTAAGCCGCGGCATTCTGCGATTGGGGGGAACGTTCGCGGGGCTCGGATTAGCGACGGTGCTGTATCACATATGTCCGGAGAAGGCGGTCGCGGAAATCGTGTTAGTGGGCACGTTCACGCTCATGCTGCGCAGTATCGGCCCGGCGAATTATGGAGTGTTTAGCGTTGCGGTCAGCGGCCTCATCGTGTTTCTGATTGCGGTTACCGGCATCGCGCCCAAGAGCGTCATTTCTCAACGCGCGGTGAACACGCTTGCGGGCGGCGTGCTCGCATTGGTCGCGTACGGCGCGTGGCCGACGTGGGAGCGAAGACAAGCGTCAGAGATCTTGGCCGATTTTCTCGATGCCTGTCGAGCGTATTTTCAAGCTGTGGCGCGGAAGTTTGCAAGCGACGATGATTCGTCGCTCGAATGGGATCTCGATCGCACCCGGACGGAAGCGCGGCGCGCGCGATCGAACGCGGCTGCATCAGTCGACCGGCTTAGCGGCGAGCCCGCAACGAAGGCAGATGAGCTAAGTTGCATCACCTCTATGATGGCAAGCGCCAGCGCGGTACTGCAGGCGATTATGGCGCTAGAAGCGGCGTTAATCGACGCGCGGCGTCGCACCGCGCCGGATGTGATCGTAGTGTTCGCACAAGACGTCGATCAGATTTTCTACTTTTTGGCTACGGCGCTACGCGGTTCCCCGGCCGCGTGGGAAACGCTTCCGAGCCTCAACGAGGATCATCGCCGGATTCTGAAGAACCGGGCGGCGCTATCGGATACGGATGAGTTTATTGTTCTCGAGATCGATCGCCTGGCTGTGAGTCTGGGCACGCTGCGAGAACAGGTGATGCAATATTTGCACGCGCCGCGGGTTAGACAGCCAGAACCTTATCGAGCGTGATAGGCAGGTCGCGAACGCGCTTGCCGGTTGCGTGAAAGACCGCGTTGGCGACGGCTGCGGCTGCGCCGGTAATCCCGATTTCGCCGACGCCTTTCGCTCCGAGCGGATTGATATGGTTGTCCTTTTCGTCGACCCAATACGCTTCAATGTTGGGCACGTCGGCGTTCGTGGGAACGTGGTACTCGGCTAGATTGTTGTTTACCCAGCGACCAAGGCGCTTGTCCGTCGCAGCCTCTTCGTACAGCGCCATGCTGATTCCCCAAACCATTCCGCCGATAAATTGGCTCCGCGCCGTCTTCGCGTTCAGAATCTTGCCTGCTCCGAAACATCCGACCATGCGCGACACGCGAATCTGGCCGAGATCGGCGTCGACGCGCACTTCGGCGAATTGAGCGCCAAAGGCGTACATCGAATACTGATCGCGGTCGCCCGCGGGTTCGGCTTTGGCTTTGGCTTCGATGAACGGCTGCCCGCTGCGCGCGATCAGATCGCGAAAACTCTCAGCCTTCGACGGGGTCGTTCGCGAGTATAAGCGCCCATTCTCGAACGCAACGTCCTGAGCGCTCACTCCCGATAGGGGCGATTGCGCCTCGCTCACCGCCATTTGGATCAGCTTTTCTTGCAATGCCTGAGATGCGAGCAAGACTGCGGAGCCGACACTCGCGGCGGTTTGCGAGCCGCCGGACACCGGCGTTTCGGGAAGGATGGTGTCGCCGATGCGCGTTTTAACCGATCGCGGCTCAACGCCAAATGTGTTAGCCGTGATCTGAGTCATGATCGTGTACGTTCCGGTTCCGAGATCCTGGCTTCCGGCGTCCACATGAAACGTGCCGTCGGTGTGCAACTGCACGGTCGCGTTGGCGGGGCTGCGGTTGGTCGGATAAACGGCACTTGCCATGCCCCAGCCCACAAGGGCGTTGCCATCGCGCATCGAGCGAGGCTCGAGGGAGCGTTTGGACCAACCGAAGCGCTCCGCCCCCATTCGATAACATTCCCGCAACGACTTGCTCGACCAAGGCCGATTTTTTTCGGGATCCGTCTCCGCATAATTTTTGAGCCGCAACTCGACGGGATCCATCTTCAGCTCGTACGCTAGTTCATCGAGCGCTGCTTCGAGCGCGTATGTGCCGGGTGCTTCGCCGGGCGCGCGCGTGTAGGATGGCGTGCCGATGGTTGATTCGACGAGTTTGTGAGACGTGCTGTTGTTCGCGGTCTGATACAGCATGCGGGTGGGCAGCCCGGCGGATTCGACAAACTCGTCAAATGTTGACGTGTGACAGACCACGTCATTCCGCAGAGCGGTGATGGTTCCGTCGCGCTTCGCGGCCGCTCCGATTGCCTGACGTGTCTCCGATCGAAAGCCCAGCATTCCGAACATCTGCGGGCGTGCGACGGCGAGCTTCACAGGCCGCTTGACCTGCTTGGCCGCGAGCGCAGTGATGATCACGTGGGACCATACCGGCCCTTTGCTGCCAAAGCCGCCTCCCAGATATGGCGAGACAACGCGCACGTTGTTCGGGTCCAAGCTCAGCAAATGCGCGACGCGGCGGCGATCGCTGAACACGCCTTGCGTGGCATCGTAAAGCGTTAGACGATCAGGCCCGTCCCACACTGCGATGGTCGCGTGCGGCTCCATCGGATTGTGCACTTCGAACGGGTTCAAATAGACATGAGCGATGTGCGCGTCGCCGGCGGTCATTCCGGCCTGGACGTCACCTCGATTGCTAACCGACTCGTCACCGTGGCCGCCGATTTTCTTGGGCACGTAGGCTTCGGAAAGCCGGCTTTCGAGGTCAACGCGCGGCTTTGCTGCCGAGTAGCGAACCTGAACCAGATGCGCGCCTTCACATGCTTGCTCGAAGGTTTCGGCAACGACGACACCGATGGGCTGATTTGAGTAATAGATAACATCGTCCTGCAATGCCTGGATGATCCGTCCCGAAGGTTGGGATGTGTTTTGATCGCGCAAGTTGGGCAGCTTGGGCGAATTTAGATGGGTCATGACGAGCAGGACGCCGGGCGAGCGCTCGGCTGCGCGGGCATCAATGGACGTGATGCGGCCGTTGGCTATCGTGCTCACGACGAGCACGCCATACACCGCACCAGGAACTTGATGTTCGTAGGCGTAAGGGGCGGCGCCGGTGACTTTCAACCGCCCGTCAACGCGATCTAAGGGAGCGCCGATTAGGTTTTCCATGACAGTGATCTCCTGGTTTCACGTGAGGCTTGCGGCGGTCATGACCGCGCGCACGATGCTGCGGCGTGCAAGCTCGACTTTGAATCCGTTATGTTCATACGGCTTGGCAGCGGCAAGCTCGGCTTCGGCTGCTGCGCGGATCGCGGACTTTTCAGGCCCCTTTCCTCGAAGGAATGTTTCGGCCTTTGTCGCGCGCCACGGCTTATGGGCGACTCCGCCGAGCGCAATGCGGGCTTCGCGGATCGTGCCGTTCGCATCGAGATCTAGAACGGCGGCTACGGATACGAGTGCAAACGCGTAGGAATTCCGGTCGCGCACTTTGAGGTAATGGGAGCGGCCGGCGTAGGGAATCCCGGGAAGATCGATGCTGGTGATCAATTCTCCTGGATGGAGATTGGTGTCGATCTGCGGCTTGTTTCCGGGGAGGCGATGAAACTCGGTCATGGGAATGGATCGCTCGCCATTCGGACCGGTCACTTGCACGGTGGCGTCAAGCGCGCTCAGCGCGACGCACATATCGCTCGGGTGAACCGCAATGCATTCTTCGCTAGCGCCGAGGATGGCGTGAATGCGGTTATATCCTTGCTTCGCCGCGCAGCCGCTTCCGGGGTCGCGTTTGTTGCACTCGCGGTAGCTGGGATCGTAGAAGTAATAGCAGCGAGTGCGTTGCAGTAGATTGCCGCCCATGGTTGCCATGTTGCGGAGCTGCTGTGACGCGCCTGCGAGAATGGCTTCGCTCAGCACGGGGTAGCGGGTCCGGATGAGTGCGTGATTCGCGGCGTCCGTGTTGCTGACCAGAGCGCCGATGCGGACTCCGCCTGCGTGCTCCGCGATCGTTTGCAGCGGAAGACGAGTGATGTCGACGAGATGAGACGGACGCTCCACGCCCATTTTCATGAGGTCGAGGAGATTGGTGCCGCCGCCGATGAAGGATGCATCCGGCGAGGCGCCGCGCGCGCGGATCGCTTCGTCTACTGTTGCGCAGCGAGTGTAGGTGAAGGGGTTCATGCGACGCTCCGTTGACCCACGCGTCCCTGTTCGACTGCGCGGATTGCGGCCACAATGTTTGGATACGCGCCGCAGCGGCAGATATTGCCGCTCATGCGCTCGCGAATTTCGTCGTCGGTAAGCTCAATCCGTGACGTCGAGCGTACGTCGGGAGTGACGGCGCTCGGCGCGCCGGATTTCGCTTCTTCAAGCAGCGCGACGGCCGAGCAAATCTGGCCGGGAGTGCAGTAGCCGCATTGAAATCCGTCGTGCTCCAAGAAGGCCGCTTGCATGGGATGCAGGTTCGCGCCTTGGGCCAAGCCTTCGATTGTGACGATTTGGCGGCCGTCTTGCATGACCGCGAGAGTCATGCAGGAATTGATGCGCGTTCCATCAACGAGCACTGTGCATGCGCCGCATTGCCCGTGATCACAGCCCTTCTTAGTTCCCGTGAGGTGTAGATTTTCGCGGAGCAGGTCGAGGAGCGTTACCCGGGTGTCGATTTGCAGGTCGTGCCGCTGCCCGTTGATTGTTAGCGTGCAGTTGACGGCCGCAGACGAGGCGGTCGGAGCCTGCGCTTCGACCCCGAGCGCCGATCCGGCAACGCCCGTCGCGATCGTAACCCCGAAGAACTCTCGGCGGCTGACCCCCGACTGATCGGCGGGAGTTTTCTTTTCTGATTGCATATTTCGCCCTGAAGTTAGTTGGACCAGGAAAGCAGAGGTTTGGTGACAATGCGCGGCAGCAGGGCGTGATCCTGACCGGCTCAAACGTGGGCTCGCTCACCTCATATTTCAGCCTGGATGCGAACACAATTCCGCTCGTGCGGCAGACGGTCACGAGCACGCCATGGCTGCACACCAGCGGGACGTACGCAGCGGGCAGCCAAGTATTGGATCAGACAACTAGCCCTAACACGATGTACCAGACGTTTGCGAACGGGAACACGTGGATTGCAGGAAACCTCGCCGCTTTCGTAGCCGCGCCAACAAGCTCGGGGCAGTCATGTGCTCCCGGGACGTTCGCCTATGGAACCGTAAGCGGCACCAACTATTTTTTTGCGTGCGAGCCGACCGGGAACTGGGGCAGGACTGCCCTTACTACGTATTAGGGGCGGAGGTCTGACAAAGCGCGGGGCAGACGAATCGTTTATGCCGTCTGCCGGTGCGGTTGATTCGCAGGCCACAAACTGCGACCGTCTGCGCCGCCAATAAGCAGCAGGTCTCGGTAGAGTACGCGCGCCCGAAGAGCGGAAATGCGAAGCGCGTGCATCGTGCCCGCACGCCCCGAGCTCTTACTGCGCACTGACTTTGGCTACGAACGCGTTGGTGCCGCCTCTCAGGCTGGGCTGAAAAGCGTCCTTGGTAGGGAAATTCGTCGACGAGGTAGAACCCGCCACATAAGCGTTGCCGTCATTGTCGACGGCAATTCCTGTACCGCCGTCCTGTAGACTTCCGCCGAGATAGCTGGAGTAGATGAGCGCGCCTGTGGCGGCGTAAAGCTCGGCTACAAAGGCGGTGGCGACGTCGCTAACGTCTGGGTTGGAGCTCTGGAATGCGTTCTTGAGCGGAAAGTCGTACGAGGCCGTGGCCCCGGTCAAATACGCATTGCCGTGGCTGTCCAGAGCGAGGGCAGAAGCGGAGTCCCCAGCGATGGTGTCATTCTGCTTGCTGCCGCTGCCGCCTAGGTATGTAGAGAAGACGAGGGCCGTTCCGTTCGCCGCAAATTTTGTGACAAACGCGTTGCCCCCGGACGTGTGAAGCGAGGACTGAAACGCGTTTTTAGTGGGAAAGTCGGAGGAAGCTGTGCCCCCGGCGACATAGGCCTCGCCATACGGATCGACAGCGATTCCGTTCCCGCTATCACCCGCAAGGCAGACGATCCCGCCACAGTCATGAGTCGCGCCGCTTCCGCCGAGATACGTGGAGTACACCAGAGCGTCCCCTTCGGGATTAAGCTTCGTGACAAATGCGTTGCCTGACGCGTCGCCGCCGTGGCGACTCTCCTTGTTATACCGCTGAAAAGGGTTCTTGGTTGGAAAGTCGTCGGCTTGCGTTTCCCCCGTAACGTACGCGCTGCCGGCAGAGTCGACCGCAATAGCGTAAATGCCAGTGCCGTCGACGCTGCCGCCGAGATACGTCGAATACATCAGCGCTCCCGTCCCGGCCCTGAATTTCGCGACAAATCCGTTGCCGCGGGGCGACTTAAGCGAACTCTGGAAGGGATTCTTCGTCGGAAAATCCGCCGAATCGGTCGTTCCTGCCACATACGCGTTCCCGTCGGAATCGAGCGCTATGCTTTGTGGCGCTGTCGCCTCCTGTGCCGCCAAGATAGGTCGAGAAGACCAGCCCGCTTCCATTTGCTGCGAACTTAGTGAGGAACGCATTACCATGCGTCGACTTAAGCGAGCCCTGAAAAGCGTTCTTGGTCGGGAAGTCGGTTGAGGATGTAAAGCCGGCGGCGTACGCCTCCCCGAACTGGTCAACGGCAATGCCGGTCCCGTTATCTACTCCCGAGCCGCCGAGGTAAGTGGAATAGACCAAAGCCTCCCCGGCAGCATCAAGTTTCGTGACGAAAGCGTTGAACTGCGGAGATTTGAGCGAGCTTTGAAAAGGGGCCTTGTTAGGAAAGTCTGTGGATGACGTAAAGCCCGTCAGGTAGGCATTCCCGCTCCCGTCCACCGCGATGGCGGTGGCTGCATCAGTGCCGCTGCCGCCCAGATAGGTCGAGTACACCAGCACCGGATCGATGACCAGCGGAACCGTCGCGTCGTACGCCCCAATCGCAAAACCCAGCCGCTTGCCCGTTCGCACGTACCCGCATTCCACTATTTTCCGGCTCCCGTTTACCTGCTGATATGCGACCGGCTTGTGCCAGCTCAGGTCGCCCGCGGCCGTGTGCATTACGAGGTCGCCTTCGCGGTCGAGGCTCGGCTCCGCAGGGCCGTCTACTGCCAGCGAAATCGCTCCGGGGTCAGCGCCAGGCGCGACAATGAAGTCGTATTCGAGCTGGCGCTGGTTACCGTAGTAAACCAGATCGATGCCCGGATACACCGCGCGGTACCGGACCCGGCTGAAGTTGGGAACTCGCGTGTGCCACTTCGCCGGATCATTACCGATGAAGTAGTTGCTCGTGCCGGGCAGCGGCTCCAAGAAATCTGCGCGAGGCGCCCGACTCGCGTGTACGGGCTTAATGCGAATCACCGAACTCGGGGAATTCTTTCCCGCGCCGAGCACGGCCACAGCTTCGCCGTGCGCCAGGAACAGCGTGTAGCCATTGCCATGCGCTAGAGAATCAACCTCACTGTCCGCTTGCCCGAGGTTTGGCTCGAAAGTCAAAGGCCGCGAGTAGTAGGCGATTGAGGGTGCCCTCGCGACCTGGGCCGCAAAAACCGGACTGACGGGTACGAAGAGAGCCACGATAGATACAAGAGTCTCGGCTGTCCTGCGTGCGCTCATGTCTGGACCTCCAGGTTCCTGCTATTAAGTGAAACGCCGCCGGTCGAGAAAGTCAAGCAGGTAGCGTTTTGGGACTCGGCACGCCGCTCGAGCCTCGAGGTTTTTTAAGACAAGGCAACCGTAATGAAGCGCAAGCCATAGCTGCGCAGCGAAGCTGAAACGACTCTCGTCCGTGGGAGCGCGAGCCGGCAGTGACGCTGGATGCAGGCGGACAAGATGGCTGGGAGCGGCTTACGCGTGGCCCCCTATGTCGCCGTCGCCGTGCGCTTCGCCATTTGCTCGCGAATCGACTTAAAACGTTCGCGGATTCTTGCGAGTTCTTCGCGCCCGTTCGGCGTATCGTCGATCAGCTTCTCGAGGTTCTGTAGAAACCGAGGCCCTAATTCAGCACGAAGCGCCCCGATGATCGGCTCCAGCTTCGCGAACACGGGTTTGTGCTCGCCATTCGTCTCGTTGAACAATTCGAGATCGATTGCGCCGCTGTTGACGAGCGCGGCCGCCATGTCCCAATAGCTCATCACCATGCGCAAGAAACCGCTTTTTTCGCTGAACATCGTCGCCATGACGTCCGCGGCGGATTGGGGATTAAAATCTCGAAAGAACCAATCGCGCGCTTGGCGCATAGTCGGATCGCGGCGCAATTCATACAGCTTTAAAATAAGTCCGGCTTCGTCTTGTTTAGACAAAAATTCCTCCTGTTCGCGTCCTAGCGTATCAGGATTAATCGGCGGCGACGGTGCTTAAGACGGGTGTTTCGCGGCGGCTGGTCGGACGCTTGGCCGTTTTGATGTAGCACCGCAGGACTTCGGCGACGCTCCACGCTTGTGCGCAGCAGCCCCGCGGCGTGAATGGGGGCTCGGCATCAAAGATTTCGCTGATCGATCCGACACACGCGGATCGCAGATGCGGTTTGAAACCCGCGAGGAATCCGCGCGCGGTCGCGAGATCGTCCGGATGCAACTTCAACCACGCATCGATGAACGGTCCTATTAGCCACGCCCAAACCGTGCCCTGATGATAAGCCGCATCGCGCGAGCGCAGGTCGCCATCGTAGCGGGGATTGAAATCTTTATCGCCAGGCGCGAGCGAGCGCAGACCTACGGGCGTCAACAAGCGGTCTTGCGAAACACGCACGACCGCTTCCCATCGCGAGCTGTCGAGAACCGGGTAATCGAGCGAGATGGCGAAGAGCTGGTTCGGACGGCAGGCCGGATCGTTGCCGCCATGCTCGCAGTCGACGACATCGTACAGATAACCGCCGGCCTCATACCAGAACCGATTGTTAAAAGAAGCCCGCGCCTTTTCCGCGTGCTCGGCGATACCGTCTGCTTCATCTGCGCGATCGTCTTGGCGCAGCCCGTGCTCCAAAATACGCAGCGCGTTGTACCAGAGTGCATTGATCTCGACGGCTTTGCCGCGCCGCGGAGTCACCACCCAGCCGTCGACCTTCGCATCCATCCAAGTCAATTGGCAGCCTTCTTGGCCCTGGACCAGCAGGCCGTCGGAGGGATCGACGTGGATTCCGAAATGAGTTCCGCGCAGATGGTGGCCGACAATATCCAGCAGCTTGGGCAGCAACTGCGTGAGCAGGTGCCGGTCGCGCGTGTAGTCGAAGTAGCGCTTCGCCGCATGGAAAAACCAGAGTGTTGCGTCCGCGGTGTGGTACAAACCCTCGGTCTTTCCTTCGGGGAACATGTTGGGGATGAGGCCGTCGCGGATGTAATGCGCGAATGTGCGCAGGATGTAGCTGGCCTCAACCTGTCGACCCGTGACAAGCGTTAGTCCTTCGAGGCTGATCATCGTGTCGCGGCCCCAATCGGTGAACCAGTGGTAGCCCGCGACAATGGTGCGAATTTCGTCGCCCGCGGCTCGTGCCCGAGCGGTATCGGCCTGGCGGCCGACAGGCGTGATGACGAACTGATCGGCGGCGGCTACGAGATCGCGGCAATCGTCGCGGCAAGCGCTCGGATGCGCCTCGAGCAAAAGGCGTCGCTCGCGATCGTGCTCGGCATCGAGCGCCTGCTTGGGTGTCAGCGCCGAGACGATATCCCAGTTCTCGGTGGATGCGATCAGCGTGGCATCGTGGCTGGGGTCAAGCTCGATCGAGAAATAGCCGGGACTCCACAGATCGCCTTGATGGATGTACCCGCGCGCTTCCTCGATTGTGTACAGCAGGTTGTCGATCGAGAGCGGGTCGATGGCGAAAGCCGCGGCATTTCCTTCGAGCGAAATTTTGAGCGGCGGAAAATCCCGCTCGCTTTGGATCTCGTAATTATGGTCTCGGACAGTAAGTGTGTAGGTGCCCGGTGGGGTATTTACCGGGGTTTCGTGGCCGCGTATGTTGACAGCGGGCCGAAGCTGCAGCTTACAAGAACCTTGACCTTCGGCGATTCGGTAATTGATGTAGGTTGTGTTCTGCCCGTGAGGGAGGACGACCCGCTTTTCGAGCGTCATGCCGTTGATTTCGTACGTCCAGACAGGCAGCCCTGCATCATCCAGGCGGAACGAGGCGAGCGTTTGAGAGCCGCCGACTAGCGGCTCGCCGGCTTTTTGCTCGATGTTCAGGTTGATGCGGCGGCCGTCGGAGCACATGAGCGTTTCGAGGATGTCGTTGAGCATCATCGTGCGGCCGAGGGGCGACGGAAGGGCGGCGATCAGGTATCCATGAAAGACGCGCGTAGGCGTTCCGCCAACCGTTCCGCTTGCGTATCCGCCGAGACCGTTCGTGACGAGCCACTCAGTGTCGCGCAGGCGTTCTGTATCGGCGTGCGTCAGGGCATGGTTCGGATTGTGACGATAGCTATATTCCATCGACGAGTTGTGCTAGATGGTCGCCGTATCGCGATCAACGGGACGGGGATGAAGGAGCACGGCGGCTTGCCCGGGAATTTCCCAGTTCTCTTCGGTGTCAAGCTGCGCCGTTCCGCACCCTCCGTATTGCGGATCGTCGGAAGACCATAGCGTTTGCCATTCCGTCTCAGCGGGGGGCGCGAGCAGTGGTTCGGGAGCGGAGTTGAGTTCCAAGTCGACGCCCAAATTCACTAATAGCAGGCGGTCGTTGCGGTTGCGGGGCGAGAAGAAACGGACGACGAAGCAGGTGGGCGACAAGACGGCGCCGTCGAAACCGTCGGCGCCTTGACGCGATATCACCGGATCGCTGCGTCGAAGGAGCAAAAGGTCGCGGTGCAAAGCGTAGATTGTGGCGTGCTTCTCGACTTCGGAGTGATCAAGTTTCGAGCGCTCGAACGTTGACGGCGCGGAGGGGTCGGCAAAGCAGGGCCGCATTTCGGGCAATTTCAGCGACCGCCATTGCGAGAGGAATTCGAGGCGGCCATTGCGGATTAGTTTCGCAAGCTCGGACCCGTGATCCGCGAAAAACAGAAACGGGCTGGAGGCGGCGAATTCCTGGCCTTGGAACAGCATGGGAGTGCCTGGGCCGAGAAGCGTGGCCGCGGTGAGGGCCTTCAACATGCCGGGTGAAGTGAGTTCGTGGATGCGCTGCCCTCGCGCGGAATTGGCAATTTGGTCGTGATTCTGGAGAAAGTTGATCATCGCAGGGCGGGGGCAACCAAAAGTCGGCGAGCCGCGCCGCTGCTTCTGCCAGCGATATCGTTGCCCTTGGTACAGATAGCCGTACTTGAGCGCGGAGACGAATTCCTGCGGTGTTCCGCGGTAGTCGCTGTAATAAGCGTCGGCTTTACCGGTGAGCGCGACTATTGCGGTGTGGTGATAATCATCGTTCCAGAGCGCATCTAAGCCATAACCGTCTTCGTAAACGGGCCTGAGAAGACGCGTGTGCTGCGGCTCATTTTCACCGATCAGGACCACATGTTTGCGCGTCGCGTGTCGCGCGGCTTGTGAGATTTCGGCGAGAATATGACGGCCGGAATCGTCATGGATGTCTTGTGTGGCGTCGAATCGCAGGCCATCAAGGTGAAATTCGCGAATCCAGTACGCGGCGTTCTCACGGAAAAACTCGCGCACAGCGCCGCTTCCTTCGCCATCGAAATTGATCGCCTCGCCCCAATCGGTTTTGTGCTTCTTCGTGAAATAGAATGGCGAGAATTTCGGCAGATAATTGCCATCCGGTCCGAGGTGGTTATAGACAACGTCGAGAATTACGGCGATGCCAAGTGAGTGCGCGCGATCGATGAAGGCGCGCATGTCGTCGGGCGTGCCGTATTTTGAAGCGGGCGCGAATAGATCGACGCCATCGTAGCCCCAGCCGAAGTTCCCTGGAAACTCGGAGACGGGCATAATCTCGAGCAGCGTGATGCCGGTTTCGCTTAGATAGGGGAGCTTCTCAGCAGCCGAGCCCCAGGTACCGCCGCGAGTGAACGTACCGAGGTGCAGCTCATAGATGACTTGATTTTCGAGGCGCGGGCCGGGCCATGCGTCGTCCGACCACTGAAACGAGAACGGATCGACTACTTGCGACCAACCATGTGGCCCGGTTGGTTGATAGCGAGATGCAGGATCCGGGTACGCTTCGCCACCATCTAATGCCAGCTTGTAATTCGCTCCGGGGCGAACGCCCACTAGAAACCCGGAGAAATATCCGTCGTCCTCGGGCGTGAGTGGGACGGCATTTCGCTCGTGCTCCAGGTTTACTGCGACCGGGGAACGCTCAGGCGCCCAGACGCGGAAGTGCGTTCCGTCGGCGGAGCCGTCAAACTCCGCGCCGATTGCCATGCGGCGCGTATACGCGCGTGCAGTTGCCGGTTCAGGAGATACAGTGTACGTCACTGCCCGGCTCGTGCTTCGCTCGACGAGGCCGGGAGCTTTCTCGCGAAGAAATCGGCGGTCGCAGTGTAGGCTTCAATCCATGTTCGCTGCAGCAGGAAACCGTGAATTTCGTTAGGGAAAATTAATTGCTCAAAGGGCACGTGATGCTTTCGCAGATCCTCAGCCAAGTGGACGGTTTCTGAGAACGGAACGTTCCGGTCATCATCGCCCTGAATGAGAAGCACCGGCGATTTCCAAGTGCTTATCGAAGCGAGCGGCGAGGATGCGAACGCGAGCCGTGCCGCATCTGCTTGCACGCGCGGATCGTAGCCAGGAGCGAAATTGCGGATGACTTCATTCCAATCGTGAACGCCGTGGAAATCGACGCCGGCGGCGAAGAGGTCAGACGCTCGTGCAAGGCCCATTGCCGTGAGATAGCCGCCGTATGATCCGCCCCATAAGCCGATACGCGCGGGGTCAACATCGGGCCGCGATTTTAGATACAGGCCGGCGCCCATGACATCGTTAAATTCGCTCGCGCCGGTCGCGCCATAATTCAGAGCTTCGCGGAAGTCGAGGCCGTAGCCAATGCCGCTGCGGTAATTGACCGCGAGAACTACGTAGCCGTGATTCGCAAGGAACTGGTTCATGGCGTACGCGTTCGAGTAGTAGTCCATGTAGTGAAACCCGAGCAGCATTTGGCGCCGCGAGCCGCCGTGGAAGAACAGCAGGGCAGGGTGGCGCTCGCCGTTCGAGGAGGGCGGAAGAAAGAGCTGCCCGTGGATTTGCATTCCGTCCGCAGCGGTGATAATGACGGGCTGCGGCTGCACGAGCTGCGATGACGGAAAGCTTGCCGGGATCAACCCTGGCGTTAGCGGCTTGATTCCGCTGCTTGTCCGCACCAGTGCGTGAGAAGGTTCGTTGTAGCTGGATCCAAGAAATACAACGCTGGATCCGTCGGCAGCGGGTGTGGGCTCCCATTCGATGTTCTGGCCGTCGGTGACGGCTTTGGGCGTTTGGCCGCCCGCAACGCCGACGCTCCAGAGATGCCGGCGGTCAATGTCGTTGAAATTTGCGGCAAAGTACATCGTCTTGCCGTCCTTCGAGATCGAGACGTGCTCGACTTCTCCTGTGCCCGGGGTCAGCTCAGTCACGTTCTCGCCGGCAACGGGAACGCTGTACAAATGGCACCAGCCGGTCCGCTCCCACGGAAAAACGAGATGGTCGCCCGCGCCCCAGAAGAGCTGATCCTCGGCAACGACCGGATGAAACGCGCTGCCCACGCCATCTTTCGCGTGGAAGGCTTCGTGAGCAAAGCCGGTGTTCAGGTCGGTGACGCGTACGGACCACGGCTCGGCTTCGCGGACCGGACCGAATTCGAAAGCGCGCCTGCTAGCTGGGATGCGGATATAGGCGATGCGCGAACTGTCGGGCGCCCAGGCGGGGCTGAAATCGCGATCGACGCTCGCGTCAACGTAGCGAAGCGCCTTGGCTTGCGGAGCGTAGATTCCGATGAATGCGTGATCGCCGCGTGCGCTGACAAACGCGAGCTTTGTGCCGTCCGGAGACCAGCGAAGGTCACTTTGGTGACCCATTTGCGCGACGATGCTGTGTACGTTCTGGCCAGTCGCCGACATTGCGAAGATTTGGCCGGCGCGCAAGAACGCAACCATGTCGCCTTTGGGTGAGATTGCGGAAGCGTGGCCGTCGGTCAGCTTCTTAGGTGCGCCGCCGTCGAGTCGAACAATCCAAATGTCCTGGGCCGGCTTTTCGGGAGTTACCGCGGGATTGGGATTGTCGCGGCCCGTCTCGAAGTCTCCGCCACGGGTGAAAAGCAAATAACTCGCGTCGGGCGCCCAACTTAGTTCGGCGATTTCCTGACCGTCGTCCTGATCGAAATTCGTGAGCTTGCGGCCTTTCCAATCGGGCGCGCTCGCGATGTAAATGTTGCGCTTCCCTTGCTCGTTTTCGAGCCAAGCGACCGTAGCTCCGGTGGGGGCGGCGACGGGGGACGAGGCAAACGGCGCGCTTATGATGTCGGCGACGTTGAACGAGCCCGGGGCGGCGCACAGCGTCGAAACGAAGAAGCCGGAACAGGCAACGAACGCGAAAAGACGTGTTGTAGGCATCGGATTTATTCTGTCACTGTGGCTAGTTGGTTTTTCAGGTGAGACCGCACTTGTCTCTGGTCATATTCCGCGGCGTGCGTTCCCCGCGCTTATAGAGAGGGGAAGTCACCCTTCCCGGACGCCTTCTATTTCAATCCGAGAGCCGCCGCAAGGGCCGTATCTAGCTCTGCCAACTTTGCAGAGCCGAGACAACCCACGTATCTGGTCAACAGCACTTTCGGAAGGCTTACAAGTTCATCGCAGTGTAAGCTGCTTTCGTGTTTCAGTCCCTCATGTATTCCGACGGCGACTTGCGTGCTTAGCCCGTCATGCCTGGAATACACCGGACAGCAAACGACAGTAGAAAACTTGCTGTCGATCAATGCTTGCCTGCTCACGACGGCAAACGCCCGTTGCCGTTTCGGATCTGCAGAACCGGGTCTCTGTACCAGGAACAGATCTCCTTGCTCCATTTACTCTGCCAGGATTTGAAATTCGAGCACGTCAGCAGCTTCGGCATTCAGTCGCTCCGCATCCCGTTCATATACGTCCTTATCTGCGGCCTCCCTTCCGTCACGGTCGCCGGAAGCGAGCTCCGCAAGATATCGACGTGCAGCGCGTTCCAGAAATGCGGAGCGATCCTTATCCAGGCGGTCGATGTCGCGCAGCAAATCCTCCGGAAATGTGATGGACGTAGTCGTCAGCATGCTTTCAACATACGCCAAGTTACCGTCAGGGTTCTGATCCGCTGCTGGGGGTACTAGGCGGGGCGCGCCAGGCGGCCGATGAACAAAACTACGCCACTCCGCGTGTCTCGAATCAAGAACACGAATGGGTGATCGGCGCGGAATACGATCGGCCTTTCGTCTACTCGGATCGCTGCCGCGCGAATGCCCACGCCCGTCGCCGCCGCTGCCTCTGTGCCTTCCTCTGAAACGTCGACAAACGCCTTGTGGAACACTTCTGAAACTTTGAGGCCGCCCTTCGGGTCGATGCCTGAAAGATCGGCACTGTTCGTGAAGCATGTCGGCATGCCCATGCTCGAAAGCTCATTCCGCAAGGAGAATTCCGATTCTGCCCGGAACTTCGGCAGCATCACTTCCACATTGCGGCGACTGAGCTTGCTCAGCCAGTCCGTCAGATTCGGAAGCGTCAACGACGTTTCGAGATCCGACAGGCCCGACGCGCCCTTCGGAAGCAAAACGTCGAATGCGATTCCCGTTCCGGCGTACGGCATCTCTAAGATCTGCGCTTCGGGCGTTTCGCCGTAGTCGAAATGCGCGGTCTGGTTCATGAAATTGGTTTGCATCTGGCCTGTGGCGGATGCAAAACCCGCCGGCCGGGTGCGCATGGCGGCGAATGGCGCCTGCCATTTGCCATAGAAATAGATTGCGCTCGTGAGGACCAGCCGTGTGGCAGAATCTAGCGATCCGGCGGGCAAGAGATCCTTGATTTTCTCCTTGGTCTGCTCCTCCGTCCACTGATTGATCGTCGATCGGGCGCCTTCGGGATTGGTGCGAAAATCGAGCGGCGTCAGCAAGGCTTTGTAATCGGTCGTCAGAGTGCGCTCAAACTCCGGCTGAAGGGGCAATCCTCTCTGCACCCAAACGCCATTGGCGGTGTGGAGTTCGTTTGCTCCGGTGTTGCCGGCGGATTGGAGACCCGCTATTAAGTCGCTGAGACTCGAGTCGTAGCTGGGGCCGTAGGCGATGTGCAAAACAGATTCGATTTCTTTCGCGGTCTGCCCGCGAGCGCCGGCCAGGAGCATGGAGAGCGCACTCGCGATATTGAACGGCGACAGAATGAGGTTGCCCTCATGCCCTGCGACTTGTTTGTAGGCTGCCGTGTTAAACGCATTGATCGATGCCGGCAGATTGGATGCGCCGGCTAAGGCGGCGCCGACAAAAGCCGCCGTGAGAGCAACAAGTTTCATGCCTGCTCCCATGATCTCTCCCGGCGCGTGAAGACACAAAAAGGGCCAAGTGATCGCTCACTTGGCCCCTTGGATTACGGGTATGCCGTCGCTCGCGGCGTTACTTCGGGCAGCCGAGCGATTTCACTTCGTTCTCCGGAAGCGGCTTGACGTTCTTAACCGCCGGAGGCATCGTCGTGCTGCTGCGCGGTACAAGGTAGACCTCGACGCGGCGATCGCTATCGGCCGAGCTGGTCTGAGAGCCTCTGCGCTCCTTCTGTGCAGGCAAGTTGGACGTCCCGCACAGTCCGGGTTGCCGATCGGAGGTCTGGTCCGTACCGACCCAATCCACACGGATGTGGGAAGGATCGACGTGGCCGCAGGTCCCCGTTCCACCGCTCAGAACAGCCGCGCAGTTCAGGGCGCGCTGCTCATCGAGCGCCCGCGCCTCTGCCTCGTGCCGACCACGACGTCCACGCCGCCGCTCTTCGCGTGCGTTCGCCATCTCGTCGGCGCTGCGATGCCCGACAAGCACGATGTCGTAGTCGCCGCTCTGCGACCGTGGCGCAGCCTCGTCGATGAGAACGCGCTTGCCGCAGTTGTTCACGCGGGCATTATTCTTCGCGAAGATCACATCCGACAATCGGACAAACTGCGGCTGGCAGTTGATGGTGATGTCGGTGGTCTTCGAGGCCGTCTTACCGGTCTCGTCCGTGACCGTCAGGGTCGCGGTTACGGTCTTGCTCTGACCCTGAGCGCCACCCTCGAAGTTCACGGTGGAAGCATCAAAGGTCGCGGTCGGGCTCGTATCGTTCGTAACGCTGCCCTCGGTAACGGTCCACTTGTACGTTAAGTTGCCGCCGCAAGCAGACGGTGTCGCGGCGCCGGTCAAGGTGGCGGTATGTGTGCCGCTGGTGTTGGCTGCGCAGCTAAGCGTGCCGGGATCAGCAGTGACGCTCGAGATCGTCGGAGCAGTTTCTTGGACCGTGATCGTGGTCGTCGCTGTCGCAGGCGCCGGCGCTGTTGGAGCAGGCGGCTGCACCCAGCAACGCGCAGGGATGTCCTTCGGCCGCGTCATCGCCGGAGGCGGAGGCGTCGTGTCGGTGACCGTCACTTGAACCGCGAAGTCGCCGGTGTTATTCGGCGTAAACGTAAAGTCCGGGCTGTTGCTGCCCGACGCCTGACCGTTCAGCGTCCAGGCGTAGGACAGCGTGTGTCCAGCGGTACCCGGCGTCGCGGTCGAATGCAACGTAACGGGCTTGCCTTGACAGATGGTTGCCCCCTCGGCGCCTGTAATCGTCCCACCGGTCGGTCCGACAAGTGGTGCAGGCGCGGGCGGCATGGGCGGGCACTTCTTCTCGCCCAAGTAGAACACCAGACCGACGGTCCCCTGGAACTGATTCAGTTTTTGTTTCGCGGGGATGTAAATGCCGCCGTCAGGATAATTCGGCAGGTCGAAGGTAGGATTACGCGACCAGAAGGCGCGAGCGTCAAACTGCAACCCGACGTGATCGGTCAGGTGGAACTTGACGCCTCCGCCGTAGTTGAGCGCAACCTGCAAGTTGTCGTTAAGATTGGCGGAATGAAAGAGCGCATCGGTTGTGGGGGCCCGCGCCGCACTCTTGTCGCTTCCGTCGGGCGTGAACTGGATCCCGCCGACGCCCACTTGCAAATACGGCTGGACGCGAGACCCTCGCGGTCGCAGATAGAAGATCGGATCTATGCCCCAGTTGTAATCGTAGTTGTGGAACGAGTAATTTGGCAGAATCGTCCCGTCCGGGTATAGACCGCTAGGGGTTTTGAACTCTACGTTTCCACGTGACCAATCGAACCAACCCTGAATGCCGATCCAGCGTGTGAGGTTGAACGTGACGCTACCGCCGGCGACACCACCGTCGGCCATGTGCACACCAAGGCCGCCGTTGACGTCGCCATACAGCGCTACGCCTCCGAACGGGGTCACCTCCACGAGGTCGGGCAATTCGTCGGAATTACCCCCTGAATTCATTTTCGTGGTGTTGTTCGTGTTCTGACCGTAGGCCGTGCCTAAGCACAACACCGCGCCCACGACCGCCGAACTTACCGGCTTATATTTCAGCCGAATCTTCATCCCTTCTCCTCCAAGCGAGAGTTCTCTCTGACTACCTTCCAATGGATGTCGTCGTGCCTCTTTTGATTACGTTTCATCACGTTCACGGCCGACAAGCCGTGAAGCAGCGAACATAATAATCGGTCGACAATGCTCAATACAACTTAATCTTTGATGACCCTTGGTGACCAGGAGTTTTAACTGACCTCCCAGTAAATTCTCGAGTGCGGTGATAATCAACGCACTTGCGCAACAACTGTTAATTCGATCTTACATCTAAACCGGTCTATTCGCGAAAGAGAATTCCTAAGTCGATTGTTATGCCATACAACCGGCTAAAATCGCCATTCGCGACCCATAGCTGCCGCACTTGCAGAGATGGGTACCGGGTAGGAGTCACCGACCAGTTGGCGCCGCCATCGGTTGACTGGTACAACTGCCCGTATTCAATGGCGTACGCGAGCGTGCCGTCGGAGTTGCCATAAAGGGCCGCGCTCACCGTAGCCGACGGTAAGCCATGCGGACCTTTCAGCCAGGTTTGACCCTCATCGGTGGAACGATACAAGCCCACGCGCGTGGCGGCGAGTAACGGCGAGGCATCAGACGGCGGCACCGCAATGCCGTTGATGTCCGAAGGTGGTAAGGGGAACGGGACGGCAGTCCAATGCTCGCCGAAGTCTTTCGACAGGTACAATCCACCCGTCGCCCGCGCCATGATGCGGCCGTCCGGAACCGCCGTCAAGTACAAGGTATCGACGCCGGTTGAGCCGGGGAGATTGGCAACACTCCAATATTCGCCGAGATCGGTCGACACAAGTAGTCCGATGTCACTAGCTGCAAACACAATGTCTTTCGCGCCGTTCTTAATCGCATAGAGGCCGCTGACATCCGCTGGATAGACAAGATGAGACGCGATGCGCGGCCGGACGGTTCGCGTTGGACCGCGAGCAGCAGGGCGCGTGCGAGTGGTCCGGTTCGCCTGGGCGGGTTGGGCGGCTGATGCGGGCGGATTAGGGTTGTCCATGACGCGAAGCGCGACGGGTTTCCACGTCTTGCCGCCGTCAATCGTTTTGTAAATCTGATGAGGGCTCCCGGCAAATAGAATGTGAGGATCACTCGGGATGCCTGTGATGGTCCGCAGGCGAACGCCTTCCAGAGTGCGAGCCAGCGGCTCGCTTGACCACGAACTCCCGCGGTCGGCACTGACGAATAAATCCCCGGTTGCACCTTCAACCGCGTAGAGCCGGGAGCCCGAGGTAGTTACTGAACTAACATTGCGGTCCGCGAACCCATCGTTAACCAGCCGGATGCTTTCGCCGCTGTTGTCGCTCTTGCCCACGCCCTCATATTCGAGCGCCAGGTACATAGTTCGGGTTTGGGAGGGGTCGAAGGCCAGCGAGTTGACTTGTGTATCATTCAGCGTTCGCCAACTACTCCCACCATTAGTCGATTTGAATAAGCCAAGCGTGGTTCCGGCGTAAATGGTTCCCGGAAGAGCGGGGTCCTCGCGGACAACATGCGTACGACGCGACGTATTTGGGATGCCTAGTAATTTGTGCCATACGTCGCCTCGATCGGTGGTTGAGTAAATCCCGCTGCATGCGCTCGCAAAAACGTCGTTGGGAGCGGCGGGATCTACATAGATTGAAAATACGTCTGAGTCGTCGATCATTCCGGTATGGATGGAGTCCCAGGTTTTGCCGCCGTCGCTGGTTCTCCACGGCAGGTGCGGGGTGCCTGCGTAAATGATGTCCGGGTTCTTCGTGTCGAACGCAACTGCCGTGATGCCGACCATTTCCGGATTCTGCGGGTCCGAGATCCGGGTCCATGTTTGTCCTGCGTCGTCGCTCAGCATTACCCCTTGCAGAGTTCCGGCGACAAAACGAGAAGGCTTGCTTGGCGCAAACGCAAGGGCCCGAACGCCCACGTCACGAAGCTCTTTGACCGCTGTCCAGTCTTTCCCGTGATTGTGGCTGTCGAACAAGCCGGGGTTAAAGCCGGCGATCATGCCGACGAGGAAATGATCGGAATTCTGCGGATCGATCAGGATGGACGTGACCTCGCCAAGAGTCCGCTTCGGAAGATTCAGAGGCTGCCAGTGGGTGGCCGAATCATCGCTTTCAAACAGCAGCGAATTTCGGGCGCCGGCAAGCAGAACGTTCGGATGATTCCCGTCAATCGCAAGCGCTGTTGCCGTACCGCCAAACGGACCGGCGATGGTCCAGTCGGCTACCGGTGCAGAGGCGGCGAAGGTTAAACCGAGGGCTACGAGTGCGAGCGCACCAGGAAAAACTTGTGAAAAACGATTCATCATCGATATAAATGTGAGTTGGGTAACGCAGGAGAGAGCGCACACGTCGGTGCGGTCTACTCCTGTTGTATCGTGCCTCGCACCTGGCACATTGTCTTCGGTATTCTAGTAGGGTAATGGCCAACACTGTATCCGCGCTGAAGCGCGTTCGCATGATGGAGCGCCGGACCGCGATCAACCGGATGCGAAAGTCCCGGCTCCGGCATCAAATTCGGACCATGCGCCGGTTGCTCGAACACAGGGACACTGAAGGCGCGCAAAAAGTGGTCCCTTCGACGTTTTCGCTCGTAGACCGCGCGGCGAAGTGGGGCATCATCAAAAAGAACACTGCGGCTCGCTACAAGAGCCGGCTTACGGCGCGGCTTCGAAAACTGACGGCGTAAGAAACGAGTGCAAACGCCGTGCGCGAAACGCGTGCGGCTAATATCCAATATGGGCATGCGGCGGCTGGCGGCAGCAGTTTGCTTTCTCGCGGTTGGTGTTTGCGCGAAGGAACCCGTCCGAGCGAAGCACGGTATGGTGGGCGCACAGGAGCCGATCGCCGCTGACGTGGGGCTATCGATTTTGAAGAGCGGCGGAAACGCCGTTGACGCCGCGATAGCGGTCGGATTTGCGCTCGAGGTCACCCATCCGTCGGCCGGAAACATAGGCGGCGGCGGCTTTATGCTGGTGCGTTTAGCTAACGGACGCACAACATTTCTGGATTTTCGTGAGGCCGCGCCGGAGAAAGCAAGCCGGGACATGTATATCGGAGCCGACGGCAACCCGACGCGCGACAGCATCTACGGATGGCGGTCGTCGGGCGTGCCGGGCTCGGTCGCGGGTTTCGAATACGCGTACAAGAAGTTCGCAAGCAGGTCGTGGCAAGATCTTGTCTCGCCCGCAGTGCGACTGGCGCGCGACGGCTTCGTTGTTACTGAGCCGTTCGCGGCATCCTTGCGATCGGGCGAAGAGAATGAGACCAGCCCACTTCACAACGACCCTGAATCTCACCGCATTTTTCTGAGAAACGGTCATCCATACGCAGCTGGGGAGGTCCTAAAACAGCCGGAGCTTGCCGCGACTCTGGCGCGCATCGCCGCCGATGGCGCGAAAGACTTCTACCAAGGTGAGACAGCGCGGCGGTTGGCCGCTGAGATGGCTGCTCACTGCGGTCTCATCACGCTCGATGATTTGAAAAAGTACAAGGTAGTCGAGCGCGAGCCGTTGACCGGTAATTACGAAGGGTTTCACATTATCACGGCGCCGCCGCCGAGCGCGGGCGGCATTGGAATCCTCCAGATCATGGGCATGCTGGAAGAGACGAACTATGCGAGCGACGGCCCGGATTCACCGAAAGCCGTGCACTGGGAAGCGGAAGCGATGCGCCGGTACTTCGCGGACCGGAGCGCCTATTTGGGCGACCCTGCGTTTTATAACGTGCCGGTGAAACAACTGTTGGACCCGCGGTACCTCACTTGGAGACGCGGGACCATCGATGTTACGCGCGCGACGCCGAGCGAGCTGATTGAACCAGGTCTGCCGCGAGTGGAGAGTGCCGGCATTTCCTGGACCGAGAGCGCTGAAACCACCCATTACAACGTGGTCGATGCACAAGGGAACGCGGTGGCCGTGACGTACACGTTGAATAACACCTACGGAAACGGCATCACAGTCCCGGGCCTAGGGTTCTTGTTGAATGACGAGATGGACGATTTCGTCGCTAAGCCCGGAACGCCGAATATGTTCGGTCTAGTGGGCGGGGACGCCAATGCCATTGAGCCGGGCAAACGGCCGCTATCATCCATGACGCCGACCATCATTACCAAAGATGACAAGTTGTTTATGGTAGTAGGCGCACCCGGCGGGTCACGCATTTCAAACGGGGTGCTGGAAGTCATTCTGGACGTCATCGACTTCCACATGAACGCGCAGGATGCTGTCGATTTGCCGCGCTTTCACGAGCAATGGAAGCCGGACACGCTATATCTGCAGGATGGCTTCGCCGCCGCGACCAAACAAGCGCTCATTGCGATGGGATACGAGATCAAGCCGATCGAGGGCGGAGTGGCTCGAGTAGAGGCAATCGTGGTACGGAGCGACGGGAATACGAGGACGCTTGATGGCGCAACCGAATCCAGGCTGCACGGGAAGGTAGCGGGGTACTGAGCCCGAGTACCGCGGAGCATGCAGTCGCTTCTTTCAACGCACTTATTTGTCCGGCACCGGTTGACTGCGGTGTGGCTGGACCGCGTTTGGTCGGCGGGATTCCCCGCACTCGAGATCTTTTGCGCGCGCCAGCACATCGACTATCGCGACAAGGCGCAAATCAACGAATTGGGGCATTGGTTTCGCGACGCCGAACTGAAGGTGCATTCGTTGCACGCTCCTATGTACAGCGACGACGTTTGGGGCCGGTCAGGGCCCAACGCCGTCATCGATATCACCGAACCAATAAAACAGCGGCGGATGAAGACCGTCGATGAGGTGAAGTGGGCGCTCGAGATCGCGGACGTGATTCCCTTTCGGTATGTCGTGCTTCACCTAGGTGTCGGGGGCCAGGAGTTTGATGAGCGCCGAGTGGACGCAGCGTTTTCATCTCTCGATGAGATTCGCGTATTCGCGAAGCAGCGGGGAGTGGAGGCGCTCCTCGAAAATACGCCCAATGCGTTATCGTCGGCGCAGCGCTTGAATGAATTCCTGTCGATCACGCATCTGAACCTGAATTACTGTTTCGATACGGGTCACGCCCATATGGCGACTGGTCTCGAAAATGAATTTGGGTTGATGAAGGAACGGATTCGGTCGACGCACGTTCACGACAACGACGGGAAGGCAGACTCGCACTTGTTTCCGGGGCAGGGCACTGTCGAGTGGAAAAAAGCGATGGAGTTGCTCGCGTCCCGCGGCGATCAGTATCCTCTATTGCTCGAGCTGAAGGAACCGCCTGAGGTGAATCACCTGATCGAAGAGGCAAAACGCGCGAGCGACGGCCTACTTAAGAAAATATGAGTACCGAAATCTCTCCCGCGCCGGTTGTAGGTGTGACATCGGAAGCGAGCGTGCCGACAATTCGCATCGAGGAGGCATCTCGCCACGCCAGCGAACGGGTGCGGATTCAGGGCTGGCTTTATAATCTGCGGCGCACCGGCAAGCAACTGATATTCCCGATCATTCGCGACGGCAGCGGGCTCATGCAGTGTGTGGCTGTTAAGAGCAATGTGTCAGATGACGTCTTCGAGGCGCTAAAGAACTTGACGCAAGAGAGTTCATTCGAGGTCGAAGGGACGATCCGCGCAGACGCGCGCGCGATGGGCGGCTACGAACTGGACGTTACTAACGCCAAAATCTTTCAGCGGGTAAACGAAGATCTCCCATACCCGATCACCCCCAAAGAACACGGCGTCGATTTCCTGATGGACCGGCGCCATCTCTGGCTACGGAGCCGCCGCCAGCACGCAGCGATTCGGATTCGGCACCAAGTGATCAAGTCGATTCGCGATTACTTCGACTCGCACGGGTTCACTCTGGTCGATACGCCGATCTTCACGCCCGCGGCGTGCGAGGGAACGACGACCTTGTTTGAGGTGGATTATTTCGGCGACGAGAAAGTCTATCTGACGCAATCCGGGCAGCTATACAACGAAGCGAACATCATGGCATTCGGCAAGGTGTATTGCTTCGGACCGACATTTCGCGCCGAGCGATCGAAAACCCGCCGCCACTTAACCGAGTTCTGGATGGTCGAACCGGAGATGGCGTACGCCGATCTCGAAGAGGTGAAGCGAGTGGCGGAAGGTCTGATCGTCTTCGTCGTCGGCGAAGTGATGGAACACCGCAAGGAGGAGCTGAAAGTACTCGAGCGGAATATCTCGAAGCTTGAGGCGGTTACGGCGCCGTTTCCGCGCATGAGTTATGACGAAGCGGTGAAAATCCTGCAGGGCAAAGGAAGCGAAATTCAGTGGGGTGGCGACTTCGGGAACACCGATGAAACGCTGCTCACCGAAGATTTTGACCGGCCCGTGATTGTGGACCGTTATCCAACCGCGATCAAAGGGTTCTATTTCCAGCCGGACGAGCACCGGCCCGAAGTCGCCTTAGGGGTGGATATCATCGCGCCTGAAGGATACGGCGAACTGGTCGGTGGCGGGCAGCGCATTCACGACCTGACGCTGTTAGAGCGCCGGCTCGAAGAGCATAAACTGCCGCGCGAGGCGTTCGAGTGGTACTTAGACCTGCGCCGCTTCGGCACCGTCCCGCACGGCGGATTTGGAATGGGAGTAGAACGCTTTGTGGCCTGGATGGGCGGACTCGAGCACGTTCGCGAGACAATTCCGTATCCGCGCATGCTCTACCGAACCAGGCCATAGATCGGCTTCCACATGGGGTCTGCAACCGTAGCGCCGCCGCGATCGAAGATCGCAATCATCGGGGCGCCGCTCGATCTAGGCGCGAGCCGCCGTGGGGTCGATATGGGGCCGTCGGCGCTGAGACTGGCCGGCTTAAATCAGAAGCTCGCCGGGCTCGGCTACGACGTCGCAGACCTAGGTAACGTCGCCGTTGTGCAGCAAGAAGCCGTCGATCCTGGGCCGGAACATGCAAAGTACCTGGGTCAAATTGCGAAAAGTTGTACCAAACTCGCCGAGATGTTGCAGCCGGTGCTCGACGCCGGCGAGTTCCCGCTCGTGCTCGGAGGCGATCATTCGATTGCCGTAGGAACCGTGGCTGGAGTATCGAATTGGTATCGAAAGCGCGGCGAGAAAATCGGCGTTATTTGGATCGATGCGCACGCCGATATGAACACGCCCGAATCGAGCCCGAGCGGAAACGTGCATGGCATGCCCCTCGCGTGCTGTCTGGGGCGCGGCCCCACGGAACTGACGAATATCTTCGGTTACTCGCCCAAAGTCGAAGGGCGCAACGTGGCGCTCGTCGGCATACGCGACGTGGACGCGCAAGAGCGGAAATTGGTCCGCGACGCCGGCATGACGGCGTTCACCATGCGTGACATCGATGAGCGCGGACTGCGCACCGTCATGGAACACGCCATTTCAGTTGCGGTTGAGGGCACCGCCGGTTTTCACGTTTCGCTCGATATGGATTCGGTCGATCCGGACGAAGCGCCGGGCGTGGGTACGCCGGTGCGTGGCGGCATGACGTACCGGGAGGCGCACTTGGCTATGGAAGTTTTGTGCGATTGCAGCGCGCGGGTGCTGTCGATGGAATTGGTCGAGGTGAATCCGGTTCTCGACGAGGTAAACCGGACCGCGCTGTTAGGCGTAGAACTGGTTATGTCGGCGATGGGGAAGAAAATCTTATAGGTGCGTATATGAATACACAGAAAGAGATGGCGCGACATTTGCGTGAGGAAGATCCCGAGATCTACGCCGCCATTGAGCACGAGCTTGAGCGCCAGAATACGCGGCTCGAGTTAATCGCGAGCGAGAACTTTACGTCCGAGGCGGTGCTCGAAGCCGCGGGCAGTGTATTCACCAACAAATACGCAGAAGGATATCCGGGCAAGCGCTACTACGGCGGTTGCGAATTTGCCGATCAGGTGGAGACGCTCGCGCGCGAGCGGGCCAAAGCGCTGTTCAACGCTGAATACGTAAACGTGCAGCCGCACTCGGGATCTCAAGCCAACGAAGCGGCGTACGCCTCAGTGCTGCAGCCCGGAGACACGATCCTTGGCATGAATCTCGCGCACGGCGGGCACCTCACCCACGGGCATCCGCTGAATTTTTCGGGCAAGCTGTACAAAGTTGTCGCTTACGGTGTGCGCCGCGAGGATGAGTTGATTGACTACGAAGAAGTCGCGCGGCTTGCGGAAGAGCACAAACCGAAAATGATCATCGCGGGCGCGAGCGCGTACTCGCGCGTGATTGATTTTGCCCGGTTTCGGAAGATCGCCGATGCGGCCGGCGCGGTGTTTCTGGTCGATATGGCGCACTACTCCGGTTTGATCGCGGCAGGCGTGTACCCGAACCCATGCGAGCAGGCGGACATCGTGACTTCGACCACGCACAAAACGCTGCGCGGTCCCCGTTCGGGCGTCATTTTCGCCCGAGAGAAGTTTGGGCCGGCCATCGATCGAGCAGTTTTTCCGGGCGCACAAGGCGGACCCTTGGTGCACATCATTGCCGCGAAGGCGGTCTGTTTTCGTGAAGCCGCTTCCGAAGGGTTTCGCGTGTATCAGCGGCAAGTGCTCGCGAACGCGAATGCGCTGGCAGCTTCGCTGCAGCAGCGCGGCATACGGGTGGTCAGCGGCGGGACAGACTCGCACATGTTTTTGATCGACGTGTTTGCGAAAGGTCTGAAAGGCAAGGAAGCCGAGAAGGCGCTGGATGACGCGTACATTACCGCGAACAAAAACGCCATCCCGTTCGATGTGAATCCGCCACTGAATCCAAGTGGCATCCGGTTGGGCAGTCCCGCTGTTACGACGCGCGGGTTCAAGGAACCCGAAATGAAGGAAGTCGGCGAGCTGATTGGAAATGTGCTCGAGAATGTGAAGTCCGAAGCGGCGATCGCAGAAGCGCGCCGGCGCGTAGGAGCGTTGACGGAGAAATTCCCGCTCTACGCGTGGAAGTTGCAGGCGACAGTGGGAATAGCGTCATAGACACCGGAGGCGCATGTTTAGTCCGGAAGAGCGCGCGCGATTACGCTCGGAGCTTCTGGAATTTGCGGCCAGCGACAAGCGCGTCAGCGGCGCCGCCGTTACAGGTTCAGCGGCGGGTGAAGGCGAAGACCGGTGGTCGGACATCGATCTCGCGTTTGGCGTTGCGGATGGAGCCGGAATACACGATGTGCTGTCGGATTGGACAAACCGGATGTACGCTGATCATCGGGCTTTGCATCACCTCGATGTCAGGCGCGGCAGTTGGATTTACCGCGTCTTCCTACTGTCGAACACGCTCCAGGTTGATCTCGCTTTTGTGCCGGCAAGTGAATTTCGCGCGTTAGCTCCATCCTTCCGGTTGGTCCACGGGAAAGCGAACGAACCGCAGCACTCGCCGCCGCCATTAGCGGTTGATCTTATCGGCTGGGCCTGGTTGTACGCGCTGCATGCTCGCAGCGCAATCGAGAGAGGAAACGCGTGGCAGGCGGAATACATGATAAGCGGCGTACGCGATCATGCGCTCGCGCTGGCTTGCGTTCGGTATGGTGTTCCGGCGATCCAGGCGCGCGGCATACACCGGCTTCCGAAGGAAGTGACTGCGCCGTTCGAAGCCGGGCTGGTACGACAACTGGAACCGGCGGAGCTGCGAAGGGCATTTCGGGCTGTGCTGCGAGCGTTGCTCGCAGAGATCCGAAAAATCGATGAGGAACTCGCCGGACGATTGGAGCAGCCCTTACTCAGTCTGGGCGACGACGCAACTATCGCTCTGGAATCGAGCATTATGGCGGATCACCCACCCGCATCGGATACTTCTGAGGGAACGGACCTAGGAATAAATTAATCAACGGAGTTGATTCCGCCGACTATCCCTACGTGAGATACGTCCGAGTCTACTCCTGCACGCGTACGCTTGCGTCCGCTTCGCTATTCGTCTTTGCGGCGAGTCAAGTGTTTGCACAGAATGCCACGGTCACGTTCGGAACCGTTGCACTCGGGAGTAATTCGAGCGAAACCGTGACGCTGTCGAATCTCTCTTCCACGCCGGCATCGTTCGTTTTAACGTACGGACTCGAGTTCACGAAAACCAGCGCGCCTTCCTGCTCGGGCAGCCCAGTGAGTTGCTCGGTCACGGTAGAGTTTGCGCCTCAGCTTGCCGGTTGGCGGCAGGATGGTCTGGTCGCAAAAGACGGCTCCGGCAACATCCTCGGTGTAGCTTCGCTGTACGGCATCGGCCAAGGCGGGCAGGCAATCTTCACGCCGGGCACGATTAACACGCTTGCCGGGACATACATCGATGGAGGCTCTGGGGGTTACGGCTCGAACCAGATCAACGCTCCTGAAGGGATGGCGGTCGATGCGCAAGGCAAGTATGTGTATTTTGCCGACTCCTCGAATGACGTAATCAGACGCATGGACGCGACGACCGGCGCCATGACAATCTTTGCGGGCCAGTTTGTGCCGGATGGTGACGGCGACGCAATTGGCGCTTATTCGGGCGACGGCGGCCAAGCGACAAGCGCGCGGCTGTACACCCCGTATGGCGTTGCATTAGACGATGCGGGCAACTTATACATTGCCGATTATGAGAACAACGTGATCCGCAAAGTGGACACGAGGGGAATCATCACCACTGTTGCCGGCGAATACTCGCGCGGCGGCACATTCTACGGAGATGGCGGAGCGGCAACCAGCGCAGGTCTCTCCGGGCCACTCTCAGTGGCGGTAGACACGCAAGGGAATCTCTATATCGGTGACCAAGGTAATCAGCGGATTCGCAAAGTGACCACCGACGGCAACATCCATACGGTTGCTGGAAATGGGTCATCCGGCTATGCCGGTGATGGCGGAGCGGCGACGAGCGCAACTCTGTGTTACCCCGGGTATGTTACGGTCGACAGTTCCGGAAACTTGTATATCACTGATTACAACAACCTGGTGCGGAAAGTAACCATTGACGGGAATATTCACACCGTTGCTGGAGTTTACGTTTCTAGTGGCGACCCTCAATTCGGCGGCGAAGGCGGTTACTCGGGAGACGGCGGTCAAGCGACCAGTGCTGAGCTCAACAATCCGACGCAAGTAGCTATCGATGCGGCCGGTAACATCTACATCGACGACAACGAAAATAATGTGATCCGAAAAGTAAATACTTCCGGAGTTATCACGACACTTATCGGAAATTACAACGGCGGAGTTGGTGGCTACTCCGGCAACGGCGGCAATCCAACGAGCGCCGAGATGAATTTCCCAACTGGGCTCGCGGTCGCGCCCAATGGAAGTATATTCGTGTCGGATGCGGGCAACAATGTGATTCGCGCAATAAACCACCCGACGCCGTCATTCAATTTTTCTGCGACGAACATTGGGTCGGAAAGTTCGTCAAAGAGCACGACGATTGAGAACATCGGGAACACGGCGTTAATGTTTACGGGGTTGAGTGTCAGCACGAACTTTGTGCAAGTCGCCTCGGGCGGAACGGATTGTTCGGCTTCGACTAATCTCGCTGTAGACGGCACGTGCGAGATTGCGATTG
>Ga0213875_10000501_pt1 | contig 32825 bp, 32 predicted proteins | sample BarmaccomBMRX_R8_FD_160105 | JGI IMG/M metagenome (GOLD analysis project Ga0213875, IMG submission 160105) | Root-associated microbial communities from Barbacenia macrantha in rupestrian grasslands, the National Park of Serra do Cipo, Brazil - RX_R8 | ecosystem: Host-associated > Plants > Roots...
CGCCGAACGACGATACCATGGACACCCTGTTCACCCTGCTGGTGAACGCGGGGAAGGGCCCCCGGATCAGCGACGGCGTCGACCGGCCGACCCGGCTGGCGTCAACGACGTTCCCCTACCTGGCCCCGCCCAGCCCGAACCCGCCGTCCCTGCCCGGTCATCACTGAGGCCCGGCTCAGCCCGCCTTGCGGCCGACCCCGCCGACGATCATGCTGGACCGTTCGGGCAGCCCGGTCTCCTGCCCGCCGGGCCGCCAGGCGGCGGTGTCGGCGATGCCGGGCGGGATCAGCTCGAGGCCGTCGAACAGGGCGGTGATCTCCGCCCAGGAGTGCGCGTAGATCCGGGGGCCGGCCTGCGAGTTGTAGGTGCGGGCGAAGCCGTCACCGCCGGCGTCTTGCTCGTATCCGACCGACGCGATCACGTACGAGCCCGGGCTCAGCGCCGCGGTGAAGGCGGCCACGATGTCGCGGGCGGTGCCGGCGTCGACGAAGTGCAGCACGCAGGCCAGGACCAGCCCGACCGGAGCGTCCAGGTCGAGGCCCGCCTCCCGGATGTCGTCGTGGCCGAGGATGGCGGCCGGATCGCGCATGTCGCCCTGCACCGCCACCACCCGGCGGCTGCCGCCCGCCAGCAGCACCTGCGAATGCAGGACCGCCACCGGGTCATAGTCGACGTAGGCCACCAGCGGGTCGGCGGCCGCGGCCGCCTCGTGGGTCGGCCGCCACCGCGGCGGCGAACCCACGCCCGGATGGGGGGAGGTGGGCAGGCCCGACCCGACGTCGAGGTACTGCCGCACCCCCTGCTCAGCCAGGTAGCCGACCGCCCGGGTCTGGAACCGCTTGTTGTCCAGGGCCTGCTCGGCCACGTTGGGCCGCAGCGCCCGGACCGCCTCGGCCGCCACCCGGTCGGCCTCGAAGTTGTCCTTGCCGCCGAGCCAGTAGTCGTACATGCGGGCCGAGTTGGGCTTGGCCGTATCGAACTGCGCTGTCATGAGCCCTCCGCCTCACCCCGGGGCCTTCACCCTAGCGGCGGCACCCAGTCGCCCGCTGGGTCCGTGGCCTGCCCCACCTCGATCAGGTGACCGTCGGGGTCGCGAATGTAGCACCGCTTCTCGTACTGGTGCTGTTTCGGCGGCGTCAGGAATTCGGCCCCCCGCGCGCTCCATGCCGCGTAGACGGCGTCGATGTCTTTGACCCGGATGTTGAGGAAGCTGCTGACCCGGCCGGGATCGGGTGGCGTCTCCAGGACGATCGTGGGCTTGTCGTCGGTCGGGCCGCCGCCGGAACTGATCACGATCCAGCTGTTGGCGAGCGCGACGTTGACCGGTACCGGGCCGAACGCCACCCGGCCGCCCAGTACGTCGGTGTAGAAGCGCTTGGAGCGCTCGACGTCGTTGGAGACGATGAAGCGGGTCAGCACCATTTCTTCGGCCATCTCACACTCCTACCGGTTGGGTACCGCGGATCGACCCGGCCCGATCAGCGACCGCGCCCGCTCGGGCCCGACCACGAGATCGTGCAGGTCACCGCCCACCTCGAGGCGGCCCGACTGCCCGAGCCCGCCCGCCTTGACCGGCTCGAAGCCGGCCACCCGGATCAGCCGCTCGGCTCCCGCCCCGGCCCGCTCGTCGTCGGCCACGTAGAACAGGACGGCCCGCTCCGGTGACCGGCGGGCCGCCGACCTGAGCAGCTCGGCCCGCATCGACCCGAACGCCATCGCCAGCTGGGTCCCGGGCGGCAGCCAGCCGGCCACGACCTGCCCGGCCGACGGCCCGTCCGGCAGCAGGTGCACGAGCTGGCCGGATCCGTCGAGGCTGACCGGATTGCTGGGGACGACCACGAGCTGGCCTGTGAGTGCGCCCGCGATCTGGTCGATGACGCCCTTGAGCACGGTGAACCGCAGCGCCAGGATGACGGCGTCGGCCCCGGCCAGCGCGTCGCCGTCGCCGGCCACGACGACCGCGCCCGGCCCGATCGCGGTGGCCAGCGCGTTTGCCGATCCGGGGTCGGCGCTGGCCAGCCGCAGGCTCTCACCCCCGGCCGCGAGCTGGCGGGCGATGGTCGATCCGATCCCGCCGGTGCCGATGATCGCGGAGGTCATGACCGCCGCCGGCCGCGCTACTCGGACTCCCCGGCCGCCTCCGACGGCCAGCGCGCGGGCACCCAGTCGCCGGACGGGTCGGTGGTCTGCCCGACCTCGATCAGGTGACCGTCGGGGTCGCGGATGTAGCAGCGGATCTCGTACTGGTGCTGTTTCGGCGGCGTCAGGAACTCGGCCCCGCGGGCACTCCACTCGGCGTAGACGGCCTTGATGTCCCGGACCCGGATGTTGAGGAAGCTGCTGACCCGGTCGGGATCTTGCGGGGTCTCCAGGGTGACGGCCGGCTTGTCGTCGGTCGGCCCGCCCCCGACGTTGATGATGATCCAGCTGTTGGACAGGGCGACGTAGGTCAGCCCGCCGGGGCCGGAGTAGGCCAGCCGGCCCCCCAGCACCTCGGTGTAGAAGCGCTTGGAGCGCTCGACGTCGCCGGAGACGATGAAGTGGGCCAGCACCATGTCTTCGGTGGGTGGGACCTCGGCCATCTGACACCCCTGCACGTGTTGTCGCGGTCTTGGCGTTCGGCTACCGCTCCAATCTCGCGCCCGCCGCCCTCCGCTCGCGCCGGTGTAAATGCCTGGCCGTCTCCCGGGTCACCGTCGCCGCGACCAGATCAAGCTGGGCAGCGACGGCGGCGCTGAGCCCCGGCCATCGACCCGAATCAGCCGACCTGCGCGAACGCCGTCGCCAGCGGCTCCAGCAGCGACGGATCCAGCGGCGGCCGCAGGTACACGATGGCCAGGTCCAGCCCCACCTCGCCCAGCGCCGCCGCCTGATCGGCGGTGCCCGACACGCCCGTGGCCGGGTCGAACCGCACGTGGGACGACAGGGTGATCTCGCTCGGGTCGCGGCCGATGTCGGCGCAGTGCCCGTACAGGATGTCCCGCTTGCGCGCGAACTCCTCCGGGGTGCCGCCGCCGAAGTTCCAGTGCTCGGCGAAGCGCGCGGTCGTCCGCAGCGTGCGCTTCTCCCCGCCGCCGCCGATGCAGATCGGCGGGTGCGGGCGCTGCGGCCCCTTGGGCTCGTTCTGGGCGCCGGTGAGCTGGTAGTAGCGACCCTGGAACGAGAACTCCGGCTCGGCCAGCAGGCCGACGAGCACCTCGCAGGCCTCCTCGAACCGGTCACTGCGCTCGCGCCGGGTGCCCAGCTCGATGCCGTAGGCGCCGGACTCCTCCTCGTTCCAGCCGGCGCCGATGCCGACCTCGAGCCGCCCGGCCGAGATGATGTCCAAGGTGGCGATCATGTTGGCCAGGACGGCCGGGTGGCGGTAGTGGATCCCGGTCACCATCGTGCCCAGGCGCAGCCGCGCGGTGGCCTGGGCCAGCGCCGACAGCATCATCCAGCCTTCCAGGCAGGGGCCGCCGGCGTTGCCGTCGATCGGGTAGAAGTGGTCGAAGTTCCAGCCCGACTCGAACGTCTCGATCTGGTCGGCGACCCGCCACATCTCGAGCACCTCGGCCCAGGTCGTGCTCTGGTTGGCGGTCTTGAACGCGAATCGCACCGGCTGCTCCTCTGGATCAGTGGCCTGGCTCAGTGGCTGAGCTCAGTGGCCCTTCAGCACCCCCAGCAACGTAGCGGCAAACTTCTCCGGCTCGCCGCCCGGGAACCCGTACTCCCCGCCCGAGAACCCGTCGTGCCCGCCCGGGAACGTGACCGGGGGAGTACCCAGCCGCTCGGCCACCGCGGCCCCCGCCCGCCCGGCCAGCTGCTGGCTGGAGGTGGTGCCGACGCCGATGACCACCCGGGTCGAGCCGGCCCGCAGCGCCCCGAAGTCGTGGTGGTATCCGTTGCAGGTCACCATGTTGGCCATCAGCGGGTCGGAGCGGGAGCCGTCGTCAGCCGCCGGCCGCCCGAACCTGGCCGGGTCGGGCGCGGGCTGGCTGACGTAGTCGCCGGGCAACGGCCCCTCGAACATGACCAGCGCGATGAACCTGGCCATGGCCGGGCCGAGCCCGCTGCTCAGGTAGGTGGCGCGGATGTCTTCGCAGGCGGCCATCACGGTCTCGTGGTCCGGCACCTCCTGCGAGGCGGGCGGCTCGTGCGCCACCAGCGTCCGCACCTGCTCCGGATGCTTGGCCACCAGCGCCAGCCCGTTGACCGCCCCGCCGCTGCTGGCGAACACGTCGACCGGGCCGGCCCCGAGCGCTCGCTCGGTCCCGAGCGCCTCGATCAGCCGGTGCAGGTCGTCGGCGTGCTGGTCCGGGGTCATCTCGGCGGTGTCGTCCTCCCGGCGGCTGCGCTCGACGCCGCGCGGGTCGTAGGTGACCACGGTCCGGTCGCTGATCAGCCCGGCCAGGGTGGCGAACCCGGACGCCCCCATCGGCGACCCGATGATCAGCAGCACCGGCTCGTCGTTGCCCGCGTGCTCGCGCACGTCGTAGCTCAGCACCGCCCCCGGTACATCCAGCGTGTAGGTCTTCGGCTCGCTCATGGCGTCCATCCTTTGGAAGATGCGCTCTTACGCCGGTACTGACGCCCCGGACCGGCCGAACTCATCGGCCCGGGCCGGACGCGGCCGCAGCAGCAGCCCGTAACCGGCCACCGCGCCGCCCGCCACCAGCATCGCCCCGGTGCCGCCGAGCAGGCTGACCAGCACCGGCGCGAGCAGCGAGCCGGCCACGATGCCGGCCACCGAGGCGGGCAGCGCCAGCCCGTAGGCGCGGCCGAACACTTCGGCCGGCAGCGACCGCTGCAGCGCGGTCTCGGTCAGGATCTCGACCAGGATGGCGCCGACGCCGGTGGTGGCGGCCAGCGCGACCGCCAGCGCCGCGAACGAGGCCCAGGGCAGCACCAGCATCGGCAGGCCGACGGCGGCCAGCGCGCCCAGCAGCACCGCGCGTGGGTGCGGCAGCCGCATGACCCGGCCCGCCAGCGACGTCCCGATCAGCGCCCCGGCCCCGATGCCGGCGAACAGGTAGCCGTAGCCGTGCAGGCCGAGCCCGGCGTGCCGGGCCGCCAGCAGCAACAGCACCGTCTGCATGCCGTAGACCAGGCTGCACATGATGTCGGCGCCGACCAGCCGGACCGCCTCGGGGTGGGCCCGCAGCGCGGCCGCCCCGTCGGCGACGTCGTGCCACAGGCTCGACGGCCGTTCGGCCTTCGTCCCGCTGACCGCGAACGCCGGGCCGGCCGGGATCGCCAGCACCGCCGCGGCCGCCACCGCGAACGTGACCGCGTTGACCACGAACGCCAGCGCCGGCGAGCCGAGCAGCAGCACGCCACCGAGGGCGGGGCCGACGATCACGCCGAGCGCGGTCACCGCCGACCGGGCCGCGTTGGCGCCGGGCAGGTCGGCGTCGGGGACCAGCCGCGGCGTGACCGCCGAGGTGCAGGCCAGGTAGGGCGAGCCCGCCACCGTGGCGGCGGCCGCGATGACCGGGGCGAGCAGGATCGGCAGGTGGGCGGCGGCGACCAGCGCCAGCAGCAGCATCAGGGCCAGCCGGGCCAGGTCACAGGCGATCAGCAGGCGGCGGCGGTCGAACCGGTCGGCCAGGCTGCCGCCGATCGGGCCCATGATCACGATCGGCACCACCCGGGCGGCGGTGGTGACCCCGGCCCACAGCGCCGAGTGGGTGCGCGAGTAAACCAGCGTGACCAGGGCCAGGTTGTACAGCCAGTCGCCGATCTGCGACACCGCCAGCCCCCCGAGCAGCTTGCGGAACTGGCCGTGGCGCAGCGCCGCCCTGATCGTTCCCTCCGGTGCGTTCTGAACGTTCATCGAGCCCTCCCTGGCCCCGTGCGGAATTACTTCCACCCTCGGGCTAAGGGCCTGCCGGGCACATCGGACGGCCGCCGTAACCACGCCGCGGCTCGGCCTCAGATCCGGCCGCACCGTTCCTTACCGCCGGCCACGGGTCACCACGTAGGGCCTTAGGCGCCGCCGCAGAGTGCCTTATTCCATTTTTAAAAGGTCTCAGCGCTCGGGGGACCGGGTGATGCCCAGCCGATGCGCGACCGCGGCCGCCTCCACCCGCCCGCCGACCCCGAGCTTGGCCAGGATGTTGGACACGTGCACGCTGGCCGTCTTGGCGCTGATGAACAGGGCCTGCGCGATCTCCGGGTTGGAGCGGCCGGCCGCCAGCAGCCGCAGCACTTCGCGTTCGCGCTCGGTCAGCCCGAACCGGGCCAGCTCGTCCGCCTCGGCGCCGACGTCGCCAGGTCGTGCGGAGCCGACCGGGGCCGACCCGCCGGTGGCGGTGCCGGCGGCCTCCCGGCCCAGCCGGGCCCGCTGCCTGAGCGCCTCCGCTTCGGCCGCGATCGGCGCCGCCCCGATCCGGCTGGCCAGCTCGAACGCCTCCTGCACGGCCGCGCCCGCCAGCTCCCGGTCCCCGCCTTCGGTCGCCGCCTCGGCCTGCCGGAGCAGCGCGTACGACAGCGGGAACGGCTCCTCGGCCACCCGCCACGCCGCCACCGCCCCCGCCCAAGCCGCCGTTACCCCAGCCCCAGCGCCCCCGCCAGTCCCGCCAGCCCCACCAGCCCCAGCCGCCTCGCCCGCCCGGGCCTGCTCGGCCGCCGCCATCGCCTGGTAGCCGCGCGACGGCGGGGCCGGCGTCGGCAGCTGGGCGGCGATCCCGGCCAGCTCCGCGCACCGCGCGGCCGAGGCGGCCGGCCAGTCTTCCCGCCGGTCCCGGCTGCGGGTGGCCTCGTCGGCCTCGACCCGCAGGCCCAGCCACACCAGCGGCCAGGCGTACCGGGCCGCCCACGACAGCACCGGGCCGTCCAGCCCGGCGGTGACCGCCTGCCGGGCGCCGGCCAGGTCACCGCGGCCCAGCGCGATCATCGCCTCCACCCAGAACAGCGGCTGGGTGAACTGCAGGTCGGCGCTCCCGCCAACCACCCGGCGGGCGTCCCGCAGCTTGGTGGCCGCGTCGGCGTACTGCCCGCGCATGACGGCCAGCTCGGCCAGCAGCGAGAACAGGGTGGCCTCGAACACGCCCTCCGGCATCGCGCTCAGCGCCGCGCCGGTCAGCCGGTCCACCTCGTCCCACTCGCCCAGCCGCAGCAGCGGCTCGGCCTGGTTGCCGACCAGGTAGGAGCCGTAGGAGCGGGCCAGCCCGACCCGGACCGACAGCTCGGCACCGTCCCGGGCGGCCTGGGCCGCCTCGCGGTGCCGCCCCAGCAGTTCGAGGACGTCGGCCAGGTTGATGTAGCCGCGCAGCGCGGTCAGCGGCAGGTCCTCGGCCAACGCCAGCTGGACCCCGGAGCGCAGCGGGTCCAGGCCCACTTCGGCCGGCCCCAGATAGGACATCACGCAACCGAGCGTGATGGCCGCCTCCGCTTCGGCCTCCCGGGCCCCGGCCGCCTGCGCGGCCACCACCGCCCGCTCGGCCACCGCGGCCGAACGTTCCATGGCTGAGGCCCGCATCAGCAGCCCGGCCAGCGAGGCCAGCACCACCGCCCGCGCCTGGCTGGCCTGCCCGTCCGGCAGCAACTCGAGCGCCTGCTCCAGCGACGTCACCGCCTCGGCGGTCTGGCCCGCGTCCCGCTGGATCAGCGCGTACCGGTCCAGCAGCAGCGCCCGCCGCACTGGATCGGCGTCGGCCGGCAGCTCGGCCAGCGCCCCGGCCAGCAGCGACTTCGACCGGTCGATGGCCCCGGATCGGAGGGCGGCCTCGGCCGCCCGGGCGCTCAGCTCGACCTGGTCCAGGCCGGTCCGCTCGGCCGCGTCGGCCACCCGCGGCCAGATCTCCTGCGCCCGTTCCAGGTGCCGCAGCGCCTCGGCCGCCGCGTAGCTGGCCATCGCCCGGGTGGCCGCGTCGATCGCGGCCGGCAACGCCCGGGGCAGGTCGAGGGCCGCGTACCAGTGGTAGGCGAGCGCCGACGGCAGCGCCGCCTCGTCGGCCGCCAGCCCCGGGTCGCGTTCGAGCGCGTCGGCGTAGGCGGCGTGCAGCCGCACCCGCTCACCCGGCAGCATGTCCTCGTACACCGCATCCCGGGTCAGCGCGTGCCGGAACGAGTAGCCGAGGCCGCCCGGGTCCACCTCCAGCAGGTGGTTCTCGACCGCCTCGCGCAGGCCCGCGAAGAACTCGGTCTCGCCGATCCCCGCCACCTCGGCCAGCAGCCGGTCCGGCACCGCCCGGCCCGCCACCGACGCGGTCCGCAGCAGCCGCTGGCTGTCCGGGCTGAGCGCGTCGACCCGGCTCAGCAGCACGTCCCGCAGCGACGGCGACAGGTCGGCCGGGTCGCCGCTCAGCGCCGCCCCGGCCAGCTCCTCCACCAGGTAGGCGTTGCCGCCCGACCGGTCGAAGATCGCGTCGACCGCGTCCGGGGCCGGGTCGGTGCCCAGGATCGCGGCCAGCTGGGCGGTGACCTCATCCCGGTCGAACCGCCGCAGTTCCAGGTGACCGGCCGACCGCATCCGTTCCCAGCTGGTCAGCAGCGGCCGCAGCGGGTGCCGCCGGTGCAGTTCGTCGGACCGGTAGGTGGCCAGCAGCAGCACCCGGCTGTCCCGCATCGACCGGACCAGGAACGCGATCAGGTCCAGGGTCGACTGGTCGGCCCAGTGCAGGTCCTCGACCCCGAACAGGACCGGCTGCCGGGCGCTGAGCCGGCTCAGCAGCCCCAGCACCATCTCCAGCAGCTGCCCCTTCTGCAGGTCGGCCCAGGCCGGCGCGCTGCCCGCGATGACCGGGGCGGCGTCGGCCGCCAGTTCCGGCAGCAGCCGCGCCAGCCCCGCCCCGGCCGGCCCGAGCACCTCGGCCAGCTCGTCCGGCGCCATCGCCCGGTTCAGCGTCCGCAGCGCGTCCACCAGCGGCGCCAGCGGCAGCCCTTCGGCCCCCAGTTCCACGCACTGCCCGGTCAGCACCAGGAACCCCGCCCCCGCCGCCTGCCCCGCCAGCTCCCGCACCAGCCGGGTCTTGCCCACCCCGGCCTCCCCGCCGACCAGCGCGAACGCGGGCTCCCCGGACTGCGCCTGCTTCATCAGCGTGGTCAGCGACGCCAGTTCCTCCCGCCGCCCGATGAACACCGGGCTGACCACGCTCACGCTCATGCCGTCCACGGTGTCACACCAGGCGTTTCGTTGTCATTGCCCGCGTTTGGGGGCGGTGGTACACATAGGCCAGCCAAGGGGAGGGGCCGCCGATGGACGCCGATGCCGATGGCCCGCGCCCGGACGTCCCCGACCCCGCCGCCCTGGTCGCCGCCGCCGTCAGCGCCGCGGTCAGCGCCGCCAACCCCCCGGACCCAGCTGACCGCAGCCGGGTCGGCCGCTTTTTCAAGAACTGGGCCACCCCGTTGTCGATCGTGGGTGCCGCGATCAGCCTGCTGTGGTCGGTGTACCAGTTCAACGCGCAGCAGAACACCGATGCGAACCAGCAGCGGGCCAGCCAGGCGCAGACGCTGCAGCAGGAGCAGGCCAGTCAGACGCAGGCGCTAAATCAGCAGCGGCAGACCACACTCAACAACTACCTCGACGACATGTCGGCCCTGCTGCTCACCAACGGTCTGGTCAAGGCCCCGCCCGGAAGCACGGTCCGCGCCATTGCCGTCGCCCGGACGGACACGGCTATTCGCGGCCTGGACGGCAGCCGCAAGGGCACGCTGGTCCGGTTCCTCTGGGAAGCCAACCTCATCTTCAACCCAGAACCAGTGGTCGTGCTCCACCAGACCAACCTGAGCGGGGCCGAGTTCGACGGCGCCAGCCTGGGCCGCGTTGATCTGAGCGACAACGATCTGTACGAGGCTGACCTGGCCAACGCGAACCTGAAGGAAGCCAACCTCAGCAACGCCGACCTGGCTCGGGCCAATCTGTTTTACGCCCACCTGAACGGTGCAGACCTCGCGGCCGCGAACTTGAGCTGTTCCGCCGCGGGTGGTGTCACCGTTGACTGCGTTGGCGGTAGCGGTGCCGACTTGGCCGGCGCCGACCTGGCGGGTGCTGATCTGGCCCGCGCCAACCTGGCGGGTGCTGATCTGGCCCGCGCCGACCTGGCGGGCGCCAATCTCAGCCAGGCCGACCTGGCCCGCACCGAGGTCACCAGCGGCCAGCTGGCTCAGGCCGGTTCGATCCAGGGCGCCATGCTGCCCAACGGGTCAATCGCCAAGTGAGCCGGCCGGTCTAGCCGGTCGCCGCCGGGGGAGCGGGCTGGCTCAGCAGCTGCTCCAGCGCGGCCGCGAACCCGGCCGGTTGCCGGATCATGCCGGCGTGGTTACCGGGCAGCTCCACCAGCGGCAGGCCCAGCGCCGCCGCCAGCGCCTGTGCGCAGCGGTACGGATAGAAGTCACGGCTGTCGCGCCCGCCGGCCACCACGATGCGGCCCGCCAGCGGCGCCAGCCGATCCAGGTCCAGGTGGTAGTCGCCGACCGCCGGAAGGTCGCGCCGTACCAGCAGCTCGATGTCGGCCGCGCGCGCCTGGTCGCCAGCGGCCCCTCCGGCCCGCGCGGCCCCTGCGGCCCCGGCGGCCGGGCCGGCCAGCTCGCCGCGGTGCACCCCGAGCTGGCCGGCCAGGGCGTTCAGCGCCGTACCGGCGTTCTCGCCTTGGCCGCCGGCGTCGAAGGCGGCCCGGTCGGCTCCGCTCAGCAGCTGGCCGAGCGGCGGCTCGTGTACGACCAGGCGGCCCACCGCCTCCGGGGCGGACGTGGCCAGCGCCAGCGCGATCAGCGACCCGATGCTGCTGCCGAACACCACGGCCGGGCCCATCCCCAGCTCGGCCAGGATCCGCCGGACGTCGCCGCCGTGCTGGTCAATGCTGACCGGCGCGTCCCGGTCGCCGAGCTGGCTGCGCGAGTAGCCGCGCCGGTCGTAGCTCACCACCGTGTAGTCGCCGTCCAGCTGGGCGGCCAGCGCGCTGAGGGTGTCGGCATTGCTCGGGCCGCCGCCGATCAGCATCAGCGGCGGCCCGAGCCCTTGAGTCCGGAAGTAGAGCGACCCTCCGGGGATCTCGATCGTGTGGTCCTCGCTCATGACTGGCCGGCCGAGCCGGCCGAGTGGCCGGCGTCCTCGCGCCGCTGGTGCCGCATCTGCAGGAACGACAGCCCGAGGCCGACGATCGCGGTGATCAGCCAGGTGTGGTTGTGGGTGACGACGGCCAGAGCCACACCGGCGACGCTGGTGAGGACGCCGAGGATCGTGGCGAGCTTCTTGTGACCGGTGAACCGCAGCAGGAGCAGCATGGCCGTTTCCTTTCGTCGTGCCCTTTCGATGTCTTCATCCTGCCATTGACTTGCGCACCGCGCAAGTTTTTCTCAATACGAATTGAATGCATATGGAGAAAACCGGGTCAGCCTGCCCGGCAATACCCCCTAACTGGGTAGTAACTTCGGTGATCCCCGGCGGAAGGGCAGGCCCCATGGAGCTGATCATCGAGGACGCCACCATCGTCACCATGGCCCCCGGAACCGGAACCGGAACCGGAGCCGGAACCGCACCCGCCGAGAGCATGCTCGTCCGCGACGGCCTGGTCGCCGCCGTCGGCACCACTGCCCAGGTCCGGTCGGCCGCCAGCGCCAACGCCGCGGTCCTGCGCCTGGACGGCGCCACCGTGATCCCCGGCCTGATCGACGCCCACTGCCACGTCTGCGACGTCGGCTACCTGGCCGCGGCGGCCGACTGCAGCCAGCCAACCGCCCCCGACATCCCCGCCATCCAGGCCCGGCTGCGGGACCAGGCCACCCGGACGCCAGCCGGATCCTGGGTGGCCGGGGCCGGTTACGTGGAGTACAAGCTGCGCGAGGACCGCCACCCGACCCGGGCCGACCTGGACGCGGTCGTCCCCGACCGGCCCGCCGTGCTCTACCACACGTCGCTGCACGCCTGCGTGCTGAACAGTGCGGCGCTGCGGGCGGCCGGGTTCGCCGACGGGCAGCCGGACCCGCCCGGGGGCGCGTTCGGGCGGGACGACCAGGGCCGGCTCGACGGGGTGGTCTTCGAAGGCCCGATGTTCGCTTTGCTCGAACGCAACCTGCACCACGACCTGGGCGAGATGGGGGCCGCCCAGCGCGCCCGGGTGGTCCGCACCGCCGGCGAACGGCTGGCCGCACTCGGCGTCACCGCCGTCGGCGAAGCCGACCTACGCCGTGACTCGTACACCGCGTTCGCCGAGGCCGACGCGGACGGGCACCTCTACCAGCGGATCTACGGCCTGGTGGTGCACGACGAGGTCGACTGGCTGCTGGCGTCCGGCCTGCGCGGGCGCCGCTCGGACCGGCTGGCGGCCGAGGCGGTCAAGATCTGGGCCGACGGGGGGATGAGCAGCCGGACCGCCGCCATCAGCGGGCAGTACCCGGTGCCGCCCTACGGGTCGGGGATCTTGTACTTCGACCGCGACGAGCTGACCCGGATGGTGCGGCGTTTCGACGCCGAGGGGTTCCAGGTGTGCGTCCACGCTCAGGGCGACCGGGCCATCGGCACCGTCCTCGACGCCTACGCGACCATCCTGGCCGGCCCGCCGGCCAACCCCCGCCGCCACCGCATCGAGCACGGTGGCGCCCTCTACCCCGGCCTGCTGGCCCGGGCGGCCGCGCTCAACGTCGTCGTCGCCACCCAGCCCGGCTTCCTGTCCGTGCTCGGCGACGGGTTCGCGGCCGCCTTCCCCGACACCCACGACCAGCTCTACGCGATCGGCTCCTGGCGGCGGGCGGGGCTCACCGTGGCCGGCTCGTCCGACGCCCCGGTGATCAGCCCCGACCCGCTGCTCGGGCTGCGCGACGCTGTGCTGCGCCGGACGGCCGGCGGCCGCGTCCTGGGCCCGGGGGAGGAGGTCACCGCGGCCGCCGCGCTGGCGCTCTACACCACCGAGGCCGCCTACGCCATGCACCGCGAAACCGAACTGGGCACCCTTGAACCCGGCAAGCACGCCGACTTCGTGGTCCTCGACGGCAACCCGCTCGCCACCGAGCCGGACCGGATCACCGACCTCGACGTGCTCGCCACCGTCCTCGACGGCGCCCCCGTGCACCAGAACGGCGTGACCTTCCCCAGCTGAGCGGGCCAGAACGGCCGTGAGATCCTGACCCCGTGCCACCGAGCCCGAGCCTGGCCGCCCCCCACTGCCCCAAACACATGGTCATGGGCCCGTGCGGCGGGGTCCGGGCCGACGGCCGCTGCGAGGTCGTCGACGACCCGTGCGCCTTCCCGGTCCCGGCCGCCTGGCCGGACCCCCCGGGCCCGGTCGCGGGCGTGCCGCTGCCGCGGACGCCGCTGATCCTGACCGACTACACGGCCGAGCCGTTCTCGGTGCGAGCCCTGCGGGCGGTGGCCGCCACCCTCGCCCCGGCCAGCGACGCGGTCCTGGTCGGTGAGCACCAGAACCGGCCCGACTTCCCGCCCACGCTGCTGGCCGAACTGCTGCAGGCGGCCGGGGCCCACCCCTGGATCACGCTGGCCTGCCGCGACCGGAACCGGATCGTGCTCGAACAGGAGCTGATCGGCCTCCGCCACCTCGGCGCCGAGGCGGTGCTGTGCGTGACCGGCGACGCCCGCGCCTACGACGTCCGCCCGGACGTGACCCAGGTCTTCGACCTCGACGGCCCCCGGCTGGCGGCGCTGGCCGCCACCATCGGGCTGCCCGCCGCCGTCCCCGAGACCCCGGCCGCGCCGCCCCGCGACCAGCGCGCGGTCCGGCTGCTGCAAAAACAGCGGGCCGGGGCGGCGGTGGCGGTGCTCAACCACGCCGCCCCCGCCACCGTGGCCGCGTTCATGGCCGCCGCCCGCGCGACCGGGGTGAAGATCCCGATCATCGCCGCGGTCGCGGTCTACACCGATGCGCCGTCGGCCACCGTGCTCAGCGCGCTGCCCGGCCTCGAGCTCGACCCGGACGCGGTCCGGCGGGTGGTCGACGCCCCCGACCCGGTCGAGGCCGGCCTGGCCGCCGCCGTCGCCGAGGCCCAGACGCTGCTGGCCATCCCCGGGGTGGCCGGCGTCAACCTGTCCGGCCTGGCCTCCGGCCGCGGCTACGAGTACGCGGCCCAGGTCAAAGCCGATTGTGCGGCCCGCATCCGGGAAGTGCGGGCGTCATGACCAGCGGTACCGACGAGGCGATGGCCAACGAGTTCGACACCGTGGCCGGATGGACCGCCCAGGTGGCGATGGACCTGGGCCCCGACTACCACGTGCCCGCCGCCTGCCGCGGCAGCGGCCAGCCCGCCGCCCTCGACTGGCTGCTCAAGGGCCTGCAGCCCACCCCCGGCGACCTGCTGATCGACGCCGGGGCCGGAGTCGGCGGGCCCGCCGCCTACGCCAGCCAGTGGGCGGGCCTGCGCCCGATCCTGGTCGAGCCCGAGCCCGACGCCTGCCGGGCCTCGCGCGAACTGTTCGGCTTCCCGGTCATGCAGGCCGACGCGACCCGGCTGCCGCTGCCCGACGGGGCGGCCGGCCTGGCCTGGTGCCTGGGCGTGCTCTGCACCACCACCGGCGCCGACGCCCAGCTCGCGATCCTCCGCGAGCTGGCCCGGGTGGTCCGCCCCGGCGGCCGGATCGGCCTGCTGGTCTTCCTGGCCACCGTGACCCAGCTCGACGACCCGCCCGAGGGTAACCACTTCCCCAGCCCCGCCGCCCTGACCGCGATGGTCGGCCAGGCCGGCCTGGCCGTCCTCGACCGGGCGCTGGCCGCCGACCTGCCCCGGCCCCCGGCCGACTGGCAGGAACGCACCCAGGCGGTCGAGTCCGAACTCGAGCGCCGCCACCAGAATCACCCGGCCTGGCGGGTCGCCGAGGAGCAGAGCGCCCGCATCGGCCACCTGCTGCAGCAGGGCCAGCTCCAGGCCCAGGTCCTGCTCCTCCAGCGCCCGTAAACGGCCGCTGCCGATCAGCTGGCTTGGCCCCGCCCGCGCCCGGGTGCTTTGCTGTCGGCATGCCGTACATCGCGCTCAATTCCGACCAGCCCGGCATCCGGGGCCTGCTGCAGTACCGGCCGGAGACCGGCCGCCCGCTCAGTGAGCTGGCCGAGGTCCTGCTGCGCGGCCCGAGCACGCTCAGCCGCGGTGAGCGTGAGCTGATCGGCGCCTACGTGTCGTCCCTCAACGGCTGCCGTTACTGCACTTCGTCTCACTCCGCGACGGCCGCCGCCCAGCTGCCGGGCGGCCTCGATCTGGTCGACCAGGTGCGCGCGGACCCGGTCACCGCCCCGATATCGGCCAAGCTCAGGGCGCTGCTGGCCATCGCCGCGGCCGTGACCCACAGCGGCCACGACGTGACCGAGGCCGACGTCGCCGCCGCTCGCGCGGCCGGCGCGACCGACCTGGAGATCCACGACAGCGTGCTCATCGCCGCCATGTTCGCCATGTTCAACCGCTACGTCGACGGCCTCGCCACCATCGCCCCCGACGACCCGGCCGCCTACGCCGCCGGTGCTCAGCGGCTCGTCCAGCAGGGCTACCGGTTGCCGGCCTGACCGGTCACCACTCGACCAGCGTCCAGATCTCCGGGCGGGGCGGCCCGCCCGGGTCAACCGCCGCGAAGCCGCGGGCCGCCTCTTTCAGGTGGACCAGGGCCGCGTCCCGCTGGCCGGCCGCGTGCAGCAGGTCGGCCAGGTTGGTGTGCAGGGCCGCCAGCCGGTGCTGGTCGCCCAGCTCGCGGCCGAGGGTCAGCGCCTCCTGGGCCAGCGGCAGCGCCTCGGCGCCCTGGCCGGTCTCGGCCAGCAACCGGGCCAGGTTGTTGAGCGCGGCCACCGCTGCCCCCGAGTCGGGCAGGGCCCGGGCCACCTCCAGGCTCTCTCGCAGCCGGGATGCCGCTTCGGCGCTGGCCCCGCGCTGCCGGTCGAGCATGCCGAGCACGTTGAGGGCCTGGGCGACGGCCGCCCGGTCATCGGCCTGGCGGGCGGCAGTCAGCGCGGCGGCCGCCAGCGCGGTGGCCGGTCCGGTGGCGCCCCGCCGGTAGGCCAGCACCGCCCGGTCGGCCTCGATCCGGGCCTGGCGGCCCCGATCTGCGGGCCCCAGCAGGTCGCGGGCGGCGGTCAGGTGCGCCTCGGCCAGGTCCCAGTCGCCCAGCCGGTGGTGCACCTCGGCCAGCCGGTGCTCGATGGCGGCGGCCGACACCTCCCCGTCAGCGGACAGCTCCCCGCCGCCCGTCAGCCCGTCGGCCAGCGCCGCCGCCGTCTCGAATTCGGCCAGCGCCTCCCGGTAACGCCCGAGCACGGTCAGCACCTCGCCCAGAGCCACCGCCACCTCGGCCGGGGCGTACCCGAGCGCCTCGGCCCGCCGCAGGTAGGCGTAGGCCTCGGTGTGCGCGTAGAGGTCCCGGGCGCGGCCCGCGGCCCGCCACCACCAGCCCGCCGCCTCCTCGTCCCGCCCGGCCCGCTGCAGGTGCCCGGCCACCGTCGCCGCCCGGGTGCGCAGCGGGTCACGCTCGTACCGGCGGGCCAGCGCGTCGGCCGCCCGGCTGTGCAGCAGCCGCCGCCGGGCCAGCGTGGCCGACTCGTACACCACCTCGCGCAGCGCCCCGTACGGGAAGTCGTAGCTGGGGACACCGTCCCCGCCGGGCGGCGGGATCTCGGTCAGCAGGAACCGCCGGACCGCCTCGTCCAGCGCCTCGACCACCTCGGTCTCACCGCGCCCGCTGACCGTGCGCAGCAGGTCGGCGTCGCAGCCGCCGCCGAGCACGGCCGCGGTCGACAGCATCTGCCGGGTTGGCTCGCTCGCCTCCGCCACCCGCCGCCGCAGCAGCTCGCGGACCGAGGCGGGCGGCCCCCCGCTCCCGGGGTCGGTCCCGGTCCGCAGCGCCTCGGCGTACTCGCGCACCAGCATCGGCAGGCCCCGGGTCTGGGCCTGCAGCAGGCCGACGTCGGCGCCGTCCAGGCCGGCCTGGGCCAGCAGCTCACCGACCTGCCCGTCGGTCAGCGGGCTGGGCTCGATCACCGTGCTGCGGCCCGCCTCGGCCGCCTCCGCCAGCGCCGCCCGCAGGCCCGTCAGCCGGTCCGCGTGATCGGCCGACCAGCTCAGCACCAGCAGGACCGGCCACCCGGCCAGCCGCCGGACCAGGTAGGCCAGCAGGCCGAGGGTGGGGCCGTCGGCCCAGTGCACGTCGTCGACCAGCACCACCCCGGCGGGCGGCCCGGCTGGCGCGGCCGGCTCCTGGCCGGCCGCGATCCGCAGCACGTCCGCGATCGCCCCGTACAGCCGGGTCAGCGCCAGCAGGCTGTCCAGCGGCGCCTCCTCATCGGGGAAGTCACCGGCCAGCTCGGGGCACAGCCGCCCGGCCATCGACCCGGTGTGGGCGGGCAGCCGGGCGGGCAGTTCCGGCACCGTCGCCACCGCCGCCCGCAGCAGGTCGGCCGCCGCCACGAACGGCAGCTCGGTCTCGCCGTCGTGGCCGCGGACCGCCAGCGTCACCGTCCCGGCCGCTTCCACTTCGGTCCCGAACTCGGCCAGCAGCCGGGTCTTGCCGCAGCCGGCCGGGCCGGTTACGCAGGCCACCCGGCCCGTGCCGGTCACCGCCCGCCAGGCCGCGCGCAGCTCCGCTAGTTCCTCCCGGCGGCCGGTCAGCGGCCAGGCCGGGACCGCGACCGCGGCCGGCGCCGGTGGTTCCGGCCTGGTCACCAGCGCGGCCGGCCGGGCCGGCGGGGGCGCCAGGCGGCCCGCCCGCACGTCGTCGTACAGCTCGGTGGTGGCTGGCAGCGGGCGCACCGCCAGCTCGCGGTCGAGCGTGCGGACCAGCGCCCGGTACTGCCGCAGGGCCGCCGACCGCTGCCCGGTCCAGGCCAGCAGCCGGATCAGGGCCTGGTGGGCGGGCTCGTGCAGCGGGTCCAGGGCCAGCCAGCGCTGGGCGTGGGCCACCGCCCCGTCCAGGTCCCCGCTGGTCGCGCCCATGCTGGTCAGCTTCTCCAGCACGGCCGCCAGCCGCTGCCGGAGCCGGTCGGCGGTGGCGGCCTGCCAGTCGTCGAACTCGGGGCAGTCGCGCAGCCCGAAGCCGGACAGGAAGTCGTCCCGGTACAGCCGGGCGGCCTGGTCCAGCCCGGCCGGGTCGCCGGCCGCGGCCAGCGCCTCGAACTCCCGTACGTCGGCCCGGGTGCGCTCGGCGTCCAGGGCGATCGCCAGCCGGGTCACCCGCAGCCCGTCGCCGGTCGCCGCCTGGGTGACCGACAACGTCCGGCGCAGCGACGCCCGCGCCCGCTCGGAATCGGCGTCCGGCCACAGCAGACCCGCCAGCCGCTCCCGGCTCAGCTCGTGCTCACCGGCCGCCAGCAGGGCCAGCACCGCGGTCGCCTTGCGGGTGTCGAAACGGGCCGGACGCCCGCCGCTGGTCACCACCGGCGGTCCGAGCAGGGCCAGCTCGAGCGTCGCCCTTTCCCGCGTCATATCGGCACCGTAACGCAGGATCGTGAAATTTTCTGCGGCAGGCCATTTGCCGTAACGATCTCGTAGCGGCATTTCCCTAAGCTGGCCATGAGCTCGGAAAACGCAGTGAGTTCAGGAAAAAGCGGAAAAATCCGGGGTGGGACGATGGCACAAGGATCGAGCAGAACCGGCGGCCACCCGGGCGCGGCCGGCATCGTGGCCGACCCCCCGCCACCCGGTGCCCCGACCGTGAGCCTGCCGCCCGCCGGGCGGGGCCGGATCCGGCCCTGGAGGCGCAACCGCCCGGCCGCCCCGGTGCCAGTGGTGCCGCCGCCGGCCGCGCCGCTGGCGCTGGCGCCCGACTTCGAGCTGGCCTCCAACGACCCGCTGGTCGGGCTGCTGCTGAGCGCGGCCGGCGCGGTCGACCTGCGTGGGCTGGAGCTCGATTCACCCGCGCTGCGGGCGCTGCGCGCCAGCGGGGTGGTGCTGGCGGTGCCGCTGATCTCTTCCGGCAGCCTGATCGGGCTCATCAACCTGGGGCCGCGGCTGTCCGAGCGGGACTACTCCTCCGAAGACCGGCGGCTGCTGAACGCGCTGGCCGGTTACGCGGCGCCCGCGCTGCGGGTCGGCCAGCTGGTCCGCCAGCAGCAGACCGAGGCCCGCAACCTGGAGCGCATCGAGCAGGAGCTGAAGATCGCGCAGATCATCCAGCAGCAGTTCCTGCCCAAGTCGGTCCCCGACCTGCCCAGCTGGCACGTGGCCGCGTTCTACCGGCCAGCCCGCACCGTGGGCGGCGATTTCTACGACTTCATCCCGCTGCCGGACGAGCGGGTCATGTTCGTGGTCGGCGACGTGACCGACAAGGGGGTGCCGGCCGCGCTGGTGATGGCCTCCACCCACGCGCTGCTGCGCAGCGCCGCGCCCCGGCTGATCTCGCCCGGGGCGGTGCTGGCGCACGTCAACGACCTGCTCTGCGCCGACATCCCGGCCCACATGTTCGTCACCTGCCTGGCCCTGGTGCTCGACCCGGTCAGCGGCAAGGCCGAGTTCGCCAACGCCGGCCACGACGTGCCCTACGTGCGGACCGCCGACGGGGTGGCCGAGCTGCGGGCCCGCGGCATGCCGCTCGGGCTGATGCCGGGGATGGACTACGAGGAGAAAGCCTTTCAGTTCGAGCCGGGGGACTGCGCGCTGCTGCACAGCGACGGGCTGGCCGAGGCGCACGCCCCCGACCGGGAGATGTTCGGCTTCCCGCGGGTGGCCGCGCTGACCGGCCGGGGGCCATCCGGGGAGGACCTGATCGACCTCTGCCTGACCGAGCTCGGCGCGTTCACCGGCCCGCACGCCGAGCAGGAGGACGACATCACGCTGGTCAGCCTGGAACGCAGGCTGTCGGCCCGGCCCGGGGGAGTGGACCGATGACATCGCTGACCCAGCCCGCCCGGCCGCCCGGACGGCGGCTGGCCGCGTTCGCGGTCGCCAGTGAGCCCGGCAACGAACGGCTGGCGCTGGACCAGGTGGCGGCCGCGGTCGCGTCCAGCGGGCTGACCCCGGCCCGGCTGGAACGGCTCAAGACCGCGGTCGCCGAGGCCACCATGAACGCGATCGAGCACGGCAACCTCGGCCAGCCCGACGTCCCCGTCGACGTCGAGGTCATCCAGGACGGCGCCGACATCATCGTCGCCATCACCGACCTCGGCGGCGAGCACCAGCCCGCCGGGCCGGCCGAGGAGCCCGACCTGGCCCTCAAGCTCGACGGCGTCCAGCGCGCCCGCGGCTGGGGGCTGTTCCTGATCCGGAACATGGTCGACGGCATGCAGGTGCGCACCGACGGCCAGCGGCACACGGTCGAGCTGACCATGCGCAGCGAGGGAGACCAGACATGAAGCGGACCTGCACGGCGACCGTGCACGAGGTCGGCGGCGCCGCCGTGATCGAGCTGACCGGCGAGGTCGACGGCGGGGCGGCCGGCACCCTCAACGCCGCCTACGACCAGGCGGTGACCGGGGGCGCGGCGGGCACGCTGGTGCTCGACTTCGCCGCCGTCGACTACATCAACTCGACCGGGATCGCGCTGATCGTCAGCGTGCTGGCCCGGGCCCGCTCCGAGCGCCGGGCGGTGGTGGCCAGCGGGCTGTCCGCCCACTACCGGGAGATCTTCGACATCACCCGGCTCTCGGACTTCATCGAGGTCTTCGCCGACCTCGACACCGCCGTCAGCCAGGTGGCCGGTCCGGCCGCCTGATGAGGGGCGCTACCAGCACAGCTGCATTTTGGGGAGGGAAAAGGGATGGACGGACCGAGGGTCACGATGGACGTGCGGCACATCGGCGAAACGGCCGCCGTCGTCGACATCAAGGGTGACGTCACGGCGGCCTGCGAGCCGGTCCTGATGTCGGCCTACGAACAGGCCGGCGGCCTGGCCGCCAGCCGGCTGGTGCTCAACTTCGGCGGCCTCGAGTACATGAACAGCGGCGGCATCGGGATGCTGGTCACCCTGCTGGTCCGGGCCAACCGGCACCGCCAGCAGCTGGCCGCCTACGGGCTCACCGACCACTACCGCGAGATTTTCGAGCTGACCCGCCTCGACGAGGCGATCACGATCTTTGAGGACGAGGCATCGGCGCTGGCCAGTACGGGCACGGCGCGGTGACCTGAGGAGGCCGTCATGGCAGAGACGACAGGGCCGGAGCGTGCGCGTTCGGCCGAGCAGATCGAGCTGAGTGTCCGGGAAGCGACGGCCGGGACGGCCGCCACCCCCCGGGACGCGGGCCGCTGGGCGGCCAAGGTGGACCGGCTGGACGCGGTCGCCCGCGACGGCGTGCGCGGCACCAACGTGGCCGGGCGGCGGCTGACCGGCCCGGTCCAGGGGTTCGGCAAGATGTGGCAGAAGACCTACCGGCTCTCGCTCGGCCCGCAGGTCACCCCCGAGCAGGCCATCGCCACCTGGAAGGCGCACTTCCCCGAGTTCTGGCCGGCCGGCAACCGGTTCGCGGGCGCCCTGACCGGCATCAGCCCCGGCGACGTGGCCCTGCTCGACCTGGCCGTGGGCGGCGGCGTCAAGCTCTCGACCGGGGTGTTCGTGCTCTACGCGGACGAGGAGTCGTTCACGCTGATGACCCCGCAGGGGCACATGTTCGCGGGCTGGATCACGTTCTCGGCCGAGCGTGACGAGGCCGGGACCGGTGTCCAGGCCCAGGTGCTGATGCGGGCCAACGACCCGCTCTACGAGCTCGGCATGATGGCGGGCGGCCACCGCAAGGAGGACGTGTTCTGGGCCCAGACCCTGACCGCGCTCGGCCATTACCTGGGGGTGCCGGACGCGCCGGTGCAGACCCGGACGGTCTGTGTGGACACCCGCCGCCAGTGGCGGCACGCGGGCAACGTCTGGCACAACTCGATGGTGCGCAGCCTCCTGCAGACGGTGACCGCGCCGGTCACCGCGTTGCGGCCGGGCCGCCGGACCGGCTGACCGGGGCCGGGGCGGTGGGGGGACGATGTCAGCTGAGTTCGACGCGGTCGTGGTCGGCAGCGGCCCGAACGGCCTGGCCGCCGCGGTCACCCTGACCGCCGCGGGCCTGCGGGTCCTGGTCATCGAAGGCGACGCCACGGTGGGCGGCGGCTGCCGGACCGAGCAGCTCACGCTGCCCGGGTTCTGGCACGACGTGTGCGCGGCCGCCCACCCGCTGGCGGTGACCTCGCCGTTCTTCCGGCGCTTGGGCCTGGCCGGGCGCGGGGTCGAGCTGGCGGGCTCGCGGGTGGTGTTCGCCCAGCCGCTCGACGGCGGCCGGGCGGCCGTCGTCACCCGCTCGGTCCCGGAGACCGCGGCCCGGCTGGGCGCCGACGGCCCGGCCTACCGGCGCCTGTTCGAGCCGCTCGCCCGCGACTGCCTGCCGCTCACCGACCTGCTGCTGTCGCCCATCCGGCGCCCGCCCGGCCGGGTCAGCCGGGGCGTGGCGGGGTTCGCGGCCAACGGCCTGCGGTCGGCGGCCGGTATCGCCCGGCGCTGGCACGGCCCCGAGGCCCGGGCCCTGTTCGCCGGGGCCGCCGCCCACGGCATGCTCCCGTTGACCCGGCCTCCGAGCGGCGCGGTCGGATTGATGCTGACCGCGCTCGCGCACGCGGCCGGCTGGCCGGTCGCGGTCGGCGGCAGCGCCCGCATCACCGCCGCCCTGGCCGACGCGGTGGTGGCCGGGGGTGGCCGGATCGAGACCGGCCGCTGGGTCCGGTCGCTGGCCGAGTTGCCGCCCGCCCGGGCCGTCCTGCTTGACGTCACCCCGCGGGCGCTGCTGACCCTGGCGGCGGGAAGGCTGCCGGGCGGTTACGCGGCCGGGCTGCGCCGGTTCCGCTACGGAGCCGGGGTCTGCAAGGTCGACTTCGCGCTGGCCGGGCCGGTGCCCTGGCGCAACCCGGACTGCCGCGAAGCCGGCACCCTGCACCTGGGCGGGCGCTGGGACGAGATCGCGGCGGCCGAGACCGACGTCGCCGCCGGGCGCCACCCCGAACGGCCCTACGTGCTGGTCACCCAGCCCGGGGTGGCCGACCCGACCCGGGCGCCGGGGGAGCAGCAGACGCTGTGGGCCTACTGCCACGTCCCGGCCGGCTCCGACGTCGACATGACCGCCCGCATCGAGACCCAGATCGAACGGTTCGCCCCCGGGTTCCGCGACCTGGTGCTGGCCCGCCACACGATGACCGCGGCCCAGGAAGAGGCCCGCAACCCCAACTACGTCGGCGGCGACATCGCGGCCGGGTTGCAGACGATCTGGCAGACCGTCGCCCGCCCGGTGCCCCGCTGGAACCCGTACCGGACCCCGCTGCCCGGCGTCTACCTGTGCTCCTCGTCGACCCCGCCGCTGCCCGGCGTGCACGGCCGCTGCGGCGAACTGGCCGCTCTCAGCGCCCTCCGCGACGTCTTCGGCCTCCGCCAGCCCCCCGACCTGGGCGCCCTCCCCGCCACCCCGCCCCAAGCCTCCCCAGCCGCCCCGGCCCCAGAAACCTCACTCGCCCCACACCTCCCAGCCGCCCCGGCCGCACCGGGCCACCCCACCCGGAGCACCCGGTGACGGCGGTCGCTCCGGCTCGCTACCGGCCGCCACCCCGGGCCGTGGCGGTGGCCATGGCCACCGCCGTGCTGACCGCCATCGTCGCGGCCGTCGTGGTCCCCGGCGCCGTCGACCTGGACGGGATCCGCGCCGACCTGGCCGCGACCGTGCACACCACCCTGCAGCCCGCCCACTCGTCGGTCTGGACACCGGGGGAGCGGCCATGACCGCCCGCCGATTCCCGTACCGGCTGGCCGCCTGGAGCCTGGTCGGGCTGACTCTGGCGGTGATCGCCGGGGCAATAGTGCTGGCCGTGACGATCGGCAACTCGGCGCTGTCCAGCGGCGGCGCGGTGCTCGCCATCATCGTGTCGTTCCTGGCCGTCGGCCTGGTCGTGGCGCTGCGCCAGCCGCGCAATCCCGTCGGCTGGGTGCTGATGGGGACCGCGCTGCCCACGGCGCTGATCATCGCCGGACCGCAGTACGCGCAGTTCGCCCTGACCTGGGCGCACGGCGCGGCTCCCGGCGGGCGGCTCCTGCTGTTCCTCGGTAACGCATTCTGGCCCGCCGGACTGCTGATCGGCATGACCACGCTGCTGTTGTTCCCGGACGGTCGGCTGTCCCGGGCGGCCCGGCGCGGCCTGGTCGCCTATGTTGCGGTCGCGGTCCTCATCATCGTGTCCCAGGCCCTCCCGGCCTGGTACGTGGCCACCCTGCCGCACCTGCACTGGGGCCAGGGCGGGCAGATCACCGCGCCGCGCCCGGTCGGCTACATCTCGCTGCTCAGTACCGGCCTGCCCGTGCTGGCCATCGTCCCGTTCTGGCTGGCCTGGATCGTCCGGGTGGTGATCCGCTTCCGCCGGTCCACCGGGGACGCCCGGCAGCAGTACAAGTGGTTCACCGCCGGTGCCGCCATCACGATCGCCGGGCTGATCGTGATGACCACGGTCGAGGCCAAATCCACGCTCACCGGGCTGCTGGCCGCGGTCAACGTGCTGGCCACCCTGCTCGTCGTCGCGCTGCCGCTGGCCATGGGCTTCGGCATCCTGCGCTACCGGCTGTACGACATCGACCGGATCATCTCCCGGACGGTCGCCTACGCCCTGGTGACCGGCCTGCTGGTCGGGGTCTACGCCGGCCTCGTGCTGCTGGCCACCGAAGTCCTGCAGTTCTCCTCCCCCATCGCGGTGGCCGCCTCCACCTTGATCGCCGCCGCCCTGTTCAATCCGCTCCGCCGCCGCGTCCAGCACGGCGTCGACCGCCGCTTCAACCGCGCCCGCTACGACGCCGACCTGGTCGTGGCCGCCTTCGCCGCCCGCCTGACCGGCGCCGTTGACCTCGACGCGGTCCACGGCCAGCTCACCACGGTCGTCTCCGACGCCCTGGAGCCCGCCCAGCTTCAGGTCTGGATTCCAGGATCAGACCAATGACCCGGCCCCAACCCCTACCCGATGACCACGATCCCGGCCTCCGCCACGATCCCGGCCTCCACCACGATCCCGGCCTTCACCAACCGATGACAGCATCTGCTGTCAGGCGGGCGGCCACCCTCGCCGCCGCCCTCACCGGCGCCCTGGTGCTGGCGCTGACCGTCGGGCTGGTGGTGCTGCTGGCGGTCACCCGGCAGGCAGCCCAGCCCGGCCAGTGGATCCCGGTCGAGCTGGCGGCCGCGCTGGCCGCGGTCGGGCTGGTGGTCGCCCGCCGCCAGCCCGCCAACCCGGTTGGCTGGCTGCTGGTCGTCACCGCCGTCGGCGTGCTGGGTACCAGCGTGACCTCGATGTACGCACTGCTCGCGTACCGGCAAGGACACCCTGGCCTGCCGCTGGCAGCCACCGCCCTGGTGATCGAGGCGCTGACCGGCGCCTTGGCCCAGGTGCTGCTGCCGGTCGCGGTCCTGCTGTTCCCGGACGGCCGCCTGCCGTCCCGGCGCTGGCGCCCGGTGCTGATCGCGTTCGCCGCGCTCGCCCTGTTCTACCTAGCCGTTCTCACCCAGCGGGCCGTCGGCGCGGTGACCGCCGCGCCGATCCGGGTCGATTCCGATGGTGGCCTGCTGGCCCTCGACGGCCATCCGTCGGCGGGCTGGCAGGCCGTGCTCACCTCGGTCAGCCAGGTTGGCTACGTGCTGTTCTGGCTGGCGGTGGTCGGCCGCCAGGTGTCGGCCTGGCGGCGGGCCGGTGGCGAGCGCCGCCAGCAGCTCAAGTGGCTGATGACCGGGGCGGCCGTGGCCGGGGTGGCGCTGATCGGGTTCGCGGTCGTCGACGGTCTGCCCGGTGCCGCCAACTCGGCCCCCATCCAGGCTGCCGATAACGTGTTCGGCCTGATGGTGGCCGCCCTGCCGGCCGGTATCGGCGTCGGCATCCTCAAGTACCGGCTGTACGAGATCGACCGCATCATCTCCCGCACCCTGGCCTACACGCTGGTGACCGGACTGCTGGTCGGGGTCTACGTCGGCGTCGTGCTGCTGACGACCGAAGTCCTGCGGTTCTCCTCCCCGATCGCGGTGGCCGCCTCCACGCTGATCGCCGCCGCCCTGTTCACCCCGCTCCGCCGCCGCGTCCAGCGCACCGTCGACCGCCGCTTCAACCGCGCCCGCTACGACGCCGACGCCGCTGCCGAAGCGTTCGCCGCCCGCCTGGCCGGGGCCGTCACCCTCCCCCAGGTCCAGACCGAGCTGCAGGCGGTCGTCAGCCGCACTCTCGAACCAGCCCACGTCTCGATCTGGCTCCCCACCCGCCAGCCCTGACCCAGCCGCGACCCCAACCCCACCGCGCCCGCCTGGTCTCGGTTTGGATACGAAGCTCCCACCAGGTCTTGCCACGCCTCAATCCAGCGATGAATATCTGTTCATCAAGCCGCGATGAAGCGGCTTCGGAGCAAGGGTGACCCCTAATGAACGATGGTTCATTGGAGATCCGTGACGTCACCGTCCAGTTCGGCGGGCTGACCGCGCTGGACGGGGTGTCCCTGGCCGCTCGGCCGCGCCAGATCACCGGGATCATCGGCCCCAACGGAGCGGGCAAAACCACCTTGCTCAACACCGCCTGTGGCTTCGTCAAACCACAGTCGGGCATGGTCAGCTTCGACGGCCAGGTGCTGACCGGGCTGCGCACCCACCGGCTGGCCGCGCTCGGCATCGCCCGCACGTTGCAGGGCGTCGGCCTGTTCCCCGGGCTCACCGTGGCCGAGAACGTCATGATCGGCGCCACCCCCAGCGCCAAGGCCGGCGTCTGGTCGGCGCTGTTCGGGCTGCCCCGCTCCGACCGGGACGAACGGCGGTTGCGGGAGCAGGCGATGGCGGCGTTGGAGCGGCTCGGCGTGGCCGACCAGGCCAACGAACTGCCCGGCACCCTGTCCTACGGGCTGCGCAAGCGGGTGGCGCTGGCCCGCGCGCTGGCCGCCCGGCCCCGGCTGGTGCTGCTGGACGAGCCCGCCAGCGGACTGCCCGAGAACGAGCTGCCCGAGCTCGGCGACCTGATCAGGGACATGGCGGCCGAGGCCGGGGTGGTGGTCATCGAGCACCGGATGGACCTGGTCATGTCGGTCTGCGACACGATCTTCGTGCTCGACTTCGGCAAGCTGATCGCGCACGGCTCACCGGCTGAGGTCCAGGCCGACCCGGCCGTCACCGCCGCCTACCTCGGCGCCGACGGCGAGCCGGGGCCTCCAGCCGAAGGCGAGCCCGGCCCCACAGCTGAAGGCGAGCCCGGCCCCACAGCTGAAGGCGAGCCCGGCCCCACAGCTGAAGGCGAGCCCGGCCCCGCAGCCGGAGGCCCGGCCAACCTCGCGCCCGACGCACCAGCCGACGGGCAGGCCGATGCCTGACGCCGCCGCCCTCACGATCGAGGACCTGGTGGCCGGCTACGGCCAGGTCACCGTGCTGCAAGAGGTGACCCTGGCCGCCCGGCCGGGCACCATCACCGCCGTCCTCGGCGCCAACGGGGCGGGCAAGACCACCCTGCTGCGCACGATCAGCGGCCTGGTCAAACCGCGCGCGGGCCGGATCCTGGTCGACGGCATCGACCTGGCCCGTCGCCGCCCCGAGGACATCACCCGGGCCGGCGTCGCCCACGTGCCCGAGGGGCAGGGCGTGGTCACCGAGCTCACGATCGAGGAGAACCTGCGGCTGGGCGGCCTCATCCGATCCGGCGGCGCCGCCCGGTCGGCCGCCCTGGCCGACGCCTACCAGCGGTTCCCGCTGCTGGCTGAGCGCAAGCGCCGGCTGGCGGGGACCCTTTCCGGCGGCGAACGGCAGATCCTGGTCATCGCGCGCGCGCTCATGGCCGCGCCCCGCGTGCTGCTGCTCGACGAACCCTCGCTGGGCCTCGCCCCTCGCATGGTCACCCAGGTCATGGACCTGGTGCGGCGGCTGCGGGACGACGCCGGGCTGACCGTGCTGCTGGTCGAGCAGAACGCCCGCAGCGCGCTGGCCATCGCCGACCACGGCCTGGTGCTCAACCTGGGCAAGGTCGTGGCCGCCGCCGACGCCGCCACCTTGTCCGCCGACGTCGCGCTGCGGCGCCACTACCTCGGGTTCTAGGAAGGCGGGCTGATGCAGGAGTTCCTCGAGTTCACCCTCGGCGGCATCGCGACCGGCATGATCTACGCCGCCATCGCCCTGTCGCTGGTGCTGATCTGGCGGGGCACCCGGATCCTGAACTACTCCCAGGGCGGCATGGCCATGTTCACCACCTACGTCGCCTGGCTGGTCATCCAGCATACCGGCAGTTACTGGGCCGGGTTCGCGGTGGCGCTGGCGGCCGGGCTGGTGCTCGGCTCGGTGCTGGAGTTCGCGGTGGTCCGCCCGACCGAGAACAAGGCCCCGCTGAACGCGGTCATCGTCACCATCGGGCTGCTGATCCTGCTCGAAGGGCTGGCCGGGATCATCTACGGCGGCCAGTACCGCTCGTTCCCGGCCGCGTTTTCCATCAAGGGGCTTAAGGCCGGATCGGTCGGCCTGGGCATCTCGCCCAACGACGTCTTCACCGCGGCGGCGGTGCTGGGTGCCGCGGTGATCCTGGCCCTGGTGTTCCGCTACACCTCGGTCGGCCTGCGGCTGCGGGCGACCGCGTTCGCCCCGGCCGTGGCCCGGCTGCTCGGGGTCCGGATCGGCCGGGTGCTGACCCTCGGCTGGGCCCTGGCCGGGCTGTTCGGCGCGCTGGCGGGGGTGCTGGTCACCTCGTCCACCTTCCTCTACCCGAACAGCATGGACTCGATCTTCGTGCTCGGGTTCACCGCCGCCGTCATCGGCGGCCTCGACAGCCCGGTCGGCGCGGTGGTCGGCGGCATCGTGCTCGGCGTGGTGCTCAGCTACGCCGGCGGCTACCTGGGCAGCAACCTCGTCCTCGTCTACGGGCTGGCCGCGCTGGTGCTGGTGCTCATGATCCGGCCGACCGGCCTGTTCTCCAGCGGCGTGACCCGGAGGGTGTGACGATGACGCTGGCTCGCCACCTGGGCGCGGCGCTGGTGATCGCCGTGATCGTGGTGCTGCTGTCCATCCAGCTGTCCGCCTACCGCGACTACCAGCTCGCCGAGGTGGCCGCCTACCTGGTCGCGGTGGCCGGGCTGACCGTGCTGATCGGCCTGAGCGGCCAGATCTCGATCGGGAACGGCGCGTTCATGGCCGTCGGCGGCTACGCCTCGGCCCTGCTGCTCACCCACCTGGGCTGGAACCTGGTGCTGATCCTGCTGGCCAGCGTGGTGGTCGCGGCCGCCGCAGGCGCGATCTTCGGGGTCGCCGCCGCCCGGCTGCGCGGACCTTACCTGGCCGGGGCCACCTTGATGCTGGCGGTGGCGCTGCCCACCGTGGCCGACCAGTTCCAGCATCAGCTGGGCGGCGACCAGGGCCTGTCGGTGGCGATCACCCCGCCCGGCTTCCTCGGCGGCAGCTTCCCGCCCACCCGCTGGCAGGCCTGGGTCACCTGCGCGGCCGCCCTGATCACGCTGATCCTGCTGGCCAACCTGAACCGCAGCCGGGTCGGCCGCAGCTGGCGGGCGGTCCGCGACGACGAGATCGCGGCCTCGCTGTCGGGCCTCAACGTGGCCCGGCTGAAGGTGCTGGCGTTCATCATCAGCGCTGCCTGCGCCGGGCTCGGCGGTGCCCTGCTGGCCGTCGTCACCGGCATCGTCGCCCCCGGCGCCTACACCCTGACGCTGTCGATCGCGCTGCTCACGGCGGCGGTGCTGGGCGGACTCGGCACCTTGCCGGGCGCCCTGTGGGGCAGCCTGGTCCTGGTCCTGGTGCCCACCTACCTGACCAACGTGGGCTCGAGCCACGGCCTGTCCAGCGCGGCCAGCTCGAGCGTCCCGATCGCCGCCTACGGCGTGATCCTCATCGTCGTGATGCTGGTGTTCCCTTCCGGCATCCAAGGCGGTTTGCGCCGCCTGTTCGGGTCGGCCACGCCCATGCCGCCCGTTCTTTCCCGCCGACGTATCCCCTTCACCGCTCTGCGCCGTCCGGCGCCGGGCCGCGAAAACCAGGAAGAAGGCCCCTCATGAAGAGATCATCCAGGGCCCGCGTCGCCGCACTGGCCGGCCTCACCGCCGCGGCCGTGGTCGTCGCGGGCTGCAGTTCCGGCGGTTCCAGTGGGTCCGGCGGCTCCGGCTCGTCGTCATCAAGTTCCAAATTGACCGCGTCGGCCCCGGGCATCACCGCGACCACGATCACGATCGGCAGCCACCAGCCGCTGACCGGTGTCGCCGCCCCCGGCTACGACGAGATCTCGCCCGCCTCGAACGCCTACTTCCAGTACGTCAACTCCCACGGGGGCATCTACGGCCGCAAGATCGTCTACAAGGTCCTCAACGACCAGTACGACCCCACCATCACCGCCACCGACGTGCACCAGCTGGTGCTGCAGGACAACGTGTACGCGATCTTCAACGGGCTCGGCACCCCCACCCACCTGGCCGTGGTCAAGTACCTGAACAGCTCCAAGGTCCCGGACGTGTTCGTCGCCTCCGGCTGTGAATGCTGGAACGCGACCAGCACCGAGCCCGAGACCACCGGCTGGCAGCTCGACTACGTGCGTGAGGGCAAGATCCTCGGCAACTACATCAAGCAGCACTTCGCGGGCAAGAAGATCGGCTACTTCTACCAGGACGACGAGTTCGGCCAGGACGGCGTCAAGGGCCTCGACGACGAGATCCCCAAGGCCGACGTCGTCGCCCGCCAGAGCTACAACCCGACCGTCACCAACGTGGCGCCCCAGGTCACCGCGCTCAAGGCGGCCGGCGCCCAGGTCGTGGTCTCATTCAGCGTGCCCGCGTTCACCGCGCTGCTCCGGCTGAACAGCCTCAAGCTGAACTTCAACCCCCAGCTGGTCGTCAGCGACGTCGGCTCCGACCCGATCACGCTGGCCGGGCTGCTGGAGTCGTTCGCCAAGCAGGGCGGCGCCACCGTGTCCGGCAACCAGCTGACCCAGGGCATCATCACCGACGGCTATCTGCCCTCGCTCGGCAGCGCCAGCAACTCCTGGATCCAGCTGTTCACCAAGATCCACAGCACCTACCTGAGCAAGCTGCCGCTGGACGGCAACGTCGCGTTCGGCATCGCCGTCGCCTACACGTTCGTCCAGGCGATGTTCAAGGCCGGCCGCAACCCGACCCGGCAGGACCTGATCAACGCGATCAACTCCGGGCTCCCGGCCGGTCCGTCGGTCGCCCCGTACGCGTTCTCGGCGTCCAACCACGACGGCATCACCGGCGCCTACATGGCGGTGGTCAAGAACGGGGCGCTGACCCCGCTGGGGCCGGTCCAGGTGACCGACACCAGCGCCGGCGGCGCCGTGACCACCTACAGCACCTCTCAGCAGGCCGCCCCGGCCAGCGGGATACCATCGCCGTGACGTGCGCAGCTGGCCGCCCACCAGGGCGGCCAGCTGCTTTAATGCCCCCGAACGGAGTCCTGCCCGTGACTGTCGTCTCCAGCCGCCGGGCACCGGGTGGTGACGATCGGCCACCCGGCGAGCGGTTGCTGACCGCGGCCGAGGAACTGTTCGGCGAGCGCAGCTACCGGCGCACCAGCGTGGCCGACATCTGCGCCCGGGCAGGCATCGCCACCGGCAGCTTCTACGCGCACTACAGCTCCAAGATCGACATCTTCGCGGCCGTGGTCCGCCGGATCAACGCCGACCTGCGGGCCGCGATGGGCGCCGCCCTGGCGGATGCGCCGGACAGCCAGCGGGACCGGGAACGGGCCGCGTTCGGCGCGTTCTTCCATATGCTGTCGCAGCGTCCGTGGATCGACCGCATCGTCCGCGAGTCCGAGTTCGTGGACCACGCCCTGTTCCGCGAGTACTACGAACGCCTGGCCCGCGGCTACGCCCGGGGCGTCCGCCGCGCCCAGCTGGCCGGCGACGTCGACCCGCACTACGACCCCGAGGTCATCGCCTACGTCTACACCGGCATCGGCAACTTCGTCGGCATGCGCTGGGCCGACTGGACGGCCGGCGGCCAGGTCCCGCCCGACGTCCTCGACGATATGCTCAGCGTCCTCGCCCGCGGCCTCCCCCCGAATAAGCCGCAACCCTGAAACCTCCCGCATCACCAGCCCCACGCGCCCCACCCCGCGGGCCCCACCAGCCCCGCGAGACCCGCGAGCCACACGAGACCCGCGAGCCCCACGGTACCCGCGAGCCCCAACAACCCCTCGGAGTCCTAGAACCCCGCGCGTCGGCTCAGTTCACGCACGCACTCCGCGCTGCCGCAGGTCCGCCCCGACCCCAGCCGCGGCCGTCCACAGAAACAGGTGGGCCGCAGCCGCGCCAGCCAGGCGTCGTAGGCCAGCAGCTCATCCACGCCGTCGTCGGTCGGCACCGAGACCACCGGCCGGATCCGGCCGCCGGGCATGGCCAGCCACTCCCGCGGCTTCTCGGTGAGCGGTCCGACCGTTTCCGAACCCATACCTCTATTGTCGCTCGCTCCGGGCTATGCCTGGAAGGGTCAACCTGCGCCCCGCCCTCAAGCGGCGACCCGGGTCACGATCGGCAACCGCGCCCGCGCCTGTCCCTTGGCCAGAGCCGCCCGGATCTGGTTCACCACCTCCTCCGGCTCAGTCCGGATCTGCCTGGGCGTGAAGTGCAGCAACAGCACCCCGTGGGCCACCAGCCGATCGTGCCGCCGCATCGTCCGCTGCCAGTCCGCCGCCGAAAAGTGGTACTCCCGCGAGTCCACCTCGGCCGCTACCCCCGCCTCCGCCCACCAGGCGTCCGCCACCCCGATCAGCGTATCCCCGTCATAGAGCCGCGCATTGAACACCGGTTCGGTCACCCGCCCCCGCCGGAGCAGATTCCGCAGATCCCCCTCCGGCACCGACCGAATCCCGGCCTCGACCTCCGCTAACGCCGCCCGCAGCAGCCCCGACCCCCGGACCGGCCCCTCCTCCAGCTCCGCCGCCAGCAGCGCAATCGAGCATCGCTGCTGCTGAACCGCCTGCGCCACCAGCGCCCGCACCTCCCCCCCACCCCCCAACCCC
>Ga0213875_10000503_pt1 | contig 32698 bp, 31 predicted proteins | sample BarmaccomBMRX_R8_FD_160105 | JGI IMG/M metagenome (GOLD analysis project Ga0213875, IMG submission 160105) | Root-associated microbial communities from Barbacenia macrantha in rupestrian grasslands, the National Park of Serra do Cipo, Brazil - RX_R8 | ecosystem: Host-associated > Plants > Roots...
GCGCACGCGCGGATCACGTCGGTTGACGTCAGCGCGGCGAAGGAGCTCCCCGGGGTGATCGCCGCGTTCAGCGGCGCCGACTTCGCCGACGAGCAGGGCAGCCTGCCCTGTGCCTGGCCGGTCACCCCGGACATCATCATCCCCGACCACCCGCCGATGGCCACCGACGAGGTGCGCTACGTGGGCGAGATCGTGGCCTGCGTGGTGGCCCGGGACCGGTACGCGGCCGCCGACGCGCTGAACGCGATCGAGATCGACTACGACCCGCTGCCGCCGGTGCTGGACATCAGGACCGCTATCGAAGACGGCTCGCCCAAGGTGCACGAGGCCGGCAACCAGAGCTTCGACTTCCTGTTCCAGCAGGGTGACCTGGACGGCGCGTTCACCGACGCTCCCATCGTCCTGGAGCGCACCTACCGCCAGCAGCGGCTGATCCCGGCCGCGATGGAGCCGCGGGCGGTGGTGGCGGCGGGCACGGGCGGCGAGTTCACGCTGTGGTCGGCCACCCAGATCCCGCACATCCTCCGGCTCATGCTGGCCATGGTGACCGGCATCGGTGAGCAGAACCTGCGCGTGATCGCCCCCGACGTGGGCGGCGGCTTCGGTTCCAAGCTCCAGGTCACCGCCGAGGAAGTGCTGGCCCTGCTGATCACCCGCAAGCTCGGGCGGCCGGTCAAGTGGACCGAGTCCCGGTCCGAGGGCAACATGACCGTGCACCACGGCCGCGACCAGTGGCAGTACATCAAGTTGGCGGCCGACCGCGACGGCCGCATCCGCGGCCTCGACGTCGACCTGCTGGCCGACATGGGCGCCTACCTGATGCTGGTCACGCCGGGGGTGCCGCTGCTGGGCGCGTTCATGTTCCCCGGCATCTACAAGATGGACGGCTACTCGTTCCGCTGCCGGGGCGTGTTCACGACCAAGATGCCGACCGACGCCTACCGCGGCGCGGGCCGGCCGGAGGCGACGTTCGCGATCGAGCGGATCATGGACGAGCTGGCCGACCAGCTCGGGCTCGACCCGTTCGAGATCCGCGAGCGGAACTGGATCAGGCACGAAGAGTTCCCGTACACCACGATCGCCGGCCTGACCTACGATTCGGGCAACTACGAGGCGGCCACGGCCAGGGCCAAGGAGCTGTTCGACTACGACGAGCTCCGCCGGGAGCAGGAACGGCGCCGGGCCAGCGGCGACCCGGTCCAGCTGGGGATCGGCGTGTCGACCTTCACCGAGATGTGCGGGCTGGCGCCGTCCCGGGTGCTGGGCTCGCTGGCCTACGGCGCGGGCGGCTGGGAGAGCGCCTCGATCCGGATGCTGCCGACCGGCAAGGTCGAGGTGGTCACCGGATCCAGCGCGCACGGCCAGGGCCACGAGACGGCTTGGAGCCAGATCGTCTCCGACGAGCTCGGCATCCCGTTCGAGGACATCCGGATCCTGCACGGCGACACCCAGGTCTCGCCCAAGGGCATGGACACCTACGGGTCCCGGTCGCTCGCGGTCGGCGGCATGGCGCTGGTGTCGGCCTGCGACAAGGTGGTCGAGAAGGCCAAGCCGATCGCGGCCGGGATGCTCGAGGTGGCGGCCGATGACCTGGAGTGGACCCCGGGCCGGTTCGCGGTCAAGGGCGACCCCGACCAGGGCGTGACCCTGGGCGAGGTGGCGCTGGCCACGTTCGCCGCCCACGCGCTGCCGGACGGGGTGGAACCGAGCATCGACGCCGACGCCACCTACGACCCGGAGAACTTCTCGTTCCCGCACGGCACCCACCTGTGCGCGACCGAGGTGGACACCGAGACCGGGTTCGTCAAGATCCGCAGCTACGTGGCCGTGGACGACATCGGCAAGGCGGTCAACCCGCTGATCGTCGAGGGCCAGGTGCACGGCGGCCTGGCCCAGGGCATCGCCCAGGCCCTGTACGAGGAGGCGGTCTACGACGACGACGGCAACCTGGTCACCACCACGCTGGCCGACTACCTGGTCCCGGCTGCGACCGACCTGCCCTCGTACGTGACCGACCGGACCGAGACCCCGGCCGACACCCGGCTCGGCGTCAAGGGCGTCGGCGAAGCGGGCACGATCGCCTCCACCCCGGCCGTGGTCAACGCGGTCGTGGACGCGCTGCGCCCGTTCGGCATCCACGACATCACGATGCCGTGCACCCCCGAGCGGGTGTGGCGGGCCATCCAGGACGCCCGCGGTGGCGAGCAGGCCAGCGCGGCCGAGCAGCACGAGGCCCGGCAGAGCGACCAGACCCAGGGCAACAGCCCGGCCGGTATCGGCGACATCGACCAGAGTGGGATGGCATGAGCGAGCGAGAGGGGCGCGGCGTTCCCCGCACTGAGGAGCGACAAGCGAGGAACGAGCGCAGGCGCGACGAGGGAGGGGGACGCCTTCAGGCGCCCCGAAAGCGAGCGGGAGGTACTGCCTCATGATCCCGGCCAAGTTCGACTACGTCCGCCCGGAGACGGTGGCCGACGCGGTGCAGGCGCTGGCCGACGCCGGCGACGAGGGCAAGGTCATCGCCGGTGGCCAGAGCCTGCTGCCACTGCTCCGGCTGCGGCTGGCCTACCCCGAGCTGCTGGTCGACGTGGGCGGCATCGAGGACCTGAGCGGCGTCCGGGACACCGGCGACAGTCTCCTCATCGGCGCCCGCACCACCCACTACCAGCTGGTCCATGACCCGCTGATCGCCGAGCACGCGGGCCTGCTGGCCCAGGCGACCAGCACCGTGGCCGACCCCGCGGTCCGGCACCGGGGCACGCTGGGCGGCGCCCTGGCCCACGGCGACCCGGCCGGTGACCTGCCCGCGGTGATCCTGGCGCTGGACGCCACCCTGGTCGCCCAGGGGCCCGGCGGGGAGCGGGAGATCGCCGCGGCCGACTTTTTCGTCGACTACCTGACCACCAGCCTGGAGCCGGACGAGCTGCTGACCGCGATCCGGATCCCCAAGCTGGGGCCGGGCTGGGGCTACCGGTACGAGAAGTTCCACCGCACCGCCCAGTCGTGGGCCACGGTGGCGGTGGCCGCGCTGGTCCGGCGGGACAACGGCACGGTCGCCGAGGCCAGGATCGGGCTCACCAACATGGGCACCGTGCCGGTCCGGGCGACCGCCGCCGAGCAGGCCGCCCGGGGCGCGGAGGCCAGCCGGGGCGCCCTCAACCAGGCCGCCGGGCAGGCCGCCGACGGTACCGAACCGCCCGCTGACCTGCACGGGGCGGCGGACTACAGGCGGCACCTGGCCCGGGTGCTGACCGGCCGGGCGCTGGCCGCGGCGGCCGGGGTCTGACGGTTCAGCGGGGACGGGCGCCAGCTGAGCGGGCTGGCGCCCCGGCCCGGGCGGCCTGGCGGCGCAGCCAGGACGCGGGCTGGCCGGTCGCGGCCGCGATGGCCGGCCAGGTCCAGCCCGCCGCCCGGCGCTCGGCGATGTAACCGGGCACGCTGGCCACGCCCAGGGCGGCGGCCACCTCATCCAGGCGTTCCGAGGTGTCGTGGCGCTTGCTGGCGTGGGCGGTGCGGGTCAGGCCGTGCCGGGCCAGGGCGGCCGTCACCGTGTGGTTCGACATCCCGACCTCGGCCCCGACCGCGCTGACGGTCTGGTGCCCGTCCAGGTGCCGGGCGCGCAGGTAGCTGGGCACGTCGGCGAAGCCGAGGGCGGTCACCGCCTGAAGCCAGCGGGCACCGTCGTGCTCCAGTGCGCCCCGGCGGACGGCGGCCGCGGCGGCCGGGTCGACCTCGGCCAGGTGCCGGCTCAGCCAGTCCTTGTTCAGCCCGGCTGCCCGGCTGACCTCGGCCAGGCTGGCGCCGGCGGTCACCCGGGCCAGCACGTAGGCCCCGAGAGTGGGATAACCCTGCTCGCGGGCGACCCGGTCGGCCACCGCGGCCCGGTGCCGGGCCGCTCGTTCCCGGTTGGCGCGGGCCGCCACCTCGCTGGCGGCGGCCGTGGCGGCGGCGGCTGCCTTGCGGCGGCGCTGCTCGGGCAGCGGGCGGCCGGTACTCGCGCGGGCCGCGTCCCGGGCCAGTTCGCCGGCCGCGGCGCGGCGGCGGCCGGTCGCGCTGCCCGTCCGGATGGCCGGGTCGAAGATCAGCCGGGGCGCGAACGAGGCCGCCCGGCGCTTGCGGGTGGCCTGGCCTTCCAGCGGCTGGCCGCGTTCGAGGCCGAACGCCTGGCAGTAGGCCGCCTTGGTCCAGCCGTGGGCCCGCAGGTGGGCGGCCACCGACTTCAGTGACCGGCCGCACAGATGGCAGGTGACGGTGGTGCCGTCGGAGACCACCTCGCCGATCGGGGCGTAGTACGGCGTCCCGTCGGCCAGCACTCCCACCACCGGCCGGACCGTGCGAGATCCCCCGGCCGACCGCGGATCGGGCCAGGGCACCGTGGCTGTGATCTCGGCGGTCATATGCGCCTTTCCGGCGACTATCGGTAGTCACGCTGAGACTACCAGCCCGGACCTGGTCGGTAACAGGCCGCGCGACCAGGCGGAACGCCACCGCCTCGGCCCCCCGGAGCTCAGGGGCCGACATCACGACGCGGACGTCAGAGCTTGCTGGCGTCCGCGCTGCGTGCCCAAAAGTATCGTATGCCGATACTATTCACCGCCGTTTTCGGGCCGGAGGTGCGCTAGTCGTGGCGCAGGGTGCGGCTGGGGGTGACCCCGAAGGTCTGGCGGTAATGCTGGGCGAACTGGCTGGGGCTGGAGAAGCCCCAGCGGTAGGCGACCGCGGTGACCGAGTCGTGGGCCGGGTCGGCGATGCTCAGGTCCTGATGGGCGTGATCGAGCCGGACCCGGCGCAGGTACTCGGTCGGGGTCATGTTCAGGTGGCGGCGGAAGGCCAGCTGCACCGCGCGGATGGTGACGTGGGCGGCGGCCGCGATGTCGGCCACGGTGATGTCGAGGCGGGCGTTCTCGTCGATGAACGCGGTCGCCCGGCGCACGGTGGCCGGGTGGGCGTCGTGCCGGTCCTCGATCGTCGGGTCGGTGTACGCGGTGTTCGGGAAGGTGGCCAGGGCGGTGGCGATCAGCAGGCGGGACGCGCTGGCGGCGATCAGCGGTTGCCCGGCCGCGTCCGGCGTGGTGAGCAGGGCGTCGAGGACGTAGGCGTAGGTGGTCTTCCACACCTGGGCGGCCTGCTGCGAGACCGGCTCGAACCCGGTGAACCGGACCAGTTGCTGGCTCCGGCCCGGTTCGGTGTCGGCGATCTCGCTGACCATCGCCGGGGCGACGACCGCCTGCTCGTGGGCGCCGCCGCGGACCAGCGCGGTGCGGCCCTGCCCGGGCACCGACGCCAGGTAGACGTCGCCCAGCTTGTGCCAGCGCTCGGCGCCGCCGCGGCGCAGGCCGACCGCGCCCGCCAGCACCTGGCCGAACACCAGCCGGTCGGTCGGCCCCAGGTCAACGTCGAAATCCATGCCGAACGTCATCTGATCCAGGCTGACCGGGCCCATCGCACGCTGGACGAGCCGCATGGCGGTCTGTTCGCTGTGGCTCTGGATGCGTACGGCCCCGCGCGCGTCCGACAGCAGACCGAGCGCGGCTTCCGGGCTCGTCGCCTCGAAGACCTCGCCCATGCCCCGTCTCCGTCAGGCCAGGACCGGCCGGCCCCGATCCTGTCTACGCTCTCACCCGGCCCACCCCGCCGCGACTCCGAAAACGAACCCTGCCCGCGACCGCTTCGCTTTTTGACCTATTCCAAGCGGCCGCCCGACGACGACCAGTCGTGCTTCCTGGCCACGTCGTGGAGGGCCAGGAACTCGGTGAACGACTCGCGCCGGACCGCGAGCCGGTCGCGGCCGCCCGCCACGAACACGATGGCCGGCTTGCGGGCCCCGTTGTAGTTGTTGGTCAGCGTGTAGGAGTAGGCCCCGGTCGCGGCCAGCACCACCGTGTCGCCGACGGCCGGGGCATTCAGCTCGGCCCGGTCCACCAGCAGGTCCCCGGACTCGCACTGGCGGCCGACCAGCTGCACGGTGCGGTCCGGTTCGGCGCCGGCCCGGTCGGCCACGATCGGGCTGTAGCGCTGACCGGTGAGCGCGGTGTCAAGGTGGTCGGCCAGGCCGCCGTCGACCGCGACGAACGTCCGGCCGGTGGTCTTGACCGTGGTCACCGTGTAGACGGTGATGCCCGCCCGGGCCACGATCGAGCGGCCCGGCTCGATCAGCAGCTTGGCCCCGGCCGGCAGCACCGCCCGGGCGGCCGCCACCACCTCGTCCAGGTAGGCGTCGACGCTGGGGGCGGAATCGGTCTCGACGTAGTTGACCCCGAGCCCGCCGCCGATGTCGTAGACGGGGAATTCACCGACGGCCGACACCCGGCGCACCGCCTCCGCGAACGGGGCGGTCTGGACGATCTGGGAGCCGATGTGGACGTGCAGTCCGTCCAGCCTGATCTGGTCGTCGCCGCGCAACTCGGCCGCCAGCTGCGCCGCCTGCTCGAGCGTGACCCCGAACTTGCTGGTATCACCGCCGGTGGCCTGCGACTCGTGGGTCTCGGCGTCGATGTTGGGGATCACCCGCAGCAGCACGCCCTGGCGGCGGCCGGCCGGCACCGCGGCCGCGATCCGCTTCAGGTCGTCGCGGCCGTCGACGATGATCGTGCCCACCCCGTACTCGATCGCGCGCCCGATCTCCTCGTCGGTCTTGGCGTTGCCATGCTGGTAGATGCGGTTACCGGGGACCCCGGCCTCGATCGCCATGATCAGCTCGCCGAGGCCGGCCACGTCGATGCCCATGCCCTCGGCCGCCGCGACCGCGTACATCGCCAGGATCGGCAGCGACTTGGACGCGAACAGCACCTCCGAGTTCGGCCAGCGGGCCGCCAGCCCGTCCACGTAGCGCCGCATCTGCCGCCGTAGCCCGGCCTCGCCGATGACGTGCAGCGGGGTGCCGTACCGGCGGGCCAGTTCCGCCACCGGGATGCCGCCCACGGTGAGCTGCCCGTGCTCGTCGACCGCCGACTCCTCCGGCAGGACGTGGCTGAGCCGTTCGAATGCACCGGACATGGGCGTCTCCCTTACTGCCTGCGATTGACAGCAGAGTAGCGAAAACTCGTTGAGTGCACGTGTTACCGGAGTTACTGTGATTTCTCCGGCAATCAAGGAGCTGATCGTGGACCAGGAAGAGAAGGAAGGCCTCGAACGCGAGGCCGAAGAGGAGCTGAACCGCGAGTTCGGCGCCGGGACCGTACAGCAGGTCCAGGTGCTGCAGTACGGCGACGAGCCCGTGATCGAGCCCGGCCAGCTGATGATCCGGGTGATCCTCACCCCGACCGGCGACGACCCGGAAGAGACACTGCACAGTTTCGAGCTTGCGCATCGCCCGGCCATCGAGGACCTGCGCAAGAAGGTCGCCCGGAAGCTGCCCATCAGCCGGGTGGAGTTCACGTTGCCCCCGCAGCCCGGCCCGCGCGGCAATCCCGTCATCTCCCTGTCGGTCAGCCCGCCCGATCGCGGGATCCCCGGCCGCAACCTCACCCCGGTGATGGCCCGCCTCGACCCCGGCAACCTCGAGGTCCTCGACGCCCTGATCACCGCCGGCATCGTCTCTAACCGGGCCGACGGCGTCCGCTGGGCGCTGACCCGCATCCGCGAGCGCCCCGCCTACGCCCAGCTACGCGAGCACATCGGCAAGATCGACGAGCTGAAGGCCCAGCTCTGACCGGCCAGCGGGCTTGGTAGCGTGGATCATGCCCCTGAGTGACTTCCCGCTGCAACCGTCGATCGCCGTCTCCGATATCCAGGTCGCGGCCGCCTTCTACGAAGGCAAGCTCGGCCTGACCGCGCTCCGGTCCGGCCCCAGCGCCAAGATCCCCGGCGGCAGCCGCTTCTACGCCTCCGGCGGTAGCCCGGCGCTCAGCGTCTACCAGTCCGTCACCGGCGGGAAGTCGGCCGCGACGATGGCGGTCTGGTACGTCGACGACATCGACCAGGTCGTCGACGAGCTCACCGCCGCGGGCGTGGAGTTCACCCGCTACGACGAGTTCGGGCACGACCCGAAGGGCATCACCGCCCGGGCCGGTGGCGGCCGTATCGCCTGGTTCCAGGACCCCGACGGCAACACCTTCGCCATCGAAGCCGACGTCTGACCGTGTACGCATCCGAACCGGAATGGCGCGCGGTCGACCGCTACTTCGCCGGCCTGCTGGTCAGCGAGGACGAGGCCCTGATCGCGGCCCGCCGCTCCAGCCCGCAGACCACCATGAGCAACGCCGACGTCGCCCCCAACCAGGGCAAGCTGCTGGCCCTGCTGGGCCAGCTGACCGGGGCGACCCGGGTCCTGGAGTTCGGGACGCTGGCGGGCTACAGCACCATCTGGCTGGCCCGGGCGGTCGGCCCCCACGGGCACGTCACCACGCTGGAGCTGGAAGAGCAGAACGCCGCGATCGCCCGCGCCAACCTGGCCCGGGCCGGGGTGTCCCAGCTGGTCGACGTGATCGTCGGCCCGGCCCAGGATTCGGCCGACCAGCTGATCGCGGACGACGTGGACCCATTCGATCTCGTGTTCATCGACGCCGACAAGCCGAACAATCCGGCCTACCTTCAGGCCTCGCTCGCTCTGACCCACCCAGGCAGCGTGATCGTCATCGACAACGTGGTCCGCGACGGCGCCGTCACCGACCCCAGCAGCTCCGACCCGCGGGTCCAAGGGGTCCGGGCCGTGGTCGCCGACATCGCCCAGGACCCGCGGCTGGACGCGACCGCACTGCAGACCGTGGGTGTCAAGGGCTGGGACGGCTTCACGCTCATCCGCCGCAGTAGTTGATGTACCAGGTGGAGCTAAGCGGGCTCGAACCGCTGACCCCCTGCTTGCAAATCGCCGTGACCGGCCGACAGTGGCACGCTGAGCTGGGCAAGGAGCTGACCGCGAGTGGCCGCCATGCACCGGTGTCGACCAGTAGTAATGGCACGTTAATGGCTGGTTCATGCTCCTAGATATGCCATCTCTCAGCGGTTCCGGCGATGGCCTGCACCATGCAGGAGATGGCCCGCGTCCGATCCGGGCAGGCTCCTGCCTGCCCGTGGCCTCTGGCCGGAGTGTCCGTAGAGGCTCCTGGGTCAAGCGCGGCTTCACGTGTACGTTGACCCGCCACTGTCCCCGGCACCAGTCACCCAGCGGCCACAGTCGCGCTTGAGGCTGGAGGGGCGGACACGGACACTCAGCGGGCCATCTTCGGTTGCAAGGTAAGTATGGACACGCTCCATATCAGATGCAACGATTCAAACGTGCGATCGATCATCCATCTGCCCAACCGCTACTCTCGAACAGCAGCCAGCCTGACCGTCTGCGGGATGGCCGGTTGCACTGATCACGGCCGGGCTGGTATAAAAACCGGTATGAAATCGTACCCATCGTCCGATGATGTGCTTGCAGCGCTGGGCGACAAGGTTGTCGACGCACTCAGCCTCTCAGCGCTGCGCGCCAGGGAGGACCTTCTTGCCTATCGCAGGAGTCATCCGACGTGGGTCGCCGCGAGCAGTGAGCGCGGCCTGGCGAACTGGATTCATGATCGCCAGTGGGATCACCTCGTATCTCTACTGACGGACATTGCAGGGGTAAGTCTCGTCGATAAAGAGCCGACTCGCGACGTTTACGTTGGGATTAATTACCAGCTCAGGATTAAGCGGCACCACTGGGATGGAAAAGTCAGTACCTATCCTACGCAAACGGCACTTGAATTCATGGCACAGCCTCCAGCTCAGGAGCCCCTGGATGGCATGGAAGAGTTGCATCTCATCGCCGGCTATTACTGGGACAAAGATCTAAGAGACATCACTGCGGCGGTTCTATCACTGCGTGATGGTGTGGATAAGCAGATATGGCTGATTGAGCTTCCTCTTCCACCAGGCAACCTCGGAACTGGTACTTCTGCGTTCCCGGTGTCGCCCACGCCCAAGGCGCCTACAATTGATGCAGGCGTACGTGCGGATAAGGATGAGGATAGAGCAAAATGAATGGCCTTGGCGTCGTACTTGAGACGGCGCGGCGGGCGAAAGGGCTCACACAGCAGGAACTTGCTGATGCTGTTGGGATTCGGCAGGCGGCCTTGTCGCGCTATGAAAATGAGAGTAGAGATCCGGATGAGGAGGTTCTTAATCGTATTGCCTCAACTCTCGGCCTTACGGCTGACTTTTTGCGGCACGCAAGTAAAGTGCGAGGAGCTGTAGCGGTTGATGCTCATATGAGGCGTCGCAAAACCGCGAGACCCAGCGACTGGCGACGGCTTGAGGCGCTGTTGAACTTGTATCGTCTGCAGGCTCGCCGTGTCTTTGATGATGTGGCTGTACGTGCTGAGCAACGCCTTCCCACCTTCGACCCCTCCGATACGGAGCCAGATACCGCAGCTCGCATGGTGCGGATGCAGTGGCGCATGCCGACTGGCCCTGTTCGATCGCTTATTCAGTGGATCGAAGCCGCAGGTTGTCTCGTCTTCCAAGAGGACTTCAAGACTCGCGGCGTCGATGGCCTGTCGCAGTGGATAGATGAATGTCCTGTAATCCTCTTGAATACCAGTGTTCCGCCTGATCGAAAAAGACTGACTATTGCCCATGAGCTTGGGCACCTATGTCTCCACTCAGACACCATCACGGATAATGTCGAAGAGGAGGCAAATATGTTTGCCGCCGAGTTCCTGATGCCTTGGGAAGTGATAAGACCACAGCTCAGGAATCTAACGATGGCCAAATTGGTTGACCTCAAGCGTGAGTGGGGCGTTTCCATGCAGGCATTGATAGAGCGTGCCTACCTTGGAAAACTAATTGACTCCAACCAGAGAATGAACCTTTACAAGTCGCTCAGTGCTCGGGGTTGGCGCACGAGTGAACCAGTGAGCGAGGAGCTTGCACCTGAGTCACCTATGCTTGCGCAAAGTATCGCTGATGCGCTTTCCAAAAATGGTCTTTCTCCGTCGGAGATTGCCACCTTGGTCGGCGTATCGCCAGATGATGAGACAAATCCTTTCGTGCCCCATAAGCCACGCCTGCGGATGGCGTTAAGTACTCAGTAGGGGCTGCGTCCGTACGGCCAGGTGTGCCCGTCAATCTGCGAGAACTGACCGGACGATGAGGTACCACAAATGTCCGCCGATGTCCCGGGGTGAGATCCGGGTAGCTGAGGATACGCGGTGTTGCAGTGGCGGCGCGGCGCGCCGGGTCGGCACCTCAAGTGCCGCACGCCCGGCGCGGCCGGGGCCGGCCGCGATGCTGCTTGATCCTCGTACAGCAAGACTCGGCAGTGATCCATGGAGCACACGGGCGTTGACGTCAGTCATTCTTCGGTGGGACGTCCCATATTGCGTCGTGGACAGCCTTTGTAGTCCGGCGGCCGCCGCCTCCGGTTAGCCGGTATACGTAGCCCGGCGAATCGTCTGGGATAGTGCCGGGCTCCAGCTCGTACATGGCCATGAGTTCCTGACCCGCGAACCGACTCGGCAGTCCCTCCTTGATCTGGATCTTGAGGCCGGTGCCGTGTCCACTTTCGAGCAACTGCTCGTGACCCTTGGGCCACCAGGTTCCGCTCTCGTCGCGGAACGCGTAGATCAGCCCAGGGACTCGGCCGCGTACCTTTCGCGCATCCGCCGGGATGCCTGCTTCGATGGCCAGCTTTCGTACTGTCTCTCTTGAGACCTCCGCGAGCCGAGCAACCTCCGTGGCAGACACAGACCTGTTGCGTAGAGCGTCCAACATCGCCTCTCGTTCTTGAGCTTCAGCTTCCAGGCGCGCCGCATGAGCTCGCTCGATCCGGTTCCATGCATCGTTCATGGCTACAGTCTTGCACAAATAATTTGGCCAAACAAGTTGGCCAATAAGTCTGCGGTCAGGCTGAAAAAACACGGATCGCTTGATCAAGTAGCATCCGCCTTGCGGGTGCGGCGGGTGAGGGCGACGCCGGCCAAGACGATGAGCATGCCGGCGATGATCTGGGCGGTGATGTGGTCGCCCAGGATGGCGGCGCCGAGGATGACGGCGACAATGGGGAGCAGGTAGGTGACGACGGACGCGGTAGTGCCTTCGTCGGTGATGAGACGGTAGTTCAGGACGTAGGCGATCCCGGTGCCGAGGACGCCGAGGACGGCCAGGGCGGCGACAGCGTCCCAGCGCCAGTGGATCGCCTGCAGTCCTGCGAAGGGGAGCACGATGGCTATCTCGATGGTGGCGGCGATGAGCTGGCCGGCGGACAGGACCAGGGGCGGGATGCCGCGGCGGGCCAGGTAGCGGTCCATGTAGACATAGCTAACCCCGTAGCTGGCCGAGGCCCCAAGGCACGCGAGGCCCCCGGCGCTGGCGATCTGCGAGCCAGACTCCCAGGGCGAGAAGATCAGCAGCGTTCCGGCCAGGCCGACGATGAAGCCGATCAGCTTCGGGCGCGAGACCTGTCGCTCGTGGCCGGTGCCGAAGGCGATGACAAGGGTCCACAGCGGGGTGGTGGCGTTGAGGACACCGGCCACGCTGGAGGACACGTGCTGCTCCCCGATCGCGAACAGCGTGTAGGGGATGGCGTTGGCGAACAACGCCGCCACCACGAGGTGCAGCCAGACCATCCGGTCGTCCGGCAGGCGCAGGCCGCGGGTGTAGAGGATGGCGACCAGCACCAGGGCGCCGAGGGCCAGCCGGATGAGGACGATCTGCACGGGGGAGAAGCCGCGCAGCGCGACGGCGATCCACAGGAAGCTGGAGCCCCAGAGCAGGGCGAGCAGGGCAAGGCGGGCGAGGCTACCGCGTCCGATGGCCACCGGGTTACTCGATGGGGGCGTCGTAGAGCAGACCGGTCATGTCGGTGCGCATGACGAACCGGGTCAGCTCATAGGGGCGGCCGTCCTGGTCGATGCTGGTGTGCAGCACGTCGAGGACCGGGACGCCGGGTGACAAGTGGAGGAGTTCGACCTCGTCGGCGGTGGGCATGCGGGCGCTGACCTCTTCGCGGAGCCGGGTCATGGTGTGGCCACGTTCTTCCAGGATGCCGTGGATGCCATACGGGTGACCGACCTCTGGCTCGACCAGCCCGGTGCCGTCGGCAATACACCAGGGGATGTAGGTGGTGACGCGGTGCACCGGGTCGGCGTCGGCGTAGAAGACGTTCTCGCGGCGCAGCACGGACTCGCTATTAGCGGGGACCTCCAGGCGGGCCGCCACATCGTCTGAAGGTTCAGCACGGCCGATGCTGAGCACCTCGAAGCGTCCGGTTTTGCCCTGCTTGGCGCACTCCAGCAGGAACGGCGACAGCCCTGAGTCGCGGTACTTAGGTGAGTAGCGGTCGTTGCCCAGGCGGATCAGCGGCGCGCTGCGGCGGACGAACGCGCCGCGGCCCTGTTCGGCGATGACCAGGCCGGAGTCGGCGAGCAGGCGGATTGCCTCGCGGGCGGTGTTCCGGGCGGTGCCGTAGGTAGCGGCAACCTGGCGTTCGGATGGCAGCTGAGCGCCGGGCGCGAGCTCGCCGGACTCGATGGAGCTGCGGAGCTCGTCGGCGATGCGGCGGCTGGCGGGACGGCGATCTTCGCTGGATGCTTCGGTCATTCAGTCCTCCTTGCCTGCGGGCTTCCGTGGCTTCGTCCAATCTGGCTCAAGCCACTTACCTGTGAGGCTTGAGCCAGTATGCCCTGATGTGGTCTACTAGACCAAGTTGAACTGGCTTGAGCCAGTTGCACAGGTGGCTCAAGCCTCGCCACTACGGAGGCTTCAGATGACCGGGGCGGTCGAATCCGGCCGAGATGGCAAGCCGGACGAAATTCGGCGAACATACGGGCGGGCGCTATGAGAGACAGTGGCGTGGAGTTTCTCCACTACAGACTCATCAGCGAGCCACGGGCTGCCCAGCGGGCCCGCCACGTGGCCAGGTCGGTCCTGGATGGCTGGCATGTTGGGGGCTTGGCCGATGACGTGGTGACTTGCGTGTCTGAGCTGCTGGCCAACGTCTATGAGCATGCGGCGGGCTCACCGGCCGCCGAACTATTCCTGTTGTGGGTACCAGGCGCCTTCTTGAGCGCCGAAGTCCGAGACCAGGACCCGCGCATGCCGCGTCGCAGCCCAACCGCCGAACCCACGGTTCTGCCATTGGCGTTAATTGACCCTCCAGACGACGAGTTGGACATCATGCGACTGACTGAGACGGGCCGCGGTCTGGCCGTGGTCGAGGCGCTCTGCGATCGCCTGTGGTGGCAGCCTGACAACAGCGGCGGCAAGGTAATCCGCTGTCACTGGCGGCTCAAAGCCGCCAGCGACATTGCCCGCAACTACTCTTCTTCCTCCAGCGGAACCGAGGGTTCAGACACCGATCCGCTCGCCTGAGCGCTCACAACTCGCCGGCCAAGACCGCGAGCTGACACGAGCCATGGCGTCTTCTGGGCCGCAAACCGCGACCTACTCCTCCGGCCATCACCCCGCCGACACCTGCCTCAAGCAAACAGCCATTTGGGTGACTCATCGCGCTGCTCCCTCATCCCTCCGAACCAAGGAGATCGAGTTGGACGTATCGCGACGGACCCGCGCCGAGCGGCTGGCCATGCCGCTCGCCCGTGAGGTCGTCAAGGACCTGGCCGTCGAGCACGGCGCCTGCATCCGCCCGGTGCAGCTGCGCCGGACCAACCTGGACACCGGCGCCGTCGAGCAGGTGCTCGTGCCCTGCGGCCACACCCTCGCCTCGGTCTGCCCGGCCTGCGCCCAACGGGCCAAGACCCTCCGGGCGGCGCAATGCCGGGAAGGCTGGCACCTGGAAGCCGAACCGGTCATCGACCCGGACCCGGCCACCGAAGATCAGAAGTGGTGGGTGGAGAAGCGGGCCGAAGCGCAGGCCATGCGCGACCATGCCGACCCGGACGGGCCAGACGCCGAGGACCTGGCCGAGCTGGCGAGCGAACTGGACCAGGAGATCACCGCGGCGGGCATGCGCGGCAATGTCCTCCCGGCCCGACCGCAACGGCGGCACCGGAGCACCCGGCGACGCCAGGACGCCGCACCCCTGCCACGCCGCAAGATCGCCGCTCGCACCATCGGCAAGGCCTACACCACACCCGACGGCAAGACGTTCCGGCCGTCGATGTTCCTCACTCTGACCTGTCCCAGTTACGGGCGCGTTCGCGAGGACGGCACCCCGGCCGATCCCGAGCAGTACGACTACCAGCAGGCCGCACGTGACGCCCTGCACTTCGCCGCGCTCTTCGACCGGCTCATGCAGAACCTGCGCCGCTTCCTCGGCTACGACGTCCAGTACTTCGCTGCCGTCGAACCACAGCGGCGGCTCGCGCCTCATATTCATCTGGCCATGCGGGGCACGGTCTCCCGCGCTGAGCTGCGCCGAGTGCTGGCCGCGACCTACCACCAGGTGTGGTGGCCGGACACGACCGTCGTCCGCTTCGACGGCGACCAGCTACCCATCTGGGACGAGCAGACCGGAACGTACCTCGACCCGGCCACCGGTGAAGTCCTGCACACCTGGGACGAGGCGCTTGACGCCATCTGTGACCAGGACGAGCCGCCGCACGTGGCCCGGTACGGCGAGCGGTTCGACGCCCAAGGGGTCCTGGCCGGCTCGAAGGACGCGGCCCGCTGCATCAGCTACCTGACCAAGTACCTCACCAAACAGGTGGCCGACTGCCACCAAGCCGCCAGCGAGCCCCAGAGCGCTCACGTCGAGCAACTCGCCCAGGCGCTGCGCTTCGAGCCGTGCTCGCCGCGCTGCGCCAACTGGCTCCGCTACGGCGTCCAGCCCAAGAACGCCCGGCCCGGCCTGGTCCCCGGCGCCTGCAAGGGCAAGGCCCACCGCCGCGAATACCTCGGTTACGCGGGCCGCCGGGTCCTGGTCTCCCGCAAGTGGTCCGGCAAGACGCTGGCTGACCACCGGGCGGACCGCAAGGCTTGGCTCCTGGACACCCTCGGCCAGGCCGGCGCCGACCCTGCCCGCTACTCCTGGGAACCCGTCATGCCCGGCGAACCCGACCACATGGAACACGCGCGGCGGCTGCTCCACGTCGTCGCCGACCGCCAGCGCTGGCAGGCATCACTCGCTGAGGCGAGACGGAGAGCGGGCATCGACCTTTCGGCAACCGGGAGGGCGGCATGAAGGCCCAGGCCAAGAGCCCGGCTCCGGACCGGCTTCTCACTTTGTCGGAGGCTGCGGCGATCCTCGGTACCAGCGAGCGGTTCCCGCGCCGCCTTGTCGCCGAACGCCGGATCGAGTTCGTCCGGGTCGGCCGCCACGTACGGATCAGCGAAGCGGCCCTGGCCGCGTTCATCGAAGCGGGCCGCGTGCGGCCGATCACCGTGGCCGAGGTTTGGCCGCAGAGGAAAGGGGCGGCCTGATGGCCAACAAAGATGGTCACCGCCGTTTCGGCAACGTCCGCAAGCTGCCGTCCGGCCGGTTTCAGATCCGCTACCCCGGGCCGGACGGCCGGTTGCGCCCGGGTAAGGACACGTACCCGGACAAGAAGTCAGCCGAGCGGGCGCTGTCGCTGATCGAGAGTCAGATGATCACCGGGGACTGGACGGACCCGCAGCGCGGGAAGGTCACGCTCCAGGTGTACGCGGAAAAGTGGATCGCGGAGCGGCCGAACCTGCGGGCCAGGACGGTCGAGCTTTATCGCTGGCTACTCGCCAAGCACATCGGGCCCTACATCGGGCGTGTAGCCGTCGGGAAGATCTCGCCGGAGATGGTGCGCGAATGGCGGGCCGAGTTGCTCGGCAACGGCGTCTCGGTATCGGCAACCGCGAAGGCCTACCGGCTGCTGCGGGCCGTGCTGATGACGGCGACCGAGGATCGCATCATCCCGCGTAACCCCTGCCGCATCCGGGGCGGGGGCGACGAGAAGCCAGCGGAGCGGGCGGTGCTGACCGTGATCCAGGTCTTCGAGCTGGCCGAGTTGGTGAAGAATCGCCGGTTCCGCGGTCTGGTCCTGCTCGTCACCTTCGCCAGCCTGCGCTGGGGAGAGGCGATCGCCTTGCGCCGATGCGACGTCGACCTGGAGGTGCGCACGGTCAGCGTCCGGCGGCAGTACGTCGAGCTGACCGGCCAGCTCGTCCTCGGACCGCCCAAGTCCCGGGCGAGCACCCGCACGGTGAGCATCCCTCGGGCCATCGTCCCGGCGCTCCGGGAACACATCGACACCTACGCCGGGCCGGACGAGACCAGCCTGCTGTTCACCGGTCCGCGCGGCGGCGTCCTGCGCCGGGGCAACTTCCGGCGCGCTGCGGGATGGGCGACGGCGGTCGACAAGATCGGGTTCCCGGGCTTGCACTTCCACGATCTGCGGCACACCGGCAACATGCTGGCCGCGCCGGGCGCCAGCCTCGCTGACCTCAAGGCACGGATGGGGCACGACAGCGCCCGCGCCGCGATGATCTACCAGCATGCAACGGCGGAGGCCGACCAATTGATCGCCGACGCTCTTGACCGGCGCATCGCGGGCGCGGGGAAGGCCATCAACCGCGGCTCGGACGATGACGGGCCGACCGGTGCCCTGGCGAAGACGGGCTAATGGCACGTTAATGGCACGAAAGCTCCGGTCCCAGTTCGGGATCGGGGCGTTTTACCTGGTGGAGCTAAGCGGGCTCGAACCGCTGACCCCCTGCTTGCAAAGCAGGTGCTCTTCCAACTGAGCTATAGCCCCAAACGCCCACCAGGTTACCTGCTAGCGGAGCAGGGCGGGCAGTTCGGTGATGGAGTCGATCAGGGCGGTGGCACCGGCCGCGCGCAGGCGCTGGGCGCTGCGGTGGCCGGGGATGCCGATCAGGGTGCGGGCGCCGGCCCGGCGGCCCGCGATGATGACGTTCTCGCTGCCACCGACGACGGCCACCGAGGCCACGTCGTCGATGCCGAGGCGGACGATGGCGGTCAGCACCAGGTCGGGCCAGGGGAAGCCGCGGGGGGCGTCGTCCAGGCACAGGGTGAGGTCGGCGGCCCGGCTGAGACCGGCCCGTTCCAGCGCCAGCCGGGCGGTGGGCCGGGAGAAGCCGGACACGACGCAGACCTTGAGGTGAGCACTGGCCAGCTTGGTCAGCGCATCCTGGGCACCGGGCACCGTGCTGAGGCCGAACCGGTCCACCACCATCCGGTACGAACGCTCGAAGGCCAGGTAGGCCGCCTGCGCCTGGGCGTCGTCGGCGGCGAACAGCGTGTGCATGACGTCGCGCGGCGGCTGGCCGCCGGAGCGGTCGACCACGACCATCGACCGTGCGTAGGCGGCGGTGCCGGGAACCACTCCCTGGGTCGCGATGGCCTCGGCGAACGCCTTCTCGAGGACGCTGCCGTCGGAGACGATCGTGCCCGTCAGGTCACAGCACACCAGCGAAACGGGGTCCGAACCGCTCACCGCATGCCCTTCTCTGCCGGGCGTGCCCGGCCGGTGCTGTTAGTTCAGCTCGCCCGTGGTGGCCTCGGTCCACAGGTCGATCTCGGCCCGGTCAGCCTGCACCTTCCGCCAGACGGCGAACACGCCGAGACTCAGCAGGGCCAGGACGAGCAGCTTCTTCACGGTGAGACCTTCCAACTATCGAATGATGGGAACACCAACGCCGGTCAGCCGTCAGGCGGCTTCCTGGGTATGAGGCAGCCTAGCAACTCACGCGGCCGCCGGACCGTCAGCGCGCGCCGAGGTCCCGGGCCATCAGCACGTCGTCGACGTACCGGCCGTCGAGCAGGTATTCCTCCCGCAGGATGCCCTCGATCTGGAATCCGCAGGACTCGTACAGCCGCCGGGCCCGGGCATTGGTCCCCAGCACCCGCAGCGAGAGCTTGCGGGCACCGCGGGCCCGGGCCTGCTCCACGCAGCCCTCCAGCAGCCGCCGGCCGGCCCCGCGGCCCTGGTGAGCCGGATCGACCGCCAGCCCGTCCACGTCGAGAACGTGCTGATGGGAGGGGATAGCGCTGCCTGGCCGGAGGACGGCGTAGCCGATCACCAGCCCGTCCGCCTCCGCCACCAGCACGTCGCCGGGCTGGTTCCGCTCGAAGAACGGCTGCTCCCGTGTGGCCGGCGGGGCTGGTGAGCTGTCCGTCGTCCAGGTGGCCAGGTCGATCTGCTTGAGTACGGGTTCGTCGGCCAGCCGCGACTGCCGGATCTGCACCGCCCCACGTTACGTCTCTGCTCCCGGGGTAGGTAACCAATGTCACGCGAGAAGTGGTGATCTGTATGTGGTGGATCGATATCGTGATGCCGATCCTGTTCATCCTCGCGATCTGGGGCTTCGTGTCGTGGACCGGGGTGCAGAAGCGATTCCTGAGCCGGAAGACCGACCGGACCGCCGAGAGCATGTACGACAACTTCAGCCGGGGCGACAAGCCGCCGTCGTAACCGCGGCGGCCACTCAGACTCGATCCGTCGATCCGGGCTCGGTCAGACTCGGTCAGCCAGCTCCGGCCGGTCGTGATCGTCGCGGCCCGCCGCCGCCAGCGCGTGGCTGACGCTGGGAAAGATCCGCAGCTGACCCCCGAGGCCCAGCACGTCGAGCACCCGGCGGACCCGGCCGGGCGGCACCACCAGCCAGAACTCGGCGTGGGCGTCGGCCGCGCGATTACGGGATCGCAGCAGGGCCCTGATGCCGCTCGCGTCGCAGAAGACGGTCCTGGTCAGGTCGGCCACCAGCACCCGCACGCCCGGCCGCAGGGCCTCGGCCAGCGGCCTTCGGATCTGCTCGGAATTGGCGATATCGAGCTCGGTGGGCAAGGCCACGACGACCGTCCCGGCCGGTCCGGGCTGGTTGTGCACGGTTAAAACGCTGACGGGTTCGGGGCCCGCCTCCGAGGACCGGCCCGCCCGGATTATCGGATGTCGCGTTCGCACAACAGTAGGGTCCAGCTGGGCGTTCATCGGCGATACCAACGACACGAAGTCATTCAACCACTCATTGTTCATGAAACGAACACTTAGAGTCCCTGATCGTTTCCTCAGAGTAGTTAAATCCGAGTCTGACCGCGTTCGGCCTTTTCATTACAGAATGTCTCCGTCCGGTCAGAAGGCGCAGCTGAACTTCGACTTCACGTCGTATGTGCCGGCCGTCACCCCGGCCATCAGCCAGCGGGCCGCGGGGTCTCCGTGCCTGGCCGCGCGTCAGCCAACGTCCTCACCGCCGCCGCGGAAGCTGGCCACGAAGCGCCGCTGACCTCGCGTCTCGACCGCCCGGGCCGCGTAGTGCTCCCGAACGTAGCCCACCGCCTGTTCGCCCGGCACCCCGTCCAACACGGCCAGGCAGGCCAGTGCGGTCCCGGTCCGGCCGAGGCCGCCGGTGCAGGCGATCTCGACCCGCTCGGTCGCGGCCCGTTCCCAGGCCTCTTGCAGCGCCGCCGCCGCGGCCGCCCGGTCGGCGGGCAGCCGGAAGTCCGGCCACCGGATCCAGCGGGCCTCCCACCGGACCGCGGGCGGCGGGCGCCCCTGCAGGTACAGCCCGAAGCTGGGCTCCGGTCCGGACGGCAGCGGCCGCCGGAGCCCCCGCCCGCGGACCAGCCGCCCCGTTGGCAGCCGCAGCACGCCCGGGGCGGCTGGATCCCACCCCGGCGGCGCCATTACCGTCGCCATCCCCGGCGAGGGGGTACAACATCGGTCCGCCATCCGCGCCGCCGGGCCCGGTGGTCGTACCAGGCCGCCCAGGCGACCGCGGCGACCACGACCCCGCCGACAACTTCCAGCACCAGCATCGCGCCACCCGCTAACTCAGCGAACGGAAGCAGATACTGCGAGCTTAACCCCGGCCAGCCGGAGCATACTGGCCGACATGGGCCGTGATCTGGATGCGGGCAGCCGGCTTCGCCGCCAGGCCGCGACGTACCTGACCGACGACAACGTGCCCGCCGAAGAGCGGGGCCGTCACGTGGCGGCCCTCCTCGGCCACGCCTACCTGGCGGTCCTGCTCATGGCGACCGAGACCAGCTGGGTGGTGACCACCGCCGTCCGCATCTGGCGACGCCGGGGGGACGACCTCGGCCCCGCCCTGAAGACCGGCGCCCACCGCCCCATGCTGGCCATCCTTGTGGCCAGCCACCTGGCCTACGTCGTCCTCCGCCGCACGATCCGCGCCCGCCTCACCCGCGAGGCCGTCGATTACACCGCCCGGGCGTACCCGGCTAGCGACTCCAGGTAGCGAGACCGAAATTCGGCCAGCGCCACACCGACTGCAGGCGCCGGTTGAGCTCTACTTCTGGATCCTCGTCGCCAACGTCCTGGCGTCTGGTGGCTCTTGTGGGCCACCACCGTCGCCATCCTCGGCGAGGTGGCCAGGCACCGCCCGCTCCCACCCTGGTGGGCCCCGCTGATAGCAAAGACGCGTCCCGGTCTGGCCCAGAGCCAAGGCAGTCCGGTGATGGCTTACAGAAGGCGCAACTACCTACGGCGCGAAGAAGGCCGTCGGCGAAAAGTGGATACGGCGGTAGGGCCGCGCGGGGTTCCGGGGGGTCGTCCCCCCTACGTGGAGCGGAGATCCTCAGGGCCATCAATTCGGCCGTGAGTCACCTGTACGTCCAGGAGGACGGCAGCGGCAAAGAAGAAGCTGCTTGACGGCTGAGAAGCGAAAGAGACCCCGGGGATCGGGCCCCGGGTTCTCGTCTTGTCTGGATCATCTACTGGCCCTACGACCCGCGGGGCCAGTCGCCCCGCCGTTCTGGGCTGGAGAGGATTCTGGCTATTGGGGCTACGTGGACTTGAACCACGGACCTCTTACGAGGGGTGATGATCCGGCCTTGTCTTCCGCTCTAAGTAACATCTGAGCTGCGGTTATCCACCAGACACCGACCGGATTCACAAACGTCTCCCCTGTTGTCCCGGTCGCCTGAAGGGCCAGTGCATATTCATTTGCCGCGTTCGGTGAGCGTCGGATTCGTGCCGGTGGTCAGCAGTCGTTCAGCCAGAGCGGCCAGGTCGGGCAGGGTCAGGTCGAACGTGTCCGATGGCTGCGGGGTGCCTTCGCCCGCGCGCTCAATGTAGGCGGTGTGCAGCCCGTGGGCGGCGGCCGCGCGCAGGTCCCAAGGGTGGGCGGCGACCATCAGCGTCCGGTGCGGGTCCAATGCCAGCCGGTCGATCGCGAACTGGTACACCGCCGGGTCGGGCTTGTAGGCGTGCACCATTTCGCCGGACAGCACGCAGTGCCAGGTGAGCCCGGCCGCCGCGAACATGTCGGTAAGCATCGACAGGTTCCCGTTGGACAGGGCCACGATCGCGAAGCGCCCGGCCAGGCGGCGCAGCGCTTCCCGGCTGTCCGGCCAGGGCCGCAGCCGGTGCCCGGCCAGCGACAGTTGCTGGACGGCGGCTGGGGGTAGCGGCGGGCCGTCGCGCAGGGCCTCGGCTAGCGCCGCGGCGTTCAGGTCGTCGGTGGACCGCCACGGCGCGCCCTCGCCGATCGCGGACAGCAAATCGGCGAAGTGCCGCGCCCAAGCCGCGGCCATGGTTTCGGCCTGCTGTCCCGCGCCTGCCTCGTCGAGCACGGCGGTCAGCTCGGCGCGCATTGACCCGGCCTCGTCCACCATCGTGCCAAGGACATCAAAGACCACAGTGTCAACATCTTCAGCACTGATCACATACCTATCGTCCCACTGCCCTAGCCCGTCAGCTAGGACCGAGCACACCAGACAGAGATCTTGGACAGGGCAGTCCGCGCACACCTTCTGAACTCTTTAGCCGCCACCAACGGCCAGAAGAAGGCCAACGGCGAGAAGCGGAAACGGCGGCAGAGCCGCGCGGGGGGTTCCGGGGGGTCGTCCCCCCGGGCTAATACTGCGGACTCCGGCGAAGTCGGCCGCAGGCCGACGAGCAGGCAGGGCCGTCGCGTGGGGCTACGTGGACTTGAACCACGGACCTCTTCCTTATCAGGGAAGCGCTCTAACCGACTGAGCTATAGCCCCAGATGTGCCTCGCGAGGAGAGCACGACCGGGAAAGGCTACCGCATGTTGCGGGTTACTGCAGAATCGGCGGGGAGCCGCCGGCCCGCAGCGCGGTGGTCATCCTATTCGGTCTCCCGGAGGGTCACCTCGACGCCGCCGATCAGGTGCGAGGTGAGGTTGTAGATGAGCGACCCGACGGTGGCGAACGCGGTGATGAGGAACACGTTCAGCACGCCCAGCAGGGCCGTGTAGCTGAGGATGGTGGAGGCCGACAGCCAGTGCGAGATGTTGATGCCGCTCGCCCCCTGACCGGAGGTCACGCTGCTCAGCGAGTTCTCGATGGCGTCGAAGACGCCCAGGCCGGCCAGGGTGGCGTACAGCAGGGCGACCGCCGCGAACAAGATGACGAAGCAGGCCAGCGAGATCATGAAGCTGAACTTCATGACCGACCAGGGCTCGAACCGGGACACCATCAGGTGCGCCTGGCGGGCCGAGGGGCCGCCCTTGTCCTTCTTCTTGGGGCGCTTGGGCACCTGCTGCGGGCGGGGCATCCGCGACGTGGCCGCCTGCCAGGCCGACGGCCGGTCGACGCGGGTCTGCTCGGCCGCCGACGGCTCCGAGGTGGCGGTGGACGCGGCCGGGCCGGACGAGGACGGACCGGACGAGGCCGACCCCGGCGGGCCGGAAGGGCCGGACGGGCCAGCGGCGGCGGCGACCGGGCCGGGCGACAGGAACGGCCGCGGCTCTTCGGTCCGGGCCGCGTTCACCGGCGCCGGGTACGGCGAATGCTCCTGCTGGGTGGCCGGCGCACCGTAGATGCTCTCGGCCGGGGAGGCGCCGAACGTCTGGCTGGCCACCGACGAGGACGGGAAGTCGTGGGCTGTGCCCCGCTCGGAGCCGGGCGGCCCGTAGCCGTCGTCCACGGTGTAGGCGCTATCGGCCGGGTAGGCCGCGTTGGCCCGCCCGTTGGTGCCGCCGGCCGCCGGGCTGGGCGTCGAGCCAGAAGATGCGCCGGCCGAAGACGACCCGAAGCTTCCGGGTGAGGAAGACGGGAAGGCGGCACCGCGGACGGGCGCCGGGTCCCAGATGGACTTACCGTCGCCGTTGGCGCCGTCGATCGTCGTATCGTCGGCGGCCGGGCCCTTACCCGTCTTCTTGTCGCCGGGCGGGCCGGTATCCTCCGCGGCTACCCCCGGTTGCCGCGTCTCGTCCGTCCGTTGCTCCACGCCGTCCTCCTCGGCTGCAGTCCCCTGGGTGAGGCTACCTTGCCCAGGGTTAAGGCCTACCCAAGATCACTGAGTGCCGCACCCTGAACAACAGTCGCTCCCGGTAACTGCAGTCCCTTCTTTACCGTGTCACACCCCGGCGGCTCCGTCACCGTTGTCCGCTTGCGACTCGGCGACAGCACCGTCAGGCTGGTCATCGTCGGCCGCATCCAGCGACTCGGCGTTGCGCGCGAGCCCGACCACGCTGTCCCCAGACGCGAGGTTCATCAGCCGGACGCCCATGGTCTGCCGGCCAGATCGCTTGACCTCGCCAGCCCGCGTCCTGATGACCCCGCCGGCCGACGTGATCGCGAAGATCTCGTCGTCCGGGTGCACCATCAGGGCGCCCACGAGCCGCCCACGCGCTTCGACAATCCTGGCTGTGACGACTCCCATGCCGCCACGGCCCTTCACAGGATACTGATCGGACGGTGTCCGTTTTGCGTATCCACCTTCAGTGGCCACCAGAAGATCCTCATCATCCCGCGCCACGTACATGTCGAGCAGTTCGTCACCGTTGGCGAACCGCATCCCGATGACCCCCGACGTGGCCCGGCCCATCGGCCGCAGCGACTCGTCGGTGGCGTGGAACCGCAGCGCCTGCGCCTTGGCGCTGATCAGCAGCAGGTCCTCGTCCGGGGCGACCAGCCGAGCGGCGATGACCTCGTCGTCCTCCCGCAGGTTGATGGCGATGATGCCACCCGAGCGGGGCGAGTCGAAGTCGGCCAGCCGGGACTTCTTGACCAGCCCGCTCTTGGTCGCCAGCACCAGGTAGGGCGCGACCTCGTAGTCCCGCAGGGCCAGGATCTCGGCGATGTGCTCGTCCGGCTGGAAGGCCAGCAGGTTGGCCACGTGCTGGCCGCGGGCGTCGCGGGCCGCCTCCGGCAGCTGATAGCCCTTGGCCCGGTAGACCCGGCCCTTGTTGGTGAAGAACAGCAGCCAGTGGTGGGTGGTGGTCACGAAGAAGTGGTCGACGATGTCGTCGGTCCGCAGCTGTGCCCCGCGCACGCCCCGGCCACCGCGGCGCTGGGCCCGGTACAGGTCGGTCTTGGTCCGCTTGGCGTAGCCACCGTTGGTGATGGTGACGACGACGTCCTCTTCGGGGATCAGGTCCTCGTCGGTCACGTCGCCGTCGAAGGCGATGATCTCGGTCCGCCGCTCGTCGCCGTAGCGGCTGACGATCTCGGCCAGCTCGTCGCCGACGATCGTGCGCTGGCGCTCGGGCGAGGCCAGGATGTCCTCGTAGTCGGCGATCTTGGTCATCAGCTCGTTGTACTCGTTGGTCAGCTCCTGGCGCTCCAGGGCGGCCAGCTTGCGCAGCTGCATGTCGAGGATCGCGCGGGCCTGGATCTCGTCGATCTCGAGCATGCCCATCAGGCCCTGCTGGGCATCGGCGGCCGACGCGCTGCCGCGGATCAGGGCGATGACCTCGTCGATCCGGTCGATCGCCTTGAGCAGCGCGCTCAGGATGTGGGCGCGCTCCTGCGCCTTGCGCAGCAGGTACTGGGTGCGCCGGACGATGACTTCGATCTGGTGCGCGACCCAGTAGCGGATGAACTGGTCGAGCCGCAGCGTGCGGGGCACGTTGTCGACCAGCGCCATCATGTTGGCGCCGAACGTGTCCTGCAGCTGGGTGTGCTTGTACAGGTTGTTCAGCACGACCTTGGGGATCGCGTCCCGCCTGAGCACGATGACCAGGCGCTGCCCGGTGCGCAGGCTGGTCTCGTCGCGCATGTCGGCGATGCCGCCGATCCGGCCGTCCTTGATCAGCTCGGCGATCTTGGCGGCCAGGTTGTCCGGGTTGACCTGGAACGGCAGCTCGGTCACGACCAGCAGGGCCCGGCCGCGGGCGTCCTCCTCGACGTTGACCACGGCCCGCATGGTGATCGAGCCGCGGCCGGTCCGGTAGGCGTCCTGGATGCCGCGGCGGCCGACGATCAGCCCGCGGGTGGGGAAGTCGGGACCCTTGATCCGCTCCATCAGCGCTTCGAGCAGGTCCTCGTCGGACGCCTCGAAGTTGTCCAGGTACCAGCGGACGCCCTCGGCCACCTCGCGCAGGTTGTGCGGCGGGATCTTCGTGGCCATGCCCACGGCGATGCCCTCGGAGCCGTTGACCAGCAGGTTGGGAAACCGGGCGGGCAGCACGACGGGCTCGGCCGAGCGGCCGTCGTAGTTGGGGCGGAAGTCGACGGTCTCCTTGTCGATGTCCCGCAGCATCTCCATCGCCAGCGGGGCCAGGCGGCACTCGGTGTACCGCATGGCCGCGGGCGGGTCGTTGCCGGGCGAACCGAAGTTGCCCTGGCTGTCGATGAGCGGGTACCGCATCGACCAGTCCTGGCCGAGCCGGACCAGCGCGTCGTAGATCGCGCTGTCACCGTGCGGGTGGTACTGGCCCATGACGTCGCCGACCACCCGGGAGCACTTGGAGTAGCCCCGCTCGGGACGGTAACCGCCGTCGTACATCGCGTAGAGCACGCGGGTGTGCACCGGCTTGAGGCCGTCGCGCACATCCGGCAGCGCCCGGCCGACGATGACCGACATCGCGTAGTCGATGTAGCTGCGCTGCATCTCGAACTGGATGTCAACCGGCTCGGTCCGGCCGTGCCCCGGCGGCGTGCCGTCGGTCGTCACATCAGTCACGTAAACAATCCTTGTTTCTCAGGTGCGGGAGCCGGGACCCGGAGGTCCCGGCGGTCGATCAGATGTCGAGGAACCTGACGTCCTTGGCGTTGCGCTGGATGAACGACCGTCGGGCCTCGACGTCCTCGCCCATCAGCACGCTGAACAGCTCGTCGGCCTGGGCGGCGTCGTCCAGGGTCACCTGCGACAGCACCCGGTTGGCGGGGTCCATCGTGGTGTCCCACAGCTCGGTGGCGTTCATCTCGCCCAGGCCCTTGAACCGCTGCACGCCGTCGCGCGGGCGCGGGTCCTTCTTGCCCGCGGCGATACCGGCCTCGATCAGCAGGTCCCGCTCGGAGTCGCTGTAGGCGTAGTCGGGGTCGTTGCTGCGCCCCTCCCACTTGATCTTGTACAGCGGCGGGTTCGCCAGGTACACGTGGCCGGCCTCGACCAGCGGCTTCATGAACCGGAAGAGCAGCGTCAGCAGCAGCGTGCGGATGTGCTGGCCGTCCACGTCGGCGTCGGCCATCAGCACGATCTTGTGGTACCGGAGCTTGCTGATGTCGAACTCGTCGTGGATGCCGGTCCCGAGCGCGGTGATCATCGCCTGGACCTCGTTGTTCTTCAGCACCCGGTCGATCCGGGCCTTCTCCACGTTGAGGATCTTGCCCCGGATCGGGAGGATGGCCTGGAACACCGAGTTGCGGCCGCCCTTGGCCGAACCGCCGGCCGAGTCACCCTCGACCACGTAGACCTCGCAGATCGACGGGTCCGAGGACTGGCAGTCGGCCAGCTTGCCCGGCAGCGAACTGGTCTCCAGCAGGCTCTTGCGCCGGGTCAGGTCGCGGGCCTGGCGGGCGGCCAGGCGCGCCCTGGACGCCTGCATCGACTTGGTGATGATGTCCTTGGCCTCGCCCGGATTCCGGTCGAACCAGTCGCGCAGGTGGTCGTTGCAGACCTTCTGCACGAACGACTTGGCCTCGGTGTTGCCCAGCTTGGTCTTGGTCTGGCCCTCGAACTGCGGCTCCGACAGCTTGACCGACACGATCGCGGTCAGCCCCTCGCGGACGTCCTCACCGGCCAGGTTGTCATCCTTGTCCCGCAGCAGCTTCTGCTCGCGCGCGTACCGGTTGACGATCGAGGTCAGCGCGGACCGGAAGCCCTCTTCGTGGGTGCCGCCCTCGGCCGTGTTGATCGTGTTGGCGAACGTGTGCACCGACTCGGAGTACGAGCCGTTCCACTGCATCGCGATATCGGCCGCGATGCCGTCGCCTTCCTCGCCGAACTCGATGACCGAGGCGTGCACCGGCTCCTTGGAGGCGTTCAGGTAGCGGACGAAGTCCGAGATGCCGTGCTCGTACCGGTAGGTGACGACCCGCGGGCCGTCGCCCTCGGTGTCGGCGTCGGTCCGCTCGTCCCGCAGCGTGATCGACAGCCCCCGGTTGAGGAACGCCATCTCCTGCAGCCGCCGGGCCAGCGTCTCGAAGTTCCAGTGGGTGGTCTCGAAGATCTCCGGGTCCGGCCAGAACGTGGTGGTCGTGCCGGTGTCGGTGGTCTCCTCGCCACGCTCCAGCGGCGTGGTCGCCGCCCCCCGCTGGTAGGTCTGGCGCCACACGTAGCCGTCGCGGTGGATCTCCTCGTCGAGCTGAATGGACAGCGCGTTGACGACCGAGATGCCGACGCCGTGCAGGCCGCCGGAGACCGCGTAGGACTGGCTGTCGAACTTGCCGCCGGCGTGCAGCGTGGTCAGCACGACCTCGACGGCCGGGCGCTTCTCGACCGGATGCTCGTCGACCGGGATACCACGGCCGTTGTCGCGGTTGCGGACCCCGCCGTCGGCCAGCAGCGTCACCTCGATGGTGTCGCAGAATCCGGCGAGCGCCTCGTCGACCGAGTTGTCGACAACTTCGTACACCAGGTGGTGGAGTCCGCGCTCCCCGGTGGAGCCGATGTACATACCAGGCCGTTTGCGGACGGCCTCCAGGCCCTCGAGTACCGTGATTGAGCGAGCGTCATATGACAAGTGGAAACTCCATCCTGCTGAATCGCGCGCGAGACACCCCCCGCGGTGCCGTGATGTGCGCGTACCCCCTATTCTAGCTGGGAATTCGGTATGACACGGGCGTTCCTAGCCGTACGTGTCGCCGTGTCCCCGGCTACCTGGGACGCGCCACCCACCGCGCTGTCGCGGGCCCGACGGCCCGCGTACTTTGACCCGTTTCACGGTGCCGTCGCCGAGTTCCGCATTGAGCCTGCGGACCAGCATGGACGCGAGCAGCCGGACCTGAGTGGCCCACGCTGTCGAGTCCGCCGCGATCACCAGCTCGCCCTCGGCGAAACCGTCCGGGCGGGTGTGGGCAGCAAGGTCGGACCCGACAATTTCCTGCCAATTACTAAACACCGAACCGACCGCTGCTTGTTCCTTCCAGCCCTGGTCGGACAGTAGTCCGCCGATGGCCGTGCCGAGCGGTTGCGGGTCATCGCGGCGGAGGCGCCGGCCAGCCGCGAGGCCCCCCGCGGGGAGGCCCTTTTCCTGGGAAAATGTCCCTTCGCCGGATCGGTCGGGATCCAGGGGAGCGGACCGCGGCGAAGACGGCCAGTCGCCCCGGGCCCGGGCGTCGGCGATCGCCTCGGTCAGCGCGGCCGCGGCCCGTTGGCGCCGTTCGGCCGCGGGCACGTCGGCCGGGTCGGTCCCGTCGGTCTTCACGGGTGATCGTCTTCACGGGTGATCGTCCCGTCGCCGACCCGGTAGCGGATCCCGGTCAGGGTGGCGGGCACGTCGGCGGGCACCGCGGCGGTCACGATGACCTGCTCGGCGTTCGCCACCAGGGTGGCCAGCCGGTCCCGGCGGCCGGCGTCCAGCTCGGCGAACACGTCGTCGAGGATCAGCACCGGGTCCTCGCCGTCCGCCCGCAGCAGCTCGTAGGAGGCCAGCCGGAGCGCCAGCGCCAGCGACCAGGACTCGCCGTGGCTGGCGTAGCCGCGGGCGGGCAGCTCGCCGACCCGCAGCTCGAGCTCGTCCCGGTGCGGCCCGACCAGGCACACACCGCGCTCCAGCTCCTGGGACCGGGCCTGCTGGAGCGCCTCGCGCAGGGCCTTCTCCAGGTCACCGGGCCGCTGCGTGCCCTCTTCCTCATCGGGCAGCGGGAACGAGGGCTTGTAAGTGAGACCAGCCGGGCCGCGGTCACCGGACACCGCGTCGTAGGCGGCCAGCACGTGCGGGCGCAGCGACCGGACCAGGGTCAGCCGGGCCGCCAGCAGCTCCGCCCCGGTCCGGGCCAGCTGCTCGTCCCAGGTGTCGAGGGTCGCGACGATCGCGGCCGAGGCCGAGCTCCCGCGGGCGGGTGCGTCGCCGTCGCCGTCTGCGTCGGCCGGCGGGCGGGCCGAACGGCCGCGGCCCAGCCGCTGGCCGGCCGACTTGAGCAGGGCGGTCCGCTGGCGGACGACCCGCTCGTAGTCCGAGCGGACCCCGGCGAACCGGGGCGCGGTCGCCACCAGCAGGTCGTCGAGGAACCGGCGGCGCTCGCCCGGATCGCCCTTGACCAGGGCCAGGTCCTCGGGGGCGAACAGCACGGTGCGGAGGATCCCGAGGATCTCGCGGGGCCGGGTGACCGGGGCCCGGTTCAGCCGCACGCGGTTCGTCTTGCCCGGGTTGACCTCGATCTCGATCAGCGCCTGACCCCGGACCGAGCTGATCGCGGCCCGGATGATGGCCCGCTCGGCGCCCTGCCGGACCAGCGGCGTGTCGGTCGCGACCCGGTGGCTGCCGAGCGTGGCCACGTAGCCGATCGCCTCGGCCAGGTTGGTCTTGCCCTCACCGTTCGGCCCGCTCAGCGTGGTCACGCCCGGTCCCAGCGTCAGGTCCGCGGTCGTGTAGGACCGGAAGTCGATGAGCGCGAGCCGGGTCAGGTGCACGGCTTGAGGTTACTGGCGGTGTCAGCCTGCTGAACGGATCGGCATCAGCACGTAGCGGTAGTCCGGCGTCTCCTCGGCGGCCGGCTTGCCGGTGACCACGGCCGGCCGGGTCGGGGTGGTGAACGAGATCCGGGCCACGTCGGAGTCGATCGCGCTCAGCCCGTCCAGCAGGTACTGCGGGTTGAACGCGATCTGCAGGTCGTCCCCGTCGAAGCTGGCCTCCAGCGTCTCCACCGCCTGGGCCTCGTCGCCCGCCCCGGCCTCGAGCACCAGCTCGCCCGCCGAGAACGCCAGCCGGACCGGGGTGTTGCGCTCGGCCACCAGCGCGACCCGCTTGACCGCCTCCGCGAACGGCGCCGTCGGCAGCTCGGCGACCGCGTTGAACTCGTTCGGCAGCAGGCTCTGGTAGCGCGGGTACTCCCCGCCCAGCAGCCGGGTGGTGGTCTGGCGGCCGCCGCCCTCGAACCCGATGATGCCTTCGCCGTGGGCGCCGTCCTCGGCCGGCGGGGTCATCGCGATCGTGACCTCGGCCGCGCTGGTCAGCGAGCGGGCCGCGTCGACCAGCACCCGGGCCGGGACCAGGATCGCGGCCGAGGTGTCAGGCTTGACCGGCTGCCAGTGCAGCGACCGGACCGCCAGCCGGTACCGGTCGGTGGCGACCAGGGTGACCGTGTCGCCTTCCAGCTCCATCCGGATCCCGGTCAGCGCGGGCAGCGTGTCGTCGCGCCCGGCCGCGATCGCCACCTGGGTGATCGCCGAGGCCAGCACGTCGGCGCCGACCGCGCCCGCCTCCGGCGGCATCCCCGGCAGCGTCGGGTACTCGTCGTCGGGCAGCGTCATCAGCGTGAACACCGCGCTGCCGCACTTGAGCGTGGTCCGGGTCCCCTCGGTGCTCATTTCCACCGGCCGGGCGGGCAGGCTGCGGACGATCTCCGCCAGCAGCCGGCCGGACACCAGCACGGTGCCCTCCTCGTCGGTGATCACCGGCAGGCTGGCCTGCGCCGAGACCTCGTAGTCGAACGTCGACAGGGTGAGATTCTGGGCGGCCGCCAGGTGCATGCCGGCCAGCACCGGGACGGCCGGCCGGGCCGGCAGCGCGCGTGCCGTCCACGCGACGGCGTCGGCGAGTACGTCTCGCTCAACCTGGAACTTCACGGGAACGGCCTCCTGGACCCTGGCAGATGTAGATGTCGACGATAGACGCTCGCGGCCCGTTGCGTTAGGTCGGGGCAACAGCTGGGTATGGAGATGCTGGATGGGTGAAGCGCGTCCCCAGCCCCTACTTGGTTTTGTTTTCTTCTTAGTTAGAGAATCGTCATAGTCATAGGTGCGGTGGACGCTGGGGAGAAGCGTTGTCTCCGCAGGTCACCAGCCGGATGAGCGTCCACAGGAACTGTGCCTGGGCGGGGGACGCGGACCGGCCTATTGTGCCCGGCGAGAGCCCGGCCACTTTGTTCCCACCGGTTGTCCCCCACTCTTCCGCTGTCATCCACAATGTTTTCCACAAGCTGTGTGCACAGTGTCCGTTAGTAACGGGCGACGCCTTTTGGTTACCGTAAAGACATCTGCCGACTGGCCCTTGTTTAGCCAGCACAGTGTTAGTCGGCACCGGGTTCAGCCGGTCCGGGCCTGCTGCTTGATCCGGTTGGTGAGCTCGGTGACCTGGTTGTAGATCGACCGCCGCTCGGCCATCAGCGACCGGATCTTGCGATCGGCGTTCATCACCGTGGTGTGGTCGCGGCCGCCGAACTGCTGGCCGATCTTGGGCAGCGACAGGTCGGTGAGCTCGCGGCACAGGTACATGGCGATGTGCCGGGCGGTGACCAGCACCCGCGACCGGGACGTGCCGCTGAGGTCCTCCATCGACAGGCCGAAGTAGGAGGCGGTCTGGCCCATGATCGTGGCGATCGTGATCTGCGGGCCCTGGGCCTCGGGGATCAGGTCCTTGAGGACGATCTCGGCCAGCTGGAGGTCGACCGACTGGCGGTTGAGGCTGGCGAACGCGGTGACCCGGATCAGCGCCCCCTCCAGCTCGCGGATGTTGGTGGAGATGCGGGACGCGATGTACTCCAGCACCTCGGGCGGCGCGTTCAGGCCCTCCTGGATGGCCTTGCG